>Ga0209577_10004800_pt1 | contig 12682 bp, 7 predicted proteins | sample GraSoiAngelo_109_FD_185874 | JGI IMG/M metagenome (GOLD analysis project Ga0209577, IMG submission 185874) | Grasslands soil microbial communities from the Angelo Coastal Reserve, California, USA - 14_0903_12_20cm (SPAdes) (version 2) | ecosystem: Environmental > Terrestrial > Soil > Grasslands ... | reverse complement strand
ATGCAGACAGTGCCATCTTCCAGTGGCTGCCGCATGACTTCCAGCACGTTGCGGGGAAATTCGGGAAGTTCATCCAGAAAGAGCACGCCGTTATGGGATAAGGAAACCTCCCCCGGCCGCGGAATGGCACCACCGCCGATCAGTCCGGCATCGGAAATCGTGTGGTGAGGTGAGCGGAAAGGGCGGGTGCCGACCAGGCCAGTTCCGTGGTCAAGCACTCCCGCGACACTGTGAATCTTGGTAGTTTCAAGCGCTTCTTCAAACGTTAGGGGTGGAAGAATGGTGGGCATGCGCTTGGCCAGCATGGTTTTGCCGGACCCGGGCGGGCCAATCATCAAGATGTTGTGGCCGCCGGCACAGGCGATTTCGAGGGCGCGCTTGGCGGTATGCTGGCCGCGGACATCCTTGAAATCCACTACAAAATGCTGCGACTCACGGAGCAGTGCATCACTGTCGGCTTTGACGGGGACTATCCCGTTGCCCTGGTTCACGAAATGAATCACGTCGAGCAGAGAACGCACGGGATAGACGTCAACCCCAGCCACCATGGACGCTTCTCTGGCATTTACCTCGGGGACGACGAGGCGTGAGATCTTCTTGCCCCGAGCTTCAATGGCGATTGGCAACGCCCCCCGAACGCCTCGGATTCCGCCATCGAGTGACAATTCGCCCACGAACAGACAGTCCGCAATCTCTTTCTTGTTCAGTCCGCCGTAGGCGCCAAGGATACCGAGGGCCATCGGAAGATCGAAGCCTGAGCCCTCTTTCTTGATGTCCGCCGGTGCCAGATTAATGGTGATGTGAGTCGGCGGAATATCGTAGCCGCAGTTCTTCAGGGCGGCGCGTACGCGGTCGCGACTCTCACGCACCGCGGCATCTGGAAGCCCTACCGTGTGGAAGTGGTCTTCCTGCATCTTAATGCCGGAAACATCCACCTCGACTTCGATGATGCTGGCATCAATGCCATAGACGGCGGCGCTGAGTGTTTTGTAAAGCATGGACGACTGGGATACACGAATGCCGGGGGCACGCGCGTGAACCCGTATTGAGCCTACGATGGCACGGGCGGCGGGACGGTGACAGCTGTCACCGGGATGAGTGACCGGAAAGCAGGAAACTAGCGCATGGCAATGCCGTTCAGCAGCCTTCCGCTGCCTGAGAACCAAGGTGTCCAATAATTTCGTCCTGTTCAGGTTGGCATTCCTGAACTACGATTTAGGAGACGCCCCAAACAAACCTGCCCAAAACCGCGGTGAGCGCGGGGCGCGCCATTTTATGTCTGAGAAGGAAAAATCTCCTCGTTCGTCCCGCAATCCTGGCCACTTGGAGCGCGAAGAATCCAAACTGTGGCGTTATACCCTGTACTTTTTGGTTCTCCTGGCCACCGGGCTGGCCGCGCTCTCCTGGGAACGGTTGAAAGACATCCCTTATTACCTCGGAGCGATTCCGGTCGGCTTGCTTCTGTTAGTCATCCTTTTTGCCGCTTATGCTCATGGACGGCAGCGCGAAGTCTCCGAACTCAAACACCTGCTGCACGACCTCAAAGACCAGGTCGGTGTAGCGCCCTCCGAAGAACAACTCGACCAACTCAGCCAGGTCATCATGCGTTCGCAGCGCAGCTTCAAGGAATTGATTGACGCCTTTGATGACGTGGCATTTGCGCTCTCCCTTGACGGCACTTTGCGAACCGTGAACCGACGGGTCACGAAACTTTTGCGGCTTCCCTACCAGGAGACGATAGGGCACAAGCTGGATGAATTCCTCGATGAGCCTACGCGGGCCGAAGTGGAAGCGGGTCTGGCGCGCTTTCTCGAAAGACGTCGCTGGTCTGGGCTGGTGCCCGTCCGTCTTAAAAATAGTTCGCGCACGCTGTACTTTGATTGCGTGGTGAACGCGATTAACAAAGGCGGGGAGGTGGTTGGAGCCAGCACTTTGGCTCGGGATGTGACCGAGGAACGCGAAAAAGAACGACGCTTCACCGAGTTGTTTGAGACTTTGCAGGAAGGCGTTTATTTCAGCACGCCGGAAGGCAAGCTGCTGGATGCAAATCAGGCGCTGGTGGATCTGTTGGGCTACAAATCCAAAAATGAAGTGCTGGCGCTGGCGCCTGAGGAACTTAGCCCAAACGGAAGCGAGGCTCCAGTTTTGGGCCGCGGATCGGACGACCGGGGCGGGGTGCGCACGCGCGAGATCAGGCTGCGGCGCAAAGACGGCACCGCGGCGGTTTGCCTGGACTCCTCACGCGCCGTGTGGGACGGGTCGGGAAATATTGTTCGCTACCAGGGCACTCTGGTCGATGTCACGGAAAAACGAAACATGGAGCGCGAGATCGGGCATCAGGAAGAGTTTCGGCAGCGCCTGCTCGAAAGTTTTCCGGACTTGATCCTGGTCATTGACCTGGAGGAGCGGTACACCTTCGTCAGTTCGCGCATTCGCGATTTGCTGGGATATCGTCCGGAAGAGCTCGTGGGAAAGAGAATTCAAGAGCTCGAGGACCATTCTCCCGAATTGCTGGGTCTTTATCGGGATGTGGCGACGAGTAAGCAGCGGTTCGCAGCGGCAGAGTATGGTGCGCGTCATCGCGATGGCAGCTGGCGCACGATGCGGGCTTCTGCCAGCCAGCTTTTCAATGCCGAAGACAAGCTGAGCGGCGTGATTATTTCGGTGCGCGACATCAGCGTGGAGAAGAAACTGGAAGAGCAGATCATCCAGAGCGAGCGACTGGCTGCCATGGGCCAGATGATCGGCGGATTTGCTCATGAACTGAACAATCCCTTAACCAGCATTTTGGGTCTTTCGGAACTGCTGCAGGAGGGCGAGAGCAGCGCGGCCACACGCAAACAATTGAACATGCTCCAGCAGCAGGGGCGGAGGGCTGCGGAAATCGTACAGAACCTGATGTACTTCTCTCGTCCGCCGGCGCCTGGTAAAAGCCAGGTTAACCTCGGCGAACTGGTGGAGCGTACCCTGCACTTGCATGCTTATTCGCTGCGCAAGAGCAACATCACGGTGGACTTCTTGCGTGAGCAGGGGCTTCCACTGGTGATGGGTGATCCTCACCAGCTGATGCAGGTTTTTCTGAATCTGATTCTCAATGCCGAGCAGGCAATACGCGAAGCCCGTGATAAAGGAACGATCCGTATCCGCATGGGGCATAGTGACGATTCCCAGTGGGTGACATTTCAGGATGATGGACCGGGAATCGCCCCGGAGATCCTGCCGAATATTTTTGATCCGTTCTACACCACCAAGCGACCGGGAAGGGGGACGGGACTGGGACTGAGTATCTGCAAGGCTATTCTGAAGGAGCACAATGGCAATGTAGAAGGCGCCAGTGCTCCGGGCGGCGGCGCTGTGTTTACGGTGACATTGCCCTTCAGTGCGGAAGCCAGCGCCAAGGGAACATCTTAGCTTCGCTGCACAAAAATGGGACTCGGTAGTCCTCGTGGCAGTCGACAATCTCTGCTACCGCTCAACCGCCATCGCTACAGCATTGCCGCCGCCCAGGCAGAGCGCAGCAATGCCGCGTTTCACGTCGCGACGGATCATTTCATAGATGAGCGTAACCAGCACGCGCGCTCCACTGGCTCCGATAGGGTGACCCAGGGCTACCGCGCCGCCGTTCACGTTAACTTTGTTCGGATCCAGCCCGAGTTCGCGCATGACAGCCAACGCCTGCACTGAGAAAGCTTCATTGAGTTCGTAGAGATCAACGTCCTCGTTCTTCCAGCCGGTCTTGTCCCACAGCTTGCGCACCGCAGTGACGGGCGCCATCATCACCCATTTGGGTTCGACGCCGCTGGTGGCCTGGGCGATGATCCGAACCAGGGGTTTCGCTCCCAGTTCCTTGGCTGCCACCGCACTGGTAACAACCACGGCTGCGGCGCCGTCATTGACTCCCGGCGCATTGCCGGCGGTGACGGTTCCGTCTTTCTTGAATGCCGGCTTGAGACCGCGTAGAGCTTCAATCGTTGTGTCCTCGCGGGGGGATTCGTCTTTGTCAAAAATGACCGGGGCGGCACCCTTCTTCTTCGCGGGAAGCTCGACCGGTACGATCTGCGATTTAAAACGGCACTCCTTGATCGCCGAAATAGCTTTGCGGTGCGAGTTCACCGCGAACTCGTCCTGCTCCTCGCGAGAGATGCCGTACTTTTCTGCGACGTTCTCTCCGGTCACTCCCATGTGGTAGTCGTTGTAAATGTCCCATAGGCCGTCGTTGACCATGGAGTCGACGATTTGCGCGTTCCCCAGGCGGTATCCTTTCCGAGCTTGCGGGAGAAGATACGGGGCATTGGTCATGGATTCCATGCCTCCCGCAACCACGACAGAACTGTTGCCAGTTTGAATGGCTTGGGCGGCCAAGCCGACAGATTTCAAGCCGGAGCCGCAAACCTTGTTGATAGTCATGGCACTCACCTCGGGTGACAAGCCTCCGAAGATCGCAGCCTGACGTGCCGGATTCTGACCGAGTCCGGCGGAAACCACGTTGCCCATGATGCACTCGTCTACTTTCCCGGGATCGAGGTTGGCCCGCTTCACCGCTTCGCGCACCACGAGGGCGCCGAGTTGGGGCGCGGTCAAGTCCGCCAGACTTCCCTGGAATTTTCCGATGGGTGTGCGGCAGCCGGAAATGATCACGACATCGTCGAAAGCAGCCATAACTGTGCTCCTAAAGCGATCTTGAACTCCCCATTATAGATGCGTGTGCGAAGAAAAGTCAGAATCGTGGCGGACTTCATGGAGCAAGAGTGATTAGCCGGGGTCACGGGCAATCCGCGCGCGCGATGCATGAGAAACATCGACGGTTTGCCCAAGACAAGATCGTGGATGAGTAGAAAAACGGACGAAAGAAATTTTTTTCCTTGCGAACAATCTTGATTTGTGACTTTAGTACGCTCTTCGCATGCACTCGCATCATCATTTTTCTCTTGACATCATTTTTCATTGACTCTATACATTCAAACAGTTGCAACAGAGGAGCGTTGCATAGTCCATGAATAATGGAAGGGAGAATAGAACCATGGCACCAAAGAAAAAGGCAAAGAAAGCTGGCAAGAAGAAACACTAGCTTGCCGCCAAGAACGAAACGGGGGACGCGTAAAGCGTCCCCTAAGTTTTTTTGTGGGCAATTCTTCAGAAGCGCCAGCGCTGATGCGATACCGGCGGCTCGAAAGAGCACGATCGCTCATGTTCTCATGGGAAGCTTGGCGAACCAGGGGCCCGTGATGCTAATTCGCCCGCCCAGCGGCCTTTTTCACGGGCTGCACCACGTAGAGCTGTTTTTCCGTTGCGGGGCATAGATTGCGGTAGGGGCACATAAAGCAATGAAATCCGGTTTTCGCGGGAAACTTACCTGCGGAGATTTTGTGGGCAACCTCTTCTACTTTGGCCCGGGCTTCTTCCAGTTGGCCTTCACTGCGAGTTGTAGAACATCAGCCGGTCGGCAGTGACACCCCAAGTGTGCTGAGCGGCGAGCGCATAGATGGAAAGCTGGAGACTTTCGTCGGCGTCCTCCTGGGAACGAGGCTTGCCGGTTTTGTAATCCACGATCGCAACTCGGCCGGGGCTGGTTTGGTCCATGCGATCCACGCGGCCGTTCACCGTGGCCTCGCCGATGCGAATCGTGAACCACTGTTCCGTGTTTAGAACCTGAGGCTGCTCAACCCGGCGGGCAAGAGACAAGAAGTCGCGTAATTGCTCGATGCCCTGCTTCTCGTAAAGCTCGTACTGATATTGATCTTCCAAGCGGGCCCCGGCCAAGTCCTCACGAAATAGCTGAATGACCTCACCATCGGTGATGGTGCGCCCGAAGCGGACGGCATCGTAATAGGTACGCAAGACGCGGTGCATGGCGGCGCCGTACTGCATGGCGGCTGGAACCTCGCGCGGTATTTTCCACTCCCGCTCCAACTTGAATTGCAGCGGACAAAGCTCGTAAGCCTCCACTGCGGTTGCACTGAGCTTGGCATTGAGGTCGATACCGGGATCGAGGTTGAGCCATGCGGCAGTGTTGGAAGGAGAGATGATGGCCAATTCCTCTCCGGCGAAGAGATCAACTTGAAAAGGCTTGGCGTCGCGTCGTTGCAAGCAGGGCGTGACGCTCGCATCCTTGAGCAGATCACGCAGGAATCCGGCGGGGGTAGTGTCCTTCCCTGTTCCTTGTTTCGCATACATGGTGAGGGAGTCGCGGGCCCGGGTCATGGCTACGTAGAAAAGCCGGCGCTCCTCCTGCTCATGCAGCGCTTTGCCTTCTTCGAGAGCCATGGAGTCGGGGTCGCGCAATTCAGGGGGGAACTCGACCAATGGCTCGTGGTAAGCACAAGGGAAAGAATTGGAGTTCGCGCGAATGATGTAAACGTGATTGAACTCCAGTCCTTTGACGCCGTGGGCTGTCATCAAGCGGACGGCGTTTTCTTCCTGCGTAGTCATCGGGACGATCCCGCGAGCTTCGCGAAAATATTCGAGGTACTCCAGCAGTTCGCCGATCTCCCCTGTGGTGGTGACCGGCTTTTTTTCCCACGCGGCGACGAACTCAAGCACCGCCTTGAGCAGCGGCGAACTGCGATCAAGGAAAAAGCGGTCTATAAGAACTTGCAGGGCCGCCCCGCTCTTTGCTTTGAGGCGCTGAATTTCCTGGCGAGCTTCTTCTAGCGACTGCAGCACCATGGAACCGTTCGGAATCTGCGGAAGGATCGAGGCTAGCGTGGACTCTTTGGCTGCGGACCTCATGCCGGAACGCAGCTTCTCCGGATCGATGCTGAACTGCGGCAAGGCGGCTACCCGAAACAAGCTTGCCCCATCGGATGGAGAAACCACCGCACCCAGGCATGCCAGCAGGTCGCGAACCTGGGGCGTGTCGAGCACGTCCATGTTCTCGATCGCGAACGGAATGCCACGTATGGCCAACTCTTTGACCACGTCGTCGCGATTGAGGTGGTTGCGGTAGAGCACCGCAAAATCTTTCCATTCACAGCGCAATTGCCGCTGCTTCTGGCGAATAGAAGTGACCGCGTCCGTGGCTTCCAGGGTGCGGTCGCGCCAGGTTACAGCGGTGACGGAACTCCGAGCCGATGACGCGCCTCCATTAGTCGGCACTTCGCCATCGGCCGCCTCATCGCGCGCTGACACCAGCGGCGTGCGCTTGTAGGAAACCGCGTCGCCAGGGGGAAATACGGGTGGATTTTTCTGGATCAAAGCGAAAGCACATTTCAGGATAGGCGTGGTGGAACGCCGATTCTTCCCCAAGACCAGTGGCTTCGCGTTCTGAAAATGGCGGCGGAACAGTCCAAAGGCTTCGCTCGAAGCTCCGCGGAACTGGTAGATGGACTGATCGGGATCTCCGACCGCAAACACGTTGCATTCGCCGGGGGCGAGGAGTTCGAGAATTTTCACCTGTACGAAGTTGGCGTCCTGAAATTCGTCGATCAGTATGAACCGCGCATGCCTGCGCTCGCGTGCTAGCAGGTCAGAGTCCTGCTTGAGAAGTTCGTAGGCCTTCGTCATCATGTGCCCGAAGGTGCCGAGGTTCTGCTCGGCCAGCATGTGCTCTACCGTGGTAAACACGCGCGCGATTTCGCGGCAACGCTCCAGGACCTCTTCCGCGCCGATGCTGGCGCAATCCTTGGAACGCGTAACTCGTGGAATGGGAAGTTCGCCGCGCTCGAGGCGCTGGACGTAGGCAGCGTATTTGTCTGGTCCGACCAATTCGTCATGGCAGCGGCGCATGAAGTTGAGCAAGTCTTCAAGAAACTGGCTCACATTGGCGGCGCGCACAAAGTAAGTGAGGCGCAGCTCGCGGATGCGTTTGCGCAGAAAAATCCAGAGGTCCTTGTCGTCGAGGACGCCGAAATTGTTGCCGGTGCGAATGAGCAGGTTATTGCAGTACGCGTGGAAGGTGCTGGACTGCAGACCTGAGATGTCGGTGTGCTTGAGCTCCGCCTTGACGCGGTCGCGCATTTCCGCGGCCGCATTGTCGGTGTAAGTAAGCGCGAGGATTTCGTCGGGGCGAGCGTGGCCTTGTTCTATCAGGCGAGCAATACGGCGCGTCAGAACCGTGGTCTTGCCGGTTCCTGCCCCGGCGAGGACGAGCATAGGCCCATGCAGATGCTCGATGGCTTCGCGCTGGCACTCATCGGGATTAAACGGACGAGATGGCGCGTTCCTGGGCGACGACATTGCAAGGAGAATAGCAGAGAACACTGAGGATTTTATGTGAGTAACTGGCCTGCTTTGCGGAGTTTCTAAGGTGGTTTACTGAGATTCTGCGAGGACAATCGCAGTTGCCGCAATCGCGGCGGTCTCCGCACGCAGGATGGTTGGGCCGAGCGAAGCCGAAATCCAGCCTGATCCCTGAAATAGCTTTTCCTCTTCGCCGGTCCACCCGCCCTCGGGGCCAATGGCCAGAACCATGTCTTTACCTTTGTCGTTAGCCGAAGAGCGACGATGCAGGGCATCTTTCAAGGTAAGCTCCACTTCGGATTCCGCCAGCAGTATCCGTGTGTGACCTTCGAGCGCCGCAGCTTCTTTGGATTTGCAAGGGACGGTGACTTCGGGGGGAATAGTCCGCCGGGATTGTTCGGCTGCCTCGCGGGCGATGCGTTGCCAGCGTTCTCTTCGCTTCTCGGCAGCGGCGGCGAGATGGCGGTCGGTGCGGCGGGCGAACACTGGCACGATTCGACTCACTCCCAGCTCGGTGCATTTCTCAATTGCCCACTCCATGCGGTCGAATTTAAAAATCGATAGCGCCAGAGTGAGCTGAAGCGGTGGCGGCGCGGTGATTTCTTCTCCGACTTCGAATTCCACGCGATCGCTGCTGATAGCGGAGATGCGGGCGCGACGAACAATCCCGTTTGCGGCAATGTCGAATTCCTGTCCAACACGCGCACGCAGAACCCGGGACAGATGGTCAGCATGCGCGCCCACCAGGGTGGCACGATTGCCCTGTACTTCATCTGCAATCCATCGGCGGCGAGTCATATTCTGGTTTTCTTCGCGACCTTTGCGCTCGCTTTGCGTCCTTTGCGGTCAAAAGCTCTTAACCGCAAGGGGCGCAAAGCAACGCTGGGAGCGCGAAGAGAATCTCCTGAACCTCACAAGTCGGAGATTGGGATACTACCAAAGCTGAGGCTGAACTCTGACAGGTAAGAATTTGGCCGGGACGTTCTGTTTATTAATGCTTAACCGAAAATATCTTTGACTTTGGCGAACAAGGTGCGGTCCTGCGGCTTGTTCTCGACACGCGCTATGCCATCGAGTTCGAGGAGCAATTCGCGCTGGCGCTTGGTCAGCTTGCTGGGCGTTTGCACACGCACTTCGACGAACAGGTCGCCCTTGCCACGTCCATTGAGAACTGGCACGCCCTTGTTGCGAATCCGGAAGCTGCTGCCGGACTGGGTAGCTTCCGGGACTTTGAGCTTGTGATCGCCCTCCAAGGTCGGCACCACAATTTCGGTGCCCAGAGCGGCCTGGGTAAAAGAAATGGGAATCACGCAGCGCAGATCATTGCCCTGCCGCTCAAAGAACGGGTGTTCTTTCACGTGCAGGACAACGTAAAGATCTCCCGCGGGACCACCGAACGCTCCGGCCTCGCCGAGACCGGCAAAACGGATGCGCGTGCCGTCCTCGACTCCAGCAGGAACCTTGGCATCCACCGTGCGGTTGCGCAACACGCGGCCTTGGCCTTTGCACTTCGGACACGGATGAGAAATCACGCTGCCCGCACCCTGGCACGTTGGACAGGTGCGGGAGATGCTGAAGAATCCTTGCTGGTAGCGAACCTGACCACGTCCCGCACACGTCGCGCACGATGTGGGAGCCGTGCCCGCCGCAGAACCCGAACCCTGGCAGTCTTCGCAGACTTCGTGACGCCGGACCGTGACTTTTGTCTCGGTGCCAAAAACCGCCTCGTCGAACTCCAGCGTGAGGTCTTCGCGCAAGTCGGCCCCGCGCTGGGCGCGAGTACGCCGACGCCCGCCTCCGCCGCCAAACAGATCTCCAAACCCGAAAAACTCACCGAAGATGTCGCTGAAATCCTGAAACACACTGGGATCAAAACCCGCGGGCCCCGGGCCGCTGCTCACACCGGCATGGCCGAAGCGGTCGTAGAGTGAGCGCTTTTCGGAATCTACCAGCACGGCGTAGGCTTCCGTCACTTCTTTGAACTTCTCTTCCGACTGCGGGTTATCGGGATTACGGTCGGGATGATATTGCAGTGCGAGCTTGCGGTAGGCACTCTTAATTTCCTGCTCATTGGCAGCCCGAGTCACCCCCAATACTTCGTAAAAATCGCGTTTTCCGTTACTGGCCAGAATAAATTCCTATCCTTCTTGGAAAATAATCCAATTGAGAAAATAATCGATTTACTTCTTTGAGTTCTTTGCCACCTTCACCATGGATGGCCGTAGCAGACGATCCTTAAACTTATAACCGCGCTGCAGTTCCTCGACGACATGGTGATCTGGAACGTCTCTGGTTTCTACCATCTCAATGGCCTGATGCACGTGCGGATCGAACGGCTCACCCTGCGCGGGAACTGACCGTACACCCAGCTTGGTCAACGCGTCCTGAAGTTGCTTGTAGATTAATTCCGCGCCGCTGCGGAATTCGCTGACATCGGAGGAGGGGGCTTTAAGGGCATGCTCGAAGCTGTCCAGAATCGGCAGCAGGGCTTTGATGGCGTCAGCTTGGGCGTACTCGCGAAAATCATGCTGTTCTTTCGCCGCACGTTTACGTGCGTTTTCGAACTCCGCCTGTAAGCGCGCCAAACGGTCGATAAGCGTGTCGCGCTCGGCCTTGAGCTTTTCCAGTTCGGATTCCGCGGCAGCGGATTCGGCAGCCTGCTTGGTCTTATTGCTTTTTGGCGTTTCTGCCTCCTCGACACCGTCGGAAGCGGGCAATTCGTGATCGATTTGCAGTTCCTGCGGATCTACTTCGGATTTTCCGTTGGTTCTTCTCATAGTGACTACTCACTCAGATTCGTTAAGAATTTTGTCAAAAAGGCGGGCAATGTAGGACACCGCCGTAATTGCGTGCTGGTAATCGATGCGCGTCGGGCCAATGACGGCCAGCGATCCCATCACTTCATTGCCCATCCGGGCGGGAGCGCCGATCAGAACAAAGTTGCGCATCGAGGGCAGAGTCTCATCGAGACCGATCACCACACGCACCGCCTCCTGCTTGGCGCCAAGATAGGCTCCGAGCAATTGCACAATCTTTTCTTTCTCCTCGAGCGTCTTCAGCATTTCGTGCAGACGTTGCCGGTCCTGTTCGCCGGTAACCAGGTTAGCCGCACCTTCCACGAAGACGGTCTGGCCGGATTGCTCAGTGGCCAGTGCTCCCTGGGTGTAAAGCTGCTCGATAGACTGCATCAGGCGGTCGTATTCGCTGCGTTCCTGCTCGATGCGGCGCGCAAGTTCGCCGCGCATGTCCTCCATCGTCCAGCCGCGAAAGTTGTCATTGATGTAGCGAGCGGCAAGATCAAGGTCAGACTGCGGCAGATCCAGGCGCAGCACGCGATCGCGTACCAGCCCCGAGCGCGTGACGACTACGGCCAGCACCTTCTGATCGCCAAGCCGCGAAAAATACACGTGCTCGAGGGCATTCTTTGGGCCGCCCATTGCGACCGCAACTCCCACGTTTCGCGAAATCAGGGAAAGCACGTGCGAAGTGCGCTCCATGAATTCCTGCACATCGGAGATGCCCGAAAGCGATTCCTGGATCATAGTCTGATCCTGATGCGAAAGCCGTGCATTGCCGGACATCTGTTCAACGTAATATCTGTAAGCTTCAGTCGTCGGTACGCGTCCCGCAGAAGTGTGCGGTTGCTCAAGAAAGCCGGAGTCGGCCAGATCGGCCATTACGTTGCGAATGGTCGCGGGACTTAAGCCCTCGCGGTTGGCACGCGCGAGAGTGCGCGATCCTACCGGCTCGCCCGTGGCAATGAATGTTTCCACGATAGCCGTCAGAATTTCGCGTTCCCGGTGACCGCTGGGTCCGACTACAGTCATAACCGCCTTATGTCGCGTCGAGGCTAGGCGCAGGGGCTCAGCCACTCTGGGCCGAAGCTCCCTAAGTACCTTTAGATGCAAAAACTTAACTGAAGGATTCGGCGCGCCCTCTATTTTCGATTCTAGGAACAGGAGGTGGGCGTGTCAAGCAATTAGCACTCGGGGACTTGGAGTGCTCCCTTTACCACGGGGCTTCTCGTGGCTTGAGTTATGCGACTATGCTCCAGTTAAGGAGACAGCGTGAAGACAAAACGTCATGTGGCAGTGGTAGGAGCGGGAGCCTTTGGTGGATGGACTGCCTTGTACCTGCTGCGAAGCGGCGCGCGCGTGACGCTGCTTGACGTCTGGGGAGCGGGAAACTCGCGTGCCTCCTCGGGCGGAGAAACGCGGGTGATCCGCGGCACCTATGGTCCGAATTCACCTTACACGGCCATGGCGGAGCACGCGCTCAAGCTATGGCATAAGCATGAAAAAGAGTGGAAGCGTCAATTTCTCATCCGCACCGGCGTGCTCTGGATGGCAGCCAGCGGCGAAGACAGCTTTGAGCGCGGATCAGTGGAAATGTTGCGGCGCGCCGGGACGAAGTACGAGGAACTCTCCGTGCGCACTATTAACAAGCGCTGGCCACAGATCAACCTTGAGGGCGTCAACTGGGGAATTTACGAGCCTGCGGGTGG
>Ga0209577_10004797_pt1 | contig 12685 bp, 11 predicted proteins | sample GraSoiAngelo_109_FD_185874 | JGI IMG/M metagenome (GOLD analysis project Ga0209577, IMG submission 185874) | Grasslands soil microbial communities from the Angelo Coastal Reserve, California, USA - 14_0903_12_20cm (SPAdes) (version 2) | ecosystem: Environmental > Terrestrial > Soil > Grasslands... | reverse complement strand
GCGGCGGGCGCCTGCAGGGTGACGGCATGGCGTTGGCCGGCTTGATCCTCGGTTACATGGGATTGGCTGCCATTCCCGTACTCATCATCGCGGCCATTGCTATTCCCAATCTTCTGCGAGCCCGCATCGTGGCTAATGAAAGCTCAACCGTTAGTTCCCTCCGAACGATTGCCGTCGCCGAGCAAAGCTACGCTCAGTCCCACCCGGGTAGCGGATTTACCTGCAACCTGGACGAACTGAAGGCGGCAAACTTGATTGATGCCGAACTGGCCAGTGGAATTAAACACGGCTATGTGCTCGCCCTGCGGAATTGCGCGTCTCAAACAACCGCTGGACCGAATAAATTACGAAGTAACTGCCTATCCGAATGCACCTAATTCCACCGGAGTGAGCGCCTACTGTTCCGATCAATCCGGCACAATTCGTGTGGACCGCAATGGCTCGCAGGAGAATTGTCTTGAAAATGGAACGCTGCTGCCGTAAGCGCACGGTTTCGGTAGTGTTTCAAACTATGCGTCCTGCCCCGTTCTTCTTGCGGCAATCCTTGCAGGTGCCGTAGATCTGAAAAGTATGGCGCGTGGTGTCGTAATGATATTTCCGGCCAATCTCCTGCTCAAGCTGGTCGATTTCGGTGGAAAAAAATTCCACCGAGCTGCCGCAAGCGGTGCAGACCATGTGGTGATGGCTGCGCCGATTGTATTGGTGCTCGTAGCGGGCGATACCGTCATGGAAAGCCACTTCGCTTGCCAACCCGCACTCCGCTAATAGCTTTAACGTGCGATACACGGTGGTAAACCCAACCTTTGGATCTTTCTTACGCACCAGGCGATAAAGCTGGTCGGTCGAAAGATGCTCTCGGGTTTCAAGGAAAGTGCGCAGAATGGTGTCGCGCTGTGCGGTATGCTTCAGGCCCACGCGTTTCAAGTGGCGATGGAGAATTTGCTCCGCCTCCCGGATCATCTCCCGCGAGATGGTGGGCTGATCGTCAATGCGCTTTTGCAGCATGAAATACTCGGAGCAAATGATACCGGAGAATCATACTGGCGATTAAATCAACAATCAAAGTCGCCGACGTCGTGCACTGCGATTGTTTTCCCGCTCTGCGCACCCTAAAATCGAGATTCTCTCATGGCCACTACAACGGTTCCCATTTCCACTACTCAGCGCAAGCGATGGCTGCTTCGTACCTTCGGAATCTTCCTGGTTGTGATTTTGCTCGCCACAGCGGCAGTCGCCGCCTGGTTTTACTCCGTGCCGCGATCCGCGCTCCCTCAAATAGACGGGACCATGGTCCTGCCGGGACTCTCCGGGAAGGTCACCGTCACCCGCGACGTTCGCGGTATACCGACGATTGACGCAGCCTCCCTGGCGGACCTATTCCTCGCGCAAGGGTATGTCACGGCTGAGGACCGGCTCTGGCAAATGGACATCATACGGCGTTTCGCTGCAGGCGAGATCGCGGAGGTTCTCGGACCTGAATTCGTGCAACATGATCGCGAGCAACGGATCCTCGGCCTACGACAGGCTGCACAGCACGCCATGGAAGCTGGCCTGACCTCGCGCGACAGGTCCTATTTCGAAGCCTATGCACGTGGAGTTAATGCCTTCATTGACTCGCATCGCGATTCCTTGCCACTGGAATTCCGCATTCTCCGCTACTCGCCCCGGCCCTGGACGGTCGAAGATTGTGTTCTGATGGGCGCGCGCATGGTGCAGGATTTGAATCACTATTCTTACCGGCGGGCTCTAGAACGAGAAAAAATTCTGGCTAAACTGGGTGCAGAATTGACCGGTGACCTTTATGTGAATTCGTCGTGGCGCGATCATCCACCCTCAGGTAAACCTCTGCGCATGGACCAGCAAAAGGATGACCGTGACGTGGATCAAGCCGCGGGTGCTTCAATCGCCAAACGCAGTCACTCTAACGCCAGCAATTTGCGGGCAGTTCGGGCCACTGATTTCGAAGCGGAGCTAGCGCCGGGCTCCAACAATTGGGTCGTCTCCGGCGCGCACACCGTGAGCGGAAAGCCACTGCTCTCCAACGATATGCACCTCAGTCACCAGATGCCAAATCTCTGGTATGCGGCGCATCTCCGATCGGGTCTGTTGGATGTAGTGGGCGTGACTCTGCCGGGAAGACCCTATGTGATTGTGGGCCACAACCAGCGCGTCGCCTGGGGTTTCACGAACGTTGGACCGAGCGTCGAAGATCTCTACATAGAAAACTTCAACGATGCCGGCCAGTACCTCACAGCGAACGGCTGGCAAACTCCTCTTCACCGGCAAGAGGTAATTCACGTGAAGAACAGTACCGATGTCATCCTGGATGTCATTTCGACGCGGCACGGGCCAGTTATCTCCGAACTCATCCCGGCTGAGAAACGCAAGCTGGCGCTCAGGTGGACACTATACGACTCTCTTCACGATCCTTTTCTTGACGTGAATTTAGCGAGGAACTGGGACGAGTTTCAACGAGCCCTGGCATCCTGGGACTCGCCCGCGCAGAACGCCGTGTACGCCGACGTCGACGGCCACATCGGTTATCACGCCACCGGACACATTCCCATTCGCGCGTCTGGAGACGGAAGCCTCCCCGTCAACGGCAGCGACAACCAGCATGAGTGGACAGGCTACGTCCCATTCGACAAGCTTCCCACTGTGTACGATCCACCCACCGGCATTCTGGCTACCGCCAATGGCCGCATTACTCCGGACGGTTATCCCTTCAGCCTCAGCACGGAGTGGGGATCGCCATGGCGGACTGAGCGCATCTACCGTGTGCTGAACTCCGGCAAGAAATTTGCTGCGACCGACATGTTGGCGCTGCAGACAGACATTTATTCAGCGTTCGACCGTTTTTGCGCTGAGCGCTTTGTTTATGCCCTGGACCATGCCACAAAGATTTCGCCCCGGGCAAAAGAAGCCCGCGAGCTAATGCGGGACTGGGACGGTCGGCTCACGACCAATTCGGCCGCCGCTACAGTTGAAACCCGGTCTCGCTACGAACTCATTCACGTTTTTCTGGAATCAAAGCTAGGAGTCCCGTCGCAGAATACAGCCGCCTTGCAAGATCAGGAAGTCACCTGGAAAGACTATCGCTGGTTCATGAGCTCCATCTGGTTAGAGAATATTCTTCTAAAGCAGCCTAAGCGATGGCTGCCGGCAAATTATGAAAATTACGACGCGCTTCTGGCAGCAGTTGTGGAAACGGCAATCACCGACCCGAGTGCACCGCGTGATCTCAACGCATGGCAGTGGGGCAAGTTCGCACCTATTGATATAGAGCATCCAGTGCTTAGCCGGCTTCCCATCATCGGACACTGGGCCAGTCCTGGGCGGCATCAGCAGTCAGGGGGAAGCTATTCTGTCAAGCAAGTGGGACGCGATTTTGGCCCGTCAGAAAGGTTGACGGTAGACCTGGCGGATCTGGATCAAAGCACCCTGAACCTCGTCACTGGAGAGGCAGGAAACTTTCTCAGTCCCTACTACATGGACCAGTGGAAGGCGTGGTATGAAGGCTTCACTTTCCCCCTACCTTTCTCAGAGCAAGCCGTGCAACACGGCAAAGAGCACATCCTTGTGCTTGAGCACGGCGAACATCGTCAGGTTACGAGATCCGGCGGGCCGGGCGCGTGAACTTAGTCTCAGAAATCCACTAGCTTTACATCGATGGCTTGTCCGCTGATATCGATCTGTGTCGGTCCCAGCTTGTCTGTAGCCGTGTCATAAATGCGTAGCTCCCCGTTTTCCACGACGTACATCACGTTACGCCCCTTAATGGCTTGCACGCCGGTGACATCGCCATTATCCGGCGGAATCACTACCCCGGGGTTGATGGTGTTGAAGATGGAAAGACAGCCTCTCACTTCGGTGCCGGGATTATTAATGCTGGTACAGTTTCGGGCGCCTACAAACAGTTGGCCGTTGTCGCTCAGATCGATTCGATTGTGGAAACCGTCGCTGATGACCTGAGAACTCGTAACCGTCATGGAGCTCAAGTTCACGACGTCGAGTCTTCCACAGACGGTTGCGGCGGTAGCCGCGCCGGTGCAGGCATTCGCTGGAGCAGTCGGGGGGGGAGGCGTTCCCGCCACGTACAACGTATTGCCATTTATCAGCCCGATAGTAGCCGCATCCACCGGGAGAGCCGGTCCCAGCAGGTTTTGAGTTGTCATGTCCACCGCCTGAATGCTGGCTGTTTGTCCACCGCATTCCGGGCCACAGTTCAGAACATACGCGGTATTGTCGTCGCTGCTGAAAAGGGCTCCCACCGGGCGATTGAAGCCAGTAATCGTGCTGACGACATTCGGACTTTGGCAAAGAGGAGTACAGGCAGGAACGTTGCTCGTCGCCACTACGGTCATCGTATCCGAGTTGTCGCTAAAGACCAGCAGCCGGTTGCCGTTGTGGCTTTCCGCCAAGTAATGAGCGCCGGGCACAGGAATGGTGAAGGGAATATTCCCGACGTTCAGGTTCATTACCTCAATCGCGCCCGGCGATTGACCAAAAACCGGCGCATTGTTCACAGCGGCGTAAGCCCTGGTTGCATCTGGCGAAACTGCAATACTTTCCGTAGAACCCGGCAGAGTAATCGCGCCCGAGGAACTCTCAGTCGTGTTGTTGACAACGGCAACCGAGTTGTCCGCGGCAGAGTACGCTAAAGTGAGTTTCTTATTCGGCGCCAGAACCAGCATACCGGGTAGATTCGAGGTGCTTACGAAAGCCGGAGCCCGCAGGTCCCGACTGGCATCAATAACGAATAGTCCAGCAGGTACTCCTCCCGGGAAGGCAGTGGAAGGGCCGAGCGAAACATCCTGAGAAACGAATGCTCGAAAATTGACGTTGCTGGTGGCAGCCCGCTGTTGGGTGGGCGCCTTGTATCCACATGATACGACTAGACCGCCCAAAGCGAGGGCCGCCGCTGCTATGACAGCTCGTTGGAAACCTGGGGCTCTGAAATGCATGCTGGATGGAGACTTAGATGCGAAGCTCGAGATTATAACAGAGCATATTTTCGTGCAGGAGTCGCCGATCAGTCGTGCGGGGGGAGTGCCAAAACAACTCTCCTCCTGATATTCTGAGTGACAATGGCTGGGGACCTGCTCAAACGGCTCAAGCAATCGCCCGTCCTGTGTGACGGTGCCATGGGTACACTTCTGTACGCCAAGGGTGTGTTCATCAATCGGTGCTATGACGAACTGAACCTGTCGCAACCCGATCTGATTCGCAACATCCACCACGAATACCTTCAGGCCGGGGCTGAAATCGTTGAAACCAATACTTTTGGTGCAAACAGCTTCCGCTTGGCCCGGCATTCACTTGCCGATAAGGTCCACGACATCAACTTTGCGGGCGCTCGTCTGGCGCGTGAGGCGGCGAAAAGTTTCGACGGGTGGGTTGCGGGATCGGTGGGCCCTCTCGGAGTCCGGATTGAACCTTTGGGCAAAATTGCGTTTCAGGAAGCGCGTGAATCTTTTCATGACCAGATCAGTGCTCTTGCGGAAGGCGGCATCGACCTGCTCATTCTTGAGACGTTCGGCTATTTAGAAGAACTGCACCAAGCCATTCTGGCAGCTCGAGAGGTAAATCCAAAGTTGCCCGTTGTCGCCCAGGTAACCATCGACGAAGATGGCAATTGCCTGGACGGCTCCGACCCACAGACGTTTGGTGTCAAACTGGAGGAGTGGGGCGCCGACGTGATCGGTTGCAACTGTAGTGTTGGTCCGGTAGATATGCTGGACGCGATCGAAAGATTGCGCACAGTCACTGCGCTGCCGCTTGCTGCCCTCCCCAACGCCGGCATTCCTCGCTCAGTAGAGGGGCGCAATATCTACTTGTGCTCGCCGGAATACATGGCCAGTTATGCTCGCAAGTTCATAGCAGCAGGGGTACGGCTGGTCGGCGGATGCTGCGGAACCACTCCCGACCACATCCGCCAGATGAAATCAGCCCTCCGCATAGGCGAGGCTCGCAGCAAGCCCGCAGGGGCCCAGGTCGTTGGACCTCATCCGGTGCCGGTCGCGGTGCCCGCATATCCTTTGGCACAACGCTCCCGATTGGGCGCCAAGATCGCGGCCGGCGAATTCGTTGCGATGGTCGAGATTGTTCCTCCCAAAGGCACCGATGTCACTAAGGAATTGGAGGGTGCCCGCTTCCTGAAATCGGTGGGCGTCGATGCCATCAATATTCCCGATAGTCCACGCGCCTCGGCTCGCATGAGCAATCAGGCGCTCTCGTTGCTAGTGCAACAGGAGGTGGGGATCGAAGCGGTGCTGCATTACACGTGCCGCGACCGCAACGTACTCTGCATTCAATCGGATCTGTTGGGGGCTGCGGCTACGGGTGTTCGCAACCTGATCTGCATTACCGGCGATCCACCCAAAATGGGCAACTACCCCGATGCGACAGCTGTGTTCGACGTGGATGCCATTGGTTTGGTGAATATTGTCCACAACTTGAATCGAGGTCTCGACATTGGGGGCAATCCCATTGGGCACGGCACCCCTTTCGTTATCGGCGTAGGAGCCAATCCCGGCGTCCCCAACATTGAGGAAGAGATCAAGCGCTTCGAGTACAAGGTGGAAGCCGGAGCCGAGTACGCCGTGACCCAACCTGTCTTTGATCTCGAATTGCTGGAAAAGTTTCTGCGGCGCATCGAGCACTGCCGCATTCCGGTAGTTGCAGGAATCTGGCCGCTGGTTAGCGTCCGCAACGCCGAGTTTATGAAAAACGAGTTGCGCGTCTCGGTGCCCGATTCGATCATAGAGCGTTTGGCTCGCACCGCCACCCCAGAAGCCGCCCGGGCCGAAGGAGTGGTCATAGCTCGTGAGATGCTCAGCGCCCTGCGTCACATAGTTCAAGGCGCCCAGATCAGCGCGCCACAGGGGCGCTATACCTCCGCCGTTGACGTCCTTGAGGCCTTGGGCTCGAGCCGCCCCGCAGCTTCAGTCTAGCGACCCCGGCGACCGGTTATCGCCCTGCCAGGAGGACTAGGCTATCCCCACTTGCCGATATTCCGGCACCGCGAATATCCACAGTATTTTCACAGAAATTTCACTGCAGCCTGTGAACGATTTTGCATACAATAGCAAAAGGAGTAACTCCGTTGGCTAAGTTTGAAGAGTGCCTCCAGCGGCTGGAAAAGATCGTTCAGGAACTCGAGAAGGGGGATGTCCCCTTGGAGAAGTCGCTGACTCTCTTTGAAGAAGGAATGCAGCTTTCCTCCGCCTGCCGCAAGGAACTTGATGCGGCGGAGGGCAAAGTAGAAATCCTTCTGAAACAAAACGGTAAGCTCCAAGCCGAACCGTTCGAGCCCCTGACTGAACCAGCGCGTAAATAACGCCAGTTCAGAGTGTCATCGACTCGTAGTCATAACGCCTGTGGCGCAGGAATCAGTGGCCACAGCCCAGTTGGCCGTAAAGGTAGCAGGGGGAAGTATGCAGTCGGCAAACGTAGTTCTCTTCCAAAGCGATCCTGCGATCGCGCAACTATTGGCCGTCAACCTCCGTGGTCAATTTCATTCCGTTCACGTGGCGCGTTCCCTAGGGGAACTGCGGGCAGCCATCGCCAAGCACCGCGCGAGAGTCGCGATCCTCGACGTGGAGCTTTCCGGCTTGGCCGACGTGAACCAGTTGCACCAGGAATTCCCTGGGGTTGCGATTGTTTGTACCCACCGGTTGGCCGATGAAGAGATGTGGACGGCGGCATTATCGGCAGGGGCCGATGACATTTGTCCTTCGTCGGATACTCCGGGAATCCTCCGCTCAGCGTTGCGTAACGCGTCGATGTCGCATTCCGCCGCTGCGTGATATTCAAACCGTTTTCGTACAGGACGCCTGCGGGCGTCCTTTTCTTGTTCGCACTCGACTTCAGTGAACAAAGCACGCCTTTCAAATCGGCAGACCGAAAAGCTGAAGCCTGACGCCGAAAACCTGAAGCCTGCCTTGCTATACTCACACTCCATGCTCAAGGACACTCTTGAACAGGGCCGCGCCGCCACCGACGCGGCATTGCAACGACTGTTGCCCGGAGAGACTGACTATCCGGTATCCATTCACAAGGCGATGCGGCACAGCGTGTTTGCTGGGGGCAAGCGGTTGCGGCCCATCCTATGTATGGAGGCGGGTCGTATGGTGTCCGGTTCCCTTCCCGCAGGCATTGAGGAACTCGGCGCCGCCTTGGAAATGCTGCACACCTACTCGCTGATTCACGATGATCTTCCCGCCCTCGACAATGACGACCTGCGCCGCGGCCAGCCCACCTGTCACAAAATCTTCGGGGAAGCTATTGCCATCCTTGCCGGCGATGCTCTCCAGACCCAAGCTTACGAAGTCCTCGCGCGCCTGCATTGTCCGGCAGAAGCGCGGACCAGAATCATCGCGGAAATTGCTCGGGCCACGGGAACCGTGGACGGGATGATCGGTGGGCAAGTGGCGGACTTGGAAGCGGAGCATACTCGGCCCGACGCGAAAATGTTGGAGTACATTCATCGCTCCAAGACCGCCGCACTGATCACCGCCAGTTTGGTTAGCGGCGGATTGTATGGCGGGGGAAACGATGCAGCGGTCGCTAAGCTGCGCTCCTTCGGAAAGAACGTCGGGCTGGCATTTCAAATCGTGGACGATATTCTCGATGTCACGCAAACCTCTGAGCAGTTGGGCAAGACCGCCGGTAAAGACACTGTAGCGGAAAAGGCCACATACCCGGCGCTGTTCGGAATTGAAGAATCAAACCACAGGGCCGATGGTCTGGTGGATCGAGCTTGTTTGGAGCTCGAAACCTTTGGGTCGCGTGCCGACACTCTGAAGAGCCTGGCCCGATTTTTGGTGGAACGGAAGAAATAGGCGGACTGCGGATCGCAACTCAACACTATTCGTTGGACGACGGCCGAGTTCTCCGTGCAACGATTCGCAATACGGCTTGCATCTGACTGTGCAACCGCAGCTCAGGATCCGCCTTGTGCTGCCAGTTCTCTTGTATAATTTCACGATTCTCACGTCCAAAAGACCGCGCGTCACAACCGCTTTACTGAGATAAGCCTTATGACTCGTTTTGTGTTTTGCGCCGTGTTTCTGGCTTTCCCGTGGAACTGTGCTTGGGGCCAGACTCTGACTCGCCGGCCCGGACAACCTTCAGCAGCAAGCAACGACGCAATTCCCACCCAAGCAGCGCCGACTCTAATTCCGTTAACGGTGCCCACTGGCACGCCCTTGAAGGTCGCCCTCGATCAAGAGGTGCGTGTACAAAAAGTCGGACAACCTCTTCGCGGAAAAATAGTTGAACCGGTGTATGCGTTCGACAAACTGGTCATTCCAGTTGGGACGGAAGTGGTCGGCAAAATCTCAGCCATTGACGGGGTCCCAAAGACACGACGCGCCGCGGCCGCCTTGAACGGCGAGTTCTCACCTTTGCGGCAGGTGCATATCGACTTCAGCGAACTGGTGATGGCAGATGGCAGGCATGTCCCGCTACAGACCGAAGTTACTCCAGGATCCGGCGGAATTCTGCAGTTCGTCCCTGCCCGCGAAAAAGAGCCACCCAAACCGGGTAAGAAAGATGAAGTCAGGAGCGCCGCCTCGCGGAAGATCGGCGAGGCCAAGAAGGACGTACATCGGCAGTGGGATGCTGCCAAAAAGCAGCTTCACGAACCAGGCAAGATACACCGACTGGAACGGTACGCGGTCGCACAACTCCCGTATCATCCGCAGTACATGGATTCCGGGACTAGTTTTAATGCGGACCTGCGACGCCCGCTCGATTTCGGAGCAGAGCCGCTTACTCCCGCGGTACTGGAGCACATCGGAACGCTGCCACCTTCGGGAAGCGTCGTGCACGCAGTACTCGTGACGCCTCTGGGTTCTGCAAACAGCAAGAAGGGGGATCCGGTCGAAGCGGTCATCACTCGGCCGCTCGTCGCCTCCGATCACTTATTTCTCCCCGAGGGCACCCGGCTTAAAGGCTCTGTCCTGCAAGTGCGTCCCGCGCGCAGGCTTGGCCGAAACGGACAGCTCCGGATTGTGTTTCACCAGGTTGTTCCGCCCAGCGGGATTGAAGAAAAAGTGCAGGCCAGTCTCGAAGGAGTGCAGGTCGCTAAAGGAGAGCATCTGCAGCTCGATTCTGAGGGCGGCGCACAAGTTATCGCGCCCAAAACACGCTATCTGACAACAGCGATTTCCGTCATGTTGGCCGCCTCCTCGGTTGCGGATGGTCACGAAGGAGATGCTGATGGGGGTTTCCGTCATGGAGGCGGCGGCGATATGGGCAGTGGCGCCGCGAATGGCGCTTCGGGATTCCGGTTTGTAGGAACGATCGTGGGGGCGTTCGCCCACTCCCGGGTCGTAGCCTCGGGATTCGGATTCTATGGAGCAGCTATGTCCGTGTATTCCCACTTTCTTGCCCGAGGCCGTGACGTGGTTTATCCGAAGGACATGTCGATGATGATCGGGCTGGGAACCAGGGAGAAACAACCGCTGGCCGGAGCGGAGCCCACTACAAATCTGAGGCGGCGGAACATAGGTCCTCTTTAGAGCAGCTTCTCACCTGTTGCTCCCCTATGGTAAAAATCTAATCAGGGCGATGGAGTTCGCCATAACCGCCTGCGCGCAGGCTGATAACTCCTACGAAATTTATAGGAGAACTCCATCGTGCTCGATCTGCTTGCGATTTCTGCGGGCGCCATTTTCGGCGCCAATGCCCGCTACGTTCTGAGCCGATACGCGGCCCGCTTGCTGGGACCAGTGTTTCCCTATGGAACATTGATTATCAACGTTCTCGGTAGCTTCATCGCGGGCTTTTTCATTGTCTGGACTACCGAGCGCGTGCTCGTGGATCCGCGTTGGCGGCTGCTGGTCGTGGTTGGCTTCTGTGGAGGCTTCACAACTTTCTCCAGTTTTGCCTTCGAAACCATGGGGTACTTCGAGCAGGGTCAGTGGATGCTGATGGCGACTAATGTTTTCGCCAATAACCTGCTCTGCCTGGCAGCAGCTCTGGCCGGTATGGGATTGGCTCGCGTACTGTAAAATGCCTGACGTAATGGCTGTGCAAGTCACGATTTATCTGAACGAAGCCGACCAGTGGCACCATCGGCCGCTTCACATGGAGATTCTGAATTATCTGCGTAAGGAAAACGTCTACGCGGCAACTGCTGTGCATGCCGTGGCTGGCTTTCTGGGGCGGCATCGCGTGGAGACGACGCATCTGGTGGACGTGGGAGGAAAACTGCCGGTAATTATCACCTTCGTGGATACGGACGAGCACGTCAATCGGGTCCTTCCGACGTTAAAGCAAATGGCGGCGCATCGGCTGATTGTTCGCGAGAATGTAGTTCTTGAGCAAGGCAATCTCGACTGACATGCCCAGCGCCCCTCTCGATATCCTGGCCATAGCCGCGCACCGCGACGATGTGGAGCAGACCAGCGGCGGAACGCTTCTAAAAATGGCGGAGCGTGGTCATCGGACCGGAATTCTCGATCTCACCCAAGGCGAGATGGGCACCCGCGGCACTGCCGAAGACCGTGCCCGCGAAGCCGCCGAGGCGGCCCGAATCCTGCGCGTCTGCTGGCGGAGTGCGCTAGACATTCCGGACGGCCGCGTGGAGAACACGTGGGAGAATCGGCTGAAGGTCGCTCGCGTGATCCGCGAACAACGTCCACAGGTACTGATTCTGCCCTACTGGAAAGGACGCCATCCCGACCACTACACCGCCTCTAAACTCGGATACGAGGCCTGTTTCCTGGCTGGTCTAGCCAAACTCGATCTCGGAGCAGCGCCCCACCGCCCTTTCAAAATCATTTACGCGACTCTTTATTACGACATACGCCCAACCTTCGTAGTAGATATCACCAGCCAGTTCGAGGCCCGCTTCCGGTCGCTTATGGCCTACAAATCCCAATTCAGCGATCAGGAAGCAGGCAAAGACCTGTTCCCTGCCCAGGCCGAAATCCGGGCCCGGATTGAGGCTATGGCGCGGTTCTACGGCATGCTTGGGGGGGGTACCTACGCTGAACCCTTCCTGCAGAACGAAGTGGGGCTAGTCGAAGATCTCCTGCAGATTCCAGTGAAGTCCATATAAGACCAGTCGCATTGGCCACGACTCTGACCCGCGTCGCGAATCTTGCCGGGCATCACAGCAGTTTGTGACAAGCCTCACAGGCGGTTGCGATACTGCGTGCGATCATTTGCCCTGTCTCATCTTTTCGACGTCAGGAATCTTAGGCCACCTGCCCGACTGCGACCTCTCGCATCCTGAACTCCAGCCTCTCGCAGCGCGTGATGAGCGCTGAGCAGGCTGCGGCACTTATCGACTCCGGCACACGAATCGGCATGAGCGGGTTCACGGGCTCCGGCTATCCTTAGGCTGTGCCTTTCCACCGGGCCGGAGTTGGACGGCGCCTTGGCCATGGCGGGCGGCATTCACCTCAGGCTGCCCTACCAGTCCGATCCCGAAACTCGCAAGCGTATCAACGCTGGCGGAGATGGATTACAGGGTTCGAATGCGTTACCCGCTTCGCAGTGCTACTTTTTCAGGGCGACCGCGACTCCGTCGCGGATAGGCAGAATTGTGGTGAACAGATCCGCAGAACCGTAAAGCAAGCGGTTGAATTCGAGAATGGCCTTCGTACTGGCGTCGCGAGGATTCTTCTCGGCCACTCTTCCACTCCACAGAACGTTATCGGTGATAAACAGT
>Ga0209577_10004795_pt1 | contig 12687 bp, 9 predicted proteins | sample GraSoiAngelo_109_FD_185874 | JGI IMG/M metagenome (GOLD analysis project Ga0209577, IMG submission 185874) | Grasslands soil microbial communities from the Angelo Coastal Reserve, California, USA - 14_0903_12_20cm (SPAdes) (version 2) | ecosystem: Environmental > Terrestrial > Soil > Grasslands ... | reverse complement strand
TCCCGGCACGGCACCGGAGCGGGGACCGTGGTGGCAAGACGAATATATCGACGCGGACAGCGCCGAGCAGATTCGAGCGGCAGTGCGTCGCAACATTTATTACGGAGCCACGGTTATCAAGCTGGCAGCGGACTCGAACGCGTATCACTTCAGCGAGGAGCAGGTGCGCGCTGCTGTAGACGAAGCACATCGGGCGGGCTTGACCGTCGCCGTACACGTTTATGGTGGCGAGGCGGCCCGCAACGTCATTCTTGGCGGAGTGGACTCTGTCGAACACGGCTATGAGTTGACCGACGAACTGCTTGATCTGATGAAGCAGAAGGGCACGTATCTGGTGGCAACTGAGATGTCAGCGCAAAACGCGATGCTGCTGTTTGGCGATATTGGCATGGACGCGAAGACATTTCACGAACGTAGCCTGCAACGACTGCAGCGGGCCTACCGGCACGGTATCAAGATGGCTTTCGGAACTGACGCCAGTCTGGATCTCACCGACAGCACGCGAGCGAACCAGATCCTGCAGCAGGCGGAAATCTGGCAGGAAGCAGGTCTTCCAGCGCAGTTCATCTTGAAATGTATGACGGCCAATGTCGCTGATCTGATGGGGCTAGGAAAATCCCGGGGCGCGATTAGGACCGGACTTGCCGCCGACATCATTGCGACAACGGCGAACCCTTTGGAAAACATCGCGGCATTGCGAAAGGTGAATTTCGTCATGAAGGACGGCAAAGTGGTTCGTGACTCGCGTACCGCGGTTCCGCACTGACGTGGCGAGGCAACGCCGTGCGCCCGGGAGTCTTAGATAGGTGCCAGGAGCGCTAACGCTTATTCGGCGCAATTTCAAGCAGGAACATAGCAGTTTTCTAGATTGCAAGGAGAAACGATGAAGGCTCGCACGTTAAGTCGTATGTTGCTGCTGTTGTCTGTGCTGACTTTGACTTTGGGTGCCCTCGCCCAGCAACAGGCTGCTCCCGTGGCACCACTTGATCAGCCGGGACATATATTCACGGTTACCATGCTGAAAATCGAGCCCAGCCGAATAAGCGAATTCCTTGATTTCTGGCAGAAGGAGTTTGTTCCTCTGGAAAAGAACATTCCAGAAATTCTGAGCTCGAAGATTCTCCAGCACCGGTGGGGACCTTCGGATTACATGGTCTTCGTCATTCATGAATACAAAGACCTGGCAAGCATTGAAAAAGCTCAGAAGCAGCAGGAAGGCGCCATTCAGCGCGCTTCTGCCACAGATCCGCAGGCGGCTGAGGCTTTCAAAAAGTTCCAGACTTTTGTGCCGGGACATGTGGACTACATCATGTTTGCTCCTGACCGGGTGCGCAAGTACGGCGCGCAGGAATAACGCTTTTCCTGGCGATGGTTGCATTTCTGGCATTGCTAATTGAGATGGGGGATTCTCGATGAACCCAAAGCTGTGTTACGCAACATTTGGACTACTGTCATGCATACTGTCGGCGCCTGCCCTGGCACAGCCGCCTCGCACTCACGTCATCAAGACCGGCCCTGAAACCGTGGAGTGGGGATACTACGATGCTTCAAAGAAACCGGTTGCCATAATTGATTCCGGTGACATTGTGCAGATTGAGAGTCCGCTGGCCGGTTCGCGAGAGATGGAAGCCTTCGGCTTGGCGGATTTGATTACGCCCGAGATGCGGGCGCTGGAAGCCGGGGTCCCTAGCAGCGACAAAGGACCTGGCGCCAACATTCTTGTCGGCCCGGTTTATGTCAACGGAGCCGAAGCCGGCGACGTCCTCGAGGTCAAGATTTTGACGCTCGAACCCATGGACAATTATGGAGTGAACCTGTTCGTCCAGGGGCACGGAGCGCTCTCCGACGACCTTCCCCGCATGAGAGTAAAAACTATTCCTCTGGACAAAGCACGCAATGTTGCGGTGTTTGCGCCGGGTATCGAGCTTCCGATAAGACCGTTTTTCGGTACGATGGCAGTCGCTCCTCCCGTCATGCTGGGAAGGATCAGCGATTCACCGCCTGATTATTTCGCCGGCAATCTCGATAATAAGGACCTGGTTGCCGGTACAACCTTATATATACCTGTGCAGGTCAAGGGCGCGCTCTTTAGCGCCGGGGACGGGCATGCCGGGCAAGGCGACGGAGAAGTGGACGGTACTGCCAATGAAGTCGCGTTGCGCGGAAAGTTTCAACTGACGGTTCGTAAAGACCTGCATTTCAAGTGGCCTCGCGCCGAGACACCCGATTACTACATGACCATGGGTTTCAGCCCCGACCTGGATCGGGCGGCGGTTCAGGCCGTGCGCGAGATGGTTGACTTTCTCTCGTCGAGATATCACCTGAATACGGAGGACGCTTACATGTTGACCAGCATGGGCGCCGACCTGCACGTGACCCAGGTGGTGGACGGTACAAAAGGAATTCACGCGATGATCCCGAAGAAGATCTTCGTTCAGCACTGAGTCATTTGACGGGGATTCGGGCTCATCCGGTACTCACACATCCTGGTTGGATGGTTGATCTTGCTTTGCTACCCGTAAAGGAGGTGTCTCCTCGTGAAATCACGACTCTTCCGCCGAACGCAGCATATCTTGGCCGTGTTTCTGTTTTCATTGACCGCGGTGGTTACGTCGTCAGCACAGGAACTGCTCTCCCGGGATGCGTATCGCTTGATCAAGGAGAATGCTTCCGGGGAGTTGCCATTCGCAGACTTCCGCAACATCGTACGATTTTCGGGTTACGCTCCTTCGCCGGGATCGGATCAAGTTGCCGAATATCTGGCGGGCCGGGCGAATGCAATGCGGATGACCAATGTCCAGATTGAGAAATATCCTGCCGATGGCAAAAGCTACAGCTGGGCTTTCAGGACTGAGCCGTCATGGGAAGGCCGTGAAGCCGAACTCTGGGTAGTGGAACCCGATTCGGAGTTGCTCGCGAGTTTCGCCTCGAGCAAGACGGCACTGGCTCGCCAGAGTCGTGATGCTGATGTCACGGCGACGTTGGTCGACGTGGGTGACGGCACGCGGCCGCAAGATTACGATGGCAAGAACGTTGAGGCACGCCTCGTTCTAGCAACCGGAGGCCTGCCAGCCGTGACACGGCAAGCGGTTTGGGAACGCAAAGCCGCGGGCGTCGTTTACTACCGGACCGCCAGCGCGATTGATTATCCCGACCTGTTCGGTTCGCTGGATTTCGCGCCGTGGTACGGACCCCACGGCGAGAATCCCCCCTTCGCCTTTTCCCTCTCCTATCGTGTCGGCGACACGCTTCGCACTCGGCTGGCTGCAGGAGAAAAACTTGTACTGCGCGCCCACGTTCGGGCCGATGCGGGCGCAGGCAACTACAATGTGGTTCGAGCAGAGATTCCCGGCGCCAACCCCGAGCTTCCGGCGGTTCTGGTCTACGCTCACGACAACAGCCGCAACACCGGGGGCGCCAACAACCTTACTGGCGTCGGTTGCACCCTCGAAGTGGCTCATGTCCTTACCACGCTGATCGCCCAGGGCAAACTACCGCGTCCGGTACGGACTATCCGCTTCATGTGGGGTCCAGAGCACTACGGAATTACCGAACATTTTCGCGGCCATCCCGATGACGTGAGCCGAATTGAGGCCATGGTAAATGTGGACATGATCGGCTACAGCCAGAGCCGAGCCGGCGCGGTATTTCACCTGTATCGCACCCCTTGGTCACATCCGTCATTTATGAATGACGTGGTGCAGGAGTTTGTGGAACGCATAGGCAACGAGAACGCCATCTCCATCCGCAACGCGCATTTTCTTGCGGCCCGCCCGAGCGAAGGCTTCCTCGATCCGCTGTTTGCCCCCACCGGGAGCCGTGAGCAGTTCCATTACAACATCGAGGAATTCTGGGGCCCGAGCGATCATGAAGATGCCGGCGAGGGCAGCATAGGAGTGGCCGCCGTCCTGCTCAACGACTTCCCCGATGTATTTCTCGGAACCCAGGACGACAGACCCGAACTGGCGGGAGATCCGACGCAGATGCGGCGTGGCGTTGCCCTGGTGGCCAGTTCCGTCTACGCACTGGCGTCCGCCTCAGCTGCCAACGCGCAGGCGCTCGTCCATAATTCCATCACCAAGGCGGAAGCGCGGCTGGCCCAGGACGCGGCCAGGGCGTTCGCGATGGTGGATGCCGCGAAGCCGGATGCGCTGAACGCTGCGGACCAAGAAGCGCGCAATGTCATCCATCACGCTTATGCTCGCGAAGTGGCTGCCCTCACTAGCGCGAAGGACGTGGTTGGCAGCGCTGCCTTCCAATCTTTGGCGGAACCTGTGATCTCCGACTGGAAGGCTCAGCAGGAACGAGTGTTAACGCAAATCGATCAGGCGGCTGCAGGGGTCGCCAGCCACGCAGGCGTTGCCAATTTCAAGCCGGTTCCGGTATCTCTCGACAAGAAGTTTGCCGCCGAGATTCCGGTGCGAGACTCGCAGATTCGTGGGCCGGTGAATTTCTTTCGAACAGAATACGGGCGTTGGTGGCTGATCGAGAAGACTGGAGATGAGCACTTCGAACAGCGGGTCCCGCTGTCAAAGTATGGACACTATATGCTGTACGAAGCCCTTAATCTCGCTGACGGCAAGAGAAGTGTGGCGGATATTCGTGATTTCATCAGCGCCGAATACGAGCCGGTAAGTGTTCAAGATGTGGACCAGTACTTTCGCTTCCTGGAAGCTGTCGGCGTCGTCCACATGAAAAAGACTGGGGGCACCAGCGGTGAGTAGCGGCTAGACCGAGAGACACGGCAAGCGCATATCGGCATGCTGAACGGCCTGGAGATTTTCATGCTAGCGACCAAACCTGAAGCTACCACCACCTTTCCAATCACCTGGGTGCGCGAACAGTTTCCTGCGTTGCAAGCTGAACCGCGAACCGTATTTTTCGACAATGGCGCAGGCGCTCAAGTTCCGCAGCGGGTGCTGGATGCTGTCCATGACCATTTGCTCCGTCGAAATGTCCAGCGCGGGGGGCGATACCGTCAATCTAGGGAGGTTGATGCGGTCCTAACTAAGGCGCGGGAGACTGTGGCCACGTTCCTGAATGCGAAAGAACCGGAAGAAATAGCCTTTGGCATGAATGCCACCTCGTTCATGCGTCTCATAAGCCTGGCGATCGGATACGGACTTGGGCAGCGGCGAGAGATCGTCATTACGGACTTGGATCATGAGGCGAACATTGCCACCTGGCTGGCCCTCGAGCACGAGGGAGCATCAATCCGCTGGTGGAAAGTTCGAAAGGATGGTGCCCTCTACGTCGAAGATCTTGAACAACTACTCACGCCAAACACTCGGCTGGTGGCTTGCACCATGGCTTCGAACGCGATTGGTTCCGTGCTGGACATCCGCGCGATTGCGCAGCGAACACACTCGGTTGGAGCCGAGCTGTTTGTCGATGCGGTTCATTTCGGTCCCCACGGACTAATTGATGTTCAGGCATTGGAGTGTGATTACCTGGTCTGCTCCGGCTACAAGATTTTTGGTCCTCACATGGGATTCCTGTGGGGAAAGCGGGCAGCGCTGGATGCGTTACCGACATTCCGCGAGGATTTCATCCCTGACACTGCGCCGGCAAAATACGAGATTGGTACTTATGTCTATGAGAATGTTGCAGGCATGCAGGCAGCGATTTCTTACCTTGAGGAACTGGGCGAGCGTGTGAGGAATGGCACCGGGGTTGTCGGCGGAAGATATGCACTTACTGCGGCCATGCATGCCATTCGTGAATACGAAATGCGGCTTTCGGGCGCGTTGCTCGCGGGGATGGCAAAAATCGATGACGTTACCGTGTACGGTCGCAATAAGCCGTCGGACGCAGAATCGCGAGTGCCCACCGTGTGCTTCAAGGTGGGCAACGTCCGTCCCCAAGCTGTTACCGAAACGCTAGCCTCGTGTGGGATAGCAGTGAGAGATGGGCACATGTATTCCCCTCGCCTGATGCGTCGCCTTGGACTTTCAGATACGTCGGGAGCCGTACGGGCATCTCTGGTGCATTACAACACGATAGAAGAAATCGACTCGCTGCTCCACGAATTGCAGAACATCGTTACTGCCAGATAGTCTGCCGCAAAGAGACTTCCGAAGATGGCTGACAGCAAAGGCATTGCCGCGCTCACGAAACGTGTGGAATCGGATTATTCACCGGAGGCGGGGCTCCACCGGCGGTTGACCGAACGGCAACTTTCCATGATCGCCATCGGCGGCGCCATTGGGGTTGGGTTGTTCTTAGGCACCAGCATCACCATCAGTCTTGCCGGTCCGGGACTTATTGTTACGTATTTGCTGGGAGCAGGGATCGCCGTGGTGGTGGCTTACGTGATTGCCGAAATGGCGGTGGTCCATCCGGCGGCGGGTTCGTTCGGCGTCTATGCGGAAAAGTATCTGCATCCCTGGGCAGGGTTTGCGGTCCGCGCTACTTATGGGATCGTGCAAATTATTGCCATCGGCGCGGAGGTTACAGCTGTAGCCATTTATTTTGCGTTTTGGTTTCCTGCGGTGCCTCAGTGGATGTGGGTGGGAATCGCTTCGGTCTTTCTGGTGACGTTGAACGCACTGCAAGTCAACCGCTTTGGAGAGTTCGAGTATTGGTTCGCGCTGATCAAGGTCGTGGCCATCGTTTGTTTTATTGGGATCGGCGCCGCGTTGATTGTCGGCCTGGGCCACCGCCCAGCTTTGGGATTGGTAAATTTCACGCGCTATGGCGGCTTTTTACCTTTTGGCTGGCGAGGCGTGTGGCTCGCGCTGCCCATTGTGATCACCAGCTATATGGGGATCGAAGTCATCGCGGTCACCTCCGGCGAAGCGGAGAATCCCGAAAAGTCAATTCCACGTGCTATGCGTAATATCGTGTACCGATTAATCATCTTCTATGTACTCGCTGTAACGGTGATGCTGGCTCTGGTTCCATGGAACCACATGGGAAGTGGCGGGTTGAACGGAAGCCCGTTCGTGCGCGCCTTCGCCATGGTGGGAATTCCCTATGCCGCCGGCATCATGAACTTTGTTGTCATTTCGGCTGCCCTGTCGAGCGCGAACACGAACCTGTATCTCTCAACGCGAATGTTGTTTTCACTCTCTCGGGGAGCATACGCACCGGCGTGGATCGGCGGTCTCACTTCAGGTGGCGTTCCGCTGCGAGCATTGGCAATCTCGACCGGGGGAATGTTCGCTGCCATCATTCTGGCCTTCTACAACCCAAAAGGTGCATTCCTCTTGCTATACGGCACGGCGGTCGCGGGTATGTTTTTCGTCTGGCTAGTCATCCTCGCCAGTCATCTGCAGTTTCGAAAAGCGCTCGGAGCCAAGGTAAAAGCGCTGCCGTTACGAGTGCCGTGGCACCCTTATCCAACGGTCTGTGCAATGGTCCTGATAGTGGCGATCGCTATCAGTACAGTTTGGGTAGATGGGCTGAAATACACGGTTCCGACTTATGCGGCGCTGCTGTTACTCGTGACTGGTGTCTATGTTTTCTTTTTCGCCCGGCGTAGTCGATCCATTTCTCCGAGCTGAGCAGGGAGCACATTGCCAAAGGACAGCCAACGTTGGGCAATTTTCGCTACCGCGGTGATCAGCACCAGTATCGGCATGATGATCTGGGCTGCCGTCTTTCCATTGCTGAATCCGTGGACGAAGACTCTAGGGATCTCTCACACGCAGGGCGGAATGCTAATGGCGGTTTTCTATTTGCCCGGGCTGCTCATCACGCTGCCCGGGGGCGCGATCTTCGACCGCTATCCGGGACGCAAACCATACATTGTGGCTTGGCTTCTGATCGTAGGCGGCACCGCACTCATGACGGTAGCGACAGGATTCGTCATGCTGTGCGCGGGGCGTCTCATATTCGCCAGCGGATTAAACCTGCACAATGTAGGTGCTCCCAAAATGCTCGCCTCATGGTTCCGCGGGCATCGGCGCCTGGGGCTGGCCATGGGGCTGTACACGTGGTCGTTCACCTTGGGAGTCTTCTTCAGTCTGACGTTCCTGGGACGAATCGCGGAAAAATATAGCTGGAGAGGCGCAATGTTGTTCGTCCTTTTGCTGGCGGTGTTCGCTTTGTTCCTGGTGTGGTCCATGGCACGGAGTCCCGAAGGCACAACGGTTGCATCCAACCTGGTCCTTAATTTGGCTACGCTTAAGAACTTCACTCCAGCGGTCTGGCTGATCGCGGTGATGTACCTCTTCTACAATGCGGGCTCAGATTCCTACTACACGTTCACCCCCGACTATCTGGTTAGGCGTGGATACGCTCTGGCAGACGCCTCCTCGGTGGTAGGGGCCTATGCCTGGATTGCCTTCGGCTTGAAGCCGTTCACCTCGTCTTTCCTCAAGAACAAAACGGCTCCCTGGTTTGTTGTTTTCGGTAGCACCGTGGCGATCATCGCTTTTATCTTGCTGCTGCAACCCCATCTTCATCCGATGTTTATCTCGGTGCTGATCGGGATTTCAATCGCCTTCTGCATGCCTGCTTTGTTGTCTCTGCCTGCATTCTTTGTTTCGCCGGAACACACCGGCCAGGCATACGGCTTGTTGCAATTCTTTTATAGCCTGGGCTTCTTTGCTCAGCCTTTGATCGGCTTATCCATTGATCGCACAGGAGGCCACGCGATCGCGTACGCGCTGATGAGTGCCTATTGTGCCGTGGCCCTGGTTGCATCGCTCGCATTGATTGTGGTTTCCACTCGCGCAGCCAGTGTTCAAGAGGTCTCTTAGTTACACAAGGTGGGTTCGAATGTCGCAGCGGCAAATCATGAGAGCCGTCGTTATTCACCGGCACGGTGGGCCGGAGGTTTTAAAACTTGAGGCATCGTGGCCTCGGCCGGTTCCGGGGCCGGGAGAAATTCTCGTCAAAGTCGGGGCATGTGGACTGAATTATCTGGATATCTTTGCTCGCAATGGAATGCCGGGTGAGGAAGTACCACTTCCTTTGATCACCGGGGGCGATATCTCGGGCACCGTCGTCGCCCACGGACAAAACGTAACTTCTCCTGCTCTCGGCACTCCTGTAGTTCTCGATCCCAATTGGGGTTGCGGGGCTTGTGAATATTGTCACGACGGACTGCAGTTGAGCTGCCTGAGCGGTCACATGTTAGGCGAGCGTGACGATGGCGGGCTGGCGGAGTTCGTGAAGTGTCCGGCTACACAAGCTATCCCGATGCCCCCGGAGTACAAATTCGAGGAAGCTGCCGCCCTTCCTATCACGTTCGGGACCGCCTACCGCATGGTGATTACTCGCGGGCAAGTTCGGCCAGACGATGTAGTAGTGATTCTTGGCGCCGGTGGCGGGGTGGGGATTGCGGCCTTGCAGCTGGCCAAGTTAGTTGGGGCGCGAGTGATTGCCACTGCGTCCACTGAGAAGAAACTTGAGTGTGCTCGCAAACTCGGCGCCGATTATCTGGTGAACTATGTGACCGACAAAGAGTGGGACCAAACCATAAGAAAAATTACGGCCAAGCGCGGCGCGGATGTCGTCATCGAGTCGGTTGGAGCGGCCAGTTGGGAAAAGAGCATTCGCTGTTTAGGAAAGGGAGGCCGGCTCGTGACCTGTGGAGCGACCTCGGGGCCGATGGCCACTACCGATATCCGTTATGTTTTCCGCCGCGAACTCAACATTATCGGCAGCGACGGCTGGACGCACAATGAACTCCGTCGCGTGATTGGACTCGCTTTTCAGCGCAAGCTGGCGCCGGTAATCCACAGCGTCCTGCCGCTGGAGAAAATCGCGGAAGCCGAGCAACTACTCGAGGATCGGGCTGTCTTTGGCAAGGTCATCATCACTCCCGGAGCACCCGATGCTGCCTGATAACCTGGGCTACATTTTTCAGGACGCGCTTCGCTTGCATCCCTCGAGCGAGGTTTTGTTCCAGGACGACGTCCAGGTTACTTATACGACATTAGACGAGAACTGCAGCCACGTGGCGAGCGGCTTGCAGAAGCTAGGTGTCGAAGCAGGCGACCGTGTTGCTCTGCTGTTTGGAAACCACTATCGCTATATTGAGACGCTGCTGGGATGCATGCGTTGCAAGGCGATTGGAGTGCCTCTGAATGCCCGGCTCAGTGATGAGGCGCTGCTTTACATCATCTCTGATAGTGAGCCCAGGGTCTTCATCATCGGAAAGACCATGCTGGAAGCGGGATTGCGGCTGGCTCGAAAACTTCCCCGCGTGCGCATTGTGGTTGATTCCTCTTCTGGCGATGGATATTTGCCTTATGACGAGATGATCGAATCGGCAGCGGGCCAAGAATTCAATCGCACTCCCACAGCCTTTGACGACATTTGCATGCTTCCTTACACGTCGGGATCGACCGGCAAGCCTAAGGGAGTTCTGCTCACGCACGGCGGTCAGATATGGAACACCGACGTTGAGCGCAAGGCCATGATGCTGGACGAAACTGAGCGCGCACTCGTCGCCGTTCCGCTATACCACAAGAACGCAATGCTGGGAGCGGTGAAACCGTTTCTACTGGCTGGGGGGTCGATGGTGGTGCTGCATGGTTTTGATCCTGCCGAAGTGTTGCTCGCGATTCATCGGTTTCGTGCTACCTACATCACGGGGGTGCCCGCGATGTACAAGATGATGTTGGCTCAACAGGAAGTCATGCCCGAGGTGGATGTGTCCTCGCTGCGCTATGCCGTTTGTGGCTCGGCGGAGGTTCCGGAAGAACTTCTCGAACGGTTCCGCCGTGTATTCGGATCGCCCATCGCCGAGAGTTACGGCCTCACAGAGGGCGGCCCAGTACCGGTGATTAATACCCGCTGGGGTCTGAAGAAGAGAGGAAGTTGCGGCCGCGAATTTCCGGGATGTGATGTGAAGTTGCTCGCAGAGGACGGAATTACCGAAGTAGGGCTGGACGAGGCGGGCGAATTAGTTACACGTAACCCAGGTCTGGCTAGAGGCTATTGGAAATTGCCAGACGTCACGGCACAAAAATTCCGTGATGGTTGGCTCTACACCGGTGACCTTCTACGGAAGGACAAGGATGGATACTTCTATTTTGTCGGTCGTCGAGACGACGTCATTGATGTTGGCGGAGAGAGAGTTTATCCCAAAGAGGTCGAGGACATTCTGCTGCGCCACGCGAACATCCGCGACGTTTGCGTGGTAGCGGCGCCTCATCCGGTTAAGGGAAAAGCTCCGGTCGCCTTCGTGGCGGAGCGGACACCGGGCGAAACCTCTGAACAGGAACTCCAAAACTTCTTCCTTTCTCGCGGTGCGGCGTTCGCTCACCCGCGCCGCGTCATTTTCCTGGAGAAGCTTCCTCTGAACAGTACGGGGAAGTTCGACCGGAAAAAGATGATGGAGATGGCTTCTGAACTTACTATAGAGCCGGGAGGAATCCCCCTTGGACGTCACTGACATAGGTCGTTCTCCCTACCAGGTTTTTTTGGGCATTAAGCTGCGGCGCGCGGATACGGAGGGAGTGGAGATTTTTCTTCCATTCCGGCAGGAATTTCTTCGCGAGGCTGAGTCCGATTGGTTGCACGGCGGCATTGTGAGCGCCCTGATCGACATCGCAGGCAACTATGCGGTCGAGGCAAAGGTTGGCGAGGGGGTGGCAACCGTCGACATGCGAGTTGACTATCTCCGTCCCAGTCGTGGGGACCTCACTGCCACCGCGACCGTGGTAAAACTCGGCAAAACAACGGCGCTGTCTGATGTGTGTGTCCGCGATTTGAAGGGGGATTTGGTGGCGGTGGGCCGTGCCATGTACGCAGTTCCAAGGAAAAAGTAGAGCCAAAGAGCCAATCAAGGACGGTGGTCTGGCTACGCCGCGCCCGCGGCAACATCTTAGGTCGGAGCCCCAGCCAGCGGGAGCCAGATTTGAAAACGCGTGTCACCGGGTTTGGAAGTAACCTGAATATTGCCACGGTGCTTCTTCACAAGTCGCTGGACAGTGTCCAGGCCAAGACCAGTGCCTTGTCCAACTCCTTTGGTGGTGAAAAATGGTTCAAAGATGTGCGGCTTGATCTCAGGTGAAATCCCGGGACCGTTGTCGCCAATCTCCACTACCACGCAAGCATCCTCGCGATAAGTTCGAACTCGAAGCTCGCCTTTTCCTCCCATTGCGTCGATGGCATTGTCGATGATGTTGGTCCAGACCTGATTGAGCTCGCTGCCGAAAGAATTCACGAGCAGGGGAACGCGCTGGTAATCGCGCTGCACGGCCACTCCTTGTTTCAACTTGTGATTCAAGATCGTAAGCGTGGTTTCCAGGCTTCTTACAATATCGACGTTTTGCACCGGCGACTGGTCCATGTAGGTGTATTCCTTGATCGCACCCACCAAGTCCGAGATCCGCGACGTGCTGCTCTCGATTTCGTGCAACAGACTTGCCACTTCTACCGACGCAGAGATCCTGACCAGAGCGGCTCGTGCAGTGTCCCCATCGAGGTTCGCGAACAAAGATTCCAACACCTCGGGCCTGATGTTCCTGCGCGCCAGGCCAGCCGCCAGTTGCCACAAGTCGTTCTGTCCATGACTACGCAATAGAGAATCAATCTGGTCTTCGAGGTCGCTGATGGTCAGGGCATCGGGTGGAGGAACATCCTGTTGGGTGAACGAAGCTTCCAGTTTTTCGATCTCTGATTTCTGCGCGGAAGTGAGATCGCGTCTTCCCAGATCCAGACTCGCGTCCCTGATTTTCTTCAGAATGTCGCGCAGTTGGCTAGTGGCGCGCTTGGCAGCGGAAGCGG
>Ga0209577_10004794_pt1 | contig 12688 bp, 10 predicted proteins | sample GraSoiAngelo_109_FD_185874 | JGI IMG/M metagenome (GOLD analysis project Ga0209577, IMG submission 185874) | Grasslands soil microbial communities from the Angelo Coastal Reserve, California, USA - 14_0903_12_20cm (SPAdes) (version 2) | ecosystem: Environmental > Terrestrial > Soil > Grasslands... | reverse complement strand
GAGAGCCAAGGCCGACGTGTGCATTCCCTTCGTCAACAAGCACGTCTTGATCGGATTCTGCGTCCTGGGGCACCGGAGGACGCGCCAGATGTACTCCGACCAGGACCTCAGCTTGCTGACGATGCTGGCGCAGGCTGCCGCCATCGCCCTGGACAACGCCATGCTCTATGAGGAGTTGAAACGCTCGCAGTCGCTCGTGCGGCGAACGGACCGCCTGCGGTCCCTGGAGACGATAGCAGGCGGCTTCGCCCACGAGGTCCGCAACCCCTTGACGTCCATCAAGACCTTCATCCAGCTCACCCCGGAGCGCAAGGACGACCCGGAATTCATCGGCCACTTCAGCACCGTGGTGGCGGAGGATGTCGCCAGGATCGAGCGGCTGATCCAGGAGATCTTGGACTACGCACGTTACATGCAACCCAAGTTCCAGGAAGAAGACGTCAACGTCATCGTGGAATCCTGCATGTATTTCGTCAGAATCAAGGCAGACTCGAAGGCGGTCTTGCTGAACAAGGACCTAGTACCCGATTTGCCTCCCGTTTTGTTGGATCGCCAACAGATCAAACAGGTGCTGCTCAATCTCTTCATCAACGCCGTCGAAGCCATGGGCGACCACGGCGGCGAGTTGATCGTGCGCACCCACCGGCTCTCCAAGGCCGCCGACGACACATGGGTTCAGATTGAAGTGACGGACACCGGCTGCGGCATCTCCCCAGCGGACCTGGAGCACATCTTTGACCCGTTCTACACCACCAAGCACGAGAGCAAAGAGCGCGAAGGGACAGGGCTGGGCTTGACAATCGTGCACCAGATCGTCCAAGAGCACGGCGGTCACATCGAAGTCAAAAGCGAGATCGGCCGCGGGACGACGTTCCTCTTGAACCTGCCGGCCGTCCACGCACGGGTGCTGGAAGCCCCGATTGAAACGCGCGGCGTATGAAGAAACGAGTCCTGGTAGTCGACGATGAGCAGGGGATACGCGCCTCCCTGCAAATGACCCTGGAGCCGGCCTACGAGGTCCTGTGTGCTTCGAACGCGCAGGATGGCCTCGCACGGTTCCGAGAGGAACTTCCTAACCTAGTGCTTCTGGATGTGGTCCTGCCCGGTTCGGACGGCCTCGAGCTTTTGCAGTCCATGCGCTCGGAGGATCCCACGGTTCCCGTGATCATGCTGACCGCCGTCAAGACGGTCAAGACCGCCGTGGAAGCCATGAAGATCGGCGCGGCCGATTACCTCTCGAAACCGTTCGACGTCGAGGAACTCCGCCTGATCGTGGCCAAGGCCCTGGCCACGCAGGCACTGGAGCACGAGGTTCGCCACCTCCGCGCACAGGTCCTCAAGTCGTACTCCTTCCACAACCTGGTGGGCAAGAGCCCAGCCATGCAGGAGATCTACTCCAAAATCGAGCAGGTGGCCGACACCCGCACGACCGTCCTGATCACCGGCGAGAGCGGAACGGGCAAGGAGTTGGTGGCACGCGCCCTGCACTACAACAGCGCACGGCGGGAGAAGCCGTTCATCGCCATCAACTGCGCGTCCATCCCGGATACCCTCATCGAGAGCGAGCTGTTCGGGCATGAAAAAGGCGCCTTCACGGGCGCTCTGGCGCGCCGGCTCGGCAGGGTCGAGCTCGCCCACGGCGGCACGCTCTTCCTGGACGAGGTCGGCGACCTCGGCATGCTCACGCAGGCGAAACTGCTGCGCTTCCTGCAGGAGCGGGAGTTCACACGCGTCGGCGGAACGCAAACGATCAAAGTGGACGTGCGGATCATCGCCGCAACTAACAAGATCCTGGAGGAGCTGGTCCCCCGGAAGGAGTTCCGGGAAGACCTGTACTACCGCATCAACGTGGCCGTGCTCTTCTTAGCGCCCTTGCGGGATCGTCGGGAGGACATCCCGTACCTGTCCAAGCATTTCCTGGCCAAGCGGCTGGAGGCAGAGGGACGCCCGCCGCTGGAGATCTCGAAAGAGGCGATGGAACTGCTGATGCGGTATCACTGGCCGGGCAACATTCGCGAACTCGAGAACGTCATCGAGCAGGCCATCGTGTGGTGTCGCGGCACGGAGATCACGACGGACCACCTCCCGACCGCGCTCAAGACCGAGAGCCGGCATACCGGGCTGCGACAGAGCGCACTGGCCGGGCACGTCTCCCTGGAGAAAGCGGTCCAGGAATTTGAGCGGGAGTTGATCCTCGATGCCCTGACGCGGACGGGCCATGTCCAGACCCACGCCGCGGCCCTGCTGGGCATCACCAGACGGATGCTCAAGTACCGGATGGATATGCTCGGGATCAAAAGCCCGGACGCGCAAGCCGCGCCCGGCCCTAAGGATATGCCCTCGGCATGAGTCAAGACGACATAGCGCTACAACGCACGAAATTTTCCCGATTGGCCAAACCTGTGATACAATGGGCCCACGTTCAATTTTGTACAAGAGCGTCGCAATTTGCTGGCTGTCTCAGTGCAATGAATCACCGGAGTGACAGATGGCGTCGGCTTTGGGAGTATTGAGGAGCGCGAATTCTGGATCATGTAAGGCATGACAGTTGCTAGAGCCTAACATCGGGACGCACTTCCTTAAGCGAAGGAGACACAAGTGCCCGTAGATACTTCCCAGTTCCACGTCCCCAACGAGCGACACCAGACGGCCCGTGAGGGAGACTCGTCCAGGCCGACCATCCTGATCGTGGAGGACGAAGCCGGTCCGCGCGAAGCGCTCAAACTGATCCTCCGCCCCTTCTACAATCTGCATTCGGTGGACAGCGCAGAGGCCGCCACCCACCTCCTGAAGGAACAGGCGATCGATTTGGTGACGCTGGACCTCAAGCTCCCAGGCAAGCAAGGAGCGGAGCTCCTGCAGGAAATCAAGCGCGACCACGAACACGTGGAGGTCATCGTCATCACCGGCTACGGGAGCCTGAAATCCGCGATGGATGGGCTTCGGTACGGCGCATCCGGCTATCTGCTCAAGCCGTTCAACGTCACAGAGTTGATCGCGATCATCAATCAATCGCTGGAAAAAAAGCGACGGCTCGAAGGTCTCCGGGCCTCCCTCAAGCAATTCGAGATCGCGTGGCAGACACAGCAGGACGCGTCCAGCGCGTGGAAAACATCGTCGAGCCTGCTAGAAGCCAAAGACCCGGAATTGGTCCGCCACTCCAATCGTGTGCACGGTTACGCCGCACTACTGGCCGACCGGCTCTCCCTGACACCGGAGGAACGGGAAATGGTCCGGATCGGCGCCTTGCTGCACGACATCGGACAGTTCGGCATTGACGAACGCCTGTTTTCGACCATCATCCGGCAGGCGGACCGCGAAGACGAGTTCGTCAAGTTTCATCCTGAAGTCGGCGCCCGCATGGTCCAGTCGCTCGCCTTGCCTCCTGCAGTCGGCGAGATCATCCGCCACCACCACGAACGGTATGACGGGTCCGGCTACCCGGACGGCCTGAAGGGCGACGAGATCCCCTACCTCGCCCGTATCGTCGGGCTGGCCAACGCGTTTGATGAACTCTACGGGGGGAGACCCAAGGACGATCCGTTGCCGCTCGAGGCGGCGAAGGAGTACATCCGCCGTCAGGCCGGCATCCTGTTCGATCCGTCGATGGTGGAGCAGTTCCTGAGGGACGTTCGCTAGCCCGCCAATCTTCTCAGCCTCGCCTTTACTCTCTCCAAAGATGGTGCTATATTGTTCTAACATTGTAGTACCACCTAGGAGGACACAAATGGTCAAACGTTTAACGAAACATGGCAACAGCCTCGCCTTGGTGATCGACCGCGGGGTGCTCGATCTGCTGGACATTGATGCCGACACACCACTGACCATCACGACCGATGGGAACTGTCTGGTCGTGGCGCCGATTCGGGATCCAGTTCGGCAGAAGAAGTTCCGCGCGGCGCTGGAGAGTGTCAATAGAAAGTATGGCCGAGCTCTGAAGCGTTTGGCCGAGTGACGCCGGACCCGTTATTCCTGACCCTAGCCGAAGTCGTCGACATCCATGCCGACCAGATTGAACTCTATGGCGGCAGCACTGGCATACGCGATGTGACTCTCCTGGATTCCGCCATCGCCATCCCCCAGGCAAGTTTCGGAGATCAATACCTGCACCAAGACATTTTCCAGATGGCCGCAGCGTACCTGTACCACATCGTCCAGAATCATCGCTTCGTGGACGGCAACAAGCGAGTCGGTGTTGCCTCAGCGATGGTGTTTCTGGAACTGAACCGCGTCCCTGTCACTGTCACTAACGATGACTTAGTTGAGATCGCCTTGGCCGTGGCTCAAGGAAAGATGGGCAAGGCCGAAGTTGCCGAGTTTTTCCGAAAGCATTCGCGCAAACGATCAGGAGGGAAGAGACGACGAGAATGAAACTTGCGACGGCCCTACTTCGTCTCCTGCCAGCTCCTGATCCGCCGCGCCTGTAACACCCCGTCGATCCGCTCGACGGCCTTGAGCACGCGTTCCAGGTGCGCCGTGTTCTGCACTTCCACGATGAAGTCGAGCACGGCTTTCCGGTCCTCCCGGGTCGTGATCTCCGCGCGGCTGATGTTCGCGTCGGCATGAGTGATGGCCGCCGAGACGTTGGCCAGCATGCCCGGCTTGTCGAGGGTCAGGGTCGTGATCTTGACGGACACGGTGGAGAGATGCGCCATGTCCCAATCCACATCCACGAGCCGCGCCTTGTCGTAGTCGAGCGCATCGAGGTTGGGACAGTCCACGGTGTGAATCGTCAGGCCGCGCCCGCGGGTGATGTAGCCGATGATCCGGTCGCCCGGCACGGGCCCGCAGCACTTGGACAGGTGCATCATGAGGTCGTGGACGCCCTTGACCTTGACGCCCTTATCCTCACTCCCCGCGGCAGCGCGTTTCGCCACGGTCTTGTCCTCCCCTTCCGGGGCGGTGGCAACGGCCTGGCGGTCCCCTGCGCCAACACAGAGCCGGTTGGCCACATGGATGGCGGAGACCCGTCCGTAGCCGATGGCCGTGAACAACTCGTCGACGCCGGGCAGGCCTGACTCCCGCGCCACCTCCTGGACGCGGGTGGTCTTCAACAGCGTGCCCAACGCGGCGTTGTGACGGCGGAGCTCCCGCTCCAGCAGCCGCTTGCCCAACTCCAGGCTCCGCTTGGCCTCTTCCACGCGCAGCCAGTGCTTGATCTTGTTCTTGGCCCGCGGGGTCCGGACGAACTTCAGCCAGTCCCGATGGGGCACCTGCGTGGTGGACGTGACGACCTCGACCGTGTCCCCGCTCCGGAGCTGATACTTGAGCGGGACCATCTTGCCGTTGACCTTGGCGCCGCTGCAGTGATCGCCGATCTCCGTGTGGATGGCGTACGCGAAATCGATGGGCGTGGAGCCCTTCACCAGCTCCTTCACCGCGCCCTTCGGAGTAAAGACGTAGACCACGTCCGAGTAGAGGTCCAGCTTGACGGACTCCATGAACTGCCGGTTGTCCGTGAGGTCCTGGTGGGATTCAAGGAGCTGGCGCAGCCACGTGAAGACGCGCTTCTCCGTCTCGTCGATCTCGCCCTGTTCCTTGTACGTCCAGTGCGCCGCAATGCCTTCCTCGGCAACCCGATGCATCTCGTAGGTCCGGATCTGGAACTCCACGTGCTCACCCTGGGGGCCGACCACGGTCGTGTGCAGCGACTGGTAATGGTTGGACTTGGGTACACCGATGTAGTCCTTGAAGCGACCAGGGACCGGCCGCCACAATGAATGGATGAGGCCCATGATGGCATAACAGTTCATCTGGGTATCGGTGATCACCCGGATAGCGGTCAAGTCGTAGACCTCGTCGAAGGAAACGCCTTGATGCTCCATCTTTTGGTAGATGGAGTAGAGGTGTTTGGACCGGCCGGCCAGCTCGCCGACCAGCTTGTGCTCGGCCAGCTTGGCCTTGACGATGGCAACGACCTCCTGGATGTACCGCTCGCGCTCCTCGATGCGCTTGGCCACCCGCGCGGCCAGCACTGCGTAGACGTCCGGCTTCAGCGCCTTGAAGCAAAGGTCCTCCAGCTCGGCCTTCATCCAGCCGATCCCGAGCCGGTTGGCCAGGGGCGCGTAGATATCGAGCGTTTCCTGGGCGATCTTCTTTTGGTGGGGCGGGTTCAGGTGCTCCAGGGTACGCATGTTGTGCAGGCGGTCCGCGAGTTTGATGAGGATGACCCGGATGTCGTCCGCCATCGAGATCAGCATCTTGCGGAAGTTCTCGGCCTGCTTCTCCTCGTAGCTCTTGAAGGAGATCTGGCCGATCTTGGTGACGCCGTCCACGAGACGGGCGATGTCTTTCCCGAACTCCGCCTCGATCTGCTCTCGCGTGCAGACCGTGTCTTCCACCGTGTCGTGCAGCAGCCCGGCCACAATGGCCGACACGTCGAGCTTCAAGGTCGCCAGGACCTCGGCCACGGCCAGCGGATGTTTCAGGTACGGCTCACCGGACCGGCGGACCTGGCCCTCGTGCGCCCGCGCCGAGAAGTCGTACGCGCGCCGGATCAGGTCCACCTGCGCGTTGGGGTTGTAATGCTGGACCCGCTCGATCAGGTCGTGAATGCTGGTGGCGGTCGAAGTTGCCATGCGTCGTTACCCGTTCACGCTGGCCCGCACGTCCCTCAGGCGGAGCTGCACCCGCTCCGTGCCGTTCCAGGTATTGGTCTCGAGGACACACGCGATGTCGACCGGTCCGGCCGGCGAGAGCCCGCGGGACTCCAGGGATCCCATCCGAAAGCCGATCGCCTCATGCCGCACTCCCCGGCCCGTCAGCATCAGTTTCAGGTGGTCGACGCCGACCACGCGGGCCGAGGCGACCCGGAGCCGCCTCAGCACCACCGTCGGTTCGGGATTTCCAGACCCGAACGGTCCGAGACGAGCGAGCTCCTGCACTACGGAAGGCAAGAAGCCACCCGGTTCGACTTCCACATCACAGGGCAGCCGGGGACGCGCGGCGGGGCCTGCGAGCGGGCCCTCCAGGACTTCACTCAGATGGTCGCGAAACTCCGGGATGCGCGCCTCCCGGATGGTCAATCCGGCGGCTGCCGCATGGCCCCCGAACGCGTCGAGATGCTGCCGGCACTGTAAGAGGGCGTCATACACGCTTACCCCGGGGATACTCCGGGCCGATCCCCTGCCGACACCGCGTTCGTCCAGGGCGATGAGCACGGCTGGCCGATGGAACCGCTCCACCAAGCGGGCCGCGACGATCCCGACGACGCCCTGGTGCCATCCCCGCGAGGCCAGAACGATCGGTCCCGACGGCGCCGCTTCGGCCGCCAGGACAGCCTCAGCGATGATGCCCTCTTCGAGACGCTGCCGTTCCTGGTTCAAGCGATTAAGTAGGCCGGCGAGCTGGCCCGCCTCCCGCTCATCCTCTGTGAGCAACAACCGCACCGCATCAGCGGCGTCTCCCAGGCGACCTGCCGCATTGATCCGGGGGGCCAGCGCAAAGCCGACCGTGCCCACTCCGCAGCCCCCCTCCACGCCGGCCACGGCCTTGAGAGCGCGGATCCCAGGACGATTGCCCCGGGAGAGCAAGTCGAGGCCCCGCCGGACCAGCCGCCGGTTCTCGTGCTGGAGGGGAGCAACATCGGCGATCGTCGAGAGGGCCACCAGATCCACCTGGGCCTCTGGATCAAACTCAGTCGTCCCAAATTTCTGGCAGTACGCTGACGCGACCTTGTAGGCCAGCCCGCCGGAACACAAGCCGGAGAAGGGATAGCCGGAATCACGCCGACACGGATTCAACACAACCAGGGCAGGAGGCAACGTGGCCCCCGGCAGGTGGTGGTCCGTGACGATGACGTCCAGCCCGAGGGACCTGGCCAGGGCAATCTCGTCGTGCGAGGTGGTCCCGCAATCGGCCGTGATGAGGAGCGTCGTCCCAGAAGCAGCGATCCGTCTGACGGAGTCCGCGTGGAGTCCGTACCCTTCTTTGACCCGATGAGGAATGTAGAAGCTGGCGGCGAGCCCCAGGCTCTTCAAAAAGCCGAGATAGAGGCTCGTGGCGCAGGCTCCGTCCACATCGTAGTCCCCGTAGGCAAGGACCTGCTCACGACGGCGGCGCGCTTGGTGCAACCGGTCCACCGCCTGCTCCATGCCCGCCAGCAGGAACGGATCAGGGCCCGGGGCATCCGCTCCATCGAGCGCCGCCCGCGCCTCCGACACAGAGCGGTGCCCCCGTGCCACCAGGACGGCAGCGGTGAGACGGTGCACGCCTAGCGCGCCGCTCAACGCCGCACAAGCCTCGGCATCGGACGGACCTATCACCCATTCCTTGCTGACCGGAGCGGGCACATGCTCTCCTTGCGATGGACTTGAAGGCCCCCATCGCTCGCCTGTGACAGATCATAGTCGAGGGGGAGTCCCTTAGTCAAACGCGGGGAAAACCAGACTTAGGGGAAACCGTATAGGAGGTTCTTGCGAGTCGACCCTGGACCAGGTCGCTCAGGACGAGGCCTTGGCGGGCAGGACCTGGAAGCGAAGTGTGCCGACTTTGCTCATGTCGTGGCTTCCCGTCCCGGTGAAAATCTCGACTTTGTAGTCACCGATCGGCCAGCCATTCTTCGGTCGCTTCAGCGAGACAAATCCGGATTCGTCCTCCGTCATCAGGATCATGGCGTCGGTGCCGAGGACGTGGTTCGGGGGCACCCCCTCGCTTCTTTCAACGACCCATCGGCCGTAGACCTTGAACTCGCTATCGTGCTGCTGGAGGGAAAAGACGACGAAGATTTCGGGCACGTCTGCGTAAAACGTCTTGGTCGGATTGACTGGTACGATCTGGAAACTGCGGGCCTGCCCCATGACCATCTCCTGGCCATGGGCCATCACGATCGAGGAGAACATGCCCTCCGGGGCACGATCTTCGAAGCCGCTGTTGCCAAGCGGCCCCTGAGGAGCATCATCAGACTGGGCGAAGGAGGAAATCGGCAAGACGAGCAGCACGGCGAGGAACGGGGGCAGGGCCTTCATTCACCACCCTTCTGCACGTAGTTCTTGATGAACTCCTCGGCATTCTCTTCCAAGACGTCGTCGATCTCGTCGACGAGCTTGTCCATGTCTTCCTTGAGCTTCTTGCCCGCTTCGACGACCTTGGCGCTCGCCTTGGCCTCGTCCTTGGGCTGCGCGCCACCCCGCTTTGTCTCGGTCTTTTTCTCCTGCTTCTCCATGCAGCCTCCCTTCACAAACCAGCATACCCCAGAGCGGAAAGGCCCGTCAAGGCTGGGAGCTCAGACGATGAGCGACACGATCAGCAGCGCCACGATGTTGATGACCTTGATCATCGGGTTGATCGCGGGACCCGCCGTATCCTTGCACGGATCGCCGACCGTGTCGCCGGTGACGGCGGCCTTGTGCGTGTCCGTGCCCTTGCGCCCCTGTTCCTCGATGTACTTCTTGGCGTTGTCCCACGCGCCGCCGCCGCTGGTCATGGAGATGGCCACGAAGAGCCCGGTCACGATCGTCCCGAGCAGCACGCCACCCAAGGCGATCGGTCCGAGGATGAAGCCCACCAGAATGGGAGAGAGCACGGGGATCGCAGCCGGCACCATCATCTTCTGGATCGCGGCCTTCGTCACGATGTCCACGCAGGTCCCGTATTCCGGCTTGCCGGTGCCGTCCATGATCCCCTTGATCTCGCGGAACTGGCGGCGGACTTCTCCGACGACTTCGCCGGCGGCGACGCCCACCGCCTTCATGCACATCGAGGCGAAGAGGTACGGCAACATGCCGCCGATGAACAGCCCTACCAGGACCTGGGGGTTCGACAGGTCGAAACTGCTGGAGACCCCATGTCCGCGCACCTCTGCCACTTTCCGGGCGAACTCGGCGAACAACACGATGGCCGCCAGGGCAGCCGACCCGATCGCGTAGCCTTTCGTGACGGCCTTGGTGGTGTTCCCGACCGCGTCCAAGGGGTCTGTGATGTTCCGCACCTCCTTGCCCAGGTGCGCCATCTCGGCGATCCCGCCGGCGTTGTCCGTGATCGGGCCGAAGGCGTCGATCGCGACCACGATGCCGGCCATCGAGAGCATGGACACCGCCGACACCGCCACCCCGTAGAGACCCGCCAGCGCGTAGCTGGCCATGATGGCCGCGCCGATCACGACGACCGGCCACGCCGTCGCCTGCATGCCGACCGCGAGCCCCGCGATGATGTTCGTGGCGTGGCCGGACTCGCTGGCCTTGGCGATCTGCTGCACCGGGCTGAAGCTCTTGGACGTGTAGTAGTCGGTGATGAAGACCAGCGCGATGGTGACCGCCAGGCCGATCAACGCGCAGCCGAAATAGGCGGCCGCGCTCACCTTGCCCACTCCGTCCATCAGCCAGACGGTCGCCGGATAGAACGCCACAGCCGCCACGCCGCCGGCCCAGAACAGACCTTTGTACAGCGCCCCCATGATGCTGCCGCCCTCGCTCACCTTCACGAACCAGATGCCGAGGATCGTCGCGAAAATGGTGAGGCCGCCCAGGAGCAGGGGGTAGACCAGCGGCGCGGGCGCGCCCTTGAACAGGGTGAACCCGAGCACCATCGCCGCGACGGTCGTCACCGCATAGGTCTCGAACAGGTCGGCGGCCATGCCGGCGCAGTCCCCGACGTTGTCCCCGACGTTATCGGCGATCACGGCGGGATTGCGCGGATCGTCTTCAGGGATGCCCGCCTCGACCTTGCCGACCAGGTCGGCGCCCACGTCGGCCGCCTTGGTGAAGATCCCGCCGCCGACGCGCGCAAAGACCGAGATCAGGCTCCCGCCGAACCCCAGGGAAAGCAGCGCGTGCATCGCCTTGTCCGGACCCGAAACGGCCGTCGCCACGTAGTAGAAGCCGGCGACGGCGAACAGCCCTAGGCCGATCAACAGCAACCCCGTGACCGCGCCGCCCTTGAACGCCACCTGGAGGGCCGCATTGAGGCCGCCGTGCGCTGCCTGGGCAGTCCGGACGTTCGCCCGCACGGCGATCTTCATGCCGACGTACCCGGCCGAGGCGGAGGCCACCGCGCCGATCAGGAACCCGACGGCCGTCAGAAACCCGAACTTGGCCGACCAGAGCCCGGCCGCCCACAGCACCACAAACAGCCCAGCAGCCACGTAGGCGACCGTCCTGTACTGGCGGTTCAGGTAGGCATTGGCCCCTTCCTGGATGGCCTTGGCGATGGCCTTCATCTTCTCGGACCCCTCCTGCAGCTTGAGGACCCACTGAATCAAATAGGCGCCGTAGGCGATCCCGACGAATGCGGCCACGACGGCAAACAGCACAACCCCGGTGCTTCGATCCATGCAAGCGCTCTCCTTCCTTATGGAATGATGGTGGTGTCCCGGCTGCGGACGACGAAATGGCCGCTCATTGTATAGGGACGCCTCCTTAGATTCAAGCAAGGGCTTGTCTATCTTGACAAGGCTCTCGGGAAGGAATCTAATCCTAAGCAGATTTTCTAGGCTCAGGCCACCTTAGCGGGCGGGTTCCGAGGTCTGCAAGTTGAAGGCGCAATCTTACAGTCTCCCTGCATCTCGAAGGAGAGAAAGATTGCGCCTTTTTATTTTTGGGGCGATGCCGTACATAAAGGAAGCCGTCATGAAATCGGCGCTGGTGGTTCTAGTAGCTGATTTATATGTGCTGTTATCTTTAAGCGGATGCTCAGTGGCGATGGCCTTGCATGGGAACCCTGAGCCGAACTTCAAGGCTTTCGAGGTTGGCTCAAGCCGTCAACAGGTCGAAATACAGCTTGGTAAACCTGTCGCCTCTCAACCGCTTGGGGAAGGAAAGAAAAAAGATAGCTACCGCTTTGAAATGGGGAACTCTCCGAATGGGCATCGGGCGGTGCTCAACTTTTATATTGATCTCGCCACCTTTGGAATATGGGAGTTGCCCGGCACCATCATTGAAGCCATGATGGGACACGATGAGGAAACGCGGATTACCTATGATGCCAACGACCGAGTAGTTGCGATAGAAGGGTATACGCCGCCCGAGCCAACGGGAGCATTGAAGGAGGCGATAGAAACGCAGGAGAAGGTTGGTCAACCTGCCCCAACACAAAATAGTGATGAACCGAAATAGAGATCAACAGGAATAAACTTCAGACCCCGCCCATTATGCAGGGGGGCGAGGAGGCAAGAAGATGAATCTGTGGAGAAAGGAATCTTTCATATTCGTGATGGTGTTCCTTATAGCTGGGTGTGCCACAAAACAGCCTTCTTATATTCCTCTGCCAAGCCAAGCCGCCCAAGCTATTAATTCGTCTAATGTCGTAATTCTCTCGACTCAGCACGAAATCACGGCTGAAGTCGACACGTCAAACGTAGCAACGGCTATGGGTGGAGGACTGATACCGGCGCTTATAGATGTTGTTATTGAGCATTCCCGTTCAAAATCGGCGGAAGAAGTGATCAAGCCTGTCAGGGATGCGTTGATCGATTATGACATAGGGGCTGCGTTAAGGAATTCATCTGGTGAGAGACTTAGTGCAATACCATGGTTGAAAGTTCAAAAGATAGAAGTCCTCTCAAGTGCCGGAACTGATTTGGTCACCAATCTCCTTGCATCAAGCTCGGAAGATATTCTGGTCATTGTTACCCCTTCATATACGCTAACGTCTGATTTTTCGACGTTAACGACGAATGCCGTATTGGAAGTCTACCCTAGATCATCAAACCTGAAGAAGTTTGAAAAAACAGAGGGTAGACAGTCTGACAAGC
>Ga0209577_10004793_pt1 | contig 12689 bp, 11 predicted proteins | sample GraSoiAngelo_109_FD_185874 | JGI IMG/M metagenome (GOLD analysis project Ga0209577, IMG submission 185874) | Grasslands soil microbial communities from the Angelo Coastal Reserve, California, USA - 14_0903_12_20cm (SPAdes) (version 2) | ecosystem: Environmental > Terrestrial > Soil > Grasslands... | reverse complement strand
GACCCTTTTCGAGCATCCCGCCGCCGCCGCCGCCGGCGAGCAGCCGGCGCAGACCGGCGAGCGTGATCTGACGGTACATCGGCGCGTATGGCTTCCACTGCGACGCAAAGCGCGCGAACTGCTGCCGGATGACGTTCAGCTCCGCCGGATCCGCGGTCATGTCGCTATTCGGCGTCTGATCGGTCGACACGGTCGGATAGACGTAGAAACAATCGATCGGCGCGTTCGGATTCGCCTTCCACGTCTCGCGCGTCAGCTTGCCGTCGGCCGCGACGATCGTCGTCGTCTCGTCGATGTCGCAGGCATCGTGTCCGCCCGGGCGACACAGCCACGATTTGGGATCTCCGTAGTCGTTCGGCTTGGGCGCCGTGCTGTCGGGTGGTGCTTGCGCGAACCCCGCGGAAAGAGCCGCAGCGACGAGCAATCGTGTGAGCATGGACCCTCCTTTCTCAATCGCGTGGGGCCCCACCTTCATCACTGCGCCGGGGCCCCACCCCCGGCGCTGTTGCTCGGCGCAAGCGCCTCGCAACGGCTCAAGGCTGTCACGCGCAGACGCGCTCGCGGCGTAAACCGCTCGCGCGTATCCAGAACAGAACGTCGCCACTCGTACTGAACGGATCACGATCACTCAACGTGGGCATCGAAGGCGGCGGTCTCGACGCGGCCGGCGCGCTTCACCTGCACGAAGATCCGATAGTCGCCCGGCTCGGGAAATCCGTACGGAAACGTGACCGTCGGCGGAAGCGAAGCGTGCGTCTCGTGTCCGGCCTGCACCGGCGTGGTTGCGTGACCGATGTGAGTCGGAGCTGCCGCGAGCGCGAGCGACGCCATCGGCGCCGATCCCGCGGGATGCACGTGCGCGAAGACCCGGCGATCCCTGCGCACGAAAATCGCGTGGCCCGGCATGCCCATGTACAACTCGAGATCGGTCGCCGGCGCTCCCGACTCGTCGTCGGCGCGGAACGTGAACATCGTCAGTCGCTTCGTCGTCAGCGGCTGCGAGTCGCGGACCCACGTGATGTGACCGTTCGACGTCGGTCCCATCCACTCGCCGTCGTCGCCGGACAACGGCGTGCCGTTCGTCGCCGGCACATCCAGCGATGCCGTCAGCGTTTCCGGCACGCCGGTTCTGTGCACGACGTCGGCGAAGAGCTCGTATCTGCCGGCCGGCAGATCCGGCAACAGCTGCTCGAACGCGCCGGTCGACGCGGCCGTCGGATGCAAGTGCCAGAAACGATCGAGATCGGTCGACACGACGAACAGATGCATCAGGTGGTCGTGGTCGGGCACGAAGTCGTCCACGCGGCGCGTGAAGATCCAGCCGGGATCGTGAATCGAGAGCTGCAGCGCTGGGGAAATCCGGCTCCTCGAAGCGCCGGATGCCACACGTGGGACGGAGATGATCGACGGCGTCATCTGCAACGGCTTGTAGATGTAGCCGGCGTACGTCGACGCCTCGGCGGTCCACCAGTAGTTGCCGAGAGAGATGGAGACGGCGGCGACGATCGCGGCTGCGGCGCCCGCGATCCGGCCGCGACGGCGCGCGTCGGGTCCGGCCGCGACGCCGGGCTCGAGACGCGCCTCGCGGAACAGCGCGGCGACGATGACGACGAAGCCGATCGAGAGAAGGAGCATGAACGCGATCAGCACGCCGCGGACCACGGGCTTCATGCCGAGCGTCGACTGCGGCAGCGTCGGCACCGGCACCGACAGCGTTCCGCTTCCGTTGTCGCCGTTGACGATGACGCGCACCTGCCACTCGCCGATCGTCATCAGCCACAGATGACCGGTGAACAGCTTCGGATCGTCCGGCGATCGCTCGGCGAGGTCGGGTACGGGCGCGAACTGCGCCGCCGCACCGACGAGCGGCAGCGGCACGATGCGGACGTCGCGGACGCCGGCGTCGGTCGTGAGGATCTCGACGTCGGCGACGCCGGGAATCACGCGTGGGGGACGTACGGTGACGAACAGCCGATACGGACCCGCCTGTCCGTCGAGATAGACGTCGGGGCTGCCGACGTGCGCGGACGCGATCTGGGGCAGCACGAACACCGCAATCAGCGCAAGGAGGCGCCGACCGCCCGACCTCGTCATCGTTTGATCGCACGCATCGCGCGCCCCGCATGCAGACCGATCCACGTCATCAGACACGTGATGAGCATGGCGATGATCATCCCGCGCCGGAAGAGCGCGCTGTTCGCCTCGCGCGCGAAGAACTGAAAGTTCGCGTACGCCGATCCGGGACGCGTGTTGTAGCCCATGTAGTGCGCGCCGAACACGCGGTTGCGCGCCGCAGGCGTCATGAGGAAATTCGCGAACGGCCACTGCACGGCGACGAACGCGGCGAAGAACGCCGGACCGGCGGCGGCCGCGCGCAGGAGCGGCCGCCAGGTGCCGGTCCGCTGCAGAATCAGATCGACGATCAGCGCCGGCGCCACGATCAGCAGCGGAAATTCCCACGGGATGAGATGCGTCACCGGGATGTACACCGGTCCGAGCTTCGGCTCCGCCGGCACGAGCGGAAGGATCCACAGCAACGCAATACCGAAGGCCATGTAGATCGCCGAGACGATCGTGCACGCCCACCTCCGAGTCGACGCGACGCCTATCGCGATGAGAATCGCCGGCGTGCCGATCGACACGACGATGAAGAACAGCGCCGAGTGCATGTCCGAGCGATCGATGTATTCGAGCTTCAGCAGCAGCGATTCAGCGAGGCACGTGCCGCCGACGTAGAGGAACAGGCGCTGCAGCGCCGCGCGGGTCCGATCGTTCGCGCGGTTCATGAACGCGAGCAGCAGCATCACCGTCCCGAACTCGATGCCGAAGAATCCGCCGGCCAGCACCATGTGCGGCGGGCTGATGATCTTCACGTCGAGCCCGTACGCGTTGTGCCACCAGTCGTCGAACGGCGTCGACGCGAGCATCGCCACGCCGCCCCACGCACAGATGAACGCGCCAAGCGGGCCGTAGAGCCCCCAGATGCGTACGCTGGCTGCGCGCATCGCCCCGCCAGGTCCGAACGTCGTGTTGAAGATCAGGTATGCGGACGCGATGCCGGCGAGGACGCCGCAGGCGTAGATCGCCATGTGCGGCGCGGTCCAGAACGTGTCGCGGCCGATCGAGCGGTGCCACGCGATGTCCCAGTAGCCGCCGATGTAGGCCGAGGTGACGGCGAGCGCCGCGCACCACAAGTACCACGGGATGGCGGTGGCGCGGCGTTCGAGCGCCAAGGTTGGTGCGGCTACAGCGACGGTGCTCACGCGCTACAGCGTAGCACCGAGGACACTTTGTCGCTGAGTTATCAAGGAATGGGCGAGCCGACCATGAAAAGGCGTCGAAGTGATTAGCGCGCTAAGCGTCCGGCAATGACGGTGGCGCTCCTCACTACGTCCGCATGATGCAGGTACGTGTCGATGGACGCCACGACGATGCGTGCGTCGATCGTGGTGAGGACGTCGATTCCGAGCACGTGCACGCGCGCGTAGTAGTCGATGACGATTCCCTTATCGAGCACGCGGTCCGTCACGTCGACAACTGACAGCTCCGTGCGACGGTCAAGCGACATGGCCCTCAAGGTTACCGCCGATTTGACTTCAAAGAAACGCCGATCAGCTGGAGTCCGGCCGTGACGATTCCGCGCTTCGCGTGGCGGACGAGGTTGTCGTCCTCAACTATTTGAACACACGAGTCTCATGCTGATCTCAATTGGCATTGGATCTGAGCTCGCTGTTCGGCTCGTGCGCGAAGAACTGAAAGTTTCGCGTACGGCCCATCCGCGGCATGCCCGGTCCGCTAGCGCGCGCGACGCTGACGTGCGACCTTCGAACCCTGCCTGCCGAGCGCCGTGCGCGTCCGTTTCGGAAGATGCGCGATCGTCCGGCGTCGCTTCGCGGCGGCTCCCGCCTTCCTGATGTTCCGCCGTGCGGCTGTACGCTGACGAGCCGTCGTCATCGCGCACCGCCTCTGCGTCCGCCCTTCCGCATCGGCTCGTGGTCTTCGCCTTTGCCGGATCCGCCGCCGCCGGGCTTCTCGCCGCCGCCGTGCACCTTATTTACAGTCGCCCACGCCCGGCGTTCAGCCTCGTCCTCCGGAACTCCGCGCTCTTCGTACCCTTCTTCGATGTGCTCGGCCTGGCGCTTCTGCTTGTCCGTATATAGGCGCTTGTCTCCGCGTGGCATATTGATCCTCCGTTCAAAACGCCGCAAACGGAATGCCACTGATTCCGAAGTTCGGGCTGATGCGTGCGGATGGATTCGGACAACTGATGCGCTACCTCGAGTTCCGTGACGCGATCGAGAAGGAACTGCGGTGAAATCGCTCGAGAAAGAGATCCGTTTGACGCGCCGGCGCGATGGCGGCCGCGGGTTCGTCTGGACGCCCGCGGATCTTCGGTGCGCGCGCTGCGGGCTCGCTGACGAACGCAGATCCCGAATCTGGATCGTCGCGCGGCGGACTGGCCGGCGCCGCCAGACATTCCTTGACTGGGTCGGGCCCAAGGAGCTGACTGACGGCGTTCATCAGCGCAGCCCCCTGAGCGGCGAACACGCCGGTGCTGTCGGCGGCGACGCGCGCGTACAGCGCGCACGCCCGCGTCGGATCGATCGGCACGCCCAGACCGTTCTCGTACATTGCCGCCAGGAAGAACTCGGCGACATGGTCCGGCGGCTGCGTCGGCGAAACGAGCGGTCCCAGAATCTGCACCGCCCGCCGGTAGTCGCCGCGGAGAAACGCGTCGACGCCGTCGGTCGTCGTTTGCGCCCGCGCCGTCGACGAAATGATCAGCGCGGCGGCCGCGAGCGTGACGAGACGCCGGATCATCGCTGCACCACCGCGGGAATCACGGCGCTGCGGACGGGCGCTGTCAGCACTGCCCACTCGGCTTCGCCGTTCTCGGCGCACCGCACCTGCGCGATGCGGTCGACGTCCAGTGCAGCCGGCCGCGACGGCGAAGGAGACGTCAGCAGATTGGGTTCGGACGTGACGGCGAGCAACTCGGCGCCGACGACTTCGAACACGATCCATCCGAGCTTCCAGGCCGGTTGATCCGCCGTCTCGTCCGGCGACCATATGAAGAATTCGATGAAGTGACGCGCGGCGCCGGGTGGCCGGCACGCAGCGAGTTCGAGGTGCCGTACCGGCAGGAACGTCCAGCCGACGCCGCCGGCGAGGATCGTCGTGTGCTTTCGCGTGCCGTTGTAGTTCACGGTCACGCCGCCGGGGCTGACCACGACCGAGTGATTGCGTCCGAGCGCGATTGATGTCGACGGCAGGGAACGGTATTCGTCCGTGCTCATCGCGACGCAGAGCGGCGCGAGCGTCAGCGATGCGTTCTGCAGCGCGTGCGCCAGCGTGAGCGCCTGGTTCGTGAACGGATTCGGCGACCTCGCCGCGCGGAGGAACAGCGGGCAGGCCTGAATCGGATCCATGGCCACGCCCTGGCCGGAGCCGTACAACATCGCCATGAAGAACTGCGCGATCGGATCGGGCTGCGGCGCTTCTTCGGCGAGCGGCCGCAGGATGCGCGCCGCCTCGTCGTAGTCGCCGCGAACGATCGCGATGACGCCGTCGCGCGTCGTCTGTGCGCTCGCGTCGAGACATCCGAGCAGTACGAACGCAATCAGGAAGCAACAGGTGCGAATGTGTGGTGACACTGGGATTGGTGTCAGAACGTGCAATTCGTGCGCCGCGTCACACACGCGCAACGACGCGCAATCCGTGCAGCTCGCCGCGCCGGCGTCGAACGATATGAGACAGCGATTACAAACCCGAAACAGCGAGAATGGGTTTCGTGCTTTTTGCGATCAGACGTGCGTCAGCTGCCGCTCGATCCGGCGGTCGGGCACGAACCACATGATCGCGACCGCCGCGTACAGTCCCTGCGCGATCCAGTGGCTGACGAACGCGAACGCGATGGCGAACGCGTACAGTGCAATCGACAGCTTGCCCTTCACGTCCGACCGCACCATCGACGCGAGCCGCGAATGCGGACCTTCCGCGCGGATGATCGTCGTCTGCAGAATCGTGTAGGCGCACGCCGCGAGAATGAGGACGACGCCGTAGACGGCCGTCGGCAGCGCGCCGGTCGGGTTGTCGCCCATCCAGTTCGTCACGAACGGCACGAGCGACAGCCAGAACAGCAGATGCAGGTTCGCCCAGAGCACCGCGCCGTTGATGCGCGTCGTCGCGTGGAGCATGTGGTGATGGTTGTTCCAGTAGATGCCGAGGACGACGAAGCTGAGGACGTACGCGCAGAAGGTCGGCACGACGGGGCCCAACGCCGCGAGGCTCGAGCCGACCGGCGCGCGCAGCTCGAGCACCATGATCGTGATGAGGATCGCGACCACGCCGTCGCTGAAGGCTTCGAGGCGCGTCTTGTTCACTTTTCTGTGACAGCTTCCAACTTGAGTCTCGTCACCACTTGATTGAATCGCGGCAGGTAGGTCGAGATCACCTGCTGCAGTTTGTCGGTTTCCGTCCGCAATTCACGCTTCAGGTCGTCGAAGATTGGCCCGGCGTTGCCGGTCGGCCGGCCGTCGCCGGTCTGCACGACGCGCAGCAGCGACGCGAGGCGGTTGTTCGTCTTGATAGGGAAGTTGAGTGGATCCTGGTTGCTCTGATTGCGGACCTGATACACGGTCTCCTCGACGGCGCTCAGCTCCTTGATGAACTGATCGCCCAGCTCCTTGACGTCGGCCGTCTGTGCCTTCGACTGGCGATCGAGAATTGCCTGCTTGAGGCGCCGGATCTGCATGACGGCGTTGTTCGCTTCGTTCACCTTGTCGCGGATCTGGCTCGCGAGCTCGTACTGCGCGGCCATGTCGGCGTCGGTCACGTCGTGCCACGGGTGCTTCTTCACACTGAACGATTGCGCCTGTGTGCGGCCATCGACGGTGAGCTTCGCCTGATACGTGCCGGGCAGCACCGCCGGCCCGTTCGTCGTCGCGCCCCAGAACACCATCCCGGGGAAGCTGACGACCGGTTCGGCCTGCAGATCCCACGTGAAGCGCTGCAGTCCGGCGGCGATCGACGTGGTTTGCGGACCGCCGCGCCCGCGTCCGCCGCCACCTTCTTCTTCGGTCTCGCCGGTCGGCGTGGGACGATCGGCCTGTTCTTCCGCCCGTCCTGAGCCTGCCTGCCCTGAGCCTGTCGTCCCTCGGCTTGGCCCTGAGCGACCTCCTCGTCCTTCCGCCGGCGCTGCGCCTTTGATCGTTCTCACGGCTTGCCCGCTGGCGTCGACGATCTCGAGCGTCAGGTTCTGCGCCGGCTTCTTCAGCCAGTAGTCGATGCGCGCGCCGGGCGCCGCCGTACGAACCGCATCGCCCGGCTTGAACAGATACACATCGGACGCGCTCGTCGCCTGCGATCCGAACTGGCGCAGCGGATTCACGTCATCGAGCACGTAGAAGCCGCGGCCGTGCGTCGCAATCGCGACGTCGTTCGCCTCGATCCAGATGTCCGATACCTGCGTGTCCGGCAGATTGAGCCGCAGCGACTGCCAGCGATCGCCGTCGTCGAGCGACAGGTAGAAGCCGTGCTCCGTGCCGGCGTACAGCATGCCGCGCCGCACCGGATCCTCACGGACCGACGACACGTAGTCGTTCGCCGCGATGCCGTTGACGATCTTCGTCCACGTGCGGCCGAAGTCGTGCGTGCGGACGATGTAGGGCGAGAAATCCTCGAGCAGCGGCTTCTTCACCGACACGTACGCGGTCCCGGCGTCGAACGCCGACGCGTCTATCTGGCTGACGCGGCCGAGATCGGGCATGTCGCGCGGCGTCACGTCCGTCCACGTCCTGCCGCCGTCGCGGGTCACCTGCACGACGCCGTCGTCTGATCCGGCCCAGATCACGTTGACGTCCGTCTTGCCGGGTCCGAGCGAGAACACCGTCGCGTAGATCTCCGGGCTGTTCATGTCGTGCGTGATCGGCCCGCCCGAGTCCTGCATCGTCTTCGGATCGTGGCGGGTGAGATCGCCGCTGATCCGCTCCCACGTTCGTCCGCCGTTCGTCGTCTTCCACACGTGCTGCGAGCAGGTGTAGAGGACGTTCGGGTCGACGGGAGAAAAGATGATCGGATACGTCCATTGCCAGCGCTCGACGACGGAGGAGGAATTCTCGCCGGAGAAGAAGCGCGGATAGGCGCCGGCTTCCTTCAGCTCGCCGCTGCGGCGATCGAGGCGCGTCAGAAACGATCCGTTGTTGGCGCCGGCGTAGAAGACGTCCGGATCTTTCGGATCGGGCGCGATGTAGCCGGGCTCGCCGCCGCCGGCGACGTATGGCGCCACAGGATTGCCGCGTCCACCTCCGCCACCGCCGCCCCGTCCGCCGAGATTCGTGGTGCTGTCGACGCACATCGTCGTGTTGTCCTGCTGCGCGCCGCACACGTGATAGGGAACGTGCCTGGTCGTGATGACGTGATAGAACTGGCCGGTCGCGTAATCCTGATTGGTCCAGTGGCGCTGCGGCGCCGCGACGTCGTAGCTGATCGTGCCGCCGCCGTCGTTGCCCAGCATCGCGTGATTGGCGTCGTCGGGATCGATCCACATGTCGTGGTGATCGCCGTGCGTGCCCTGTCCGATCTGCGCGAGCGTCTTGCCGCCGTCGGTCGATCGGAACGCGCTCGTGTTGAGCGCATACACCGTGTCCTTGTTGTTCGGGTCGGCGAACACGTGCGTGTAGTAGAACGCGCGCTGCCGGATCGTCCGCGCGGCGTTCACGAGCTTCCACGTCGCGCCCGCGTCGTCGGAGCTGAAGAGGCCGCCGTTTTCGTTCTCGACGAGCGCGTAGACGCGACTGGAGTCGGCGCCGGAGATGGCGATGCTGATCTTGCCGACGAGCCCCGACGGCAGCCCCGGATTGCGCGTGATTTCGCGCCACGTGTCGCCGCCGTCGGTCGACTTGAACAGCCCGCTGGCCGGTCCGCCGCTCGACATCTGATACTCGACGCGATACGCCTCCCACATCGCCGCGAACATGACGTTCGGATTCCTGCGATCGATCTCGACGTCGACGGCGCCGGTCTTGTTGTCGCGGAACAGCACCTTCTTCCACGTCTTGCCGCCGTCTGTCGTCTTGAACACGCCGCGCTCGTCGCTCGGCGCGCCGTACTTTCCGAAGTCGGCGACGAAGACGATGTTCGGGTTGGTGGGGTGAATGCGGACCTTCGAGATCGCGTCCGAGTTGGTGAACGCGACGTGCGTCCACGTCTTGCCCGCGTCGGTCGACTTGTACACGCCGTCGCCCGGCATGATGTTGCCGCGGATGCACGATTCGCCGGTGCCGATGAACACGATGTCCGGATTCGATTCCGAGACGGCGACCGCGCCGACCGACGAGGTCGTGATCTGGCCGTCGGTGACCGGCGTCCACGACAGGCCGCCGTCGATCGTCTTCCACAACCCGCCGCCGACGGCGCCGAAGTACCCTTCCTTCGGACGCCCTTTCACACCCGACACGGCAATCGATCGTCCGCCGCGCAGCGGGCCGATGCTGCGCCAGCGCATGGCGTCGAGGATCGCCTTGTCGATGGTCGATTCGGCGCCCTGCGCCAGCGCGCGCGCCGGACGAACGCCGGCGCCCCATGCTCCGGCGACGATCAGGAAGACGGCCGAGCTCCAGAAAACGAATCGCTGAAACATGACGGAGAGTCTAACATCGCCTCTGCAGGTGACATCGTGGCGAACAGATTGATGCGGATCGTCGTGGTGGCCGCTCTCGCCGCGGCATGCAGTCGTCAGGCGGCGCCGTACACGCCCGGCCTGGGCGAGATCATGACGCTCACGCAGATGCGTCACGCGAAGCTGTGGCTGGCCGGCGACGCAGGCAACTGGCCGCTTGCCTCATACGAGCTCGACGAGCTCAAGGAAGGCTTCGACGACGTCGTCGCGTTTCATCCGACGCACAAGGATGCGCCGCTGCCGCTTTCCGAGCTCATTCCGAAGATGATGGACGCGCCGCTGAAGGATCTGGGGGAGGCGGTCGCCGCGAAGAATCGCGATCGATTCGCGGGGGCGTTCGACGATCTGACGAAGGGATGCAACGGGTGTCATCAGGCGACGAACTTCGGCTTCAACGTCGTGACGCGCCCGAAGAACAATCCGTACGCGAATCAGAGCTTTCAGTCGCCACAGTAAAGAGAATTGCTAGCGCCTGGGAAGTAATGCCTTCGGAATCTTCGCGACGACGGTGAAGTTCGGATCGACGACGTTCGCGATCTCGTACTCGCTCGCCTGGCCCATGAACGTCTGTGCGCCGCGCTCGGTGAAGCCGTAGTCCGCCTGCAGCCACTTCTGCAGCTCCGTCGTCGCATGCTGGAACGCCTCGAGCAGCGGCCGCGCGCTGCCGAGGACGAGGATGTGGGTGCTCGTCTCCATGCGCGGCCAGCCGATCGCTTTCTTCTTCACCAGATCGACCGTGAACTCGACGTCCATCGAGGTCTCGAGCCCGGTGCCCACCGGCTCCCCTTCGCCCATTCGCGCGTGGCCGTCGCCGAGGAAGAGGAGCGCGCCCGGCTCGTTGACCGGCAGCATCAGCCGTGCGCCCGCACCCATCGACGCGTAATCCATGTTGCCGCCCCACGCGCCCGGCGTGGACGTGGAGATCGCTTCCTTGCGGGCCGGCGCGACGCCGATGCAGCCGAGCATCGGCTTCAAAGGCAACTCGATCCCGCCCGGCTGGATCTCGCCGCCGGCCGTCTGATCCAGCCGCGCCACGCCTTTGGCCTTGTCGATCGTCCACGTCAAGCGCTTCGGCTCGCGATCGACGCGGGCGGCGATCGCGCCGGGATCGACTGTGTACGGCGCGAGCAGGCTGCTCGAGTAGGCCATCGTCCGGTTCGTTTCGACGCGAACGATCGTCACGACGAGCATGTCGCCCGGCTCGGCGCCGTCGATGTAGAACGGTCCGGTCTCCGGATTGGGTCCCTGCGCCACCGACTTGCCGTTCCAGTCGACGCCGCCCGCATCGATTGTCTTGGTGACGACGCGGTCGCCGGCCTTGACGTGCAGCGCCGGCGGGTGCGCGGCCGAATAGGTGTTGTAGAAGCGGTCCGGCACGTACTGATGCGTGTCGGCGGCGTGAACGGTGAGGCGCGCGACAGCGAGTACGATGACGGCGATGAGCGGGCGGATCGGGCGTGTCATGCCGCGGATTATAGCGATGGCGGGCGGCGCGCTCATCGTTTATCAATGGGCCTTGGCGCGTCCGCTGTGGCTCGACGAAGAGATGATCGCACTCAACCTTCGCGAGCGCGGCCTCCTCGGTCTCGTGGGACGGTTGTCGCCGGAGATGGTGGCGCCGTACGGCTGGCTCGTCGTCGAGCGCCTGGCACTCGTCGTCTTCGGCACCGGCGAGCAGGTGCTTCGCTTCTTTCCAATGCTGTTCGGCCTCGCGACGATCGCCACGGCATTGTGGATCGGCGGGCGCTGGTTGAACGCGGCCGGCGCGTCGATCCTCGTGCTGCTCTGTTCGTTCGGACAGTGGATCACGTACTTCGACGTCGAGCTGAAGCACTACTCGGCAGACGCCTGTCTCGCGCTGCTCCTGCCGGCGCTCGCGGCGGGCGCAATCGAATTGGGTGCCGACACGGACGTCGAACCCGGGTCCGACACGGGTCCAACACGTGTCGGACCCCCGTACGCGTACAGGTACCCGTACCTGTACTGGTGGATAGTAGCGGCAGTCGGGCAGTTGTTCGCCAACGGCGCGCTGTTCGTCACACCGGCGTGCGCCGTCGTGATAGTGACGATCGCGATGCGACGCGGCGGTCCGCGTGCCGCGCTCCGCGCCGCGGTGCCCGGTATCGTGTGGCTCGCCGCCTTCGCGGTGAACTACATGGTCACGCTCCGTCACGCGCAAGGCAGCGAATTTCTGCAGGGTTACTGGACATTCGCGTTCCCGCCCGAATCAGCTGGAACGTTCGGTACCGTTCGCTGGATCGGCGAGCGGCTCTTACCGTTCGCCGAGAAGCCCGGTGGCGCCGGATTCGGTGTGCTGTTCTGGATTGCCTCGATCGGCGGCTTCGCGGTTGCGAGCGGATCTCAGCGTCTGCTCGCGCTGACGTGCGCCACCGTCCCGCTTTCAGCGTTCGTGCTCGCCGCCGTCCGCGTGGTGCCGTTCTTCGAACGTCTCGCGCTGTGGGTCGTGCCGGCGTTGTACGTCGGCATCGCGCTTCTGGGCGATCGCAGCGTCGCGGCACTTCGCAGCGCCAGAGTCATCCGGCTAAAGCCGGATCCCACCGATGCGGCGTCCGGTTTCGGGACTCCGATCCAGATCGTCGCCTTGTTAATCGTGGTGGCGGTTTGCGGCGATATCACGTACCACGGCCTCGACGATCTGCGAGCGCGGCCGAAGAACGCGAATCACCAGCTCGACGATCGCGCGGCCGTGCGCTGGCTTGCCGCGCAGCAGCGGCCCGGCGACGTGTGGATGACGACTCGTCTCGCGTTGCCGGCGTTGTGGTGGTATCACGACTCCGGCGCCGACACCATCCTCGAAGCAAAGTACGCACCGCCAGGACCGGATTGCCGTCCTGGAGAGCTGCGCGGCACGGTGAAAGGCTTCCGCCGCGTCATCGTGTACTTCGGATTCCGGTTCGACGACGTGCCCAGAGGCTTCGACGATCTGCTCCTCGAACGCCTCGGGGATATCGGATCGCTCGTCGGCTATCGCCCGTTTGCGCAAATGAGC
>Ga0209577_10004792_pt1 | contig 12690 bp, 15 predicted proteins | sample GraSoiAngelo_109_FD_185874 | JGI IMG/M metagenome (GOLD analysis project Ga0209577, IMG submission 185874) | Grasslands soil microbial communities from the Angelo Coastal Reserve, California, USA - 14_0903_12_20cm (SPAdes) (version 2) | ecosystem: Environmental > Terrestrial > Soil > Grasslands... | reverse complement strand
TTCATAGCAGCGCGGATGAGCGGCCACCAGCTCGGAGTCGGCAAAGATGCACACACGGAACGGGGTGGCCTGTAGGGTCAAGCGTTGGTAGGCATACTGGATGGGCACGGAGTAGTCGTTGGTCTGAAAGCGCACCCGCCCCGTCGAATGGACCAGGACTTCCACCATCGGACCCACCTCAGGCGGATGGGGTGGCAACGGTCCCAGATAGGTGCGCTCAATCTCCAGGCGCGCGGCGATCGGATCAGTCCGCCCGGCCATGATGCGCTGCTGATCCGTGAGACAATTGGAGTGCAGGTCCGAGTTGATAGCTTCCAGGTCACGGCCCTCGGGAAGCGGCACGAGGTAGTTTCTACGCGCATAGCCCACCAGATTTTCGACACTGCCTTTCTCCCAACCAGCATGGACATTGGCAAAGAGCGCCTCGAAGCGATAGACACTGTGGAAATGCAAAAACACCTCGTGCTCGCGCCGGCTATGTCCTTGCAGGACCTGGAGCACAGCCGGTTTGAGGTTATCGTAGACCGCCATGCGTGGCACGCCTCCCCAGAACTCAAAGGCATGGCGCTGGCCGAGCAGAAAGGCTTCTTGCCGCTGCGTAGGGAAACATTCGACAAACATCGCCCCTGAAAAGCGGAGCCGCCCGGCCAGGAACGGGACTTTGACCAACTGGCCCCCAAGCTTGACTGTTGCTTCGCCAAAGTCAAACTCTGCCCGCTCCCCAGGCGCAAAGTCGAGCGGAACGTAGGCCGGCTTCATCGGCTTGCGCAGCTCCTGCACAAACAGACGCACGGTCGATTCTGCGATGGGAATGCCCAGCTGGCGTAGTTCCACCCACATCCGATGAGCTGTCCAACATTGTTTGGGCGCCCAGCGCTGGAGCCACGCATTCTCTTTGAGCCAGCCCTCGATGTGTGGCAGGGCGACATCGCGCACGGGCGTCTTGGGCGTGACCTTCTGGCGCTGATAGTGTCGCTCTTTGGGTGCTGGCTCCTCCTCAAGGAGCTTGGCAACCGTATTACGGGAGAGGCCAAAGTGGCGGGCCGCTGCCCGCTGGCTCTTGCCCTGGATCAGGACCCAGGTGCGAATTTCATCTCGAAGTGCCACGGGATACATCTTCCTTCCTCCGCTCGCTTGATCTTTCTTTCAAGCATAGCGGATTCTTGGGGTAAGTGGCTCACTTTTCCTGGTAGCGTGTGGCCTTCTATCATGATAGCGTTTACACGCTTGTTTGAGGGCGGGATGGGCTACCGTGTACCCCTTAAAGTAGTCAAGGCGCGCCTGCAGTGATTGATGCAACAGCTGACGCGGAAAAGATGTCGGTTGTGCTATCTCTGCCATTACTGATACTCCTCGTAGATCTCTAGACCCGCGTACACGTCTGTTTCCTTCTCACCTTGCTCTTGCTGTGGGGCTGGGCTCTTCGCAGGGTCGGCACCATCAAAGCGCTTCTTCTGCTCTTTGGGGACTGCTCCTGGATAGCCACCCATTTGCGCCAAGACATCCTGAGCTTCTGCATCCTGCAGACGTTGGATGAGCAGAGCTTCATGGGCTTCGGCCGAAGCCAGAAACTCTGCCAGCCGTTTGCCCGTAATGGAGACCTCTTTGTCGTGATTGCGCATCTGCTTCCGCAGTTCGGCAGTGGCCAACAGCAGTTCACGCTCGGAGCGTCCTTTGAATTGGAGGTAATATTCGGAAATGCACTGGACCCAGTGCCCCCCAACGAAAGCATGGGCGATACCGATGTTGAAGGGATCGTAACGGATAGGCAGCTGGGTGTGTTCAATGGTTGCAGGGCGAAATTCCTCTGACCAGTCATACAGGTGATTCACCTTAACCCCACGCCCAGGTTCAACCTTTGCCGTGCCTTTGGCGGTTGTCGGAAGCGAGAAAAAACGAAACGTCTCATCGTAAGCAATGGTGCAGTGGCTTCGCACTCCACCTCTGGTCATTCCCCTTTGGAAAGCTTCACGGGGAGTCAGGTCTAAGGCAAGATGAATGCTCGTGTCATACACTTCGTGGGCTCATTCAGTGAGGTATGCATAGAGATCGCCCAGAGTCCATACGGCGTGACGCTTTGGATCAACCGATTTCGTGACCTGGCGCACTTGTTTGGTGATCTGGGTGTTGCCGGTCAGATTGTACACAAACTGCGTGTTGGCCGTGCCGAATAGCCGCTCGATGACTGATCCATAGCGTGGTTGGGCCCAGGGCCGCGTGGCCTTCGTACACGAGTAGTACGCCAGAAGCGCTTCAAAGTAGGTGCTACGGAAGTCGGAGCCTCCGTCAACCACGAAAGCGACCATAACGCCAAACGCACTCGCGGAGTGCCATCATACTGGATCGGTAACTCGGTGGGTCAAACGTCAAGTACACCACCAGAAGTCGTCGAGAAAACGCATCCGAGATTTCGGTGGCCCAAGGACGTCCGAGGGGACGGCCCGTACGCATGCTCACCAGTTCAATATCCAACTCGGTGTGATCCATGTGGACAATTTCCCAGGGACGGTCCCCATGCCGAGGAGTCGTTTGCTCTAACTCCCAGTACCATGGCTCAGCTTGTGCTGCCGCACGAGGTCCTTGGCGTTTCAAGATTTGTTCGTGTTGCGGGCGTTGCTTGACACGCGTACAGAAGGTTCTGTAACTGGGCACGGCAATATTGTTCTCGCCTCTCTTCGCGCTCAAACAGCAGGTACACCGCCTGCCTCGACCGCTGTTTCGGCGTCTCGTAGTACTCAGTAATATACTTCTCAAGCAATTGCTCTGTGCTTTGATCGAGCCGGGGAAGGTGGTTCCCGCTGTTCCCCCAGCGTGGAATGAGCCCGGAGAAGCCATGCCCGTAGACTACTTCGGCCGTACGAAACTGGGCTCGCCACCGTTGCAAAGTTCTTGGAGCCACGGTCGCTCCCTCAGGCACCCCTTGTCCAAGCTGCTTGTAGCGTTGTGTGGCGATTTCCAGATGTTTAGGGCCTGCTTTCGAGAGCTGTTCGTGTTCTGAAGTCAGGCCGGCCTCGCTCTGCAGCTTCGGTGTGGCAACGGTCACCTTGCTGTGTTGAAGCAAGGCATCAAAGACCTCGGTGGGGAGGTCAACCAATTGTTTCTCTGGGGAAAGCAGCGTAACTGTCGTCTCACCCAGATTGAGCACCCTCCAAAGTTTTCCGTCCCACCAAAGTAGCGTTCCTGCCGTCAAAGAACAGGGGGATGGTGAACGAGGAAACAGGGGCCAGGAGCATTGACTGAGCGTAATGTAGGCTTCAGCTTGTTCGCGGTCCACAAAGACCTGCACCTGTTCAGGGTCTGCCAGCGGCGCTTGCGAGAGGTTCACATACAACTGATCGGTTGCAATGAGGAAGTAGACGTCATCTGCCGTCCCCATTTGGAGCCCTTCAAGCAAGGCTAAGAGGGCGAGTGCAGGTCTTCTCATGACGAGGGTGCGAATGGCATCAGCCACGTTTGCCTCGAGAGATGGGCGCGAAATACGCAGGTAGTCCTCCAGGAACCGAAGATTGCGTTGATAGACCCAATCGATCTGAGCGGAGGACTGAAGACGATAAAAGAGTCCCAGCGGCTCGGCCCAGGCTTCTCCTGGAGGACAAGACCAGCTTCCATCGGTGTTACGCACATAGCGATGGGGCATCTGTTCTGCAAGCTGAACCAGGTGCTCTTCCATTTTACACTCGATCCACCCGCAGCTATCCTCACGTAGAACCAAGAAATCAGGTGTGTGAAGGACGCCGACTTGCTTTCCTTTCTTGCTGGGGTAAACAAGTTTGATGGGACCAGGCTGATCGTAAAATTCGAGCACCGCTGGATCATGCTCGAATTGATAGATAGCCGCCAGTTCACCCCGATGGCTCTCGAACTGAATGGTGCATCCCATTTTCTGACTGGGATAGCGACCACTCACATTGCCAGCAGCACTGCGAACCAGGCGAGAGGGAGGAGAAGAACGGATCTGACAAATGAGCGCTTTCCCTTGCTGGGGAAGAGCGAGCTTCTGACACCACACCTCAAACGTATCCTCATGTAACATAGGCGTCTTTTCCTTTCGTCGAGAGAGAGATTCTCAGAAATCTCCCTGATTTGACGAGAGGGAAAAAGGCATATCACCTGGGAAGGACTTTCAGGCAATTTTTGCTTCTGCGACAACTTTCAGACAAACTACGGTGTGTTCTTGTTCCCCTTCATGAAACAAGTTCAGCATAGAATCCTGCCAAACTATGGTTCATTGCGTCAAGCTTTGCTTCCCAATGACGCCAACCTTTGCTTCCGGTGACACGTGAGTGAGTGGGAAGCCAGAGCCATGTGCGATTTTATGGAAATTATGACACTCGCTCTTACTCATATCGTGGCAGTAGCTTGACGCTAGAGGCCGCTTTACACTGATGAGTTAAGAGCCTTTCTGAATCATGTCCTGGCAGCGATTCAAATTTGTTACCCATATCGCGGCAGCAAGTCGTTTTTCGCCTTCTTCGTGTTGTTTCTGATCAATTTTGTTTGACTCTCCTGCCACAATATGGGTAACAGTGCCAGAATATGCTTCTCACCGAAGAACTTGTACCAATTTTGCAGGATCGACATGAATGTGTCTGGCAATCTGGAAAACATCCTCATCGAACTGTTTTTCTCTTGGCTCCTCACAGAGTTTGAGGCGAGCAAGCTGCTCTTTTGTAATGCCAAGTTGAGATGCCAGGGCCATATCTCTCTCGTTGATGCCGCTGTTGATACCGCTCTAAAACGGATGCAAGAAGCAACCATGCTTCGCTGCCAGATTGGCAGGTGTGGTGAGGGACGGTTGGAACTCGGCCTGTTCTTTAGGATGAGATATTGTCCGAGGTAGCGTGTATAATGGGGACAGGCATTTTCTGAACAAAGCGTGGTGTAAAGAGGATACAACTATGCAAATTCGTACAATTGGCAAGCCGTCAATTGACAATGTGCTCTCGCAAATAGTGGAACGTTACGAGACGCAATTTCCAGGGCGTATACGGGCCTGCTATCTGACAGGCAGCTATGCAGAAGGCAACGCGGTTGAGTGGAGCGATATTGATGTGCATGTTCTCTTTAAAGACGCGTTTGTTTCGGAGGGGGAGGCTGCCCAGGCAGAGCAACTGGGGCTTTCCTGCGCTCCCCTGACTCCTCTGCGTCTGGATCTCACTGTCAGGAGCGAGCAGTCTCAGGACAGCCTGCCTGGCTATGTGAGAGCGGCGGTCAAGCATAAGAGTGTACTACTGTATGGCGAAGATACCAGGGAGCACATGAGCCTGCCTGGTAGGGAGGAATATACGCGAGATGCGACTGAAATAGCGCTGAAATTTCTCCTCTGGCTGCACCAGGTAGAGAACGTCACTTATCCACTTGCCTATCCTGATCCTGACGGAGCGTTTTTCGGCTACGACCAACTACAGTTCTTGTCGTCTGATCGAGCCTCAGCTCGCCAGGGCATACGCTTGCTGGTGGAGTCCGCCTGCCGCATTGGGACCGCGCTGCTCGCCTTCAAAACGGATCGCTATGTCTCGACAAAAAGGGAGAGTGTGCAGACCTACCGCGAACTGATCAACGACGAATGGGCCTCTTTCCTGGAAGCCATGTTTGAGAAAGGCAAATTGTGCTGGAGCTATAACCTGCCAGAGAACGAAGAGGAACGCGCTGAACTGCGAGTGTTATGTGAACGCATGCTCCCTTTTGAGAATCACTATCTTCGTGCCTATCGCGCCTATCTGCTTGCCCAACTGGGCTCCAACAACGAGGCAGCCAGGCAATTTGCTTTGCAGGGATTGAAGCAGGTAATTTACCCTGACGAAGCTGGAGGCAAGCTTTATTGAAGCCAACGTATTCATCTGTCGGGTCGATGTACATATTGAGATTCGATGAGGCACTCTTTTGGGAACTATCTGGGGGAATCTCTACATAAGAAAAGAGTCCGAAGGGCCTGCGAAGTGGGTTTTCTTGATGAAAGATTACCTCAGATAATTGTCGCGCATTACCTCACGGAACTTCAATATTTACACCAACTCAAAACGGCTCCGTGAACCAACTCGTGGCAGCGGTCCTACCTGCTTTTCCGACAAAGCCACCAGGACGAGATGGGCAACTCTCATCGGCTGTCCTTCCACCTGATGCACCTTCAGGCAAGTGAAGCCTCGGCCTGAGCCGAAATGACGACTCGAACAGAGTTCGTGAAGCAATTCGCGCCGATGCACTTGTGAAGCATATCCCGCCGGATTTTGCCAAAGTGGTCTGCAAATCACACCATGCGCCAACACGATGAGCAGCAGCGTCATCTCGCCCATGAACAAGGATTGCCCGTTCGTGCTCGTATTCAGGACGAAGCCAAAGCCTCACGTCGTCGTCGCAGCACAGAGATTCGCGCAAGTGAACAGGCCCGTCAATGGGATCGCCAACGTCCAGACATTCATCCCGCCCTCGTTTCTGAACGATTAGCTGAAGTCCAGGCCGAGATCGTGCAAGTCATCTCGCTTGCGGACCCTGTCCCGGATGCTGAACCTGATCGTCCCGTCCCTGTCTTACCCGTCCGCATGATGCGAGAGGAGGAACGTTCATGACTCATCCTCTTTTCAGAAAAGAGATGTTCGTCGAAACCGCCTTCGCGAAACGGCTCCAGAAGATGCTGTATGCCTCCTGGGACAATCGTTCCTGGCATCTGATTGTGGCTGATCCAGGCGCTGGCAAAACCATGAGTATCCGCGACCTGCAAAAACGGGCTGGCGGACGATCCGTTCTCGCAGTGGTGGCTCCCAAAAACAATGACAATGAGCAGGCGTTAGGCGACCAGTTTTTGGCTGCGCTGGGCTTGCCGATCCGAGGGCATTGGAGCACGCGCAAGCCCAAACTCATGGGACACTTGCACTAATACGGCACGGAATTTTTGATTGTGGATGATGCACACGATCTCTCGCTCGAACACCTGATGTTGCTCAAGGAGGTGACGGACCAGGGGCGGTTGCAGTACGATCATTCGCTTGGGTTGTGCCTGGTGGCGGCAGGGCGTGGGGACACGATTCCCTTGAAAGAGACGTTCGATCTGCCTGATCCAACATGGCTGCAATTTCGTCGTCGTTTCGACAAACTGGCCCCTTTCTGTCGCATCGCTAGCCACACCTCCGAAGAAGTCCGTGCCATCCTGGCGACCCTGGAAACAGTGTACCAGCCCCTCTTTCCACAGCTCAACTTGCGCCAATGGACTTCATCCATCTACGCCTGGCTAACGAATCCGGTCCTCGACCCGACCCACTCAGGCCGTGTCACGATGGATAACCTGATGAAGCTGGTAACGACGGCTCTGGAATGGTCCTATCTGGCCGGGGACACGGAAGTCGGAGCCGAGCGGCTCAAATCCGCCGCAGAACTGCTGGTACTGCGCCATGATACGCTCAAGCTCATTGATGGAGCAGGCCCCGAGGCTCTCCCCCAAGATCAGAACAAAGCAGAACCAGCGGATGCGAATGAAAAAGAGCCTGAACGGCAAACCGCCCCGGAAAAAGAACAGCAGAACACGACGGAAACGGTGGAAACGGCGAAAGACCAGGAGCACACGAGTCCATCCCGTAACTGTTCGTTTGTTGGAGAGGTTCCCATCGACCTCAAACGGTTTGCCGACAGTGGCATCGCTTTGGTGGAATGTCCTCGCTGTTCGAGAACGCGTTCGCTCTCCCCAGTCAAGGGCGTTCTCCGGTTCCCAGCACACACACCGCGCATTCAGCAGACGGATCTTTCATCAAAGCGCTGGTCAGCCACTGGAAAAACGGACTGGAGCGTGGTCGGAGGATAATTGTCGTTCATCTCAGGAGACCTCGCCACGCATGGTTTACATATCCTGGCAGTGACGATGACGGATAGATACAAATAAGCTCTACATTTTGTCTCACTTACTCATCTCGTATCGAAGAACATGAGATTTTGATTTTGAGACAAGCTTTGGCACAAACACATCAGGTTATCATGGACACAAATTGAGACGCCAGAACCCAGTCCTGGTATACTTATTCTATGTTTACACTCGAGCAACTCAACGATATACATAATCGCCTTGGCACCATGGAGAGTTTCTCTCAGTACGTGCGAGCGCTTCAGGCGTTAGGTGTTGAAAAATATGATTCATACGTCGCTGACGGACATTCGGAATTTTTTGGGAAGGATGGGCACAAGGTTGTCTCGCCTTCCGTCCACGACACCCTCCCTATTAGGGATGGAAGCGACAGCGAAAAAGCTCAAGAACATCTTGACCTTCATAACCAGGGAAAAACAAGCTATCTGGAAATGTCCAAAGGACTGGCGGACAGCGGCGTAGAAAAATGGACCGTGGATACGAATAACATGACGTTTGCTTGTTATGATAAGCAAGGAAATGCATTGCTGATGGAGGAGGTAGACCTGCTCACTTCGTAGGGCATTTACCAGCAGGAGCACGAAGGCAGGAGAATAGAGACTGGAAGCGAGCCTCCTCTCGCGCATACTCCCTTTGGTAATCGTGCGGGCTACTGTGTGGAGAAGATCCTCGTGCTATACTACTTGAGAAGCCGGATCAAAATGATGCCGCTTCACCGAAACACGCGCCGCGATGAGGAGATGCGCAAAGAGCGTGTTTTGCAATACTGAACACTCTAGAAGACATGAGGGTAATGAACATGAATGAGCACGCCCAACGACCACCGCAACCGACCAGTTCAATGAAACAGTTTGAGATCCTGGTTGGTGAATGGACCATGGTAGGAACCCATCCTGAATTCCCATCGGAGGCGCATGGGCACTCTTCTTTCGAGTGGCTGATGCAGGGCGGTCTGCTGGTCTGGCATTTTGATTGGGAACGCGGAGGCCCGCCTTCCGCTCTCAGTGTCATCGGCCATGATGACACGGGTGAAACGTGTTCCATGCTCTATTCCGATGAGCGAGGGGTGGCAAGGATCTATCAGATGAGCCTGGAAGGCGGCGTGTGGAAGATGTGGAGAGAGTCGCCGGGCTTCTCACAACGCGTGACTGGCACGGTAAGCTCGGATGGAAACACCATTACCTGTCAGGGAGAGTTGTCGCGCGATGGTTCACATTGGGAACAGGACCTCTCTGTGACGTACACGAGAAAGCCCTAAAAGGGGCCTGCTCACTCCGTCTTCCAGAAGGAGGAATCAATCATAACAAGGGAGGAGGTCACACCATGAGCGAAAACAGCAGGCTCGCGCAAGCGATCCTCTCTCAACTGACCTATATCACGCTCTCCACCGCCACAACAGATGGGGTGCCCTGGAATGCGCCCGTGTATGCCGCATTTGATGAAGCATACACCTTCTTCTGGGTCTCGGCAAAATACGCTCGTCATTCCCAAAACATCAGAGCGAACCAGCGCATTGCCATTGTGGTGTATGACTCGACGGTTCCCCCAGGAACCGGAAAAGGGGTCTATATGGAGGCCAGGGCATATGAGTTAACCGATAGCCTGGAATGCAGCCACGCATTAGCCTGTTTGCGCCGCCGGGGATGGGAACATCCCCCTTCTGTAGACATGGTGGTTGGGGCAACCCTGCGCGGGGTCTATAAGGCGGTTCCAGAGAACATATGGATCAGCACTGAAGACTCCAATGGGCTTGATGGTCGGGTGCAGGTGGATGTGCTGGAGATGTGACCCAGGCTCCGTTCCGTTAAGCCCGTTTCTTGCGCACGTTCTGCTGGTGGAATGCCGAAAAGCACGGATGGGCGGATTCCCTCATACAAGCGTTGCTCTGGAGTTCGACACCATTGTTGGAGCAGATGGTAGTTGTCTGTTCGCTCCCTGCGCTCTCGCTTGGCCTGTGGCATATCTGCAACTCCCGCGCTTGATCGGCAAAGGAGACGAGACTGAGGGCATCCTTTGCCAGCTCGATGATCTTCTCGTTATGCTACGGGAAAAGCTCGATCACGACAAGAATCTGTTCAGAACATAGGACGATTTTCTCACCATTCCACGGCTTCAGAGGCGCATCCGTCATCGTCACTGCCAGGATATGTAAACCATGCGTGGCGAGGTCTCCATCTCAGCACGTTATGGGCAAAAGCGAAGAAATTGAGCAAAGGGAGAAACACATGGAAGAACAAGGCGAACGAGACACGCCAGAGGTCGGTGAATGTTCCTTTATCGGTAGGCAGGCCGTGGGTGGGTTTCCCGCCCACACGGAATCGAAGGAGGGCAGGGGAACCGGGTTGGAATCGACACCGCGCCTTCAACTTCCCATGCTAGACCTTCAGTTGGTCCGCCTCGACCACGCGCCAGCCCTGCTTGCGTTCGAGCGGGAGAATCGGGCCTACTTCGCGGCGTCGGTGCCGGATCGGGGGGACGAGTTCTTCGCCGAGTTCGATACGCGGTATGCGCAACTGCTCGCGTGGCAGGCCGCCGGGACGGATTACTTCCACCTGCTGGTGGCCGAGCGTGGCGAGGTGGTGGGGCGGGTGAACCTGACCGAAGTGGCAGACGGGTCGGCGGAGCTAGGGTACCGGATCGCGCAGAAGGCCGCGGGGCAGGGACTGGCCACAGCGGCGGTGCGCAAGGTGCGCGAGCTCGCCGCCACAAAGTACGGACTCACCAGACTACGCGCGAGGGTCACACTGGACAATCCGGCCTCGCGCAAGGTGCTTGAACACAACGGATTCGTCGCCGGAGGTTCGCTCACGCTCAACGGCAAGCTGGCCATGTCCTACATCTGCGAACTCCGGTGACGCAACGCACTCGCCGCATGACCAACCGTCAGATCACGGATTCTTGTTTCTCCCCAATTTACAAAATCTCAGTGAAAGAAACCAGATGAGAAGCGGTTTTTCCAGAAACATGTGTCCTGCTGCTCAAGATTGAGGGCAATGTTCCACGTTTGCGGGCCAGGTCTGCTCACTTGGTAGGTCATTTACCACCAACGTGGCTCGTGTTGATGTTACGTATGAAGAGGAGCAAGCGACATTCTACAATGTGATCCTCTCTGACAAAAATGTCACGTACGATCGGGAGAAGTTTACTGAATAGCAAGGTAGATCAATCGAGAGATATTACATACCTTAGTCTTAGAAGAACCCATCCCAATTTGCAAGGTGTGGAGCGGCTTTATCACCAATATGGTCGGATGCAAAAATGGCATCCGGAAATGGTCAAGTTTGCCGCTCTGAAGTGGGTAAAGTGAGACGATCCGGAGGACCTGGTTGCGGCTTGCCTCACTCGGATGGAGGGGATTGCAACCAGGTCTGTCTAGGGCGCGATGAATTGTACCCTAGATTCTTAGAAATAACCAAGATTATCGAATGCGTGCCACCATCAACGCCCTCGTGTCCCTCCTGCTCTCGTCGAGCATGAGCCATTATGTGGTTAATATCGTCCTCTCTGCTCGTACAAGGGATAAGAAAGGCCGTATGATAGGGAGATATTAACCATTTTAGACCTGAAAGCACCCTGAAACCTGCCGATGCCCAACTACACTTCAAGCAACTCAATCTGTACCAGCGCTGCTCGTTCAGCAGAGTGTTCAGCATGGCCATCGCGGGCGATCTCCAGCGCCTTCACGATGCGTGGATCCGGAGTGTAGTACCAGATGCCAGTGTAGCCATAGCGAAACGTCTGCTGATCCCAGGCGTGGATGAGCGCGTACATTTTGTGGTAGAGGTCGGCCGGCTTCTTCTGACGTAGCTCCACCTCGATGACATAATCGCCCTCGTTTGTTTTCAGGATACCGTCAGGGATGTGTTTGACTTTCTCTGTTTGGGGCGGCTCGTACATCCCTGCGCGAATCATGCGCTCACTGATCCATTCATCCTCCTCCCCTTCAACGTCGATTCGCACCGCATTGATCGCGTGAATATGGCGCAAGCGACTGATTGCTGGCACCGCTGCTTTGAACTGGGTGAGGCCGTAAGCAGCGAGGCCCTCACGAGTCAACCAGATCCATGGGGGCTCGCCGGCGAGCATTTGCTGGTAGCCAATCCACCCGGCTCTGCGCCAGCGATCCACTACCTGACGCACAGCGCTTTCACTGATGCCCTCAGGGTTTGCACCAGGACCTGGAAGGGCGCTCGCCAGGACAGCGACATGATCGAAGCGCATGGCGTACTGCTCAGCAATACATGTCAGCAAGATGATGTCGCGATCGTTGGCTTTGATGCTGCCCTTGTCGTGTCGAGTTTTGCGTGTTTTCATGCTCTTCCTCCTCATGAAACGTGATTTATCGTCCTGTCATATGCCCTTTTATTCCCCTTGTTGGGAAGTAGAGGGCTATCAATGAACATTTACCGAGTCACACAGCTTGATAGGCAAGTTTCCCTCACTCGCTCATGCCCTCGCGACATTCGACACTCTCTTTTATATCCGTCTGTTTTACTTCTATCACCTACACAACGATACGACAAACGTTTTTGGTGTGGTGTTCATTGATGTTTGGTAACAGCATTGAGAGCGTTGGGTAACAAGAACAAGAGCGTTTGGTAACAGCTCTTTTCACTCGATTTGGCAACTCTCATCAATCCATTGAAAATGAGGTTTGCAGATCGCGACGAGTTGAGCGTAAATATTTGTTGGCCAGTCAGCTGCACATTTTCAACGGATTGAAAATGGCACAAGAACGGCGAGGCCTCCAGGTGGATAACCTCGCCGTGTCAGTTTGCTATTTGTTGCGCATGATTCATAACTTAGGGCCAGCTGCAGGGGTCCGGTGGTTTGGTGTTCGG
>Ga0209577_10004791_pt1 | contig 12691 bp, 20 predicted proteins | sample GraSoiAngelo_109_FD_185874 | JGI IMG/M metagenome (GOLD analysis project Ga0209577, IMG submission 185874) | Grasslands soil microbial communities from the Angelo Coastal Reserve, California, USA - 14_0903_12_20cm (SPAdes) (version 2) | ecosystem: Environmental > Terrestrial > Soil > Grasslands... | reverse complement strand
AGGGGCGTGCCGGGCATGCCTCGTCTCCCCTGACCCTGCCGAGGGCCGGCGACGGTGCCGGGTGGCGTCCAATGGTGGTGCGGTGATGACGTCTGCGCGGGCGGAGTAGGCGGGGCCGGGGAGGCTGGAGCGTGACACCGGCATTCGGGATGTAACGCTTGTAACGCGGGGAGGTGAGGGATGGGCTGGCGGATGAGGGCGCGAGCCGCAGCGGCCTGGTGCTTGTGGCGGCTGTACGACGCCTGTTGGTCGGCGGGGGACCGGCTCGAGGCGTGGGGCCAGGGGTGCCGCTCCGCAGCCATCTGGATCGTGGTCTCGCCAATGCGGTGGGCTGTCCCGACGCCCCCGGTGGGGACCGTAACCTACGCGGTCACGGAGCCACCCACTCCCACCGGGCCGCCGATGGCCCCACGCCCGACGATTCAGGCGCCCAGTGACGTGGACACCGCTCTCGCCTCGGTGTCAGCGATTCCAGCGCCCGGGTTTGCGCCGGTCACCGAGTTCCGGCTTCCCGGGCAGGGGAAAGTCGTCCATTGAGGGCGTTCCTGGTGCCCCGCCACGGCCACGAGATGCCCCCAGATGGCCCGCTCCACCGCAGTCCGATGGCGAAGGCCCGAAACGCCGATCTGGGCGTCACAGCCCCTACGTTCCGCATGGCGGCATCCTGGGGAAATAGTCGGTGCCGATGACGGTGCGCAGGTCGGACCCCGCTCCACGATGCCCACTTTGGGTCGTCCGTCCCCTGTCGGAAGGCCGGTTCCGGTGACCGGATGGCGTTGAGCGTCAGGTTCCCCGTCACCACCCCGCCGGACCTGGCCGGGGCGTTCAGCTCCGCCACCTTGGTCTCCGTGCTTTTTCTGGCCGATCAAAACTACCCCGCCGGAGGTTACCCGCTCAAACCGAGTCTGTTTGGCTTTAAGAACAGCATCGTCGCTATCCTCCGGTCGGGCGACCTGGGCGGCGGGGAAACGACCGCGTTCGTGCCGCTCTACGATCCGACGCTGAGCACCCTGCGGCTGATCTCCCAAGTCGTCCCGAGCTCCTGGGCGGAGGTCCTCGCCGGGTCAGACCTGAGCATGGTGAGCGTGTCGGCCGCGGTGTTCGGGTTCTAACGTGCTCGGCCTCCTCCGACCGAGAGATTACGCCCGGTGCCCCCGGTGCGGGTGGACGATCCGCCGCGGGATGCCCTGTCAGCGATGCGACGAAGACTTGAGGCGGAGATACGCGAACCCGCGCGCCGCGCCTGCTGCGTCGCTCCAGGTGGTGTGGTGTCCCGGAAAGGACAGGCCGGCGCACATGGTGATGGCGATCGGCATGGGCCCGGCTGGGCTCTGTAAAGCCTGCGATCCGCCACCTCCGCCACCGGTCGTCCCTGTAGAGCAGCTCGAGGCGACTCCGATGGTGGGCCTGGCGCAGGAGCAACAGCCTCAACCGGACCCGCCCTCTGTGGTGGCCGTGCCGATGGCCTGCCTGCACTGTGGCCGCACGTTCCTCGCTGCACGGCCGCGGAAGTATTGCCGCCCCTCGTGCCGGAAGGCCGCGTATTGGAGACGGCACCACAAGATCCCGAAGCGCGGCCCGGATCGCCTCTGGTATGTGCCCCCAAAAGACAGCCAAAAAGCCGGTCCCGTCAAGAGCGGATAGCCGATGAAACGACCCCCATCCGGACCAGCCGGGACGCCCGCAGGAGCACAATCCGCACCGCCCCCAGAGACGCCCCGCCTATCGGATGCCCGGAGCGGGAACGTAGACCCCATCGGTACCTCGGAGGCTGTTGTTCCTCCGGCGCGCGCGGCGGTGCGCCTGCAGGTGCGCGTGGCCCCGAAAATCGCCGAGTGGGTCCATCGGGCGGCGATTCTGCGCCGTTCCTACGCCGGAGAGATCGTCGAGCGGGCGATTCACCGACTGGCCCGAAGTGAAGCCGCGTTTTGGCCTGAGGAGGATCTGCCGCGCTTGGGGCGATACCGAAGACGGTAGAGCGTCAGGCGGACAGCGGGGGGTTTAGGTCAGCCTACCAAGGTGCCCAGGGAATAGGGCGAACGTCTCCACCGAAGGAACGAAAGATTGGGTCGCATGCCCGCGAGGCCACGGCGGACAGGCGCGTCTCAACGTCTGCCAAGCGTCGGAGCAGTGCATCGTTGAAAAGGTCAGCATCGCTGAGGGACGCAGCCGTCTGCGTCTCGAACGTCCAGTATTCCGCTGCGGCGTGACGACACCCGGGCGAGGCCACCATCACGACGCTGTACGTCCAGTAACCGAAGAGGACCAAGAAGGCGTAGGTGACAGCGGCGAACGGAAACAGGAAGCGTCTCATCGCTCTGTCTTGCGATCTTCCGCGGCACGAACCGCCTCGGCGCTCTGCTCGGCGAGCCTCTGACGGGCGTCCTCCGGGACCGGGTCGGCAGCGGTCACATGCGCACGATAACGCCGCCGCTTCCTCCACTGCTGAACGATGATGACCACGGCGGCGTACACCAGGGCGAGCACGCCGAGCATTGCTAGGCCGAGCGTCCTGACGACGAAGAACGCCGCAACGACGATGAGGACGTATTCCCCTACGAGACGCCACAGGCTCTTCTTACGGCCCATCGGTCCCCCCCTGTTGCACAAGGAACTCTCTGCGCAACGGCCGTCAGGCACCCGACGAGGCCGCGGTTATCAGGGTTTCCGGGGCCCGGTTCTGACGGGTCTTTCGCAACACGGCCCGGCTCACGGTGGACACGTTGACGTGGAGCAGCCGCGCGGCCTGCCGGCGGCTCAGGCCCCCGGCGAGGATCTGCGGTAGCAGCGCATCGAGGTTCCCGTTCAAGACCTGCGGCCGGCCGATGTGGCGTCCCTCGGCCTTGGCGCGGCGCAGGCCCGCGAGCACCCGCTCACGTAGGATGCCGCGCTCGAGTGAGGCGTAGGCGGCCGTGATGTAGTAGAGCGCCTCGCCGAACGGGGATGTAGTGTCGAGCCAGCTCTCCTGCAGGCTCCGGAACCCGATCCCCCAGGCGCGGAGGCGTTCCAGGGTGCTCGCGGCCTCGGGGACGGATCGAAACGCCCGGTCGAGCCGGTGGACGAGCAGCAGATCGAACTTCCGCTGGCTGGCCGCGTCGAGCATGGCGCGCCATCCGGTCCGCGCCTTCAGGTTCGTGGCGCTGGCCTCGTCCGACCACGCGCCTACGATGGTGTGGCCGCTCGCCTCGCAGAACTCCGCCAGCGGGAGCCGCTGCGTTTCCACGGTCTGTCCCTTGTCGTTCGTGCTCACCCGGAGATAGATCCCGACCTTCATCGCCGATTCCCCCCTTGCGTGCGTAGCCTCCTCTCAAGAGTGCCAGAGTGCCCGCCGGTTGTCAAGCGTGCGTAGCCTCTGATAGAATCGGAGCATGGTGGAATCGCGGTGGGCAGTCTACGGCCGGAAGGGCGGGTTGATGCGGAAGCGCAAACTGACGGCCGGGGAGCGGGCGGGGTCGGCGCGCCTCGCGGCCCTAGCCCGGCACAGGAGGGCGACGAAGCGGGAGCGCAGCGAAGCGGCCAAGCGCGCGGCCCTGGCGCGGTGGGCGAAGGCGAGGCGCTGAGGGGCCCCCCACGGACACCCCCCGCCGGGTGCCCAAGCCGCCTCGATCGTACGTATTTCGACACACCGGACTTCGATTAGGCCACGCACGCACTCCCGCCCGGGGTCGGTTCCGGGGATACCTTTTGTTTCTCGCGAACGGCTCACGCGGGGATTCCCGGGTTTTGCTTGGGGTTTTTCAAATCCCCGAAATGCAGGTGTTCACTCCGCGGGATGCCGAAGACGTGGGCGAGTAAAGGGGGGCGATCCGCATGACCTGGGTTGGGGGAACCCCGGAGGAGATCCAGGCTCGGGAGCGCGAGGCCATCCGCAGGAACGCGGAGTCGGACCGGCCGACACTGTACTACGCGCCACCGGCCTCGAGGGGCACGATCACCAGCAACGCGGTCGATTGGTCGCCGTTCGACGCCGCCGACCGCATCGTCGAGCACGGGTTCGAGGACACCGAGGACAGGATCATGCTCTGGCCATTCAAGCCCGACGTGAACGACGGCGTGCAGGGGGCGGTTCTCGTCGAGGTCGTGCTCGATTGTTCCGTCGCCGAGTACGCCGAGTACGAGGAGCGGGTCAGTTCTCCAGCCGCAGGCGAGCATCTGGAGATGCCCCGCCCCTTTTTCGTTCCCGTCGACGTCGTGAACGCGCACACGGTCAGCCGCCGGCGGATCATTCCGGAGCTCGAGCCTGAGGAGTAGCTGTCCGCAACGAAAGCAACGAGCGGCGAGGGCATCACGCTCGCCGCTCTCAGACAGGGCAAGGCGGAAGTCTATTCTCTAGCCGAACTTCACCTCGTAGCCGAGTTTGTGGAGCCAGTTGACCAGCAGCGTTTCCACGCTGTGGACGGCCTTCGTGAGCGTCCACGTCTTCTTCCACGGCTCGAGGTACAGGTTACCCCGCTCGGCATCCTCGACCTCGCCGGCCAGGGACCGGATGGCCGTGATGTCGCCGTTCTCCTCGTCCGCATCGTACGCGAACGTGTATTGATCGACGGGGAACGTGGCCGAGTTTCCGTCGAGCGCAAATCCCGCGTTGAGGAGCGTCAGGGGATCGACCCCCTCCGGGATCGGATTGAGACTGATGGTGCGCTCTTTCGGGGAATCCTTGCGGACGTAGATCGTGATCGTCTTTTTCCCCAACAGGGCGGCTTGGGCACGCGCGTGCACGTCATACGCGTCCTGTGGCGGAACCGGCCGCGTGGGCCGCGGTGATGCGACGGCGAAGGATCGTTCCCCTGAATGGATCTCTCTCGGACTCATTCTCACTCCTCCTCTGTTCTCGATTGTCGATCTGATGCGAACCCTGCCTGTCTGTTCCCGCGCTTTACGCGGGCGTGTTCATCCTTCACCACTCTACTGCTCGAGTCCTTCTCTCCGCTCTCGGGATGACCGCCCCCGTCACCCCGGCGCTCCGCTCTGTAGCCGGACCGCGAACCGGCCCGCGCGGTCCGCGGTTTCGAGCCGCTCCGTCCACAATTTCACGAAGCCCTCTGGCGTCATCCGATTTTGACGAACCGCCTCGAGGTCTTCGTCCATCGCTCGCCTCAACCGCTCCGCCTTGCCCTGCGAGAGTCTTCTGCGGGCGCCCGACCGCCATTGGCTGATCCGGTTCAGGAACCGCCGCCTCGCCTGGGCCACCGAACGCGGAATGGAGCGGGGGCGACCAGGGGGGCGACGCGGCGGACGGCACCGGGCGCTGCACCGCACGCTGTCCCGCCGCTTCGCGAGATAAGGCTCCTGGCAGGTCGGGCACCGTTTCAGGCGACCGGCCCAGCCGGCGCGGCAGAGGGACCAATACGCGAGGGCGCGCTTCACGTTGGGGCCGTGCCGGACGAGACACAGTTCGTCCTCGTCCACCTTCGACTCCCACAACCCCATCATCGGAAGCCAATGGCTGCCCTCGACGATCTCGGCGAGCGCTTGGCCGATCGGACCAGCCACCAGGTGCGCGTACCGCTCGCGCAGGTTCTCTCCCATGTAGTACGCCGCGACGATCTCACAGAACCGCTGTTCTGGCGGGGAGCCGTCCTTCCGCACTGATCTGATGTAGTTGAGGCCGTAGGTCCCCACCGGGCGCGGCTCCTCGCTGGCGCGCACGATCGCGGAGCGTTCCGGCGGCCACCACAGGGCGTGCTGGACGAGCCCGCCCCCTCCCCCCTCCGACACCCATTCCAGGGTGGGCGCCCCCGGGCGCCGAGCCGACCGAGAGACCTGGTAGTAGGCCCAACTGTCAGCAGAAACCCCAAGGTCGGAGGTTCTCGACATGCCCATGTGCTGACACTTATCATAACTGGCAAATCACAAGGGGGTCAATCTGATGGCGACGGCGAGAAGGTATCTGCTGCCCTCGGAAGTGGCGCGACGGGCGAGTCCCCCGGTCACCCCGCAGACGGTCAAGTACTGGGAGCGGCGTGGGCTCCTCCCCGCGGCGATCCGGACCGGGGGCGGCGTGCGGCTGTTCGACGAGCGGCGGGTGACGGCGTTCCTGGCGAAGCGCGCCGAGCGAAAAGGAGAGAGCGTCACAAAATAAAGCCGGGTCCCCCCACCAGGACGACCCGGCGACGTTCGCGAGGTGGTGTTTGACCATGCCCTCCGGCACAGCCTCACCAACTTCAGGATACCACATGACGCAAGCGGCTCGCGTTGCGTCCCCTCGGCCATGACCATGCCTTCCCGATCCGCCTCTCGACCGACCGAGGCATGAGACGAGCCGTGAAATCGAGCCCACGCCCACAACGAGAGCAGGGTCGATCGACCCCGCATCATCTCTTCGATCCCGAGAGCGGCGAGGTGCGCTGGAAACACTATCGGCGGTACCTCGCGGACGGCTCGAAGGAAGTCTGGTGGAAATCAATTGATCCCACCACCGGCAAGTGGGCGAATGGCCTCTTTGGTCGCACGCCCGCGAGCCTGCCGCTGTGGAACTGGCATCGGCTCAAGTCGTTCCCGCCGGATGCGCCGATTGTGTTGACCGAAGGCGAACCGGCGGCGCAGGCGCTCGACGCGATCGGGATTTGCGCCGTCGCGACGGTCTGCGGCGCCGAGATCGTGCCGGATCGGTCCGTGCTCGAAATCCTCGCCGGGCGCCATGTGATCATTTGGCGCGACCACGACCGCCCGGGCGCACTCCACATGGGGGATATCGCTCGTGAGCTCGCCGATGGGATCGCCACCTCCCTCCGCTGGGTGTCGTGGCCGGACGCGCCGCCCAAAGGGGACGCCGCCGATTTCGTGCGCCTGCACGGGGCAGACGCGACTCGGGACATCATCGCTCGCGCGCAGGTTGAGATGCCGCCGATCCCGGCCCCGAGTGCGGATGGTGATCCTACTTATGCGCGCCGTGCCAGCGGGTCCGCTCACGGGAAACGCCCCACACATGGCGAGCTGCTGGAAAGGGCGGTCCGGGATGCCCAGGAACAAGGCGACGCCGAGTTGTTTCACGACCCCGATTCACGCGCATACATAACGCTCCGGGTCGGTGAACACCGCGAGACGTTGCTGGTGAAAGGTCGCGGATTTCGTTCATGGCTTTCCGCTCAGTTCTTCAGAAGGCACGGAAAGGCTCCCAGCACACAAGCGATGCAAGAATTCCTGGGCGCGCTGGAAGGCCAAGCACTCTATGCGGGCCCCGAGCATCCTACCTTCGTGCGCGTCGGATCGCACGGCGGGAACATCTACCTTGACCTCGGCGACTCCGCATGGCGCTGCGTTGAGATCACGCCGGCGGGGTGGCTGATCGTCCCCCATCCCGATCGCGTGAAATTTCGGAGAGCAGCGGGGATGGGGGCGCTCCCGTTGCCGGTGCCGGGCGGGAACCTCAACGAACTCCGGCGGTTCGTGAACGTCGAGGACGACGATCAATGGCGTCTCGCGTGCGCGTGGGAGGTGGGCGCCGTCCGGGACAGGGGACCCTATTCAATCCTCGCCCTGCTCGGTGAGCATGGGAGCGCGAAATCCACCACAGCGCGGATGCTGCGGGCGCTGATCGACCCGAACACGGTGGCTCTGCGTGCTTCGCCCCGGGAGGAGCGGGATCTCGCGGTCGGGACGCGGCACTCCTGGGTCCTGGCCCTGGACAACATCTCCCGTCTCCACCCCTGGGTGAGCGACGCACTGTGCCGGATCAGCACGGGCGCCGGGTTCGCCGCCCGGACGCTCTACAGCGACGAGGACGAGACGCTGTTGGGCGCCACGCGACCGATCATCGTCACCGGGATCGGGGAATTCGCGACCCAACCGGATTTCCTCGACCGGGCCCTCATCCTCAAGCTCCCGCCGATCCGCGAGTACCGCGAGGAAGCCGACCTGTGGCCGGAGTTCGAGATCGCCCGCCCGGCGCTCCTGGGGGCGCTGCTGGACGTGGTCGTCGCCGCCCTCGCCCATCTCCCCCACGTTCGCTCCAGTGGGCTGCCGCGGATGGCGGATTTTGCCAAATGGGCGGTCGCCGCCGAACCGGCCCTGGGCTGGCCGCAAGGGTCCTTTTTGGCCGCTTACATCGCGAACCGCGTCGGCGCGAACCAGACGGCGCTTGAGGGGTCGGTGGTCGCCGCCGATCTCCTCACGCTCCTCGACGATCCGTCGCGTCACGGCTCCTGGGAGGGGACGGTCGGGGAATTGCTGGACGTCCTCACGCAGCGCGCCGGGGACAGGGCGAAGGTCGCGTGGTGGCCACGATCGGCCCGGGCGCTGCGGGGCGCCTTGGACCGGATCACGTCGAATCTCCGGGCCGCCGGGGTGGAAATCCTCACCCTCCCGAGGACCGGACGGGAGCGACGTCTGGTCATAAAAAAGGGTAGGGACGAGATCGTCACAACCGTCACATCGTCACAAACCCGAGAAAATAAGGCTCCGCGAGGTGACGGTCTCGGTGACGGTCCCGTGGCGGTTCCTGAGACCGTCACCGCCACCGCAGCCGGGAGTGACGGTCTTGATGGCGGGCCAGAGATCGTCACACCCGACCGTCACCTCGCCAGCCCAATAAAATCAAGGGAAAGTGACGAAGTGACGGTCATGACGGTCCCACCCCTTCCCCTTCTGGAAGAGGGGGCACCCGACCCGACCCCTGGTCCGGGGCATCCCTCCCACCCCTGTCCCGTCTGCGGCGGCGCCCGGTTCTGGCGGGGGGCTTCCCCCAAGTGGATCTGCACCCAGTGCCACAAGCCGGCAGTCCCGGGCATGGCGGTGGCCTGGGCGGATGTCGCCCCGACGCTACCGGCCGGGGACGAGGGGGGCAGGGTCGATCTCAAGCACGTCCCTGACCTCGTCCCGCCCGCAAACCCAATGAATTCAACGAAAAGGGACGAGGGGGACGTGAGGGACGAGGTTCCCCCCGCTCTTTCTACGGACCCTCTCGCCGCCGAAGCCGCCCGGCGGTTTGGCAACGCCGTGGTCGAGGTCCGGTCGGCGCCCGGCACCGAGGAGGAGGAGACGTCACCATGAGCTGCCCAGTTCGCCCCGGGGGTGACCCGGGGCAAGTCGCCCTGTTCCCTGAGACCGTAGAGGCCGGGAAGACCCGCCGGCGGGTCCTGGCTGACCCCGTGGGGGCCCGGATCTGGCTCCGGGCCATGGAGCCGGAGCGGGCGGAGTGGATCGCTCGGGCCACCCTGGACGAACTCGCCCAGGCCGTCGAGGTGGCCCTCGCCGAGGAGCTTTTGACGTGCCCGACCTGCGGCGCCCAGGTCGTCAAGCGCTGGCAGACGCACAAGTACTGCTCGAAGGCGTGCTGGGCGAGCGAGGTGGCCAAGCGCGAACGCCACTTCGTCATCCGGATCTGTGCGGGGTGCGGGGCGCGGATTGAGACCTCCCGGCCCTGGCAGCGGTGGTGCGCGGCGTGCCGGCGGAGAAATCGCCACCGGAAGGCGGTGGCGGGGAAGGCGGCCATGAGCGATGGATGAGCGCGAGGTCGGGGAACGGGTCGAGGCGATGACGGTCCGGGAATTCCTCAGGGACTCGGCGCGGGACTACCTCACGCTGCGTCTCCTCGAAGTCCGCCGCGACGTGGAGCGTGGCGTGCCGCTTCCGACTTCCCCGGACGGTATCACGCAGGAGGAAATCCTGAGTGGATGTCCCGGAACTCACGTGCCGATCCCCGCAGCCGCGGAAGCGCAGGTGTTGCTCGAGGTCGAGGCGGCCGGGATTGATCCCGATATCCGGATCGGGGATCTTGAGCCCGATGCCTCGCGGCGGTTTTGGGAATTCCACGGGGAGTTTCTCACCAACTTGGTCAACCTCGCGGTGAAAATTGAATGGCGCCGGCAGGTTGTGGCGATACGCGAGCAGCTCGTCCGCGAGGGAGAACTCGTCGACAGCGGACGAAGACGGAACGGACAAATTGTTTGGGTGCATCGTGATTTCGCGGAACGGCAGAATCAATCTCCGGAGGGCCCACCGCAGCCGTGAATTCGGGGACCGGCGCGCGCTCGGGTCGCCCCACTCTGCCAGACGCGCTCCACGACGGCGAGCGGTTGTGGCTGCCTGAAGAGGCGGCGCAATTTTTGCGGGTTCCGAGGAGCCTGGTCATGGAGCTGGTCCGGAGGAATCGCCTGCCGGCCGTGCGCGTCGGACGGCGCATCCGGTTCAACAAGCAGGACTTGATCGCGTGGGCCGCAAAAGGCGGGGCAGGTCCAGCGCGGGGGGATGGCCCATCATGACAGTGTTCAAGCGCGGCAAGCGGTGGGTGTGCAAGGTCTACGTCGGCCGCGTGAACGGTCAGGAACGCCAGCGATGGAAGACGTTTGCGACGCGCGCGGAAGCCGAGACTCACGAGGCGCGGTTGCGGATCGACGGCGTGCCGCTCGCGCCGTCGCGCCTCACGGTGGGCGAATTTCTCTCGGACTGGATCGAGAGCCACCCGGTGCGCGAGCAATCGAAGGCGCGTTACCGCACCGTGATGCGCCTTCACCTGCTCCCCGCCCTCGGGCATGTCCGACTGCTGCGGTTAGGCCCCGCCATGATCGAGGAGTTCATCGCGCGCCAATTGGCGGCCGGATATTCGGTGACCACCGTCCGGGTGAACCTCGCCGTGCTCACCACAGCACTCAACCGCGCCATCAAGCATCGGCTACTGACGCACAACCCGGTGGCGCTCGTGGATCTCCCGGCGCCCGGCCCGTCCGTCGCGAAGCATTGGGACACGGAAGCGGTCCGGCTGTTTCTCGGGGCGGCCAAGCGATCGCGTCTGCATGGGCTGTTTATCGTGACGGTGGCCACCGGGCTCCGGAGCTGCGAAGTCCGGGCGCTGCGGGAGGAGGATTATGATCCGCCGTGCCTGCGCATTCGGCGGAAGGTGCGCCGCGTCCGCGGCGGCTGGGTGTTCGACGACTACCTGAAGACCAAAGCGGGCGAGCGCCTCGTGACGCTCCCGCCCTTCGCGCAGGCGGCCTTGGCCGAGCACATCACCGGGAAGGGGGGATTATTGTTCCGGGCGCCGAGCGGCGACCCGCTGCATGCGCAAGCCATTCAAGAAGACCTGGATCGCATCGCCACGGAAGCCGGCATTCCCCGCCTCCGATTTCACGACCTGCGCCACACGCAGGGCACCGTGCTCGCCAACGCGGGCGTGGCCCCGCAAATTATTCAGCGCCGGTTAGGCCACAGTCGCATCGGTGTGACGATGGATTTGTACGCCCACAAGACGCCCGGCCAGGACGCGCCTGCGGCCGAGGTTCTGGAGAGAATTCTGGGCGACGATCCCTCGGCCCGGTAGCAGCCGGTAGCAGAATTGCGTCCCGGCACCCCGCCAGGCCCTATAAAATCGCCTCGTGCGTGTCCGCGTTGAACACGTGCATCTTCCCGCGAAGGGCTCAGCCTGGGAGGTCCTCCCTTATGTTCTTGGGGGTTCAGGGGGTTTCGATCAGGTTGGATCGGGTTGAATTAGGGTCGCCCGGTAGCAAACCGGTAGCAGGCAAAGAGGCCGCATCCGGGGGGTCAGCCCAAGGCACCAGGAAGGCACCAAATGGGATTGCATAGTCAGATGGTCAGATGGCAAGGGGGTCCGGGGATGGACGAGGCGGTGAGATTTGGGTATAATCACTTACGAAGGCGTACAGTTCCACACGGGAACTCATAACGCGCGGGCGACCGTCCTGAGGCTGGAGACAGAAGCTCCCCAATAATGGCGGCCTCGTCCAGCGGAGCCAAGATCCCGCTCGATTAGCGACTGCGCGCGCTCCCGAGAAACCGGAGGCGCGCGTTTTTTGTTGGTCACGAGATCCCCGCACATCCCGTCCACGATCCCCGAGACCCGCGCGTTGTTGAGCGTCCGGGAACTCGAGCGCATCACCGGGGTCCACTATCAAACGCTCTACAAGCTCGCCCGTGAGGGGCGCATCCCCGGGGCCCGCCGGCTTGGCGGCCGGGTCCTGATCTCGCGCTCGATTTTCGAGCGGTGGCTCCAGTCATCGCCTCGCCCGCGCGCTGTGAGACGGAGCTCCTGAGTGGCGTTATCTGTCGTCGTTCCGAATACGTGGTCGACGGACCTGAGCGGGCTGTGGTCCTCGGCGAACATCCGGTACGCGAAGTTAACCGGGGACTCGTCTTATTTTGGGGCCTCTGGGTATCCCGTGACCCCGGGCACGTTCGGATTCACGAGCACCATCGTCGCGGTTGTCCCCCTGCCTGGCGCAACGCCGTGGACGTGTTGGTACGACCCGCAGAGCAAGGGGCTGCGCATTTTTCTTGTCGGGGCCGTGACCGCGACCGAGGTTGTCTCCGGATCGAGCTTGACGAACATGGTTCTTGACGTTGCGGCGTGGGGATTTTGAAGCCGTGGCGGAACCCCGGCCGATGTTTATCAAAGGTCGCGTCCGAACGGACCTGTACCACACCCTGCCGCACAAGACACGCGACGATCTCCTGCGCCTGGCCGATCGGCTGGCAAGTCGCGCACAGCGGCGAGGGCGAGAACGCGCGTTGCGAGCGATGCGCTCCGTGCCGTCGATGACGCATCGGGAGGAGATGCAATCATGAAGAAACCGACGATTCGCGAGGAGATGCTCGGGTTGGACGTTGACAGCAAAGCGAATCCAACCTTTTCTGGCGACCACACGTACCCGCTCCAACCGCTGCTCCACAACACCGAGATGATTCCGCACGGCGAAGCGGGCGGCGCAAAAGTCGAGATCGGTCGGCCCCGTCGCGG
>Ga0209577_10004790_pt1 | contig 12693 bp, 10 predicted proteins | sample GraSoiAngelo_109_FD_185874 | JGI IMG/M metagenome (GOLD analysis project Ga0209577, IMG submission 185874) | Grasslands soil microbial communities from the Angelo Coastal Reserve, California, USA - 14_0903_12_20cm (SPAdes) (version 2) | ecosystem: Environmental > Terrestrial > Soil > Grasslands... | reverse complement strand
AGCCGGCGTCGGTCGGTATGCGCAGATCGAGGAGAACTTGATGAACACGGTCCGGAGACAGGTTACGCAACCGGGAAGACTGTCCCACGTCCGTGGTGAGCATTTCCTCAAGACTGGGACCTAGCCAGTCCAGGCTGGCATCACCAGAGGCGTTGTGGAAGGGAAGAATAGCCAATGAAACAACCGGGGTGACCGGTCCCTGCTTCGCCGTGGGCGTGAAAAGTTGGTGCCGGAACAGCACGACTGCGATCGCCAGCACTATTACAGCCAGAATGCTTCCGACTACTATTGCCAGACTGCTTCCCAGCAGTGGTTGGGAAAGTGTTCGGGTCCAAATGTTCGATCGCCGCTCAATCTCTTCAGCCCTGGCCGTCGCAAACGGCCGGACCGCGACGCCTTTCCCTTCCCAGGCATCTAGATCAGCCGCAATTTCGGACGCATGCTGATAGCGCAGATTGGGATCCCGCTCCAGGCACCTGCTCACCACGGTGCTCAGTGCCTGCGGAATAGAACTGTCTTCCTTCGACGCCACTGGCGCGGGTTCGTGCGTGCGCCGGACAAGGCTGGCTAGTGCGCTCTCAGCCCGATACGGCATCTTGCCGGTGAGCAGTTCGTAGAAAATCAGTCCGACGGCAAACAGGTCCGAGCGATGGTCCAGGGGCTTTCCCAGCGCTTGTTCCGGCGACATGTATTCAAGTGTTCCCACCATTGCGCCGGTCTGGGTCATGCCGACGCCTTCCACCGTCCGAGCCAGTCCGAAATCCATTACCAGCACGCGCCCGCCGGCGTCCCGCATAATGTTTTGCGGTTTCAGATCGCGGTGAATCACGCCAACGCCGTGTGCCGCCTCCAGCGCCAGACACACCTGCCGCATGATTTCCACGGCCTCTTGCGGCGCAACCTTCTGTTTCTCCCAGATTATGGAGCGAAGGTCTCGGCCTTCCACATACTCCATCGTGATGAACTTCACGCCATCGGCTTCCGCCAGATCGTGTATGCGGATCACGTTCTTATGCGTGACCTGGCGCGCGAGAATGAGTTCCTGCTTGAAGCGTCCTATAAGGGCGGGGTTGTTGGCCAGGTGAGGACGGATAACTTTGACAGCGACAATCTGATTCACTTCGCGATCTTTAGCTTTGTATACAGCCCCCATGCCACCTTGGCCGAGCAATGCAAGAATCTCGTAGCGCTGGCCTAAAACGCTATGCTGCTGCAGAACGTCGGTCGCGGATTCTTCTGTGCTCCGTGGCACCATGATGACGCGAGCGGAGTCCGCGCCAATGTCTCCGGTCAGCATGGTGGGCGCTTCCGAAGCAGAAGTAGCATTGGAGGAGGATTTGTCACTGGGCGAAGGTCTTCCCGGCGTGTCTGCAGCGACCGTGACCTGGTCTTCTATCCGGCGTCGTTCGGGTTCCGACATGCTCCTCCCTCAATTCGGAAGAACGGGAAAGCGGTCGCGACTTGCGGCAAGGCACCTTGTAGGCGACATGGGCGACTGCGAGTGACCGAAGTATAACGCCAGGTAGTCATCCTGTCAGCGCTTTTGCCTCTTGAACATGCTGGAGAAACTGTCCGGCCCGCATATATCATTAGCCCCCGAACATTTGGAGGATGAGATGAAACCAATGCTTTTTGTCGTTTTGCTGTGTGCCAGCATCCTGGCTGCGCTGCCTGCGCCCTCGACACAAAATGCATTTAGCCCGGATCAGGTTCAATTTGGCCCAGTCCCGCCATTTGTCCCGCCAGGCGCACAACTTGCCGTGCTGGAAGGCGACCCCACCGCGCCCAGTGGAGACTTCACGGTTCGCCTGAAGATGCCCGACGGCTACAAAATCCCACCGCACTGGCATCCCAAGCGTGAGAACGTAACCGTAATCTCCGGAAACTTCAAAGTTGGCATGGGTGACAGTTGGGACGACGGCAAGATGATGACCTTCGGACCCGGCCAGCTTCGCCTACCTTGACCCCGACATGCATCATTACGCCATGGCCAGCGGCCCAGCAATAGTTCAGGTGCATGGAATGTCACCGCTGCAATTCAATTATGTAAATCCCAGCGACGATCCGAGCAAGAAGAAGTAGCGGGAACGAGAAGTAGTAATGTTGAGTAAGCCCGCGCAGCAATAGAACGTCGGCAACGATGCAAGCTGCGAGTCAGGAGTGCGACGACTCCAGCCCCGAAGGGGCGGCATAGGAAAGCCCGGTACGTAAGTGCCGGGTTAACTATCCACATGACCGAGCCCCGCGAGGGGCGGCACTCTGCGCGTTAAGAAACTCCCAGGTGGACTTTCCGCGCAACATTGACCGTCAGCCAATCCGCCCTACCACACCGCTCGATCCTGTTATCATGCAAGCCGAAGGAGTCGATTATGGGCAGTCTGGCTCTACTGCAATCGCTGAAAGAAAGTGTCCTTTCCCAGGCCAACGTCAAGACCATTTATGGCGATCCGATTGAAACTCAAGGCAAGACTATCATTCCCGTAGCCAAGATTACGTACGGCTATGGCGCCGGCGCCGGCACTGGCGGGGTAGGCGATACCAGCGCGAAGGGCGAGGGTGGCGGCGGAGGCGGAGGCGTGCGCGCGGTCCCAGTTGGGGTTATCGAAGTCAGCGACCAGCCCACCCGCTTCGTTCCTATCAGCGACCGCAAGAAGCTTACTGGAGCTGTGTTGCTCGGACTCGCGTTGGGTATGTTGATGAGCCTAAGACGCAGATGACAACACCGTTGCTTAGGGCTTTTATGGCGGATTAGAACGTCCCATCAAAAATCAACAATCAAGAATCAGAACAAACTGAGTTGCTCTTCCGACTGTGTTGGATGGCTTCTGCGGCTATACCGTCCAAATTCATTGCCAAAACGGTACTTGGCCCGCAACCGCGCCATCAGCTGCGAAACCCGCTTGTGATAAGCCTGGGGCAGGAATGCCCGCGAATTGAATCGCTCGCGATAACTCTCGACCAGCTGCGGGAATTGCTTTTCGAGGAAGGGAAGAAACACGGCCGCCGAGCACGGTTTCAGGAACAGAGGATTGGCATAAATATATTTCCCTCCCGCCTCGGCCGTCGACTTCACCAGCATCTCCAGATCGCGTGGCGAGTCGGTGATCCCGGGCACCACTGGAGCACAAATCACCCCGGCGTTGAGTCCTGCCGCCGTCAGCTTGCGCAATGCCTCCAGTCGGAGATCAGGCCGCGGCGCTCGCGGTTCAAGGATTCGCGCCAGATCTGCATTCAGTGTGGTAACAGTAATATTCAGAAAAAGCTGGTTGTGCTCCGCTAGCCGCTGCAGGACGTCAATATCGCGCAGCATCAAGTTTGACTTGCTAACGATCCCCACTTCCAGTCCGCGATGTCGCGCCAGTTCTTCCAGAATGGCTCGCGTGACTTCGTAACGGCGTTCGGCAGGCTGGTAAGGATCGGTGGCCGTACCAATCGCAATTTCTTCTCCGGTTTTCACATGCCGCAGTTCCTGCCGCAGCAGCTCCGCCGCATGTTCCTTCACATAGATTTTTCGTTCAAAGTCCACCCCATCCCGCATCTCCATGAACTCGTGCGTATATCGCGCATAGCAGTATTTGCAGGCAAACTCGCAGCCGCGATAGGGATTAATGGTCCAGGTAAACGGCATTCGCGCACTGGTGCAACGATTCAGCAGAGACCGGACCGGCAGCGTGAAATATTCGACATCGTGCCCCTGGCGAAGCGACTCCCCATGCGCCGCCAAACGGGCAATGCCGACCAGCGGCTTTTCTTTCACTGGAGAGAGAAGGGGTAGGGAGGCCATGGACATATTCGCCTTTTGTTCGCTATATCATAATTTGCCGTAGCGGGTCCGTCAAGCTGCCTGCTATAGGTTCCTCTGCTTCTGGGATACGCGCCTCGGGGCCTGCACTCCGCGTTCCTGAACGTCAGGAGGCGTCAGATCTTCCCGCTGCGGATCAGGAGCCGACGGTGATCATTTTCTCGACCTTACCGGTGGGTACAGCCAGGGCGGCAATAACAACGAGCGTGGCGTCGTCTTGCAGCTTCGAGTCGCAGAACTTTTTTACCTCGCCCAACAATTGAGCATTCATCTCAAAGGGCGCCTCGTACGCGACGCTCTTCACGATATTGACCAACCGCTCCTCGCCGCCGAACTCTTCGCCATCGAGCTTTGCGGCTTCTGTGATGCCGTCTGTGAACAGCAGCAACGGGTCTCCGGGTGCGAGTTGCACCACTGAATCCTGGTACTTCCAATCGGGAAAAACTCCCAGCAACGCACCCCCGTTATCGAGCCGCTCCACCGCACCCGAGCTGTTGATCAGTATGGGCCGGGAATGCCCGGCGCTGGTGTACTGCAACCTCTGACGTTCTGCGTCGAGAACTCCATAGAACAGAGTCACAAATTTGCCGGATGCGATATTACTGTAGAGCACGGAATTGACCGGCTGCACAACCACGAAGGGGTAGCCGATTTGGAGGCAAAGGCCCGCACGGTGGCCTGCACATTCGCCATCAGTAACGCGGCTGAGACACTCTTACCGACCACATCGGCGATGCAAACTGCGAGTTTGCTTTCGCTAAGCTTGATGACATCGAAATAATCCCCTCCCACGATGCGTGCCGGTTCCCATGCGCCGGCAATCTCGAAATCTGCGATTTGCGGTATTTCCTTGGGCAGAAGCTGCTGCTGTATTTCCCGCGCGCGCTGCAATTCTTGATCCTGCAGTTCGCGTTGTGCCATTTCCGATTGCACGGTTCGTTGGAGCTCGCGATTGCGCTGCTCCAAACGACGTTTGGTAGTCAAGAACAGCTGCAGCACAATCCCGACAATGAGGTTGGCGATGGCGGGAAATTTCCAGCTTGTCCGCTGATAATTCCAAAACAATCTCCACGGGGGGAAGACCTGGAAATGTCCGCCACCCGGCCGCGTGTCGATCCAGAAGACAATCGTGGTCGCTAATACGACTGCCAAAGGTGTAATCGCCAGCAGTAGAGTCAAATACGTCGGCCACGGGAACTGGGCTCTGCGCTGTTGGCTGTAAAGAAATTCCAGCTGGTCTAGCAGGTACAACGTGACATTGCCCAGGCACAGCGAATAAATCAATGTGACGCTGACGGGTGAGGGTTGTCCTATTGCCCAGAATATCGCGTAGACGATGACCGCAACCACGATAAGCAGCTGCTGCCGCTCAATGAAGCGGAGCACCGCTGGCGACATGGCATAAGAGTTTCATATCTTGGACAACGGATTCTACAGCTTCACCAAGAAACGTTCTGTGATGCAGGTTACACCTGTTTGCGTGGGTCATGATGACAACGCTTAGTTTCAACAACGTGCGAGGACGGCTCACTTGCCGCGCCCCCGATGGGGTTGTAGCATGGAAGGTTTGAGGATTCATTTCTGAGCGTTCCATACAGGAGGCATTTATGGCGACCGACATCATGACTGGCCCGACCATTTTGGGCAGCACCACCCGAACCAAGGTCTTTAAGAACTTCATTGACGGTGAATGGGTGGAGTCCACGACCGGAGAAACTTTTGAGGATCGCAATCCCGCTGACAGCCGCGAAGTGGTGGGAATTTTCCAAAAATCGGGCAAAGACGACGTGGATGCCGCTATTGACGCCGCCCGGCGCGCCTTCGCCAAGTGGCGCCTGGTTCCGGCGCCGCGCCGCGCCGAAATTGTCTACAAAGCGGCCGAGATGCTGATCGAGCGCAAGGAAGAATGCGCCCGGGACATGACGCGCGAGATGGGCAAGATCCTCAAAGAAACCCGCGGCGACGTGCAGGAAGCCATTGATACGGCCTACTACATGGCTGGCGAAGGACGCCGCCTTTTCGGTCCGACTACGCCGTCGGAATTGCCTAACAAGTTCGCCATGGCGGTGCGCCAGCCGCTAGGTGTCTGCGCCATGATCACGCCGTGGAATTTTCCCATGGCAATTCCTTCCTGGAAGCTTCTGCCTGCGATTGTCTGCGGCAATACGTGCGTCATAAAGCCCGCGCAGGATACGCCGCTCTCGACTTTCAACCTGGTGCGCACGCTGGCCGATGCGGGAGTGCCGAAGGGCGTGGTCAATATCGTCACCGGCTTCGGATCCAGGATTGGCGCGCCCTTGATGGAGCACCCTGACGTCCGGGCAATTTCGCTGACCGGTTCTACCGAAGTAGGCCGTATCGTGGGTACAACCGCCGCCAAGAGCTTCAAGCATTGCTCGTTAGAACTTGGCGGAAAAAATCCCATGATCGTGCTCGACGATGCCAACCTCGATCTCGCCATTGATGGCGGGCTGTGGGGCGGATTCGGCACCACTGGCCAGCGTTGCACTGCCACCAGCCGCATCATCGTGCAGAAGGGCGTTTACAACGAGTTTGTCGAGCGCTACGTGCGTCGCGCCAAAGGCCTGAAGGTGGGGAACGGGCTCGATGAAACGGTGGACATGGGGCCTGCCATCAACGAAGCTCAATTGAAGACTGACCTCAGCTATGTAGATATCGGTAAAGACGAGGGCGCGAGACTGGTGTGCGGCGGCAATCGTCTGAGAGACGGCGAGTACCAGTACGGCTGGTTCATGGAGCCGACCGTATTCATCGACGTCGATCCCAAGATGCGCATTGCCCAGGAAGAAATTTTTGGCCCGGTAGTCTCGATCATTCCCTGCGACAACCTCGAGCATGCCATTGCGATCGCTAATGACATTGAGTACGGGCTCTCGTCCTCGCTTTACACGAAGGATGTGAACAAGGCATTCACCGCCGTGCGAGACCTGGAGGCCGGCATCACCTACATCAATGCGCCGACCATCGGAGCCGAGGTGCACCTGCCGTTTGGTGGTATGAAGGCCACGGGAAATGGTCATCGCGAAGGCGGCATTGGCGCGATTGATTTCTACAGCGAGTGGAAGTCGGTTTATGTGGATTATTCCGACCGGCTGCAGAAAGCGCAGATCGACCGGCCGGAGTAAAGTGCCTTAAACCGACGAGTACGCTGAGATCGCCGAAGACTTACAGGTTGCTCGGCGGTAACTGACTTTTACGTGAGTCGCCAAATGCCCACAACCCAAATCCGCGAAATTACCGCCGCTGCCCGCCTGGATAATGTTCGCTACGCTATACGTGATCTCGCTTGCGTAGCTGACGAAGTCGCCATTCAAGGACACAAAATACTGCCCCTGAATATCGGCGATCCCATCACCTTCGATTTCCAGACCCCTCGTCATCTGATAGAGGCCGTCCATAAGGCCATGCGTGATGGAAAGAACGGGTACGCCCCGTCATCCGGCATCAAGGAAGCGCTGGAGGCGATTCGTGGGGAGGCCGCACGCAAAGGCATAAACACGGTCCAGGACGTCTTCGTCACCTCAGGCGTGAGCGAAAGTGTGGACATTTGTCTGGCTGCCCTGGTTAATCCGGGAGAAAACATCCTTACTCCCAGCCCGGACTACCCGCTGTATTCGGCTGTCTTGGCGAAGCTGGGCATTGAGCTGAATACCTACGACCTCAACGAAGAAGACGGGTGGCAGCCGGATCTGCTGGATATTAAGCGGAAGATTACTCCCCGCACCCGCGCGATTGTGCTCATCAATCCGAATAATCCCACAGGATCGGTCTGCTCGCGCAAAATGCTGGAGCAGCTTGCGGAATTGGCGCGCCGGCATAACCTGGTGCTTTTCGCCGATGAGATTTACGACAAGCTAATTCTGGATGACGACCAGCACATCGCCCTCGCGGCCGTGGCGCCTGACGTGCCCGTGGTTACGTTTGGCGGACTCTCCAAGAATTACCTGGCCCCGGGATGGCGCATCGGTTGGGGAGTAGTCAGTGGCGAGGCAGCGGCCGTGAAGCCATATGCCGAAGGCATTGGGAAATTGTTGCGCTCCCGGCTGTGCGCAAACCATCCCGAGCAGTACGCGATCAAGGCCGCGCTGGAAGGTCCGCAGGATCATCTACCTGAAGTGCGGAAGAAACTGCGCGTCCGCCGCGATCTCACGGTGAAGTGGTGCAATTCCACGCCGCGCGTGAGTTGCGTCTCCCCCCGTGGCGCGTTCTACGCCTACCCGCGTCTCGACATCCCCGAGGGCGACGACGTATTCGTCCGCGAACTGCTCATCCAGAAACATGTATTGGTAGTGCACGGCTCCGGCTTCGGTCAGAAGGCCGGCACCAAGCACTTCCGCATCGTGTTCCTGCCGGACGAGAAGACGCTGAAGAATGCCTACTCGGCTATCGCTGAGTTTATGCGCGAACGCTACCCGTAGAGACGCGGCTCGCCGCGTCTCGGCTGTTGCACTTTTGAGATGTGGGTCAGGATGTTCTGATACGCCGGTGGTGGGGAGTAGATTCGCCTAACGCAAGGCCGAGCTGAATGTCGGCTTACCTTCCGCAAGTCCTTTGATGGTGAGCAGCATCTTTCGCTCCATCACAAAGTGGGCGGGTTCCCAAAACAGCAAGCCTGCAAGCCGCTCTCTGACGGTCTTCGGAGGACCGTTACGCACGCGAGCAATCAGCCGCGTTGTGCGAGGTCCAGTGGGTACTAGCGTGAAACTCCAAAGCCCTTCCTGACCGCGGCCTCCGGCCTGAATGCGGCTCCAGTCTGCCGGCATCACCATCGCAAAGGAGCGGTGCGGTTCCACGACAGCCGCGATCATCTTGCCCTGGGCCTCGAAATGTCTTGGTGTTGCAAACCAGACCGTCTCGCCCTGAGTTCGCGCAGGCCATTCGGGAACGATTCTTTCAATCTTCGGCATCTCACATCCGATCGAGTTCTCCAACCATGTGTAACTGTAGAACCCGCTGCGATCCTGCCCGATCTGCATGATCCATGGCCAGATGTCTTCCGGTGCCGCATGAATGGTCATCGCGTGAGTAGCTTGCCCACTGCCGTTGGGCAGTAGCTCGTCTCCTGGCATTGAAGCCGCCAGTTCTGCCGGGGTTGCCCCCCAACCTCGATGCCAGGAACGAAGCCCGGCGAAGTAGACAACTGTGAAAATAACGAGAGCCACAGCACCGGCGAGCAGAAATCTCCGAAATGCGCTTTTCATAGCGTGCTCACTTCCCTGGTGAAGAGATTAGAGCGGTGTAGTCACCCTCGTCAGTGATTGGCATCACTCAAACGGGTGAACTCCGCAGGCAGGTCAATGACTCACACGCCCACGGGGAAAGGCTTATTGTGAGGCTCGGTCGCAAGCGAGAGCCCGGTGAAGCGCCCCTGCAGAAGAGACATTAACCCCGTATACCAGTAGCCCACCACAAACAGAATGAGGAAGGGAACTGTCAGATAGTTCTCATTGTCCATGGCGTAGTAAACCGTCAGCGCAAAATATCCGCCAATGAGCAACTCCACCCACGGCACCCATCCCAGGCGGCGACGGTACGTGGTCGAGCGAATCTTGTCTTTCTTGGTTTCCACCCGGTACTTGGGGGTGCGGGTAAATTCTGTCTGATGCCCGAAAAGCGCTTCCAGCACGGCGCGCGTGTTGGTGATGGTCATGCCGATGCCCAGAGCCATGAGAAATGGAATGTAGAGCAGAGCCCGCGGCCAGGTTTTGGGAAACAACTCCTTTTGCGAAACCAGGTAGAAACTGGAAATGGAAAACGTTGAAGCCAGAAACAAGGGCAAATCGATGATGAGGATCTGGAACGTTCCCTGGTAAAAGCGAATGATCATTGCAGGCAGCAGCAGCACTGAGAGCAAAATCATCAGCGGGTAACTCAGGTTGGCGGTCAGGTGATACCAGGCCTCCAGTTTGACGCGGAAAGGCTCGTCGCTTTTCAGGACCCGCGGCAAAATCTTTTTCCCAGTCTGGATTAATCCCTTGGCCCAGCGTGCCTGCTGCGTTTTAAACGCGGTCATCTCAACCGGCAGTTCGGCGGGACACTCCACATCTTGGAGATAAATAAATTTCCAGCCCTTGAGCTGGGCGCGGTAGGAGAGATCGGTATCTTCCGTAAGCGTGTCATGTTGCCAGCCGCCCGACTCTTCGATCGCGCACCGCCGCCAAAGCCCGGCAGTCCCGTTGAAATTGAAGAAGACACCACTGGAAGCTCGCCCGGAGTGCTCCAGCACAAAGTGGCCATCGAGCAAGATCGCCTCGACTTCGGTCAGAAACGAATAATGCCGGTTGATGTGCGTCCAGCGCGTCTGGACCATGCCGATTTTCGGGTCGGTAAAATGATGAACGGTCCGCAAGAGGAAATCTTCCGGAGGAACAAAGTCGGCATCAAAGATAGCCACGAACTCGCCTTTGGCAGTTTTCAGGCCTTCTGCAAGGGCCCCCGCCTTGAAGCCTTCACGATTGCGACGACGGTGGTAGGTAATGGGATGACCTAGGGCGGCGTAGCGCTCTACCAGTCCACGCGCAACGGCAATGGTTTCGTCAGTGGAATCATCCAGCACCTGGATATCGAGCTTCTCGCGGGGGTAATCGAGGCGGCAGACCGCGTCCACGAGCCGCTCGATTACGTATTGCTCATTGAATATGGGAAGCTGAACTGTTAGTCGCGGCAGCTCAGAAAACTTTTCTGCCGGCTCCGTTGTCCGCTTTTTCTTGTTCTTGAAATAGAGGTAAACCAGGATGTAACGGTGAACGCCGTAAGAGGCCAGCAGAACTAGGACTACAAAATAAGGTATCAGCAACATCAGATCGAAAGCATTGGCGTGATAGGCGTTCTTGAAAGTCTGATCGAGGAAATGCGTACGAAAATAGTGCGTGAGACCGCGAGAAGCAGCCAGAGCGGCGAAGTTTAGGAAGCACGAAATGGGCGCGGCGGTCAGCAAGTTCTTTCAATCAGAACAGCACAAACTGACTATTTTAAACGACCTAAGATGCGTAATGCTGCTGAGAGGTTCATTTCCCTGTTATTTCTTGGTTTTACCGGGATAATTGAAGCTTGAAGGGAGCCGGCCATCAAAATGGAGCACTTGCTCCCGGCAGCGAACAGTTCCGAAATCCGGGGCCGTTTTTCTATAAAAACCCGACCTGAATTTAATTCAGGAAGTACGTCCTATACAGCGTATCCCTCTGTACCGGCCGGAAGCCCGCATCGCGAATAATGCGGCGTAATTCTTCTTCGGTCGTGCAGTTGGTCACGCCCGCTGCCCGCACCACATTTTCCTCCAGCATGACCGAGCCCACGTCGTTCCCACCAAAACGCAAGCCAAGCTGGCAAACTTTGAGGCCCTGGGTCACCCAGCTGGACTGTACGTTCAGGAAATTTGAAAGATAGATGCGCGCGATCGCTAGCATCTTCAAATACTCGACTGCGGTAGCCTCATCCCAATGCCGCCCGCCGAGCGCAGTGTTGGCGGGTTGAAAAGTCCATGGAATGAAAGCAGTGAAGCCACCGGTTTCTTCCTGCAATTCATAAAGCCGCTGCAGATGATTGAGGCGATGCTCGAATTTTTCTCCCACCCCAAACATCATCGTAGCCGTAGTTCGCATGCCCAGCTGGTGCGCTGTGCGATGCACGTTGAGCCAATCATCTGTAAGGCATTTCAGCCGCGCAATGCGATAGCGAACTTCATCATCCAGAATTTCGGCGCCTCCGCCGGGAATGGAATCGAGCCCGGCATCGCGCAGGCGGCTGATGCTGTCGCGAATGGTCATGCCGCTGTACTCAGCGATGGCAATGATCTCCGAAGCCGAGTAGCAGTGCAGATGAACCTGCGGAAAGCGTTGCTTGATGCCACGCAACATCTTCTCGTGCCAATCAATCTTCAAGTCCGGATGCAGGCCGCCCTGCATCAGCACACCGGTGCCGCCCAACTCCACAGTTTCGCGAATTTTGTCGTAAATGGTTTCGAAATCAAGAATGTATCCTTCTTTTGCCTGGGACCCCTTGAGGGGACGATAGAAGGCACAGAAAGTGCAGTACTCCGTACAGAAATTCGTGTAATTAATGTTGCGATCAATAATGTAAGTGACCACGCAGTCGGGATGCAGCTTGCGGCGAACCGCATCAGCCTCCATGCCGATGCCGATCAGATCGTCTGAGTGGAACAGTTCCAGAGCTTGTGGTTGGGTCAGGCTCATAGCCAGATCACATTTACCTGTGACAATTCATTTTAACGGAGCGAGAGGGGCGGCGTCCAAACAGCCCTTACTTCACGCCACCTTACGGCGAGAGACCGGTTTGGAGCGCTTCTTCAGTTGTGTGGCATTCTTCTTGCGAAACTGCAGGTATTGAACCAGCGCGACGATCCCGCCAATCACCGCCAGTGCGATTAATGTCAGCAAGGCTGGCTTGTAGTAACGGGAGAAGAACGCCACGATGTGCCGGCCGTAGTGCGCTCCGAGAAAGGCAACGATGGTGAAACGAATGCCGCGCCCCACCGCCAGCGCTGCCAGGAATTTCTTGCGCGGATACTGCATCGCCCCGGCCGCCAGCAAGGCGGGCACAATAGGAAAAGGCGGCGGCAGCATAGCCGGGATTGCGACCGCACCGAATCCCCAGCGCTCGAACTTTTTGTAGACCTTAGCTACTTTTTGCGGGGGAAACTTACGTTTCAGCGCTTCCTTCCCGCCTTTACGTGCCAGACGGTAGGTGAGATACCCGCCGATGACGGCCCCCAGAGTTGCCATGAACGCGTAGTAGGGCCAAATTTCGCGATTTCTCGCCGCCAGCCAGATGGTAAGAACATCCATGCTGCCCGGCAGGGGGATTACGGAATTGTCCGCCAGCCCCAGCAGAATAAGGCCCGGCCCTCCCAG
>Ga0209577_10004789_pt1 | contig 12694 bp, 11 predicted proteins | sample GraSoiAngelo_109_FD_185874 | JGI IMG/M metagenome (GOLD analysis project Ga0209577, IMG submission 185874) | Grasslands soil microbial communities from the Angelo Coastal Reserve, California, USA - 14_0903_12_20cm (SPAdes) (version 2) | ecosystem: Environmental > Terrestrial > Soil > Grasslands... | reverse complement strand
CCATCGCCATCGCCGTCATCGCCGTACCGCCCATCGCCCGCCTCGCACGCAGCACGACGCTGAACTACGCCCAGCGCGAGTTCGTGCTGGCCGCCCGCAGCCTGGGAGCCAAGAACCGCCGCATCATCGCCAGGGAGATCCTGCCCAACGTGGTGGTGCCCGCCTTCTCCTTCGGCCTCATCGGCGTCGCCCTGGCCATCGTCGGGGAGGGAGCGCTGGCCTTCCTGGGGCTGTCCGTCCGCCTCCCCACCCCCACATGGGGGGGCATGATCGACGAGGGCCGCACCGTCCTCCAGCAGGCTCCCCACGTGAGCCTCGTGCCTTGCGGGGTGATGTTCGTCACCATCCTGGCCCTGAACTACCTGGGCGACACCCTGCGCGCCCACTTCGACGTGAGGGAAGGCGCGCTTTGAGCGGGTCGGGACCGGTGGGCGACGGCGAGCCCGCCGGCGGGCTCGCCGACGAGCCCGGTAAGGACGGTGCGGGGCCCGGGCCCGAGGAACCGGCGCCGAGGCGGCGGCGGACCATCCGGGAGCGCCTCAAGCGAGCCCGGGTGCCGGCCATACCCGAGGCCATGGAGCGGCGCCGGCTGCGGCGCAGCGTCGAACGCCTTCCCCTGGAGCGTCCCGAAGGAGAGCTCCTCCTCGACGTGGAGGACCTGCGCACCTCCTTCAGCACCCCCCGGGGCATGGTCCGGGCCGTGGACGGCGTGTCCTTCTCCATCGACCGGGGCCAGACCCTGGGGATTGTGGGCGAGTCGGGATCGGGCAAGACCGTGCTCTCCCGTTCGATCATGGGCCTCCTCCCCGCCCACAACGTGGAGCGGGGCGGCCAGGTGCGCTTCGAGGGACAGGAGCTGACCGGGCTGCCTTCCTCGGAGATGCGCCACATCTGGGGCGTGGAGATCGCCATGGTGTTCCAGGACCCCATGACGTCGCTCAACCCGGTGATGAGGATCGGCCGCCAGATCACCGAGGGCCTGCGCTACCACCTGGGACAGTCCGCCGGCGAGGCCAGGGAGAACGCCGTCGCCCTCCTGCAGTCGGTGGGCATCCCCGAGCCCGAGCGGCGCATGCGCCAGTACGCCCACGAGCTGTCCGGAGGCATGCGTCAGCGGGTGACGATCGCCATCGCCCTGGCCTGCGGGCCCAAGCTGCTCCTGGCCGACGAGCCCACCACCGCCCTGGACGTGACCGTGCAGGCCCAGATCCTCAACCTGCTCCAGGAGAAGCAGCGGGAGCGCTTCATGGCCATGATCCTGGTCACCCACGACCTGGGTGTGGTCGCGGGGCGGACCGACGAGATCGCGGTGATGTACGCGGGCAAGATCGTGGAGAAGGCCTCCACGGCCGTGCTCTTCACCCAGATGCGCATGCCCTACACCGAGGCCCTCATGCGCTCCATCCCCCGGGTGGAGGACCACAGCCATACCCGGCTGCTGGCCATCACCGGGCGGCCGCCCGACCTGGTCAACCCCCCGCCCGGGTGCCGGTTCGCGCCCCGCTGCCCCTACGCCCAGGAGCGCTGCACCGTCGAGGAGCCGCCCCTGCTCCTGGGCGACACCGAGGACCACGCCTTCGCCTGCTGGTACCCGGTGGGGACCAAGGAGGGCCAGGCCGCCCTGGAGCGCAACCTCTCGGCCGGGCGGCCCCAGACCCTGGCCGCGGTGGCCTCGACCCAGGTCGCGTCCTGATGGCCGGCATCGGCAACGCCCACCTTCGCGACGGCAAGGCCATGCTGCGGGTCGAGGACCTCGTCGTCGAGTTCCCGGCCGGCCGTTTCCGGCGCGTCCATGCCGTGTCCGACGTCAGCCTCGACGTGCTCGAGGGCGAGACCCTGGGACTGGTGGGTGAGTCGGGATGCGGGAAGTCGACCACGGGCCGGGCCATCATGCAGTTCCCCCGCCCGACCAGCGGCTCGGTCATCTTCGAGGGCACCGACATGAGCCGCCTCGGCGGTGAGGAGCTGCGCCGGGTCCGGCCCCGGATGCAGATGATCTTCCAGGACCCCATCTCCTCCCTGAACCCCCGCCGCCGGCTGCGCGACATCGTGGCCGAGCCCCTGGCCATCTGGGGCGTGGGCGACAAGTCCTCCCGCCAGCAGACGGTGCGCTCCGTGCTCGAGACCGTCGGCCTCGACTACGACGCCGCCGGTGGCCGCCGCCCCCATGAGTTCTCCGGCGGCCAGTGCCAGCGCATAAGCATCGCCCGGGCCCTGGTGCTCGACCCCAAGCTCCTGATCTGCGACGAGCCCGTGTCGGCCCTGGACGTCTCGGTCCAGGCCCAGATCCTCAACCTGCTGGAGGACATGAAGGCTCGCTACCACCTCACCATGATCTTCATCGCCCACGACCTGGCCGTGGTGAAGAACGTGAGCGACCGGGTGGCGGTGATGTACCTGGGACGGCTGTGCGAGGTGGCGCCCCCCGACGACCTCTACGACCGCCCCACCCATCCCTACACGGCCGCCCTCATCGCTTCCATCCCGGTTCCCAATCCCGAGATCCGCCCGGGCATGGTGGGCCGCGCCCTCACCGCGGAGCTACCGTCTCCGCTCGACCCGCCCAGCGGGTGCCGTTTCCGGACACGGTGCCCCAGGGCCCAGGAGCGCTGCACCGATGAGGAGCCGGTGATGAGGGAGATCGCCCCCAACCATTTCGTCGCCTGCCACTTTCCCCTGGGGGCGCCCGCCGCCCCCGAACGCGAGCCCGCGGCCGCCTCGGCCGGCGGGGCCACGTGAGGGGCGGCCGGGCCACCATCCCCGTTCCCCCCAGGCTCCTCGCCCTGGTCGCCGTCGTGGCCCTGGTGGCCACGGCCTGCTCGAGCGGCAAGGGGGCCTCGGGTACGGCCGCCACCGCCGGGGCCAAGCGGGCGGCCGGCGCCCCCGTGGTCGTGGGGTTCGTCAATCAGGAGAACGCTCCCCCGGGCTCCTTCCCCGAGCTGCGCCTGGGCGTGCAGGCCGCGGTGCGCTACGTCAACGAGGAGCTGGGCGGCGTCGGTGGTCGACCGGTGCAGCTGGCGTCGTGCGCCACGGCCGGGACCCCCGAGTCCTCGCAGGCCTGCGCCAACCAGCTGCTCCCCCGCTCCCCGGTGGCCGTCATCGGCGGGGTGGACTTCGGCGCCGACACCTCCCTGCCCATCTACGAGAGATCGGCCCTGCCCTACGTCGGGGCATCGCCCACCGTCGACGCCGAGCTCACCTCGAGCGATGCCTTCATGCTCACCGGGGGCGCGCCGGCCGAGCTCCTGGGCGAGGCCAGCTACCTGACCGACACCGTGCACGCCCACCGGGTCAGCGTCCTGTACGTCGACCTGCCCGGCCTGCTGTCCAGCGCGGCCCAGATCGCGGGCCAGATCCTCAAGAAGAAGGGCGTGGCCGACACCAAGCTGGTTCCCGAGAAGGCCGACGCCCCCGACCTCACCCCCGCGGTCACCACCGCCAACGGCGGCAATCCCGACGCCATCGCCACCGTGTTCCCGGCCCAAGGGTGCTCGCGGGTGATGCAGGCCAAGGCCGCCCTCGGGGTCAAGGCCCGCATGGTCTACCCGGGGGCCTGTCTGGAGCGGCCCGTGCTGGCCGCGGGCGGGGCGGGAGCCGAGGACGCCGTGTTCGCCACCAGCCTCCTCCCCTACGACGGGGCCGACCCCGACGTGGCGACCTACCGGACCAAGATGCGCCAGTACGGCCGGGCCGCGGCCGACGCCAGCCTGTCCGAGCTGGCCCAGACGGGGTTCGCCGTGCTCGTCGACCTGGTCCGGGTGCTGACCGAGGCCGGGGCCCGGGGGCCGCTCAGCCCGGCGACCGTGACCGCCCAGTTGAAGGCGACGCGGGACCATCCCGGCTTCATGAGCCACCCCTTCACCTGCGACGGCAAGCAGGTCTCACTCGTGCCCGCGGTGTGCAACCCCTGGGTCCGGCTACTGCAGTACCACCGGGGTCGGTTCCAGGACCTCACCGGCACCTGGATCAGCGGGGGGGACCTGGTGAAGCTGGTGGGCTGACGGGCGATCCGTCAGGCGGAGGGTCGCCGGAGTCATACTCGACGCATGGCCGTGAGCGACCGGGACCGTCGACGCATGGACCGCCTGGCGCGCGACCTGGCCGAGCTCGAGACCGACGAACCCGCCTCGGAGGAAGCCCTGTCCGCAGCCGTGGCCGATGCCAACCGGGACCGGGCGGCCAAGGGTCGGCGGCCCCTTGTCCCAGACGAATGTCCGCCCGAGGAGGAGTTCTATCGACGTGCGCGAGCCCTGGGACTCCGCCGCCTCGGCCGCTGAGATACTCAATGGTCTGGGCGGACGCTGGGCTCTGATCGGGGCACTCGCGGCCCTCCGTTACCGAGTCACGCCCCGCCTGACGACCGACGCGGACATCCTGGCCGATCCGGTGGACGGCCTAGCCCAGGCATTCGAAGCCGCCGGATACACCGTGACCACCATCGCGTCGCCAGGGGAGGAACCACACCTGCTCGTCATCCGAGGTCATGGCGACCAGATCGATGTCTTGCTCACCGCCGTCGAGTACCAGGACGTCGCCCTGTCGCGGGCGGTCGATCATGTCATCTCGGCCGAGGACGTGATCATCCACAAGCTGATCGCCTGGCGTCCCCGCGACCGCAACGACATCGCGTCCATCCTCGAGTCGGCTCGTCCGCTCGACGAGGACTACATCGAGCAGTGGGCCAGAGCGTGGGATGTTCTGGACCGCTGGAGGGAGGCCCGCTCGGCGCGCTGAGGCGTTGGGGCGCGGCAGAACCGCCCTCAGGCCACGCCGGCGACGGCGTGGGGCAGCCAGGCGGGATGGACGAGCACGAGCGCGGCCCACGCCAGCAGGGCCATCCCCACGTAGGGCGTGACCGCGCGCCCCCTCTGGCCCGCCTTCTCGTAGAACATGACCCCGGTGAGCACCGCCATCCAGGGCAGGTTGGCCACCCCGGCGGCGAACATCATGAGCATGAGGGCCCAGCAGCAGCCCAGGCAGAACAGGCCGTGGCCCCGGCCGATGCGGAACGCGGTGTCCACCCCCCGCCCGTAGTGGCGCATCAGGTAGACGCCGGGATGGCGGCACTTGTCCAGGCAGCGGTCCTTGAGATCGGTGAACTGGAAACCGCCGGCGACGGCGAGGATGGCCCCGGAGACGAGCCAGGGCCGGGACTGCAGCCAGGGCAGGGCGTCCACCGTGCGGTGCAGACCGAGGTCGCCCACAAAGGCGGCCGCGCCGAAGACCGTCCAGACCACCACGTAGCCGCCCACGAAGGCGGCCAGCACCGCGCCGGGCCTGTCCTGCTTGGCCGAGGCCACCCTGAACATGCGCACCATGGGCAGGGTCGACGGCAGCATCATGGCCGCCACCATCACCTGCCAGGCGACCAGGAACAGGAGAAGGGCGACCAGGAAGGGCAGGTTCCCCTGGATGAGGGCGTCGTGGTGCAGGAGCTGGGCCTTGCCCGTGGACTCGGCCACGACCGCCAGAGCCCATGCACCCAGGATGGCGGCGGGGACGGTGAGCGGCAGGCGGCGCCGGACAGCCGGCGCCGCGCCGCCCACCTCAGCTGCGAGGGTCACCCCTCGCTGTAGGTCATGTGGTAGTCCGACTGGATGGCGTTGCGCCCCTCGAACGACCACACCATGCCGTACTGCGGCAGGTTCACCCGGTTGTAGGACGCCTTGGCCACATAGGCGGGTGAGCCGGGAACCGTCGAGAACACCGAGTCCCGAAGGGTCGTCTTGGTCGACCCATCGGCCCCGATGAAGGGCTCCATCTCGGCCGACACCGCGTCGTCCCCCACCTGCAGGGTCCCGTGGCCGCCCTTGACCTCGTGACGGATGGGCGCCCGCTGGACGTCCACCACCTCACCGATGAGGCCGGCCAGGTCGGCGAGCGGCCCGCCCAGCTTGCCCGTGTAGGCCTCCAGGATGGCTGCCATCTGGTCCTCGGTGGCCCGTTCGTCGACGAACACGGCCACCCGCCAGTTGCCCTGCAGCACGTTGCCGGGGATGTGGGCCACGTTGGTGATCGACAGCCCGGAGACGTCGACCCCGCGAATCACGCCCTTGTCGAAGTGGTAGGCGACGAAGGCGTCGCAGGTGGCGCCGTCGGGATCCTCACCGATCCAACAAGGGCAGAGCACCCCGCAGGAGCAGGCCTCGAGCAGGGTCCCCTCCAGGTCGTATACGACGCCCGTCGTCGCCGGGCTCTCTTGAGTCATTGCCATGCAGTCCCCCTCGGGTCTCGGTCGTCGCGCCCAAGGGTCCGCACACCCCCCGGCGCTATGCCAAGTGTGGGACCCGATCGGTCCTCCGGCCAGACCCCTCCCCTCGTGCTACACCGCGCGTGGCCCAGGCAACGCAACGGAGCCCGAAGGGAGCCGTTCGTTCCTGCCCGTGCCCGGCTCGTGAGCGGCTCGTGAGCGAGCTGCGGGCCGGGACCCGCGTGCCTCTCTAGGCGGGCGGGGTGGCCTCGTCCGCCGGGGGTCCGGAGGCGGGGGCCTGGGCCGGGGGTGGCTCGGAGGCGGGGACCGGGGCCGGGGGGGCCTGGGCCGGCGGTGCCGGGGCCTGATCCGTGGAAGCCTCGGCTGCAGCCGGCTCGGATCCGGCGCCGGTCTCGGCGGCGGGACCGGCCTCGGGGGTGGAGCCGGGCTCGCCGGTGGAGGCGCCCTGGGCCCCGAAGTCGGCCCAGGCGGCCTGGGCCTCGGTCTCGGGCTCGAACACCCCTATGTAGTTGCCATGCTCGTCGTAGGCGTGCTCGCCGAAGTGCTCGCGGTACTCCTCGGCCACCTCGCCGCCCTCGGCCGCCTGCTTGATGGACAGGCTGATGCGCCGGCGCTGCAGGTCGATGTCGATGATCTTGACCCACAGCTCCTCGCCCGGCTGCACCACCTGCTCGGGCAGGTCGACGTGGTGTACGGCCATCTCCGAGATGTGGACCAGACCCTCTATGCCCTCGCCCACCTGGACGAAGGCCCCGAAGGGCACGAGCTTCGTCACCCGGCCGTAGACCAGCTCGCCCACGCGATGGGCGCCGGCGAACTCCTGCCAAGGATCCTGCTGGGTGGCCTTGAGCGAGAGACTGATGCGCTCCTTGTCCATGTCGACGTCGAGCACCTGGACCTCGATCTCGTCGCCGACCTGCACGACCGATGAGGGGTGGTCCACGTGCTTCCACGACAGCTCCGACACGTGCACAAGCCCGTCCATACCGCCCAGGTCCACGAAGGCCCCGAAGTTGACGACGGAGGAGACCACACCCCGGCGGACCTCGCCGGGCTTGAGATTGACGAGGAACTCCTCCCGCTGCTCCTTCTGGGTCTCCTCCAGCCAGGCCCGGCGCGAGAGCACGACGTTGTTGCGGTTCTTGTCCAGCTCGATGATCTTGGCCTCGACCACGCGGCCGACGTAGGGCTGGAGGTCCCGCACCCGCCGCAGCTCGACCAGGGAGGCGGGCAGGAAGCCGCGCAGACCGATGTCGAGGATCAGCCCGCCCTTCACGACCTCGATGACGGGGCCCTTGACGACGCCGTCGGACTCCTTGATCTTCTCGATGGTCCCCCAGGCCCGCTCGTACTGGGCCCGCTTCTTGGACAGGACGAGGCGGCCCTCCTTGTCCTCCTTCTGGAGGACCAGGGCCTCGATCTCCTCACCCAGGCTCACGATCTCGTGGGGGTCGACGTCGTGGCGGATGGAGAGCTCCCGGGCCGGGATGACGCCCTCCGACTTGTAGCCGATGTCGAGGAGGACCTCGTCCTTGTCGACCTTCACCACCGTGCCCTTGACGATGTCGCCGTCGTCGAACTCGACGATCGTGCCCGCGATCGCGTCCTCGAAGGACATCCCGTCGAGGTCGTCCGACACCACCTCCCGCGGGGTGTAGTCGTCTGCGTCGCTCAGCGACCCGGCGCCCGGGTCACTGGGGGATGTGGTGCTGGATTGGTCGGACATTCCTCGGTCGCTCTCTTCTTTCCGGACAGGCTCCCGCCCCGGATCGGACAGCGGGGATCGGCGCGGCGAACCACCTCGGCCGCGGCTACAGGGTACCACCGGCCTTCAGCGACGCCTGGCGACGACCAGCAGCTCGGGGTGGTCGAGGTCGGGCGCCCTGGCGCCGTACCGACCGGGGCGCACCGACCACAGATGCAGCACCTCCAGACCCGACGCCACGCACACGAGCCCCAGCTCGCGAGGCGTGAAGCAGGTCGTCCACAGGTCGGCCTCCAGCTCCTCACCCCGCTCGTCCCGCACGACCGTCCGCTCCCGGACCACGCCGGTGAGGGCGTCGAAGGACTCTCCGGGCTCGAGGTGGGAGACGGCGAAGTAGGCAGAGAAGGCGGTGAAGGCGGCCAGCCCGCCGGGGCGGAGGGCGCGGGCCATCTCGGCGACCACGTCGGCGTCGTCCCGGCCCCCACCGAGGAGACCGAAGCCCCCCTGGCACAAGCTCAGGGCCACGTCCACCGAGGCGGTGGGGACGGGCAGGCGGCGGGCGTCGGCCTGGGCGAAGCGGGGCGGGCCCGCGCCGCGGGCCAGCTCGAGGAAGCGCCAGGCGATGTCGATCCCCACCACGTCGACCCCGCGCCGGGCCAGGGCCAGGGCGTGACGGCCCGGTCCGCAGCCCACGTCGAGCACGCGCTGGCCCGACGCCAGGCCCAGCGTCTCCACCAGGAACCCCACCTCCTGCTCCGTGCCCTGGGTGAACGAGTAGCGCAGGTAGGCCGGCCCCATGAAGTCGGCCAGGGCCTCGAACCAGTGGGGGCGGCGAGCTCCCCCGGTCACCCCTTGGCTTCGGCCCAGTTCGAGCCCCAGGACAGGTTGACGTCGAGGTCGACGCACAGCTCGCACGCGCCCCGCATGGCCTCCAGGGTGAGCTCCGAGGCCGCCGTCTCCTCCTCCGGGGGGACCTCCAGGATGACCTCGTCGTGGACCTGGAGGACGAGCCTGCTGGCGAGCTTGGCCTCCTCCAGGCCACGGTCCAGGCGCACCAGGGCCACCTTGAAGATGTCGGCGGCCAGGCCCTGGATGCCGGCGTTCATGGCCTGGCGCTCGCCGGCCTGGCGCACGCGGTAGTTGGAGGACGACAGCTCGGGGATGTTGCGCCGCCGGCCGAACAGCGTCTCGGTGTACCCCCGGGTCCGGGCCTCCTTCACCGTGCGGTCCATGTAGTCGCGCACGTTGGGGAAGGCCGCGAAGTAGGCGTCGAGGATCTCGGACGCTTCCTCCACGGCGATGTTGAGGCGCTGCGACAGACCGTAGGCCTCCATGCCGTAGGCCAGGCCGTAGGAGACCATCTTGGCCTTGGCCCGCTGTCCCAGGGTGACCTGCCCGGCCTCGACGGAGAAGATGCGGGCGGCCGTCGTGCGGTGCACGTCGTGGCCGGACTGGAAGGCCTCGATGAGCCCCGGGTCCTGGGCCAGATGGGCGATGACCCGCAGCTCGATCTGGTTGTAGTCGGCGATGAGGAAGCGGCAGCCCTCGGCCGGGATGAAGGCCCGGCGGAACTGACGGCCCTCGTCGCTGCGGATCGGGATGTTGTGGAGGTTGGGCTGGTCGGAGGACAAGCGGCCCGTGCGGGCCACGGTCTGGTTGAAGGAGGCGTGGATGCGGCCGTCGGCGGCCACCTCGGCCAGCAGGCTGTCGCCGTAGGTCGAGCGCAGCTTCTCCGCCTCCCGGTAGCGCAGCAGCTTCTCCACGATGGGGTGCTGGCCCCGCAGCTTCTCCAGCGAGGCGGCGTCGGTGGAGAACCCGGTCTTGGTCTTCTTCTGGGGCTGAAGGCCGAGCTCGTCGAAGAGGACGCCGCGGAGCTGCTTGGTCGAGTTCACCACGAAGGGATGGCCGGCCAGCTCCTGGATCTCGGCATCCAGCTGGCGCGTGTCCTCCGTCAGGGTGGCCACCACGCCCCGCAGGTACTCGGCGTCGACCCTGACCCCGGCTTCCTCCATTCGGGCCAGGACCCGCACCAGCGGGCGCTCGACGTCGTCGTACAGCGGCCGCAGGGCCCGGGCGTCGAGGGCGGCGGAGAGAGGCACGACGAGTCGGGCCACGGCCGCGGCACGGCGCCCCGCGTCCTCGGCCGCGTCGGACCCGCCCCCGCCCAGGTCGAGCTGCCCCGGAGGAGGTGCGTCGGGAGAGCGCAGCTCGGTCCCCGCGTAGCGCGCCGCCAGGTCCTCCAGCAGGTACTGGCTCTCGGCCGGGTCGACGAGGTAGGCGGCCACGGCGGTGTCGAGGTCCAGGGTGCTCACCTCGACCCCGAGCACGGACAGGCCCCGCATGAGCTCCTTGGCCCGGTGGGCGTGGAGGGGGGGACCGCCCGGGCCCACCAGGGCGGCCAGGGCGGCGCCGACACCCGGGTCGGTGAGCAGCTCGAGGTCCAGCCATTGGGCCCGCACGGGCTCGACCTCGGTCGCGAGACCTGTCTCGGCCTCGGCCTCGGCCACCGCGACGGGCGCGGCGGCGACCAGCGCCAGTCCGGTCAGGGGGGAGCGGCCGGCCGTGCCCGTCCACGCCGCCTCCACGGCCACGGCCGCGCCCGACCGGCGGAGCTCCTCCAGGAGGGCCGCGGCCAACCCGGCGCTGCTCACGCGTTGCACCTCGACGTCGAGGACGGCAGAGGCCTCGCTCGCCTCACCGCCGAACCCGCCGCCCGACTCCCCCACGGCCTCGACCAGGCGGTCCCACAGGGTGCGGAACTCGAGGAAGGCGAAGAGCTGACGGACCTCGTCGGTGTCCCAACCCCCCATGCGCAGGTCCTCGACCTCGCAGGAGATGGGCACGCTGCGCACGAGGGGCGTGGCCTTGGCGTTGCTCCGCACCTGGTCCTCGTGGACGGACAGCGACTCTCTCAGCTTGGGCGTCAGCTCGTCGAGGTGGGCGAACACCCCGTCGATGTCCCCGTAGGTCGTGATGAGCCGGGCCGCCGTCTTCTCCCCCACCCCGGGCACCCCGGGGAGGTTGTCGGAGGGGTCACCCCGCAGCGCCGCGTACTGGGGGTACTTCTCGGGCCTCACCCCCGTCCTCTCCTCGATCCCGGCCTCGTCGTAGAGCACGTAGTCGCTCACGCCCCGGCGGTTGTAGAGCACCCGGACGTGGGGATCCTCGACCAGCTGGTAGGTGTCCCGGTCGCCGGTGACGATGATGACGTCGTCGCCCCGGTCCCGGGCCTGGGTGGCGAGGGTGGCGATGACGTCGTCGGCCTCGAAGCCCACCACCTCCACCACCGGTATGCGCAGGGTCTCCACCACCTGGCGGACGAGGCCCATCTGCTGGCGGAGGATGTCGGGAGCCTCGGCCCGCCCCGCCTTGTAGTCCGACACCAGCTCGTGGCGGAAGGTGGGCTCGGGACGGTCGAAGGCGACGGCTATGCCTTCGGGGCGGTGGTCCTTGAGCAGGTTCACGAGCATGGAGGTGAAGCCGAAGACGGCGTTGGTCACCTGGCCGGACATGGTCGCCATGTCCGTGGGAAGGGCGAAGAAGGCCCGGTAGGCCAGGGAGTTGCCGTCGAGGAGGAGCAGCTTCGCCACTGCAGGCATCGTAAGTCCGGAGGCTGACAGGAACGCGTGGTTAGCCGACCTTGACAACGAAAGTTAGGAGTGCCTAAATCGGCGTGTGTCGACGGGCGAGCTGCTGGCCCTGGGGGCCATCGCCGGAGCCACCATCTTCCTGGGCCTCCCCATGGGTCGGATGCGCCGGCCCCGGCCCGCGCTGCAGGCCTTCCTCAACGCCGCCGCCATCGGGATCCTGACCTTCCTGCTCTACGACGTGCTGGCCCACGCCGTGGAGCCCGTGAACGAGGCGCTGACCAGGGCCCACTCCGGTCACGGCAGCTGGTGGAGGTTCACCGGCCTGGTCTCCACCTTCACCGTGGCGCTGGGGGTGGGGCTGCTCAGCCTCGTGTACTTCGACCGCTGGAGGAGCCGGAGGGTCGCCGTCGCCGGGTCGGCGTCCAGGGTGGAAGCGGACATCGACCGGGTCGGAGAGCCTGAGGAGACTGGGGAGACCACAGTCGCGTCCCGCCGCTTCGGCCCCGGGGCGGCCGCGGTGGAAGAGCTCGCCCCCGACCGGCCCGGCCACCACCTGTCCCCAGCCGCCAGGCTGGCCGTGCTCATCGCCACGGGCATCGGCCTGCACAACTTCTCCGAGGGCCTCGCCATCGGCCAGTCGGCAGCCAAGGGAGAGATCAGCCTGGCCGTGCTCCTGGTCATCGGCTTCGGACTGCACAACTCGACCGAGGGCTTCGGCATCGTCGCTCCTCTGGCCACCGAAGCCGTCCGCCCCAGCTGGCGCTTCCTCTTGACTCTCGGCCTCATCGGCGGGGGCCCCACCTTCCTGGGCACGGTGGTCGGGCAGGCCTGGGTGAACACGGGCGTGTCGATCGCCTTCCTGGCCCTGGCCGCGGGCTCGATCCTCTATGTCGTGGTCCAGCTCCTGTGGGTCGCCCAGAAGCTGGGCTTCCGCGAGCTGCTCATGTGGGGCCTGCTGTTGGGGGTGCTGGCCGGCTTCGCCACAGACTTCGTCATCACCGCCGCGGGGTTGTGACGGTGTCCGACGGCTTCCATCCCCCGGTCGAGCAGTACCTCGAGGCCATGCACGAGCTCGAGGAAGAGGGGACGCCCATCATCCAGGCCCGTCTGGCCGATCGGCTCGGCTATCGCGCCCCCTCCGTCTCCGAGATGATCCGCCGCCTCCGAAAGGAGGGGTATGTCGAGGCG
>Ga0209577_10004788_pt1 | contig 12694 bp, 10 predicted proteins | sample GraSoiAngelo_109_FD_185874 | JGI IMG/M metagenome (GOLD analysis project Ga0209577, IMG submission 185874) | Grasslands soil microbial communities from the Angelo Coastal Reserve, California, USA - 14_0903_12_20cm (SPAdes) (version 2) | ecosystem: Environmental > Terrestrial > Soil > Grasslands... | reverse complement strand
TCAGGTCCGCCAGGCGCCCGCGCAGGCTGTGCGGGAGCGCTTCGGTAATGAGGACGTCGACGAAGCGACCGATGAGCGTCGCGGGACCCGCGAAGTTCACCCAGCGGTTGTTGGCGGTGCGGCCGGCGAGCTCGCGCGCGTTCCTCTTCGCGGCACGCTCGATGAGAAGGCGTTGCCGCGTGCCGACCATCGAGAGGCTGATGGTGCGCGCCTCGGTCTCGAGCTGCGCCTGCAGGCGCGCCAGCCGCTGCTGCTTCGCCGCAGGCGTAACGTCATCCGGGAGCGAGGCGGCGGGCGTGCCGGGGCGGCGGCTGTAGATGAAGCTGAACGACTGATCGAAGCGCACGTCGCGCACCAGCGCGAGCGTCGCCTCGAAGTCGCGCTCGCTCTCGCCGGGAAAGCCGACGATGAAGTCCGAGGAGATCGAGATGTCGGGCCGGACTGCGCGGAGCTTGCGCACCTTCTCCTTGAACTCGAGCGCGGTGTAGCCGCGCTTCATGAGCGAGAGCACACGGTCCGAGCCGCTCTGGACCGCCAGGTGCAGGTGGTTGGCGAGCTTGTCGACGCTCGCGAAGGCCTCGATCAGGCTGTCGTTGAACTCGAGCGGGTGAGAGGTCGTGAAGCGGATGCGCTCGATCCCCGGGACTGCGGCGACGTGATGGATGAGGGTGGCGAGATCCACCCGCGCGCCGTCCGACATGGGACCTGAGTAAGCGTTGACGTTCTGGCCGAGGAGCGTCACCTCGGCGACACCCTGGGCGGCGAGCCGGCGCACCTCTTCCAGCACCGAGTCGAAGGAGCGGCTCACCTCTTCGCCGCGGGTGTAGGGCACGATGCAGAAGCTGCAGTACTTGCTGCACCCCTCCATGACGGAAACGAAGGCTCGCGCGCCTGCGGCGCGCGGCGGCGGCAGGCGATCGAACTTCTCGATCTCCGGAAAGCTCACGTCGATTACCGGCCTGCCCGTGCGGCGCAGCTCGCCGATCATCTCGGGCAGACGGTGGAGCGTCTGCGGACCGAACACGAGGTCCACGAACGGCGCGCGCTCGGTGATGGCTTCGCCCTCCTGACTCGCCACGCAGCCGCCGACGCCGATGATCAGCTGCGGCCGGCGGGCCTTGAGCCGCCGCCATTCCCCGAGGAGCGAGAACACCTTCTCCTCGGCCTTCTCCCGCACCGAGCAGGTGTTCATGAGGAGCACGTCCGCCTCGGCCGGATCGTCGGTGGGGATGAGACCCGCGCCCGCGTTCAGTACGTCCGCCATCCGTGCGGAGTCGTACTCGTTCATCTGGCAGCCGAAGGTCTTGATGAAGTAGCGGCGGGGCATAGAGAGCCGGAGTGAAATCTTACGGCCTCGGGGCCCCGGCCGCACGGCCGGCTGCCCGCGATAAGTAAAAAACCTAAGCCACTCATGGGCTTGCGAAGAGGCCGTTTTCATCCGAAGAAGCGCCCCGGATGCGCCGCGTGCTTTTTGCGCCCCCGGTTGAGAACCGGTAGGGTGCAGCCCCACTTCGCCTTCCCGGGAGCGCTCCATGTCAAGGCTCGCACGGCTCGCCGCCCTGTTGCTGTTCGCCGCGGCCGGCACGCTGTCCGCCCAGGACAGTGCCGATGCCCGCGCCGAGGAGTTTCGCGACAAGCTGCGCGCGCTCAACTGGGTGGTGGGCCCGCGCGAGCTCACGATGAGCGGCAACGCCACGCTGTCTCTGCCTGAGGGCTACGTCTACCTCGACGCGGCGAACACCACCAAGTTCGAGGAGCTCAACGAGAACCTCTCCTCGGGCAAGGAGGTCATGATTGCGCCGAAGAGCCTGACATGGACGGCGTACCTGATCTTCGAGGACGAGGGCTACGTCAAGGACAACGAGAAGATCGACGCCGACGCGATCCTCAAGACGCTCAAGCAAAGTGCCGAGGCAGCCAACGCGGACCGCCGCCGCCGCGGTTGGGAAGAGCTGCACGTCGTAGGGTGGACGATTCCGCCCGCGTACAACGGCAACACCAAGCGCCTCGAGTGGGCCACGCTGTTACGCGCCCAGGGCGGGGAAGCGACCAACTTCTTCACGAAGATCCTCGGGCGGAAGGGCTACACCACGGTGGTGCTGGTCACCCGCCCCGACAACACCACCGCCGCAGTGGCGGACGTGGACAGCGTGCTGCGCGCCTATCGCTTCAACGGTGGAGACACCTACGCGGACTGGCGCCCGGGCGACAAGGTGGCGGAGTACGGCCTCACGGGGCTCATCGTCGGAGGCGCGGTGGCGGCCGCGGTCAAGACGGGACTGCTGAAGGGACTGTGGAAATTCATCGTGGCCGGGATCGCGGCGTTCTGGAAGCTGCTGCTTGCCGGAGCGGCGGCGGTCGCCGCGGCCCTCAGGTCGCTCTTCAAGCGCCGTCAGGCCGAGCGCTGAGCCTTGAGTCCGCCCCGTCGCCCGTGAGCCCGGAGACACTGCTCGCGCTCGCGCTCGTGGCGGTCTACGTGGCGGACTCCGCGCACTTCCTCGCCATCGGGGAGGCGCTGATCCGCACCCGCTCGGGGAGGACCGCCGGGCTGTCCTTCGGCTGGCCGTTCGAGCTGGCGGGCCGCCGCCCCTTCATTCCGAATCCGCTGACGCCTTTCTGGCCGGAGCTGCGCCTCGTGTGGACCCCCTCGTCGGCAGGCGGCGCGGGCCCGGCCGAGGCGGTGAGCGCCGAGATGCGCGCGCACCTGGCCGCGGTCAGACCCGTCGCATGGATCGCGAGTGTCTGTGCGGCGCTGATCGCCGTCGTGGCTCCGCTCGCCCTCGCCCTCGGGCACGAGCCGCTGTTCGTGGCGGCGACGCTCCTGTGCCTCGCGCTCTCGGCCGCGGCGTGCGCTCTCACCGCCTCGCGCAGGAAGGAGCTCCGACTCACCGGCCTGCCGCTCTTCTCGACCATCCTCGTGGCGCTCGTGTGCCTGCCGTGCGCGGGGAATCTGGCCCGCTCGGTCGCCGCGCAGCGCCGCTGGTCGGTCGCCGCGGCGGAGCTGCCGGCGCTCGGCTTCGAGGGGACTCCGGCCGCGACGCTGCGCGCGCAGCTTCAGGAAGCGCTCGGCGCGGCGCGGCGGGTGCTGCCGCAGGACAGCGCGGCGCATTCTGCGCTCAGTGAGCAGTTGCGGCGGCTCGAGGGAGAAGCGCGTGAGCCTGACTGACTGGATCGTGATCGGCGGCGGCGCCGCGATCGGCTGGGGACTCGTCTCCTGGATCATCACCGTGGTGCGCCAGCAGCGTGCGCCGCCCGTGCCCATGGGGGTGCAAGAAGGCGCCGCCCCACCCGCGACGGCGCCTGCCGCGGCGCCGCAGGGGCGCATCAGCCTCGCCGAGCTCGGCAGCACCTGGCACGTGATTCTCGGAGTCCCGGAGGATGCGAGCCTTCTCGAGATCGAGGCCGCTTACCGGGAGCGCGTGGCGATGCGCGAGCGCGGCGCTGCGGAGGGCGGTGCGACTCTCGCCGAGCGCTCGCGGCTCGATGAGGCGTTCGAGTTCATCCGCGCGCTCAGGCAGCGGGCCTCCGGAACGCCGGGCGCGGTCTAGGCTGCGGGCGGCGCTGCCTCGGCCGCCCCGGGCACGGTCAGAACGGGATATCGTCGTCGAAGTCGTCGCCTTTCCCGCCGCCCCCGCCGGAGGACTCCTCGGCAAAGGCCGGGGCCCCGCCGCCGGTCCCGCCGCGGGCCGCGCTCTCGGGGGCGCCGCCCATGGGAGCCGCGCCCGCCCCGCCGCCGCGACCGCCGAGCATCTGCAGATCGTTGCCGACGATCTCGGTCGAATAGCGGTCGTTTCCTTGCTTATCCTGCCACTTGCGCGTGCGCAGGCTCCCCTCGATATAGACCTGCGAGCCCTTGCGCAGGTACTCGCCCGCGATCTCCGCGAGCCGCCCGAAGAGCGCCACGCGATGCCACTCGGTGCGCTCCTGCTGCTCGCCGGTCTGCTTGTCGCGCCAGCTTTCGCTGGTCGCCACGCGCAGGTTCGCGACCGTGGTTCCGGAGGGCATCGCGCGGGTCTCGGGATCGGCCCCCAGGTTTCCAATGATGATGACCTTATTGATGCCACGCGCCATGGTGTGAGTCCTTGCAGTGAGCTGATGGATGGCGCGGGTCGCAGCCAGCGCCCGCGGGTGTCTTTGCGACCGCTATTCTAGAGGAGCCGCCCGGGGGCTGGTGAACCACGTTTCGTGGCAAAACGATAGAGTACGAGCGTGATCCGAAGTTTCTCCGAGGCAGACATCGCCCGCGTGCTCACCTACGAGGAGCTCATCCCGGCGATGGAGCGGGCGCTCGCGGCCTTCTCGGCCGGCGAGGTGATCCAGCCCGTGCGCAGCGTACTCACGGTCGAGCCGGGGCAGCGCTACCTCGGCGTGATGCCCGCTGCGACGCACGAGGCCATGGGCGCGAAGCTCGTGTCCTTTTACCCGAAGAATGCGGGCACGGAAGTGCCGACGCACATGGCGAGCATTGCCCTCTTCGAGTCCGCCACCGGCCGTCCGCTCGCCTTCCTCGACGGCCGTCTCATCACCGAGATGCGCACTGCCGCCGTCTCGGCCGCGGTCACGCGCCATCTCGCGCCCGGGGACGCGAAGGTGCTTGCGCTCATCGGCAGCGGCGTACAGGCACGCGCCCACCTCGAAGCCCTGCGGCATGTGCGCCGCTTCGAGGAGGTGCGGGTCTGGAGCCCGACGCCGGCGCACGCGCAGCGCTTCGCCGCCGACACCGGCGCCCGGGCGCTGGATCCCGAAGCCGCCGTGCGGGGAGCGGACGTCATCGTCGTCGCGACCGACGCCCGCGAGCCGGTTCTCAAGGGCGCGTGGCTCAAGCCCGGCGCGCACGTCAATGCCGTCGGTGCGCCTCGCCCCGACTGGCGTGAGCTCGACGACGACGTCATGCTCGGGAGCACCTTGATCGTCGACTCGCGCGAGGGGGCGCTGAAGGAATCCGGTGACGTGATCCTCTCCGGCGCGCCGATCTTTGCCGAAGCCGGCGAGGTGTTCGCGAACCTGCGGCGCCCGGCGCAGGGCGCGACCACCGTCTTCAAGTCGTTGGGGCTTGCCGTGGAGGACATCGCCACGGCGCAGCTGGTCTACGACGCCCTGGGGGGCCCGCCTCGAGCCTGACTGCCGCCTTGAGCCCGCCGGCCCCGGCCCCAACTCTCGTCCTGCCCCGCTTTGGGTCTCGAGTCGCGCCAGCGCGTAGGATAGACGGTTCAATGCAGCAGATCCGCGTGCGCGGTGCGCGCACCCATAACCTGAAGAACGTGAGCCTCGATCTGCCGCGCGAGCGGCTGATCGTGGTGACGGGGCTGTCCGGCTCGGGCAAGTCCTCGCTCACCTTCGATACGCTCTACGCCGAGGGCCAGCGGCGCTACGTCGAGTCGCTCTCGGCCTACGCGCGGCAGTTCCTCTCGACCATGGACAAGCCGGACGTCGACAGCATCGAGGGCCTCTCGCCCGCGATCGCCATCGAACAGAAAGCCAGCTCGCACAACCCGCGCTCGACCGTCGGCACGGTCACCGAGATCTACGATTACCTGCGCCTCCTCTACGCGCGCGCCGGCACGCCGCGCTGTCCCGACCACGGCATCGACTTGAGCGCCCAGACGGTGAGCCAGATGGTCGATCAGCTGCTGCGCCTGCCCGAGGGCACGGCGGTGGCGCTGCTCGCTCCGGTGGTCAGCGAGCGCAAGGGCGAGCACCAGGAAGTTCTCGGCGGGCTCGCTGGCCAGGGCTTCGTGCGCGTGCGCATCGACGGGCGCATCCACGAGATGGATGCGCTGCCCGAGCTCGACGGCAGGAGAAAGCACACCATCGAGGCGGTCGTCGACCGCACCCGCATCAGGGCCGACTCGGGGCAGCGCCTCGCGGAGTCGCTCGAGACCGCGCTGCGCCTCTCGGGCGGGTTGGCGCGGCTCGCGTTCCTCGACGAGCCCACGCTGGATGAGCTCCTGTTCTCGAGCCGCCATGCGTGCCCCGTGTGCGGCTACAGCGTGCCGCCTCTCGAGCCGAAGCTGTTCTCGTTCAACAACCCCTCCGGCGCCTGTCCGGCCTGCGACGGCCTCGGGGTGCAGGAATTCTTCGATCCGGAGCGCGTGGTGCTGCACCCGCATCTCTCGCTCGCCGGCGGCGCGGTGCGGGGCTGGGACCGGCGCAACGAGCACTACTTCCACCTGATCCAATCGCTCAGCAGGCACTACGGCTTCGACATCGAGACGCCCTGGACGGAGCTGCCGGAGCACGTGCGTCACGTGCTGCTGAACGGCAGTGGTGATGAGGCGATCGAGTTCAGCTACCGCGACGCCGAAGCCAAGTCCCGCAGGCGCCACCCCTTCGAAGGGATCCTCCCTAACCTGACACGGCGCTATCGCGAGACCGAATCCCAGATGGTGCGCGAGGAGCTCTCGAGGTACCTCGGCGTGCGCCCGTGCCCCGAGTGTCAGGGAACGCGCTTGAACCGCGCCGCGCGGCACGTGTTCGTCGCCGACCGCACGCTCCCGCAGCTTACCGCTCTCACGGTCGGCCGCGCGCTCGAGTTTCTCGGTGCGCTCGATCTCGCCGGCTGGCGCGGCGAGGTGGCCGCGAGGATCGTCAGGGGCGTCATCGAGCGGCTGCGCTTCCTTGCCGACGTGGGCCTCGACTACCTGACGCTCGATCGCAACGCCGAGACGCTCTCCGGCGGAGAATCGCAGCGCATCCGGCTCGCGAGCCAGGTAGGGTCGGGGCTCACCGGGGTCATGTACATCCTGGACGAGCCCTCGATCGGGCTGCACCAGCGCGACAACCGCCGGCTGCTCGCAACGCTCAAGCAGCTCCGCGACCTCGGCAACACGGTGATCGTGGTCGAGCACGACGAGGAGGCGATCCGTGAGGCGGATCACGTCATCGACCTGGGGCCGGGCGCCGGCGCCCACGGCGGGCACCTCGTGGCGCAGGGCACGCCGCGCGAGATCGCCGCGAGCCCGGCCTCGATCACCGGGCAGTATCTCGCGGGCAAGCGGCGCATCGAGATCCCGGGCCTGCGGACCGCTGCGGACCCGGCGCGCCAGATCAAGATCCTCGGCGCCCGCGGCAATAACCTGGCGCGCATCAGCGTCGACCTCCCGCTCGGCCTCTTCACGTGCGTCACCGGAGTCTCGGGCTCCGGGAAGTCGACGCTGATCGTCGACACGCTGTTCGGCCACGCCGCCGCGCGTCTGCAGGGCGCGCGCGTCGAGGCGGCGCCCTGCGACGGAATCGAGGGGCTCGAGCAGATCGATCGGGTCATCGACATCGACCAGAGCCCGATCGGGCGCACGCCGCGCTCGAACCCCGCGACCTACACGGGGCTGTTCGCGCCGCTGCGCGAGCTGTTCGCGGCCGTGACGGAATCGCGCGCCCGCGGCTACGACGCGGGCCGCTTCAGCTTCAACGTCCGCGGCGGGCGCTGCGAGGCCTGCCAGGGAGACGGCGTGATCCGCGTGGAGATGCACTTCCTGCCGGACGTGTACGTGCCGTGCGACGTGTGCCGGGGCAAGCGCTACAACCGCGAGACGCTCGAGATCCGCTACCGCGGCAAGAACATCCACGAGGTGCTCGAGATGACCGTCGAGGAGGCCGCGCGCTTCTTCCAGAACGTGCCGGCGGCGAGCGGCAAGCTCCAGACCCTCGCCGACGTCGGCCTCTCCTACATGCGTCTCGGCCAGAGCGCCACCACGCTCTCGGGCGGGGAGGCGCAGCGCGTGAAGCTCGCCCGCGAGCTCGCCAAGCGTGCCACCGGGCGGACTCTCTATATCCTCGACGAGCCCACCACGGGGCTGCATTTCCACGATGTCGAGCAGCTGCTGCACGTGCTCATGCGGCTGCGCGATGAGGGCAACACCGTCGTGGTCATCGAGCACAACCTCGACGTCATCAAGACCGCCGACTGGGTGATCGACCTGGGTCCCGAGGGCGGTGAGGGCGGCGGGCGGGTTGTCGCCACGGGCACCCCGGAGGACATCGCCGCGACCGAGGCGTCCTGGACTGGGCGGTACCTGGGACCCCTCCTCGGACGGCAGAATCGACCCCGCTCTGCCGCTGTAACTGCTTGATTAATTTGATCATACGGCAGTCTGAATCGCCGGCACTGGGCTCGGATGCGAATGCGATTGCAAATGCGAACCGTTCTCATCCATACTAGCGTTCATGGACGCCGTTGCCGCACCTCTAGGCCTCGCGCTCGACCCGGGCTTTGTGAGCCTCGCGGCGCTCCCGCCCGGCACGACCGGACGGGTGGTGAGCGTCGGGTCGGCCGCTGCCGCCCTCTCGCCCCTTGAGCGGCGGCTCCTCGAGTTCGGCTTCGTGAACGGCGAGCAGGTGGAAATCCTCGCCGAGGCGCGCCCCGGGCGCGATCCGTTCGTGGTGCGCGTCGGTCACACGACGCTCGCGCTGCGCCGGCGCGAGGCACAGAGTATCTGGATAGAGCTGCAGCGATGAGCTCCCCCGCGGCTGCGGCGTTGGCCGCGCCGCAGCTCAGTCTCTCCCTGGTCGGCGTTCCGAACTGCGGCAAGACCGCTCTCTTCAACCGCCTGACGGGCAGCCGCCAGAAAGTCGCCAACTACCCCGGCGTCACGGTCGAGCGCAAGGAAGGACGCCTCACGGGTCCGCGCGCCGGACGCCTCTTCCGAGTCGTCGATCTGCCGGGCGCCTATAGCCTCGAGCCCGCGACGCTCGATGAGGCCATCGCCCGCGACGTGGTGCTGGGCCGGCACGCGACCGAGCCCGCGCCGGATCTCCTCGTGTGCGTGGTCGATGCGACGAACCTGCGCCTCAGCCTCCGTCTGGTGCTGGAGCTCAAGCGGCTCGGACGGCCGATGATCGTGGCGCTCAACATGAGCGACCTCGCCGCGCAGCGCGGCTACACGCTCGATCGTGCGGCGCTCGAGCGGGCGCTCGGGGTACCGGTGGTCCCGACGGTGGCCGTACGCGCGGGCGGCGAGCGCGCACTCGTCGAGGCGCTCGATTCCTATCGCTTCCCGCCGGCGACCCTTGAAGGGACTGCTGCGCTCGGCGTCGAGCCGCCGCCGGCCGCGAGCGCCGCCGACATCGAGGCCACGCAGCGCGAAGTGCGCCGGGTGCTGAACGAAGCCGGCTATCGCGTGCCGGCCCGGCTGCGGATGCTGTCGCGCCTCGACGCCGTGGTGCTCAACCCCGTCGCAGGTCCCGCGCTGCTCGCGGTGGTGCTGTTTCTCATGTTCCAGGCGGTGTTCAGCTGGGCCAAGGCACCGCAGAACCTGATCAACACCGGCGTTCAATGGCTCAACGCCGCGCTGAGCGGTGTGCTGCCGCAGGGACCACTCCGCGGCCTGCTGCTCGATGGCGTCATCGCCGGCACCGGCAGCGTGCTCGTGTTCCTGCCGCAGATCCTGATCCTGTTCCTCTTCATCCTGGCGCTCGAGGATTCGGGCTATCTGCCGCGCGCCGCCTTCATGCTCGACCGGCTCATGGGAAGGGTGGGACTGTCGGGCCGCGCCTTCATTCCGCTGCTCTCGAGCTTCGCGTGCGCCATTCCCGGCATCATGGCGGCGCGCACCATCCCCTCCTCGCGCGACCGCCTCGCGACCATCATGATCGCGCCGCTCATGACCTGCTCGGCGCGCCTGCCGGTGTACGCGCTGCTGATCGGGGCCTTCATTCCGCAGCGCGCCGTCGGAATCTTCAACCTCCGCGGGCTGGTGCTGTTCGCGCTCTACCTCGCGGGCGTCGCGAGCGCGCTGCTCGTGGCCTTCGTTCTCAAGCGCACCGTGATGCGCGGGGAGTACCGGCCGCTGCTGCTCGAGCTGCCCGAGTACCGCTGGCCGCACCTTCAGAACCTGGCGCTCGGCCTATGGGAGCGCACGCGGATCTTCCTCACGCGCGTCGGCACTATCATCCTCTCGCTGATGGTGGTGCTGTGGTTCCTCGCGAGCTTCCCGGCCCCGCCCGCGGGGGCGACGGGAGCCGCGATCCAGTACAGCGTCGCGGGATTCCTGGGTCGCGGGCTCGAGTACCTGTTCGCGCCCATCGGCTTCAACTGGCAGATCTCGATTGCGCTGGTGCCGGGGCTGGCGGCGCGCGAGGTCGCGGTGAGCGCCCTCGGCACGGTGTATGCCATGTCGGGAGCGAAGGACGTTGCCGGAGCCCTGGCGCCAGTCATCGCGCAGGGCTGGAGCATCGCCACCGGACTGTCGCTGCTGGCCTGGTACGTGTTCGCGCCGCAGTGCCTGTCGACGCTCGCGGTCGTGAAGCGCGAGACCAACTCCTGGCGCTACCCGCTGTACATGGCGGCGTATCTGTTCGCGCTCGCCTACCTCGGCGCTTTCGTCACCTACCGCGTGGCGCTCATGCTCGGCGGCGGCGCGAGCTAGGACCGCAGAGCATGAATCCTCTGCTGCAGGAAGTGCTGGTGGCGGTGCTGGTCGCGGCGTGTGCGCTCTTCAGCGCCTGGCGGCTGATGTCGCTGCGGTTGCGGCTGCGCTGCGTCGATGCGCTGAGCACCCTGCCGGGCGCCGGTCGCGCCCGCTTTCTCGTCTCGCTGAGAGAGCGCACGCTCGCGCAGCTCGGAGCGGGTTGCGCCGGCTGCGGCGGAGCGGCCGGCCAGGCCGCAAAATCGCGCGCGCCCTGAGCGGCGAGCGCGCTGGCATATTCGCGGTGTGATGGATCGATTCCATCGTGCCTCCTCTGGAGCAGTGAGCCAGGTCAAGTAGCGGCGACAAGCCGAAGGGCGCTGTCCCGTTGACGCCTCCGACCTTTCGTACGAGACTACCCCGCCTCATACGTCCCGACGCTACTGTAACAAGCAAGACCCGCGCAGGGGGACTCATGTTCAAAAATTTCCGCTTCGCCGGCGCGTGCGTCGTTTCGCTGTCGGCGTTTGCACTAAGCCCATCCGCCCAGGGTCAGCAGGTGACATCACTCAGCATGACGAGTGATGCGGGCGATTACGTTGGCCAGGGACTGACTTACTTCCTGACTCCGACCGATGGCACCTTCAGTGCCTCAGTCAACTCCGGCGGAGGAGTCTCGATTGCGTACCAGGGATTCACCCCGGGGGATTTCTGGAACCTGGATTTTGCGGCACCTAACAATCAGCCTTTGACAGTGGGGACGTATCTCAACGCGACCCGCTTTCCCTTTGAGGTCTCAAGCGTGCCCGGGCTTGCGGTCTACGGTGACGGCCGTGGTTGTAATAACGACAATGGCAGCTTCCAGGTGTTGCAGATCGTCTATGGCCCAAACAACACGGTGAGCGCTTTTGACGCCACCTTCGAGCAGCACTGCGAGGGGGCCGTACCCGCCCTTCGCGGCGAGATCCGCTACAACGCGAATGTCGTGGTTGCGGTCACAGCCCCCACACACATTCAGGTAGTCGAGAATCAGAACGTCATGTTCACGGTGACGGGGGTCGATGCACAGGCACGCCGCGTGGTGCTCACCGCCTCCAATCTGCCCGCGGGCGCCACTTTCACGGATCTTCAGAACAGCACCGGGTCTTTCAGCTGGACACCGACGAGCGCTCAGGCTGGCACGTACATCGTGACTTTCATCGGAGACAATCAGGCAGGGAATACCTCGACTGCTTCCACTCAGATCGTCGTCATTCCGCCACCGCCAGCCAATGACGACATCGCCTCGGTAACCCGCATTGCCTCCATTCCCAATTCGGCGAGTCAGGATGCGACGACTGCCACCTCTTCGCCCAGCGATCCATGGTGTTACGGCAACAATCAGAGCGTGTGGTTCACCTACACGCCTACGGTTAATGAGCGCCTCGAGGCGAACACCTTCGGCAGCAATTACGACACGACGCTGTCCGTGTACACGGGCTCACCCGGAAACCTAACCCAGATGGGCTGCAACGATGATGCAGGCGGAACCGTGCAGTCGCGGGTGCGGTTTGATGCCACTGCCGGCACGCAGTATTACTTCATGGTCGGATCGCTCTACCCGCAGTCGCCTGCAAATCTGGTGTTTAATCTCCAGCTTGCTCCGCCGCCCTTTACCTTCACGCCGAGCATTGCGCAGTTTGGTTCCGTCCGTGCCTCAACGGGCGTCGTCACGATCAGTGGATCCGTAACATGTAACGCCAACTCCTTCGTCACGCTCTTCGGACAGATCAAGCAGACCCGCGGTGGCGCGCCGATCAACGGGTTCTTCTCCGCCTTCGTGTCTTGCGACAGCACCACGGTCTCATGGAGCACTACGGTGCAATCGCAGACCCAGCTCTTTCACGGAAGGGCGGCCGCACTCTTCGCAGCGGGCAAGGCGAGCATTACAGCCACTGCGTTCGGTTTCGACCCCGATACGGGTGAGTTCAAGCAGGTGGACATCAGCACTTCGGTAACGCTGCGCGGCGCGCAGTAGCGGCGCACTGCCTATCTTTCAGGGCCGCTGGCTCGGTTGGAGTCAGGGGCCTCTCAGGCGGACATCACCCGTTACCCGGGTGCCACTACACCGGGTGCGGTCTCGCGGAATCAAACACCTGGCGCACTTCACCGTTGACGACTCGCTCCTGGTAGCTGCCCCGCGTGTAGGCGCCGACCACGCGCCGCCAGAAGCTCACGGCGCTGGCGTTGCGCAGATACTCGTTGATCTCCCAGCGTCCGGCGAAGCGGCTCAGGATCAGCTGCACGGCCTTCTGGCCGATGCCGAGCCGCCGCCGCGCACGCGTCACGAAGAACTCCGCCATGCGGTAGTC
>Ga0209577_10004785_pt1 | contig 12703 bp, 10 predicted proteins | sample GraSoiAngelo_109_FD_185874 | JGI IMG/M metagenome (GOLD analysis project Ga0209577, IMG submission 185874) | Grasslands soil microbial communities from the Angelo Coastal Reserve, California, USA - 14_0903_12_20cm (SPAdes) (version 2) | ecosystem: Environmental > Terrestrial > Soil > Grasslands... | reverse complement strand
GATGAAGCTGCACGGCTATTTCCGCAGCAGTGCGTCCTATCGGGTCAGAATCGCGTTGAACCTGAAGAGGTTGAGCGCGGATCACCTGCCGCACCATCTTCGCAAAGGCGAGCAGCGCGACCCCGCCTATCTCGCGATCAATCCGCAAGGGCTGGTGCCGACGCTGCAGGACGATGCGGGCGCGATCCTCACCCAGTCGCTCGCCATCATCGAGTGGCTGGACGAAACCCATCCCGAACCGCCACTCTTGCCGAAAGACCCGCTGCGCCGCGCCAAAGTCCGCGCCTTTGCGATGGCGCTCGCCTGCGATACCCACCCCGTTCAGAATCTGAAAGTGCTGGCGCGGCTGCGCGAGCTTGGCCTCCCCGAGGAGCAGGTGACGGGCTGGGCGGCATGGGCCAACCGCGAAGGGCTCGCGGCCTGTGAAAGGCTGATCGCCAACGAACCCGGGCCATTCTGTTTTGGGGCGGCGCCGACCATGGCCGATCTTTGCCTGGTGCCCCAGCTTGCCAATGCGCGGCGTTTTGGGGTCGATGTCCAAGCCTTTCCGCGCCTGCTGAAGGCCGAAGCCGCGGCAAAGAACAACAAGGCGTTTGCGGACGCCGCACCGGAGCGGCAGCCCGATGCAGAATAAGTCCCCGCCTCTCACGATGGATGCCGTCTACACCAAGCCGGGCTATCTGTTTCGCCGGATGCAGCAGATCGCGGTGGCAATCTTCGTGGAGGAATGCAGGGCGTATGACCTGACGCCGGTGCAATATGCCGCGCTGGTCGCGATCCGTACCCATCCCGGCATCGATGCGACGCGACTTTCCGCGGTGATCGCCTTCGACCGCTCGACGCTGGGCAACGTGATCGAGCGGCTGGAGGCCAAGCAACTCATCGAGCGTAAGCTGTCGCGCCAGGACAAGCGGGTAAAACTGCTTTATCTGACCAAGGCCGGCGCGGCGCTATTGCGCGATATCATGCCGTCCGTCGATCGTGCGCAGGCGCGGATGCTGCAGCCGTTAAAGCCGGCCGACCGCAGGACGCTGATGGCGCTATTGACGCAACTGGTCGATCTCAACAATGAATCGTCGCGGGTGCCGCTGCGCGCAGAAGACGCGCTTGAACATCTCGGGAGGTCCAACTGATGGGATCGCCAGGCGCACGACCGGTCCTGATCGCGGGCGGCGGCATCGGCGGCCTGGCCGCGGCGCTCGGGCTTGCGCGAAAGGGGATTCGCTCGATCCTGCTCGAAAAGGCCGCTCGCTTGGGCGAAATCGGCGCCGGCCTCCAGCTCGGACCCAACGCGTTCCATGCCTTCGACTATCTCGGGATCGGCGAGGCGGCGCGGGGCACGGCGGTCTATATCGACCAACTGCGGCTAATGGATGCGCTCACAGCGGAAGAGATCACCCATATCGACTTGCGCGATGCCTTCCGCGCGCGCTTCGGCAACCCTTACGCGGTGGCGCATCGCGGCGACCTACACGGCGTATTGCTGAAAGCCTGCGAAAATCACGACCTGGTCGATCTGCGCGTCAGCTCCGAAGTGATCGGCTACGATCAGGACGGCTCGTCGGTGACGGCGCGGCTCGCTTCCGGCGAGCGTGTTACCGGGTCGCTGCTGGTCGGCGCCGATGGCCTGTGGTCGAATATCAGGAAACAGGTTGCCGCCGACGGTCCGCCGCGGGTTTCCGGTCATACCACCTACCGTTCGGTGATTCCGACCGAGGAGATGCCCGAAGACTTGCGCTGGAACGCGGCGACGCTGTGGGCCGGCCCGAAATGCCACATCGTGCACTACCCGCTGTCGGGCTGGAAGGTGTTCAACCTCGTCGTCACTTATCACAATGACGCGCCGGAGCCGGTCGCCGGCAAACCGGTATCCGACCAAGAGGTGATGCAAGGCTTTGGACACGTGCATCCGCGTGCGCAAGACATCATTCGCCACGGCAAGAACTGGAAGCTCTGGGTTTTGTGCGACCGCGATCCGCTTCCGCGCTGGGTCGATGGCCGCGTCGCCCTGCTTGGCGATGCCGCGCACCCGATGATGCAGTATTTTGCGCAAGGTGCGTGTCAGGCGCTAGAGGACGCGGTGTGCCTGTCGCACATGCTTGGCGCCTATCCCGACGATCACGCTACCGCGTTGGAGAAGTACCGCTCGCAGCGCTTCCCGCGCACCGCGCGGGTGCAGCTGTTATCCCGCGCCATCGGCGAGCACATCTATCACCCCGCCGGCGAACACGCCCGCATCCGCAACGCGATCATGCGCGCGAAAACGTCGGAAGATTATTATAACGATCTCGCCTGGCTCTACGGCGGGACGGGGTTGGGGAGTTAGGACTTCGTCATGCCCGGCCTTGTGCCGGGCATCCACGTCTTGGCCGCACATAAGCAAGGAAGACGTGGATGGCCGGGACAAGCCCGGCCATGACGAATAAGTGAAAACATCGTAGCCCGGATGAGCCAACGGGTCGGCGCAAGCGCCGCCCCGATGACAGGCTCCGCGACATCCGGGAATAGCCGCCGCACTGGCCCCGGATTTCGCTTCGCTCATCCGGGCTATGGCACTCCCTCGTCGTCCCGGCCTTGAGCCGGGACCAACCACCGACGTGCATTAGACGAAAGCTGGAGCGGCTATCTAATGAAACAACAAACGTTGGTGGTTATGGCCCCGCTTTCGCGGGGACGACGGCGAGTTTGTTGAAGCGCAAGCCGCTATATCCTCATCACCGCCTGACGATCAATCTTGCCGGTACCGGTCTTTGGCAGCTCGTCGATGAATTTTACCTCGCGCGGATATTTGTAGGGCAGCAATCTTGCCTTCACAAAATCCTGCAGCATTCTTGTCGCCTCGCTTGCATCGAAGGCGCGGGTGTTCATCACGACCACCGCTTTCAAGGTCATGCGCCGGTCCGGCAGCTCGGCCGCGAACACTGCGCATTCGCGCACCTCGGGATGCTCGGCGAGGCATAGCTCGACCTCGAGTGGATAAACCCATTGGCCGGAGATCTTGACCAGGTCATCGGCGCGGCCGCGGAAGAAATAAAATCCGTCGGAATCCCGCACAAAGCGGTCGCCGGTGTAGATCCATCCGCCCTCGCGGATGGTCTCCGCTGATTTGTCCGGCCGGTTCCAGTACAGCGGCGTCGAGGAATCGCCGCGCACCCACATGATGCCTTCGTCGTTGTCGCCGACCTCGCGGCCGACTTTGTCTTTCAGCGCGATCTCGTAGCCGGGCACCCGAAGCCCCGCAGCCCCAACTTTCTTCTTGTCCGGGCGGTTGGAGAGATAGATGTGCAGCTCTTCGGTGGAACCGAGCCCTTCGACGATCTCAAGGCCCGTGAGGTTCTTCCAGGCATTAAAAACATCGGCCGAAAGCACTTCAGCGGCCGACAGCGCCATGCGCAGCGAGGAGAAATCTGCTGCCGCAGCACCGTCGGCCTTGGTCAGCGAGGTATAGAGCGTCGGCAATCCGAAAAACACGCTTGGGCGAAACCGCTCGATCGCCTCAAAGATTGCGGCCGGCTTTGGCTGGCCCGGCAGCAGCAGGGTCGCGGCGCCCGCAGAGAACGGGAAGGTGATGGAGTTGCCAAAACCGTAGGCGAAGAAGATTTTTGGCACCGAAAAGCAGACGTCGTTGTCTTTGAGCTTCAGCACGTTGCGCGCGAACGCAAGCTCGCTATAGGCCATATCGTGCTGCAAATGGACGATGCCCTTGGGGCGTCCGGTCGAGCCCGACGAATACATCCAGAACGCCATCTCGTTGCGATGGGTACCGGCCTCCGCAAGATCGGCGGGAAAGCCTTGCAACCATTGTTCTGCGATAACAGTATTCGGCACGGCGTGATCGGCAGCGCCATTGACCACGATCAGCGTACGCAACGCCGTATCCTTGCAAGCGGTCGCGTCGAAGCGCGCGCAAAACTCGGCATCGGCGACGGCAGCCGTGGCGCCGGAATCGAAAAGGTAGAATTGCAGCAGGTCAGGTGCCGTCAGCGTATTGATCAGAAGCGGCACGAGCCCTGCGCGAACCGCGCCGAAGAACGCCGCCGGATAGGCCGGCGTATCGTCCAGGAACATCAGCACGCGCTCGCCGCGCTTTAGTCCCAGCGACTGCAAGCCATGTCCCCACCGCGAGGCTTCGGCGCAGAGCTGCGCATAGCTGCGCGTGCCGGCCGGGCCGGTGAGCGCGAGCCGGTCGCCGCGGCCGCGGGAAAGATTGTCGAACAGGATGCAGCTGGCATTGTATCGTTGCGGGATCGTAAAGCCGATCTCCAACGCGCCCGGGCTGTCGGATGGAACGGCATCCGCAACCTCAAGAACTCCATCCACCTTTGTCATCCCTTGCCCCCGCTCTGCTGCAGCGCTCGCCTCGATGCCTCGTATTTCGCCATAAACAGCGGCGACATCGCGCGCAGACGCGCATCGTCGATCCGCCCCGAGCGGGTGATGTAGCTATGGGCAAAATCCATCAGGCCGAGCTTCATATGCTCGGGGAATTTTTCGTACCAGTCGGCGCTGGTGCGCGCCGCCGTCACCAGCTTCTTCACGATCGGCTTGCGCTCGGTCTGGTAACGAGCGAGGCCTGCGCGAATGTCACGTGCCGCCTCGAGCGCCTTGGTAAGCGCGATCGCGTCCTCGATCGCGAGCCGCGTACCCGAGCCGATGGAAAAGTGCGCCGAATGCAGCGCGTCGCCGATCAGCACCATGTTCTTGAACGACCAGCGCTCGTTCCAGATCCACGGGAAATTGCGCCACACCGATTTATTCGACACCAGCGAATGTCCGTCGAGCGTGGCAGCAAATACCCGCTCGCAAATCCCTTTCGATTCCTCAACCGTCTTGTCGGCGAAGCCGTAGCGCTGCCATGTCGCCAAATCGCATTCGACCAGGAATGTGCTCATGTCGGGCGAGTATCGATAGTGATGCGCGTTGAAACACCCGAGCTCGGTCTCAACAAAGGTCTGCGACAGCGTCTCGAACCGTTTTGACGTGCCGTACCAGGCGAACTTGTTGGCTGAGTAGGACAGCGAGGTGCCGAAATCGCCCTCGAAGCTGCGCCGAACCAGCGAATTCAGGCCATCCGTCCCGACAATCAGATCGTAACCGGTCAACTGCTCCACGGATGCAATCAGCGTGTCGTAGTGCGGGGTGACGCCAACCGAGCGCACGCGGTGTTGCAGCATGGTAAGCAGCTCGAGCCGGCCGATCGAGGAGAAGCCGACCCCGTCGATCTCGACGCTTTCGCCGCGCAGGTTGAGGGTGATGTTGTTCCAGCTCTCCATCCTTGGCGCGATGGCGTCGACGGTGTCGGGATCGTCGGCACGCAGGAATTCAAGCGCCTGCTCCGAGAACACCACCCCAAAACCCCAGGTGGCGCCGGCGGCATTCTGCTCAAACAGATCGATGTCGGCGTCCGGGTGGCGCCTTCTCCAGAGATAGGCGAAATAGAGACCGCCGGGGCCTCCGCCGATCACGGCGATACGCACAATTTTCCTCCCTTCATTGGCGTTGCACGCGGAGAATTTGCAGTTTAAGGCCGTCCTTCAGGGCGTGCACCCATAAACTCCGTGAGCAACGCTTGGCCGGGGTCCGCTTTGGAGCGCATTCCGGACTCAAATCAGACATCGCGCCAGGTCCGAAAAGTGCCAGGACCGGAAGTCGCGACCTCGCGCAGTCACATCGTAGCAGCATCAATTCCGTTCAACAATTTTCCAATACGAGTCTTTTCGAATCACTTCGCCCGCGCGGAATGTATAGAAGTCGCAACCCTGAACCTCCGCCCTCGTGCCATCCCGGCCGGTGCCGGTGAGGCACCATTTCGAAATGCCGGTTTGAGATTCCAAGTCCACAAAATGCTCTGCATTTCCGTAATGGACGTCGGGTAATCCTTCAAAACGTGCAGCCAGTCCTTCCCGGACATCGTGCTTACCCTCAAAGCGCGAGCCATACGGTTTACTGCCCTTCGGCATCTCCAACACGCAATCATCGGCAAAAAATCCCATGATTCGATCCAGATCGTGCGCGTTGAACGCATCGCATATCTCTACTAGCTTGGCTCGAATATTCATTTGCCCCTCGCCCGACGACAACCGCGCACTTACTTCGGCGCAAGCTAACGCTCCAAAATGTAGTCAGTCGCGCCCATCGGAGCGGCGACAATGGTCTATTTGGCCCAAGTCTGTTCTGGGTCAATCGCGACAAAAACGCGACCCAGGACCAACAGCTCAAATACTGATCGACAGTGCTATCAATCCGAAAGAGACCCTCCGCCGTTCCACGTTCAGTTTGAGAAGCTGATCATGTCGGTCCGGGTCAGCGTGACCTTTGGTGACAAGACCGGCGCGTGGGTCAGGTTATAAGCGACATATTGCTCGACATAGATGTCCTCGCCCACGGTCGACATGCCGTCCACCGGCACGATCACATTGAAGCCGCGGAGCGCCGCCGCGCTCGAGGTGTAAAGCACGGAACCATGGGCCGCGGTCCCGACCGCGATGACCGTGGTGATCCCTTTGTCTTTCAGGATATTCGCGAGACCGGTATCCTTGTCGTTGAGCATGAATTTGTCCACAAACGAGACGATGACAGGCTCATTACCCTTGGGCGCGACCGCGGGAAGGGTGTCGCCGATTACCGGAGCGGGAACGTTGGGTCCTGCAGTGGGGACGAGCGTGTAGACGATTGTGACGCCCTTGGCACGCGCCTCAGCGAGCAGCTTCTCGATTTTGGGAATGGAGGCGACGCAGCGCGGCCGCCCTTCCGTGTTGCAGAACTGTTTGATGAAATCCATCATCAAAAGCGCGGTGGTCTTGGGGTCGGCCATGACGGGCTTGAGCTCGGGCGCAGGCGGGGTCTTCACGCTCGACCACTCGTCGATGATGGTCTGGGCCGGCGCAGGCGCGCCGCAGGCCAGGGCGACCGCAAGCGCGGCGAGCGACAACAGATGGCGTAACCGGAACATGTTTTTCCTCCCGAGGTTTGTTGCCCCAAGGGGACCAGCAAGCGCCGGCGGCGTCAAGCGCGAGAAGAAGCCGATGTTGTTAATCCCGACGCTTTCGCCGCGCAGGTTGAGCGTGATGTTTCTTCCAGCTCTCCATCCTTGGTGCGATCGCGTCGAACGTGTCGGGATCATCGGCACGCAGGAATTCAAAGCGCCTATTCCGTTCAAACAGATTGATAGGGGCGTCCGGATGGCCTTTCCAGAGACCAAATGCACAGCGCCACCTACTCCGCCGCGCGCGATGGCGTCGACGGCGGGTGCAGCGCTGCGGCCAGTTGGCTCACATAAATCTCCTGCCACGGATTGTTGTCGTCGCTGACGAAGTACCCGCTGCGCGCACCACGGAACACCTCAGCGTCCTCGACGCCAGGCGGCAAGACGCGGGTGTCGCGTAATGCGCGGGCCGCCATTAGCAGGCGTCGGCGGGTGCGTGTGATCATCTGATCCGATGGCGCGAGATGCTCTAACGCGTGGTCGGTGATCGACCCCATGCTCTCAGTGATGGCCTGATCCTGGAGGTGGATGCCGTCTATCCCGCTGTAGATCGCGCCGCTGCGCTGGGCGGCGCGGTCCATCCCCCAGTCGTTGCTGGAGTTCGCCGCAAGCCGCCAACGGCCGAGCCAGTCTGTCGTGTTCGGCAGGAACTTGTTGCCGCGTCCCGTGCCGCCGATCGGCCTGCCGTCCTTGAAGGCAGGCTGCGGCTGCGTCAGCGCCGATACGCCGCGCTTCCACCGCAAGAAGCAGAACATCGTGTGGCCGTCGTCGAGCGGCACCCACGCGCGCGCATGCACGTGACTGCCGAACTCGCCGTTGGGTGCCTGGCTCCAGAAGGGAAACAGGAAGTTGGCGAAGCGCCAGTAGGTGCTATCCGGGCTGGCCGCGCGGTAGGCGGCGTACTGCGTGCCCCAGGCGGTATCGGCGATATGGTACTCCGGGGCGCGGTTGGTAACGGTGTGGTGGACCGGATCATCCTCAGGCACGTCGTCCGGGTCGACGTGGCCGGCGTGCAGGAAACCGAAATGCGAGGTATCGATCTCGCCCTCGAGTGCCTGCAGGTAGTTGCATTCGCGCTGGATGAACGTGATGTTGATTTCGTCATCGGGAACGTCGAGGATTTCAAACGCCGGCAGCGGCGGTGCCGTGGCGCTCGATCCCATATAGACCCAGACGATCCCGGCGCGCTCAACGGCCCGGTAGGCCCTGGCCTTCACCTTGTGCTTGAAATCCTGGTGCGGCGGCACGCTCGCCATGTCGACGCAGTTGCCCGAGACGTCGAACTTCCAGCCGTGATAGATGCAGCGAATCCCACCTTCCTCGTTGCGTCCGAGGAACAGCGAGGCGCAGCGGTGCGGGCAGCGATGGTCCATCACGCCGACCCGGCCTGCGCTGTCGCGGAACGCGATCAGCTTCTCGCCGAGCAGCATCAGGCGAAGCGGTGCGCCGTCGCGCACGAGTTCCGAGGACTGCGCTGCGGGAATCCAGTATTGCCGCATCAACCCACCCATCACCGTTCCGGGGCCGATTTGCGTGAGTTCCCTGCCTTCGATCGCGGTTGTCATCGTATCCTCCCGATTCTATTCGATCACCTCGTCGGCGAGTTGCTGAAGATGCATGGGCACATCGAGGCCGAGCGCCTTGGCGGTCTTGAGATTGATCACCATCTCGAACTTGCTTGGTGCCTGCACCGGCAAATCCCGCGGCTGGGCGCCTCGCAGGATGCGGTCAACGTAGGTTGCGGCGCGTCGATACAGATCAACGAGATCGATCCCGTATGACATGAGACCACCTTCCGCGACGAAGTACCGGATCGGATAGACAGCGGGCAATCGATACTGGGCCGCCAGTTTAAGAATTACTGCGCGGTTAGTCGTTGTTACGGGGTGCGGCATCACCATCAGGCCGCAGTTGACCTCGGCTGAAAGCGCCATCATCGCAGTTTCGATTTCGGTCGCGTTGTGCACCCTGGCCGCAGTCAAGGTCACTCCCAAAGAGGACGCGGCCGATTGAGCCGCGCGCAGAAACCCGGCGTTAGCCAGGGTCTCGACATGCAGAAGGGCCAGTACCCTGGTGACGCGAGGTGCAATCTGCTTGAGCGCCTCCAGCCATTTCCCGCCCATGGAGGCTTCAAAGTTGCTAAAGCCTGTAATATTCCCGCCGGGGCGCGCCAGGCTTTCGACGAAACCGCTTTCTACCGGGTCCGCGACGCTCACAAACACGATCGGTATCGTAGAGGTGACCTGGCGTACTGCCGCAACCCCTGGGTTGCTCTGTACCAGGATGACTTCCGGTTCCAGCGCGACCATCTCCTTGGCGAGTGCGAGCATCTCTTCGGAGAGTGCAACGTCGCCCCTATTGTGCCACCGAAAATCGATGCGAAGGTTGCGACCCGTGGCCCACCCCAGGTGCTCGAGCGCTTGCTGGAACGCCACCAGGCGTGGCATTGCCTCAGGATCAGTTTCAGAGATGGCACTTATGACGCCGATCCTCCGCAAACCTTGCGGCTGCGCACGCGCAGAAAACGGCCATGCTGCCGCGCCGCCGATCAGGCCGAAGAACTCGCGTCGTCGCATGTGACCCCCCTTAACAAGGAGGTTGAAAAGCCCAAGCTATAGCAGCCTTGGACCGGACGTCGAACCCAATCGCCGTTTGATGATGATCACGTCCGGATCACCACATCGAGTCAAGCGCGTCGGTTTCGCGACGGCCGTCATTTGTCCGGCTTACCGCGGCCAGCACCTTCTTGCGGAACATCGCGTTATGTGAATCTATCGCGCAGCGAACTGGCTCAGAACTCCCTTGCAAGCTGGTGACAGAGAGGCGGCCTGCGTCGCCAGACATTGCACGATGCGGCCGCCGCCGGGTTGTACGCCGCCGCAAAGCGAGCGAACATCACCGCCGCATGCAGACCTCAAGACAAAAAGCTCCTCGCGCGGTTGCAGCGGCCGCAGCACCAACGCAGGCGCCGGCGCAGCGGCGGGCGCGCCAGCAGGAGCGGCAGTCGCTGGAACTGCCGTAGCTGCAGCTGTTGCAGGGCCGCCGCTGGCTGCGCCAACTGCTTGCTGGCAAGGCGCCGAAACCCTCGACTTGTTCTTTTCCAGACATTGCAGCGCCGCGGAGCCGCCGGTCGGCACGCCAGCGCAGACTTTTTGATAGTCGGAACGGCACGCGCTGCGGATCGCGGCCAGCTGTGTGTTATCGGGCTTTTTGGCCGTCGTGCTCGCCGCGGTCTTTGGGGCCGCCGCCGGCGCCGCGGTCTCGGTGGCCGGCTTGGCTGTTGCAGCGGGGGGAGTCGATGCTGCCTTGGGTGCGGCGGGCGCGGACTCCGCCCTCGGCGCAGCCGGTGCTTCTACCGCACGTACCGCCGTCTGGCAGGACGAGGAGAGGCTCGAGATGTTTTTCTGCAGGCATTGCAGCGACGCCGCGCCGCCCGGCGGGATACTGGCGCAATGTGCCTCATAATCGGAGCGGCATTCGGACCGGATGGCGCTGCGTTGCGCATCGGTCGGCGCTTGCGAAAATGCCGGCATTGCGACAGCGAATATCACGGTTGCCGTCGACGCAAAGAGCGCCGCGGTCCGGCTCAACATCTTGATCATTTGAAAAAATCCTTAGCGTTGTCGCGCTGGAGCCGCCGCTTCAGCTGAAGTGAAATGTTCAGCAGGGGCCGACAAAAAATCTTCGCGAGCGGGATCATTTTCCCTTTCGGGTTTCACTGCAAGTGAATTGTTGCTATTCATAGGAGGCGGAAAGCGTTTCTCCGAAAAGCCTTCTCCAAAACAAAATCAATTGGGGCATGGGAATGAAGCCTACGCATTCGCTAACCTGCATCAGGTTGAATGGCAGCGCGAGGCGGAAAGCCGTCGCCGTCTGCCGCGTTGCTCTCGCCTTATCGGCGTTCGCTACTTTAACTGCATGCGAACAGAATAGTTTTGTGCCGCCGCCACCGCCGAAGGTCGATGTCGGCGTGCCGGTGAAGCAGACGGTCACGCGCTTTCTCGAGGCTACCGGCAACACCGCCCCCATCAAGAACGTCGATCTCGTCGCGCGGGTGCAGGGGTTCTTGCAATCGATCAACTACCAGGACGGCGACTTCGTGAAGCAAGGCACGACGCTGTTCACAATCGAGCCCGATACCTACAAGCTGAAACTTGAGCAAGCCCAGGCTGCCGAGGCCGGCGCACAGGCGTCGGTGAAACAGGCCGAAGCTGACTTCAAACGGCAGTCGGATCTGGTGCAGCGGCAAGCCGTCTCGCAGGCGACCCTCGACACCTCCACCTCGACGCGCGACAACGCCCAGGCAAACCTGCAGCAGGCTCAGGTCAACACCAAGATCGCGGCGGTCAACGACGGCTATACCAATGTCGTCGCGCCATTCGATGGCATCGTCAGCGCGCATCTCGTCTCGGTCGGAGAACTCGTCGGCGCGGCATCGCCGACCCAGCTCGCCACCATCGTTCAGTTTGATCCGATCTACGTCAATTTCAACGTCAACGAACAGGATGTGCTGCGCATTCGGACAGAAGCCGTGCGGCGGGGATTGACCGCGGACGATCTCAGGCAAGTGCCGATCGAGGTCGGATTGCAGACCGAGACCGGCTATCCGCACAAGGGCAAACTCGACTACGCGGCGCCGACGATCAACCAGTCAACGGGAACGCTGGCGGTACGCGGCGTGGTGCCGAATGCCGATCGTATCTTGCTGCCCGGATATTATGTTCGGGTCCGCGTTCCGATCGACCTGCAGGAGGGCGCGCTGCTCATTCCCGATGTCGCGCTGGGCAGCGATCAGGCTGGACGATATGTGCTTGTCGTGAACGGCGAAAACATCGTCGAGCAGCGCAAGGTGCAGACCGGGCCGCTCGAAGGCGACTTGCGCGTCATCGAAAGCGGCCTGAAGGCCGATGACCGCATCGTTATCGCCGGGCTGCTGCGCGCGATCCCCGGCCAAAAGGTAGATCCGCAGCTGCAAAAAATCGAGCCGAGTGGTAAGGCTGCAGCGAAATAGGACCCCGGCCATGATTTCGAAATTCTTCATCGAGCGGCCGGTCCTTTCCAACGTCATCGCGATCCTGATGATCCTGATCGGCGGCGTGTCCTTATTCTCTCTCGCCGTCGCGCAATATCCCGACATCGTGCCGCCGACGGTGCAGGTCACCACGCGCTATCCCGGCGCCAGCGCCAAGACCGTGATCGACACCGTGGCGCTGCCGATCGAGCAGCAGGTCAATGGCGTCGAGGACATGCTCTATATGCAGTCCTATAGCGGAGCCGACGGCACCTATTCGCTGACGGTGACCTTCAAGATCGGTACCGATCTCAACTTCGCGCAGGTGCTGGTGCAGAACCGGGTATCGAGCGCGCTGTCGCAGCTCCCTCAATCGGTCCAGAACCAGGGCGTCACCGTGCAGAAGAGGTCCACGGCGATCCTGTTGTTCGTGACATTGACGTCGCCGAACAAGACCTATGACAGCCTTTTCCTGTCGAACTACGCCACCATCAACATTCGCGACGAGCTGTCGCGGTTGCCCGGCGTCGGCAACGTCACTGTGTTCGGCGCCGGCCAGTATTCGATGCGGGTCTGGCTCGATCCGAACAAGTTGCAGGTGCGCAACCTGATGCCGCAGGACGTCATTTCCGCGATCCAGCAGCAGAGTCAGCAGGTGACCGCGGGCCAGATCGGCATGCCGCCGACGCCTCCCGGGCGGGCTTTCC
>Ga0209577_10004784_pt1 | contig 12703 bp, 10 predicted proteins | sample GraSoiAngelo_109_FD_185874 | JGI IMG/M metagenome (GOLD analysis project Ga0209577, IMG submission 185874) | Grasslands soil microbial communities from the Angelo Coastal Reserve, California, USA - 14_0903_12_20cm (SPAdes) (version 2) | ecosystem: Environmental > Terrestrial > Soil > Grasslands... | reverse complement strand
CTCCGTGCGGATGGATGCGATCCAGCCTTTCGCACCTGATGCGGTCGCCGCCACGTTGGCGCTGGCGGCCGACCAACTCAACGTGTCGGCTGTGTTCGCGGCGGGTACCGATCGCGGCAACGAGGTCATGGCCCGCCTGGCCGCGCGCGCGGGCCTACCCCTTGCGACGAACTGCATCGCGGTGACGCCGGGCCAACCGGTCGAGGTGACGCGCCTGAGGTGGGGCGGCAGCCTGCTCGAGGAAGCACGGCTGCACAGTCCGCGGCCCCTGATCACGGTCGCGCCGCACACCGTTCCGGCCGACACAGGACCTGCACCGGCCGAGCTCGACCTGAAGCCCTCGGCGGAAAGCGAGCTCGTGGTCCGGGTTTCCGACCATGTTGCGCCGTCGAACGGCGGTATATCGCTAACGACCGCGAAGGTGATCGTCAGCGGTGGCCGCGGCGTCGGTTCAAAAGAAGGCTTCGCGATCATCGAGGAGCTGGCGAGCCTGCTCGGCGCGGCCGTCGGCTGCTCGCGCGCGGTGACGAGCGCCGGCTGGCGTCCGCACACGGACCAGGTCGGCCAGACGGGGACCAAGGTCGCGCCCGAGGTCTACATCGCGTGCGGCATCTCCGGCGCGACGCAGCACATGGCCGGCCTCAAGGGCGCCAAGCGGATCGTGGCGATCAACTCCGACCCGCAGGCGCCGTTGATGCTCAACGCCGACTACACCGTGACAGGCGACCTCAAGGAGATCGTGCCCGCGATCACCGCCGAGATTCGCAAGCGACGCTGATGCACATAGGCGCATACGCCGTCCTCCTGGCTTGCGCGTTGCTGATCGCGTTCACGTTGTTCACACGCCGGGCGGCATTCCTGTACCGGCTGATTCGCAGCGGCAAGCCGGTCGCTCGCTTCGACAACGTGCCTGCGCGCATACGCGCGGAGGCCACGGTCGTGGCCGGCCAGAGCAAGCTCCTCCAACGGTTGGGCCCCGGCCTGATACACGCATTGATCTTCTGGGGATTCATCGTTCTTTTTCCCACCATCTTTTTCGCGATGTGGGGCATCTACGACGGCCCCTGGTCTCCGGTGCCGTGGCTCGAAGCGCAGGGCTGGTTTGCGCTGCTTGTCGATGTCTTCGCGCTGCTCGTTTTGGTTGGCGTCATCGCCGCGTTCGTCATTCGCAAGGTTCTGCGCCCTGCCCGCTTCAAGGGGAGCCATCTGCGCGAAGCCGATCTGATCCTCCTTCTCATCGCGGGCATCGCGGTGACACTCTTCATCTGGCACGCTTCGCTGATCGCGATAGGTCTCGACGGCTACCCCGCCCGCTGGGCGCCGATTTCCGCGGCGATCGCGACCTTGCTGCCAAAGCCGGGGTTGCTTTACATCGAGCGGGGCGCAGTCTGGGCCCATGTCCTGATCATCCTTTCCTTCCTCGTCTATCTGCCCTACTCGAAGCACCTGCACATCCTGGTCGCGGCCTTCAACGTCTATTTCGGAAGAACACGCTCGCGCGGCCGCATCGAGCCCATCGATTTCGAGAAGCCCGAGACCGAGGTCCGGTTCGGGTCGGCGCGCGCAGGCGACATGACGTGGAAGCAGATGCTCGACACCATGTCTTGCACGGAGTGCGGACGCTGTCAGGACGTCTGCCCCGCCTACAGCACCGGCAAACCGCTCTCGCCGAAGCTGCTGATCATGAACTTGCGCGACCACCTTTTGAGCCAGTCGGAGGCGCCGATCGTGCCCAACGCCGTGATCGACGACGTCGTGTGGGACTGCGTGACGTGCGGCGCGTGCGTGCAAGAGTGCCCGGTGGGCATCGAGCACATCGACCACGTGATCGACCTGCGTCGCAACCTGGTGATGGTCGAATCGCGGTTTCCCGACGAGGCCGGGACGATGCTTCGCGACGTCGACCGCACCTCCAATCCCTGGGGCAAGCCGCAGGCAGATCGCATGCAGTGGGCGGAGGGACTCGGTCTTCGAGTCCTGCAGCCCGGCGAGCGGCCGCCAGAGGTCCTCTTCTGGGTCGGCTGCGCGCCCGCCTTCGACGAGCGCGCGCGCAAGGCCGCCGTCTCGACCGCGAAGTTGATGCAGATGGCCGGTGTTGACTTCGCGGTCCTCGGACCCCGCGAGGCGTGCACCGGAGACCCCGCCCGACGAATGGGCGACGAGTACACGTTTCAGAGGCTGGCCGGGGAAAACGTCGCGACATTGAACCAATCTGGCGTGCAGAAGATCGTCACGACGTGCCCGCATTGCTTCAACACGATCGGCAACGAATACGCGGACTTCGGTGGCACGTACGAGGTCGTCCATCACACACAGTTCCTGGCCGACCTGGTCAACGAAGGCAAGCTCGCGCCGATGCCGAGCGAACGAACGATCACATACCACGACTCGTGCTACCTGGCGCGGCACAACGACGTCCGCGAGGCGCCGCGTGAGCTGGTGTCAGCGGTCGGCCAGGCCGTCGAGATGCCGCGCAACCGCGAGCGGACCTTCTGCTGCGGCGCGGGCGGCGCGCGCATGTGGATGGAGGAAAAACGCGGACGGCCGATCAACCAGGAGCGAGTGCGAGAGGCGGTCGCGACGGGAGCGGAGACGCTCGCCGTGGCATGCCCGTTCTGCACCGTCATGCTCGACGACGGGGTGCGCGAGACGGGCGCGAAGCTTCAGGTGTTCGACCTGGCAACGCTGCTGGCGGAGGCCGTCGAGCGCCGGCGAGCGCTGGCTACCTAGCGGTCAGGCGGGCTGCTCAACCTCGATCCTCAGGGTGTGCCCGTGGGTCGCGAAACGACCGCCCGGCGGTATGCCGGTGACCACGTCGAAGCTCACCGAGTCTCCGTGCTGCGTCTCGCGAACCAGGGTTGTGAGCTCGGCAGCCCCACCGAGGATCGACCAGACCGATTGACGGATCTCCCGCCGCGACTGCTTGGTCGCCGAGGTAAGGCGCAAGTGGAGCGAACCGCCCGGCTCAACTTCGACCGAAGCAATGCTCAGACCCGACATGTCGATCCGTTCCCGGAGGCCAGGCAGGAGATGCGCCTCGGGATCCTCTGCGACCCAGTCCCGGGATTCGGCCAGCTCGGCCAGCTCCTTGATCGACGAAAGGCTGCCCCGCGCATCAGCAATTCCGTGACCGCGCTCATCGGTGTCCCAACGGCGCGACGTCATAGCTCCAGCCTATGACAAGTCTCAGGCGACGCGGAACAGGACGCGGTTGGCTGACGGATCGATGGCGGCCAGTCCGCCAGCCTCTTCGACGACCTGAACGCCACCATGCTCCAGTCGGCCGACGACATCGTGCAGGTCACCTTTGGCCGGAAGCTCGATCGTGTAGCGGCGCAGCCCGGCCGAACCTGCCGGCGCGGGCGGCGCACCTTGGCCGGCCCAGGTGTTGAGGCCTACGTGATGGTGATATCCGCCGGCCGACACGAAGCCGACGCCTGGCACGTGGCCCATGACGTCGAAGCCAACCAGGTCGTGGTAGAAGCGCAGGGCGTCGTCGACGTCGGACACGTGGAGGTGGATGTGCCCCATCTTGGTGCCGGCGGGCATCGCTTGGTCTAGGTGGTCATCCGAACCCAGGTGGCTGAACAGCTCCTCGAGGTCGATCGGGTCGCGGCCGGATCGCGGCCGCCCGTCCTTGTCGTATGCGACGAAAGTGCCATTCGCGAAGGCCATAGTCCCGTCCTCGGGCGACTCGGTATAGATCTCGATCCCGTTGCCATCTGGGTCCCACAGGTAGTTCGCCTTGGTCATGACGTGGTCGGTGGGGTACTGGTCCCATTGCAGGCGCGCCAGGCGTGCGATCACGCGGGCCAGCTCCCGCCGGTCTGGCACGACGATGGCGAGGTGGTAAAGCCCAGACCTTCGGGGGACAACCGGCCGCTCCGCGTCGGGATGCAGGACCACGAGCTCGCGGCCCGCAGCCCCGAGCCGGATCTCCGACCCCATCGAGGCAAGCGGTGTGAGCCCGACATAGTCCCGATAGAACCGAAGCGCGCGGTCGCCGTCGGTGACGCCGAGCTCGACGGCGCCCACCCCGGTTTTGGCGGCGATGGACTGCGTCTTCATCACAACATTGGTACCCAGCCGAGGCTGGAACTATTCAGCTCAGGCCGACTATGTCGCCCTTCTCGTCGATGTCGATCCTGGCCGCGTTGGGGTGCGACGGCAGGCCTGGCATCGTCCGCATCTCCCCGCAGATCGGGTAGATGAAGCCAGCCCCGACCGAGGCCCGCACCTCCCGCACGCGCATCTGCCAGCCGGTCGGCGCTCCCTTGAGCGCCGGGTCGGACGAGATCGACAGGTGCGTTTTGGCCACGCAGACGCCGAGCCGGCCGAACCCATTGCGCTCATACGAGTCGAGCTGCGCGGCTGCGTCCTTCTGGTACTCGATGCTGCCCGCGCCGTACACCTTCGTCGCGATCGTCTCGATCTTGTCGCGCAGGCTCATGTCGTCCGGATAGAGGAAGTGGAACGAGCTCGGCTCGTTCGCCGCCTCGACCACCGCCTCCGCCAGCTCGACCGCGCCCTTGCCCCCTTCGCTGAAGTTATGACACACCGCGGAGCGGACGCCGAGCTCGTCTGCGATCGCGCGCACCGCCGCATGCTCCGAGTCGTGGTCGCCGGGGAAGGCGTTGATTGCGATCACCGGCGTGACGCCGGCCCAAACATCGTCCGGGCTCTCCGTCAGCATCTCGGGCGGAAGCGGCTTGCCCGCCACGACTTTGAAGCGGCCCGAATGAACCTTCAAGGCGCGGACGGTGGCGACGATGACCGCGGCGTCCGGCGACAGGCCCGACGCGCGACACTTGATGTTGAAGAAGCGTTCGGCGCCCATGTCGGCCGCGAACCCGGCCTCGGTGACCAGGAAATCACCGCAGTGGATGCCCATCAAGTCCGCGATCACCGACGAGTTGCCCGTCGCGATGTTGCCGAACGGCCCGGCGTGGACGAGGACCGGTGTGTTCTCGAGCGTCTGGAGCAGATTTGGTTTGATCGCGTCTCGGAGGACGACCGTCATCGCTCCCGCCGCGTGCAGCTCCTCGGCGGTGATCGGCTTGCCGTCGGTCGTGTTGCCGATCACGATCCGTCCGAGCCGCTTGCGCATGTCCTGCAGCGACGTGGTCAGCGCCAGGACGGTCATGACCTCGGACGCGGCCGTGATGTCAAACCCCGTCTGCCGGATGACACCGTCTTCGTGCGCACCCAGGCCGACGATGATGTTGCGGAGCACGCGGTCGCTGACGTCGATCACGCGCCGCCACGTCACGCTATCGCGGTCGACCAGCGCCTCATGGTGATAGATGTGGTTGTCGATCATGGCCGCGAGCAGGTTGTGCGCAGCCGTGATGGCGTGCATGTCACCGGTCAGGTGGAGGTTCAGTCGCTCCATCGGGACCACCTGGCTGTAGCCGCCGCCGGCCGCTCCGCCCTTGATGCCGAATGTCGGACCCATCGAAGGCTGGCGAATCGCGACGGTCGACCGTTTCCCGATGTGAGACAGGGCTTGCCCGAGGCCGACTGTCGTCGTCGTCTTGCCTTCGCCGAGCGGGGTCGGCGTGATCGCCGAGACGACGACGTACTTGGCCATGGGCCGGCCTCTCAACTCGTCGATCGCCTCGAGCTTGATCTTCGCAACGTCGTGTCCGTATGGCTCCAGCAGGTGCGGCCCGATGCCCATCCTGGCCGCGACCTCGGGCATCGGCAGCAAGCGCGCCTGGCGCGCGATCTGCAGGTCGGTCGGAAACTCAACCTTCATAACCACACTCTCCTCATGCGAGTCGCGTCAGCATCTCTCGGCGCCACCTCTCCGTCGGCTCGATCTCGTTGAACGTGAACACGTGCAGTCCCCCGACGCGCCGGTCTGGCTGCGCGAGCTCCGGCAGCAGTGCGCTGACGAACCGCCCAGGCTCATAGCCACCGGGACGAAACATGCGCGCCAGCCAGCTCGGATGGCCGCGTAGAAAGCGCGCCGCGTCGGCCACGCCGATCTTCGTCGAGAGGCGAAGGAGGCGCGCTGGGTCGGCCACACCCGCCATCCCGATGTGGATCGGAAGCTCCACGCCGCGGTGCCTCACCCGCTCCACCCATCGCTTCACCGTCGCCGGGTCGAAGCTCATATTGCTGACGATGTAGGTCGCCAGGCGACGCTTGTCCCACATCGCCTGGATGGTGACGTCGTCGTGAATGAAGGGGTGGCTCTCGGGATATCCCGTGACGCCGATCTCGGTCAGGCCGTGGTCCGGCGGGAGAGCCTCGAGCAGCGACATCGAGTCCGGGAACTGTCCCGCCGGCTCGCGCGCGTCGCCCGCAATGACAAACACGTTCTGGATGTTCGCCGCCTTCAGGGCCTCGAGGATCTGACCGAGCTCGGCTCGGTCACGGATCAGGCGCGCCGAGAGGTGCGGGACGGCGCGGTAGCCGAGCTGGCTGAGGCGCGCGGCGAGCTGGACGGTCGCAGGCAATCCGCGACGGGGCGAGGCGGTGACGGCGAGCGTGACCTCTTTCGGCACGTAGGCCGCGACCAGGTCGAGGACGTCGTCGGTCGGAAAGATCTCGTAGCGCGGCGTGCGGAGGAATTCGGCCAGCGCCTGCCCCACACTCAATCCACCGAGCGGCCTCACCATGCGACCAACTTCGCACTCTACGCTACAGTCGCGCTCTACGCAACGAAGCCTGACTCAAAACGGCTGCGGAAGAACCAGGATCGCGTTGCGGTCGAGCGGGGTTCCCGAGTACCCCGAGTCGAAGCCCCTGACCGGCACGTTGCCCGCCAGCTCGCGGTGCAGGCCGGCCAGGCCTTCCCCGTCGTGGTCGAGCATGGTGCAGGCGATCCCGAGCTTGCCGCCGTCGGCCTGGAACAGCTCGATCAGGCGGGCCTGACAGGGCCAGTCGACGAGCGAGCTGGTCGTCACCTCCCAGAAGCCATTGCCGCCGCCCGAGGTGCTTCGTGGCGTGATCCGGTTGGCGTGGATATGGCCGTTCAGCCAGAGCACGACGTTGCGAAAACGCAGCAGCAGGTTCAGCAGCGCGTCCGCGCGACGCTCGGCTCGGGGGTTCGAGAGGGTGTCGTATCCGTGGTGGGAGAGGATGACGACGTAGCGATCGGCATTCCTGGTGCGGGCATTTGAACCGTCGCGTGTCTGGAATGACGAATGGACCTCCTCGAGCCTGCGCTCCAGCCAGCGCAGCTGCGCGGCGTCAATGGTTCCGTCCGCGCCACCCGCATCGCACACGGTGTCGAGCGTGATGTAGCGGACCGCGCCCTCGTCATGCACGTAGTACGCATCGGTGGTGAAGCCGTGCCCGCCCTTACGGACGTGGGCGTCGACGAACTCGGCACGCGAGATCGGCCTGCGCTCGGGGTCGGCCGCGACCTCCACCGAGGCACCGGCGAGGAACTGCTCGGGGTGCTGCACGAAAAGCTCCACCACGCCCTCGGGATCCAGTCCTGTCGGAGGCTCGATCGCCTTGCGCGACCCGGTCATCGCGCGCGCCAGCACCTCGGACACGACGCCGACCCCCTGGCAAACCTCTTCGTGGTTGCCGTAGCAGCCAAGCCACGGTACGCGGATCCCTTCCGACCGAAAAGGCTGCATCGCTTGCTCCAACAGCCCGCGATGCTGCGGAAATCCGAGCGCGCGCTGAAACAGATCTCCGTGAGGCGGACCGTCGGGTTTCCAGTAGATCTCACCCGGCCAGTCGGCCCGCTGCACGCCGTCGTAACCGGGGGCGCCGGAATCCGGACGCACCAAGCCTCCGTCCAGCAACGCAAGAAAGTTCGCCAGCTCGTTGCGCTGAGTGTTGTCGATCGCATCGCCCGTCATGACAGCCAGCCGGACGGTGTCGAGGTTGTTGATCGTGCGAAGCATGGCTGCGGTCGCGTGCGCGTTCAAAGTCTCCTGGGGCCGCTGCATCGTGATCAGCTCGCGAAAACGCGGATCTTGCCCATAGCGATTGACCCACTCGAACCGAGCCGGCGACTGGACGTCGGTCACGTGCAGATCCGTCAGGTGGGCGAGGGAGGCGATCGTTTCTCGCGGCTGCACGGGCTCATCCGAGCCGGCGAGCTCTGTCCTCAACACGTGCGGCTCACCGGCGAGCTCCCCGACCGCTCGGTACGCGGCCTGCGAACCGGTCCTGACGACGGGACCGGCGCCGAGGCGTGTTTCCGTCGTCAGGACCGGGCGCGCCGCGGACTTCACGAGGCTGTTGAGACGGGCTCTTCCCTTTGGATGAGTACCGGGTCTGAACGCAGCTCGAGCCGGACCTTGGTCCCCGCAGGGTGCTGCGATGCAGCCGACGTCGGCATCTGGGCGAGCACGGTCGTGTCGCCGAGGTCGACGGTCACGCGGCTCACTGCGCCGAGGAATGCGACCGTCAACACGGTCCCGACCAGCGGTCCTTCCTCGGCGTCGCCTCGGCCAATCAAGGTCACGGCCTCTGGTCGGACCAGCGCGGTGGCCGGACCGTCCGCGATGTCGGGCTGGACGAGCGGCAGCTGCACCCCGCGCACCTCGACGGAGCCGCCCTTGACCGTGCCGGCAAGACGGTTGGTCAGGCCGACGAACTCGGCCACGAACGGCGTGGCGGGACGCGTGTAAACGAGGGTCGGAGGCCCGAGCTGCTCCAGGCGTCCCAACTGCATGACGCCGACGCGATCGGCGATCGCAAGCGCTTCCTCCTGGTCGTGGGTGACGAAGAGCGTGGTGATGCCGACCTCGAGCTGGATGCGGCGGATCTCATCCCGCAGGCGCGCGCGCACCTTCGCGTCGAGAGCTGACAGCGGCTCGTCCAGGAGCAGCACCTGCGGCCGGATGGCCAGGGCGCGGGCGAGAGCCACACGCTGCTGCTGTCCGCCCGACATCTGGTTGGCGTAGCGATTGGCGACGCGGCCGAGCCCCACCAGCTCGAGCGCCTCGAGCGCGCGCTTCTTTCTCTCCTCGGTTCCAACCTTGCGCATCTGCAAGCCGAAGGCGACGTTCTCCCACGCGACCATGTGGGGAAACAGCGAGTAGGCCTGGAAGACCATGCCGACGTTGCGCCGGTTGGTGGGGAGCCCGGTGACGTCCTTGCCCGCGACGACGACGCGACCGCCATCAGCCTCCTCCAGGCCGGCGAGCAAACGAAGCGCTGTCGTTTTGCCACAGCCAGACGGTCCGAGCAGCGCGACGAGCTCGCCCGGCGCGATGGTCAGCGACAGCCCATCAAGCGCCGTCACGGTGCCGTACCGCCGGACGAGGTTCTCGAGCCGGACTTCGACGCCCGAGCGCTGGATCATCCCGCCGATCCCTGCACGGGGCCCTTGCCGAGGTTCGTGACCGCTTCCGACTGTGTGCGGCGGCGCCGGCCGCCGACAAATGCGATGCCGACCAACAGGACGAACGCGAACATCAGCGAGGCCACGGCGACGGCGATCGACACGCCGGCGTTGGCCCGGCCGAGGTGCACCAGCTCGACCTGCAGGTTGGAGTAGAGCAAGACGTTGGCGACCGTGTACTCGCCCAGCACCAGCGCGACCGAAAGCAGGGTCGCATTGAGGATTGCGTTCGAGATGTTCGGCACGATAACGCGCCACATCACCGTCAACCAGCTCGCGCCGAGGCTTCGCGCGGCCTCCGACAGCGTCTTCACATCAATCGCACCAAGGCCGGCGTCGATGGCGCGGTAGCAGTAGGGAAGCACCAGCACCACATACGCAAAGGCCAGCGTGAGGATTGAATCGCTCACGTTGGTGCCAAGCCAGATGTACATCGGAAACAGGCCGGTCACGAGGACGATCGCGGGGATGGTCAGCGGCAGGAGACAGACGAACTCGACGATCCGGCTGAGCTGAGGCAATTTGAGCCGCACCCAGACCATGGTTGGCACGAGCAGGACGAGCATCGCGACCGAGGTGATGAGCGCGAGCTGGACCGACGCGACGATGGCCTTGATCATGTCCGGATACTGGACGATCGACGTCCAGTATTCGAGCGTCCGCTCGCCGTTGATCCCGCGGGTCGAGAACTCGACCATCGCGGCCAGCGGGATGAGAAAGAACACCGCCGCGAGCGCGAAGACGACAATGCGAAAGACCTGGAGCTTGATCCGGCGCGTTCGCTGCACGCTGCGCGTGGCTACAGCCACCGTGCGGTCCTCCGCTGCAGCAGCGTGTAGAGGATCGTCACGACGGTCACGATCACGATCATCTCGATGGCGATTGCTTTCGCGAAGCCTGGCTCCGCAGCCCCCACCTCGCTGCTGATCGCGGCCGCGATCTGCTGCGACAGCACCGGCGAGCCCTGGTTGATCAGGGCGTTCACCGTCGCGTAGGCCGAGAACGAGTTCGCGAAGAGCAGGAGCACCGCTCCGATAAAGGACGGGAACAGGATCGGTCCGGCGATGTATCGCCAGTAGTGCCAGGTGTTCCCGCCGAGGCTCTCGGTGGCCTCGCGCCATTGCGGCTTGATGCCGTCGAGCGCCGGCAGAAACACCAGCACCATCAGCGGGATCTGAAAGTAGAGGTAGACGAGCGCCACGCCGGAGAGCTCGAACAGCCAGATGCCGTGCGCGTAGTAATCGAAGCCATGGCTCTGGGCGAAGAGATAGACGAATCCGGCCGACCCGATGCTCGCGATGAACGCGAAGGCCAGCGTCACCCCACCGAACTGGGCGAGGACCCCAGACGCCGAAACCACCAGCCGGCGCAGCATGCCGTTCGGATTACCGGTGACGATCGCGTAAGCCAGGAGCGCGCCGAAAAAGGCTCCTCCCAGTGCGGTGACCAGAGAGAGCAGAGTCGTCGTGATGGTCGCCTTGAACACATACGAGCGCGATAGATGCGCGTAGTTGTCGAGGGTGAAGGAGCCGTCGGCGTTGAAGAACGCGCCGATCCCGACGACTGCCGTGGGCAACAAAAGGAAGATGCCCACATAAGCGAAAAACGGGAGGACACCCACCCAATCGAGTGAGAATCGTCGGCCGCCCAGGAACGGGCGGCCGACTCTCGTTGCTACAGCCGGAGTGCCGGCGACTGTCAAGAAATCGCTGCGTCCCAGTGAGCGACGACGTAGTTCTTGGCCGCGGTGGCCTGATCAGCGCTCATGAACTTCGGCGTGCCGCTGACGGCCGGCAGCGCGGCGGCGGCCGTCTTGTCGACCTTGCCCGACTTTTCCATGGCCGCCTGGCGGACGGGCCGTGCGAGACCCTTCAGCCACAGGTTCTGGCCTTCGTCGGAGTAGAGGTACTCCTCCCACAGGCGCGCCGCCGCGGGGTGAGGAGCGTTCTTGTTGATCGCCTGGGCGTAGTAACCGCCGAGGATGGCGTTGTTCGGCACGAACACCTTCCACGCCGGCACGTCCTTGCCGTGCGCCGCGGACAGGTAGTCCCAGTCGAACACGACCGGGGTCGTCCCGTTCTTCACCGTCGCCGTCGTCGCCTGCACCGGAACGAAGGTGCCTGCCTGCTTCAAGCGGTGGAAGAAATCGACTCCCTTGCTGATGTCGTCGAGGGTGCCACCCGACGCGAGGTTGGCCATCATGACTCCGTTGAGCGCGGCGTTGGCCTGCTTCGGGTTTCCGTTGAGGGCGACCTTCCCTCTGTAGTTCGACTTGAGGAGGTCGTCCATCGTCGTGATCGCGGGCACCTTGCTCGAGTCGTAGCCGATCGACATGAACCCGCCGTAGTCCTGGAACCACAGTCCCGTGGGCTCTTTCTGCGTGTCGAGGATGTCGCTCCACGTCGCGACCTTGTAGGGCGCGAACAGGGTGAGGTTGGCGAGCGCGACGGCCATGCCGACGTCGAGCACGTCCGGAGCGCGGCTCGTCGTGCCGAGTTGCTGGACGGCGTTCACCTCGTCCTGGCTGCTTCCGTCGGGGTTGTCGGAGGTGATCGCGATGCCGTACTTGGCGGTGAACCCGTCGAGGATCGCCCCATAGTTCGCCCAGTCGCGGGGCAGCGCGATGACGTTCAGCTTGCCCTCGGCCTTCGCGGCGGCGACGAGAGCGTCCATCCCTCCGCAGGCAGAGGCCGACGTCGCCGTTTTGGCGGTGCTGCATGTGGCAGTCCCGGACGATGTGCTGCCACAGGCTGTGACGACGACGAAAGCCACCACGGCAAGGCCGAGATGGCGCGTGAGTCTGGCGAACTTCATCCTAGGTTTCCCCTCCAAATACGGCCCGGTTGCTCCCCAACCAGATAGGCAGGCCAATCATGGCTGCAGCACGCCGATGTTGCAAGGACACATCTCGGGCGTGCGGTTGATTTCAGTAAGGGCTCGGTTAATCCGCCCTGTCGGCTAGGTTTCAGACCGTCTCCCTCGATAGCCCAGGCGGCGGGAGATGTCGGCCGCACCTTCCTTCGTGAGGCGGTCGAGGTCGGGCCTACCGGCCGCCCGCAGGCGGTGCGACGGACCGGAGACGTCGAGCGCCGCCACCACGTCGCCGTCCGCTCCAAAGACGGGAGCCGCAATCGCGTCCAGGCCGACCTCCAGCTCTTCGTAGGTGTGGGCGACGCCCGCCGTGCGGGCCGCATCGAGCTGCGACTCGAGCTCGGCTCGGGCGGTGATCGTGTGAGGGGTGACCTGCTCCAGCTGCGTGCCCAGCAGCCGCTCGCGTACCGGGGCCGGTCCGAAGGCGAGGATCACTTTGCCGCTTGCGGTGCAGTGGACCGGCGTGCGGCGCCCGAGCCAGTTGACACTGACCACAGACGTTGATGCCGTGGC
>Ga0209577_10004782_pt1 | contig 12706 bp, 11 predicted proteins | sample GraSoiAngelo_109_FD_185874 | JGI IMG/M metagenome (GOLD analysis project Ga0209577, IMG submission 185874) | Grasslands soil microbial communities from the Angelo Coastal Reserve, California, USA - 14_0903_12_20cm (SPAdes) (version 2) | ecosystem: Environmental > Terrestrial > Soil > Grasslands... | reverse complement strand
TAGATTCAAAACAATTACCGTCTTTTAAGAAGGCATTAGAAGCAAACAATTTAGACATTTTCCTTTATTCTAAAGAAGAAAAAGATGTCACACGCATTGTTCTTATTACCTTTCCTAACTTTCCCCCTCACGCCCTTGCTACCGCTGTTCAAGAATATGATGTTAAACTTGAAGCTGTACCAAAACTTAATGGAACAGCGATTCAATTAAAACAATCGCTAGGAACTGTTCTCAATGAACTAACTCAAAAATTAAAAGAGATTGATAAACAATTAGATGAGATTTCAAAAGAACACTATGCAAATATTGTTTGCATAGAAGAGCAGCTTGAAATAGAAAACAGAAAACTCGAGGTCATTGATAACCTTGGAGTCACATCTGATTCTTTTGCTCTAGAAGGTTGGGTTCCAAAATCAAAACTAGAATCAGTCAAGGCTAATCTAGACAAGCACGCAAAAGGAACAATTGTTTATGAATTAGAGACTGAAGAAAATCCCCCAACACTATTTGCAAATCCGAAAAGATTAAAGTTATTTGAGGCTTTCATTCGATTCTATTCTTTACCACAAGGCAAAGAATTTGATCCTACATTAATTTTTGGTCTTATCTTTCCCGTCTTTTATGGTATGATGGTAGGGGATGCAGGCTATTGTCTTTTTATCCTCCTTGTTTGTAGATGGGTAATCAGAAGAGTAGAGGGTGGAAAACGTAATATCAACATCATGCCAAAGCCTTTGAGAAAGTTTGCACTTACTATATTGAAACCAAGACAGATGATCAAATTGGCAAAGGCAATGACCCCCGGTGCTATTATTGGAATTATTTTAGGATTCACATTCAATCTTTACTTTGGATTTCATCTCAATGGCTATCTGTTTAATTATATAAACTCGGTACTTGGTATGCAACTTCTTCCTGCTAGCGGAGCAATTTTTAATCCAATTGTAGGATTACGTAGACTTTTGCTAATCAGTGGATATATTGGTCTAGGCATGGTAACATTTGGCCTAATTCTTGGAATCCTCAATAGCCTAAGAGAGGGCGAAAAGAAACATGCCATTGGAAAAGTTGGCTGGTTGGTATTTGGCTGGGGTGTTGTGATGACAGGATTAGCATTAATGCATCATGGGCACATCAATCCAATTCACCATGTAGAGGGAATCGGTTACATTGGATTGCTTTTGGGTGGAATTGGTTTAATGTTTGTTGGAGAAGGCCCAAGAGCTATTATGGAGTTACCATCCATAGTCAGTCATATACTTTCTTACACAAGAATTGTTGGAATTCTATTAGCCTCAGTAATACTAGCTGATGTAATTGATTTCATTTTCATAAAAACACTGCATCATTCAATACCATTTATTGTTCTAGGAACAATGATTCTTTTCATTGGCCACATATTCAATATAATAATTGGAGTTTTTGAGCCTGGCATTCAGGGAGCAAGATTAGTTTACGTGGAATTTTTCTCCAAATTTTATCATGGAAACGGTAGAGCGTTTAGACCATTTGGAACTATGCGCAAGTTTACTTATGATCAATACGAATTGGAAATAAAGGAAAAAACTAAAGTCAAAAAATAATTTGATATTTAGAACTAACTAATAATATTTTAATTCGTTTACATCTAGAGTTCTTGTACAATATCTGCATCTAAGAACAAGACCAGTTTTATCAACTACATCCATTATCGGTTCAATGTCTTCGCCACTATTTGTTATGCAATCAGGATTTGAACATCTGAAAATTCGTTCAATCTCATTTGGAAGAGCTACTCGTCTTTTTTCAACCAGCTTATAGTCTTTTATAATATTTACAGTAGCTTTTGGTGCAATCAGTGCAAGCTTGTTAGTATCACCATCTTTTAGAAATCTATTTTCAACTTTTATGATGTCTTTTTTTGCAACTTTTGAACTAGGCACATTTAGTGCTAATGTTATGACATTACCATCCTTTCCATCTATCTCAAGTGCATTTAGAACTTTGAGTCCTTTTCCTGCCTCAATGTGATCAATTACAGTACCATTCTTGATTCGTCTTACTATAAGATCAGACTCTGACATTGGAATACTTTGTATAGTACTCATATATATTATTGAACGAAAATGAGCAATTCTTTTTTCCAAAAAGATATTGTCTCAATCCGTGATTTTGACAAGAAAAAATTTGATACTATCTTTGAGGCCACTGATAAAATAATTAAAATGAATCCAAACGAGCGCCGTGAACTTGCGAGAGGAAAAACTTTGGGATATCTTTTCTTTGAACCAAGTACCAGAACTAGATTAAGCTTTGAAGCTGCAATGGCATCATTAGGTGGTACATCAATAGGCATAGCTGATGCTTCGTCTTCTTCTACCAAAAAAGGCGAGAGTCTTGCTGATACTGTAAGGATAATGTCACTTTACTCTGATATTCTTGTACTGCGACATCAGCTTGATGGTTCCAGTAGGTTTGCAGCCGAAGTATCAGAGAAACCTATGATAAATGCAGGAAGTGGAACAGAAGAACATCCAACTCAAGCAATACTGGATCTCTATACAATTTGGAAAGAGAAAAAACGAATCGACGGTCTTAAAATAGGAATTGTTGGCGATCTAAAATATGGCAGAACAGTATATTCATTGCTTTATGCACTTGGGAACTACAAAGTTGACGTACATCTTATCTCGCCAACGGCTTTGAAAATTCGTGCTGATTCTACTTATGAAATTAAAAAACGATTACCTTACAAAGAATCAACAGACTTGGAAGAAAATCTGGATGAATTTGATGTTCTTTATGTCACAAGGATACAAAAGGAAAGATTCGCAGATGCTGAAGAATATGCCAAAGTTAAGGGTAGCTACAAGATTGTGCCTGATATGTTGAAGAAAATGAAGGATAATGTCATAATAATGCATCCATTACCACGTTTAGATGAGATTTCACATGATCTAGATTCTACCATACAGGCAAAATACTTTAAACAAGCTGAATATGGCAAAGATACTCGTGCTGCACTTCTTGCCCTTATCTTAAATGAAAATGGGTTTTAATTCATTAAACTTTAACAGGTTAAAAATTAGTAAAATGAAAGAATTGTATTAGCAGATGAGATATGACAACAATCTAGGAAAAAAGGCACTGGCTAGTCTTTTTATAGAAACAACCTTTATTTGAAATTGGAAAAGAAACGTATGACACTGTTGTTATTTATCTATGTAAAAATATCAGATAATTTCAATTTTTTACATTGCAACAAGCTTTACGTGATCCATTTTTCTGTTCGTTTTAAAATCATTTGTCATTGTGCCTACCTTCTCAGCTTTACCATGTAACAAAAAGAGCTCCATGCACTTGTTCCCATCTATCTTTGTGTGAAGATGTGTACCTATTAGATCCTCATAGTTGTGTTTTATTCCTGTAACTATCTGCTCTGATTCTTCATTATGTACCACCATCAATATAGCATGAATCAAACCTTCAAGATCATTTTTTTGTTTTTCTTCTGAGATCAGGTTTCTTATTCCGGCTCTGATAATTTCTGACCTACCTGAAAACCCCATGGATTTTTGCAGCTTGTCCATCTCAGACAGGATCTCATCATTAAGTGAGATTGACACAATTGGCATGTTCATAATTGTTATTAAGTATTTTATAAATCTAGTAGTAGTATTATTAATTTTTAATGGATTTATTATTAAGTTAACAGTACCAAATTTAATGTATGACTGATAATGAATTATATTTTGTAATGTACTTTGGGGTGTCAGTTAATGACTGTTAATAATATTTTCTTGTGGTGTTATTTTTTTTGAAAATGAACCTAAACGTTTTATCAATAATGTACCAACATATGTTGCAACCAATATCATCACTATAGTTCCTGATGGCGCCCAGTTAAGAGGATATGATAAAATTATTCCAGCTACTGTTGCTGTCACTGATAAAGAAATAGAAATAATCATTGTTTTTTTGAATCCTTTTCCTATCATCATGCTTGTCAAATTTGGTATCACTATAAGCGCAGAAATGAGCAAAATCCCAACCAATCTCATTGTCACAATTACAGCAACTGCTGCAAGAGAAATGAAGAGATAATTTAGTTTCTCTACTGGCACTCCATTTACTTTTGCCTGCTCTTCATCAAATGTGAAATGTAATAATGGTTTTCTGAGTGCAATCAGTGTGAATATCACACCACAACTAATTCCTAATATTAGTAACACGTCATTCATGTTAGTTAACAAAACACTCCCAAAGAGAAAGCTGAAAAGATCAATGGTGAATCCATGGGATGCACTAATGAGTATTACTGCCAAGCCCAAACCAGATGATAACATAACAGCAATGGCAGCATCTCCTGATATCTTGGTGCTTTTTCTTAATTTTGTAATTCCTAGTGCAGCAGCAACAGAAACCACAGTTGCAGTCCAAATTGGATATACGTTGATAAAGTATCCAAGAGCTATTCCTCCAAATGCCATATGAGAGAGGGCATCTCCAAAAAGAGAATATCTCTTTAATACTAAGAACAATCCTATCATCGCACAGCAAATTGCTCCTGCAATACCTGTGACAAGAGCTCTTTGCATAAAACCATACGTCAAGAAATCAAGAACCATCTAATCACAATTCATGGTGATGCATATGCATCTGCATAGCTGATTCTGAATATGTTTTTAACAAATCCTTGTTTGAAAAAAATTCATCTTTTTCACCATGGAAGAATAAATCTCTATTCATGCATGCCACTTTGGTTGCATGATCAGAAATTGCTGTAAGATCATGTGAAGCCCATATTATAGTAACTTTGTTTTCTTTGTTGATCCTTCGAATTACTGAATAGAACTTGTTTGACACTTCCAAGTCCACACCAGTAACTGGTTCATCCAATATCATTAATACCGGTTCTTTAACAAGGGCCTTTGCAATGAACGTACGTTGTTGCTCTCCTCCTGACAGCTCACTGATTCTTCTATTCCTAAGTGATTCTAATCCTACGATTTCTAATACTTTTTCTATTTTTTCGCTATCTTTACTTGATGTTCCAAATATTCTGTTCCAGCAACAGCCGCAACTTTGAATCAGCTTAGCGCCTTTTCTTAATTTTTTTCCTGATAAGGTTCCCAATGCGACAACGTCAAAGACAGTTGCAGGAAAGTTTGGTTCAAAATTTACTTTTTGTGGAACATATCCTATCATAGGAAGCAATGTATCATATTGATGTCCCTCGTATCCAAATAATTTGATTTTTCCCTGATAACTTTGTAACCCTAGAATAGCTCTAAATAATGTCGTTTTACCTGCACCGTTAGGTCCTACTACTCCTAGAAGATCTCCTTCTTGAACACTGAAACTGATGTTATTTATTGCCAAAGCTCCACTGTGACTTACAGATACATTCTCCACATCAAGTACATTCATTGACATTCTAATGCCTCTTTCAGATAATCTAGGTTCTGATACCATTTATCCAGAAATGTTATCCCCTCTTGTTGTTCAGTTTGGTTTTTTAGACCCTCAAGAGGACTCAATATTTTTACTTGTGCACCTACTTCAGTTGCTAGGGTATCAGCAAGTCTGGGATCTACAAGGTCTTCCGAAAAAATTATTTTTACATTGTTTGATTTGGCAGTATTGATTACTTTTTCCATATCTTGAGGGGCCAGTTCTGACTCTGGTGCGATACCATATATCCAAACGTCAGTCAAACCATATCTTTGTGAAAAATAATTGAATGCATTATGAAATGATACAAAAGTATGTGATTTACAGTTTGACAATCCTGACTTGATATCTTGATCCAATTTAGCTAGCTTTGTAATGTATGCATTTGCATTGTTTTCATAGTATTGTGCATTTGCAGGATCAGATTTTTCCATTGCATTTGCAATATTTCTTACTTCTTGCTGTGCAAGTACGGGATCATTCCACACATGAGGATCTTTTCCTCCTTGTTCGATGATAGGTTTGGCTTCATCGGCACCCAAATTTGTAACATCTGCATCTTGCATTGTAATTCCTTGTGAAGCTCTTACAAACGTTGTATTTGGAAAATTACCCGTAGATGTAAATTGAGGAATAAATGCCTCCATGCCAGCTCCGTTATAGATGAAAAGTTGAGAATTTTGTACATCTTGTATAGCTTGAGTAGATGGTTCCCATCCGTGTGGTTCTTCTCCAATTGGAATAAAAACACTAACATCTGCCTTGTTACCGGCTACATTTCTTACAAATTCATACATGGGAAAAAATGATGCTATTACTTTGAGTTTTGTAGATGTCACACTTGGTGAATTTGTTTGCTGAGAAACATTTGCACTGGTTATGATAACAGCAATTATAATTGCAGCAGTAATTGCACCACCAATAATTCCAATCTTCTGATTTGATTTCAACATACCAAATTACTTTATTATTAATATATGTCTTTATTGTTAATAATTTTACCATATACAATATATAAATAGTTAATAATTTGTCATTTGTTGAATTTTTGAATTTCCCTTACCTTAAACTATTTACATGTGTTTCCAGTGGAAACTAGATTTTGTGAATATTGAAAACGAGATTACAATTACTAATATTATTAAGAGAACTATCAATGGATTAAATGGAAACTCGGGTACAGATGTAGGATTAGATATAATTGATGAAAATTCTACCCCTGCAAAGCTGTTCCCCTTTATGTTTTCAAACGCTATTGTGATTGGACCTCTGGCATTTACTGGAATGGGTACTGTAATGATATTATTACCTGTATCAGAATCAGAAGTTACATCAGATTTCTGAAAGATTGGTTTGTGATTTGCAATTATTGAAAAATCATAACCTACATTGCTAACTGTTTGGTTTATGAGATATGGATCCAGAACTTTAAAGTTAAATTTAGTATCAGATCCTGGTGTGATCTTTGGCGGATCCCAGCTCAAACTAATCTTGAATTGGGCATTTCTTGTAAATTGCACTATAGGAAAGCCAGTTTCATTACTTGGCGTTAAGGAGTAATCCATTTCTGTTTTGGAAACTTGTTGTTTTATTGCTAAATTTGACAGTTCCTGTTTGTATAATATTATATGGACTATCCTGTCATCAGAAGAATAATCATCTATCGTAATGGCATTATCAGGTAATTTGATTCCATTAACATAGGCATCATATTTTGTGACTAGAAAAGCTCCAAATGTTTTTGGGATCTTGAGCTCTTGGTGAACAACAGACACATTATTTATGTTGTCTGCTGACCAATTAAATGGCATTGCAAAGTTTATTGATTTTTTTTCTGAATCATAATGGAAATTATTGATCTGATCATAATAAGCAATAACGGTCACATTTTGATTACCATAATCTTTGTCATGAATTTGGTATTGGGTTGTTTCAGGAATAGATATGGCTGCATTGTATGATTTACTGATTTGGTTGTCATATGCACCAATTGTCAATACGTTAATTTTGAACCGGTACAATCCTCCAGAATTAAAGATTGGACCTTTTATGTCATATTTACCACTGTGTTGATCAAGCAAGCCGGAAAAAATTGCCCCTTGTTCATTTATAGTGATATCTCCAGACTCTTGTGGGTATGCAAATATTAGAAAATTTCCACTATCACTTTTAAAAATGTGACCAAAAAGAGCCGTGTCACCTTTGAATGCAGATATTGATACTGTGACATACGGAAGTGGTTGTTGGTTACTTGCATCAATGACAAAAAAGTTCATCTCTGTGCCAGTATGGTAGTTATCTATTGAGAATGGTGTAGAGGCAATTGACATGGTCACATTTATGTTTCCAATCATTTCAGGTGGTAAAGTTTCACTTGCAAGACCATCTCCATATGCTGATAGAAACAAAAGACTAGATGATCCGAAAAAAATTAAAAGTAGAAAATATTTTGTATCCAAAGACATCATAATTCTATATTACAATTAATTTCTGTACCATAAATAAACACTTTAGTTGGTTCACAACATGTAAGATGTTTTAAAGGGAATTGAAAATATCCGCAAGACGATCTGCTGATTTCTCTAATAATGTTGGATGATATTTGTTAATTGCATTTTGAACTGCCTCTTTGTCTTTTATATGAAAGACTTTTTTTAGATCGATAATTTTGAATTCTACTAGATTGTCATATATGAGTTGACTGAGGTAAATAGAAACTGTAGATGGTGATTTTTTTACTTTTTCAACTATTTCACTGAACACAAGTTCTGTTTCAAGTAAAGATAACAAAATCTGCCTTGGAGTTTCCTGCCTGAGACTTTTTATCAAAACTGATTCCTCATTTGTAATCCCAAGCGGATAGAATCTAGTTTTTCTTGAACTTCTTTCTACTTTTACAACTCCGATTTTTTCTAATTTTCTAGTATGATAGCTTAGTACACCATTTTTCATACCTGTTTCTCGCATTATCTCACGAAATTTTATTCCGGGATTTTTTTCGATAAGATCAATTATTTGTGAATCTCTATCCATTTCAATCCCTCCTAAAGACACTTAACGCAAACATTCCCAGCGTACCAATCATCAAGATGTGTCCTAGTTCCGACGCTGAGAACTCTCCAAGGTAGTACGTATATTGCCATGCTGCATCTATTACAGAAAATGATTCTGATAAAACAAACATAGAAAATGCAATCATGGTAAACAAAAGCCTTCTAGTTCTATTCTTTGAATATGCAAGAGCAGAAATAATACTTAGAAAAACTGCAAAACTTATCCCTGCAAGATGAAGTAGTATATGAAAAACTTGAAATTGATGAGATATGTGAGGTAGTACAACAGGTATAGCTAAAAGTCCAACTACAACAAATATCACGATGCTAAGTAGAGTGGATTTATTTTCTAATATCTCACTATATCTAAACATGATTAAAATTAGCTCTTCAGAAATTTAAACAAACTGGTACAAAAGTAGAACTATCACTAATTAGACAAATTATTTAACTAAGTATCTTCCTAACTCATTTTTTCATCCAGAAACAAAATACTTTACATGATTAATAACACCACATTTTGGCATGTAACAAAAATTAGATGTTTCAATTTTTATTTTCAATTTTGTTCTAGTTTTCATTTTTTGCTTGGTGGCAACCATTTCTTAAGTAATAATGAACTGCTTGTAACTGATACAGAGCTTGCTGCCATAGCTAATCCTGCAAGTGCAGGATAAAGTAATCCAACTCCTGCAACAGGAATTAATGCTGCGTTGTATGCAAATGCATAAAAGAGATTTTGTCTTATCTTGCTGACTGTCTTTTTGCTTATCTCAATGGCTGTAACAACATCTGTCAAGTCATCTCTAACTAGAACAACATTTCCAGCTTCTAATGCTATATCAGTACCACTGCCAATTGCAATTCCTACATCAGCCTGAGTCAGGGCAGCGGCATCGTTCATCCCATCTCCTATCATTACTATTTTTTTTCCCTCTTGTTGCAACTTTTTTATCACATCTACCTTTTGTGATGGCATCACATTTGCAATGACCTTGTCTATTGCAAGATCTTTTGCTATCGTAGCAGATGTTCTTTCGTTATCTCCTGTAAGCATCATTATATCTATTCCCATATTTTTTAATGCAACAAGAGCATTCTTTGCACTTGGTTTTGGAGTATCAAGCAATGCTATTACACCAATCAAATCTTTGTCTAACGATACCAAGACTGCTGTTTTTCCCTCTTTTTGTAAATTTAGGATAACGTCTTTTACTTGGGTGGTATCAATTCCTTCTTCTTTTATCAGATCTGGGCTTCCTACCATTATGTTATTGCCATTGTAAACTGCCTTGACTCCTTTACCAGGAATTGCAAAAAATTCCGAAGGATCACTCGGTATCATCTTCAATTCTTTTGCTTTTTGCACTATTGATTTTGCAAGTGGGTGCTCAGAGTTTTTTTCGGCTGTTGCTGCAAGCTCAAGCATTCTGTTGTCATTATTGATACCGTAACTGTCTTCTGACATCAACGCTATCTGTTTGATAGTTATTAGATCCGTAATCTGTGGAGAACCCTGAGTTAACGTTCCTGTCTTGTCAAAGACCGCGACTTTTATCTTACCAAGCATCTCAAGAGAATCACCGCTTTTGAATATGACACCATTTTGAGCACTCTTGCTCATTCCAACCATCACTGCAGTGGGAGTAGCTAATCCCAATGCACAAGGACATGCGACAACAAGTATGGCAACTGCTGGCATGAGTGAAGTGGCAATAAGATGTTCTCCTGATGGTGCAACAAAATACCATGTCAAGAAAGTACCAAATGCAACAGCCATAACGACAAAAGCAAAGTATCCAGCAAATTTATCCACCATTCGTTGCATTGGTGGTTTTCTACCCATTGCATCTTCTACCAGCTTGACTATCTGAGCAAGCATGGTATCACTTCCTACTTTAGTGGCTCTAATCACAATGAATCCTTCCTTGTTGATAGTTCCGCCCGTGACTCCGTCTCCCAATTTTTTCCCAATTGGCATGGATTCTCCAGTAATCACAGACTCGTCAACCGCAGAATTTCCATCAAGGACTATGCCATCAACTGGAATCTTTTCGCCAGGTCTAACAACAATTACGTCCTCTATTTTGATGAGGTCAATTGAAACCTCAATCTCATCTCCGTCTTTTTTTATTCTTGCAATCTTTGGTTGCATCTCTAGCATCTTTCTGATTATTGAAGAGGCTTTACCCTTGGTTTTATTTTCAAGATATTTTCCAAGAATTATGAAAGTTATGACAACCGAGGATGCGTCAAAATAGATGTTATGCCAGATTGGATTAGGAAATGTATTAAACACACTAAACAGATAAGCTGCAGTTGTTCCTGTGATAACTAGCGTATCCATGTTTGCTGATTTCATTTTGGAAATTCGGTATGCACCAACATAAAATCTGCTTCCTGTTACAAATTGCACTATGCTAGCAAATGCAAAGAGGAGATATGCTGCAGTTGCAGTACCTGCAAATGGAATAAACGACATGAATTCTGGATAAGCTAAGAATACAATCGGAATGGTGAAAACTAGACCGATTACAAACAACTTTTTTAGTTTTTTTGCTTCAATCTCTTCTGCAGATGCAGAAAGATCTTCACTTAGTATTTGATAGCCACTTTTGTTGACGACTGATCGTATATCCGAAAGAGAAAGCAGAGCTTGATTATATTCAACCAAGACCTGTCCGTTTCCATAATTCACTGAAACATACTTGACACCTTCAAGTTCTCGTAAGTGTTTTTCTAGTCTATTGGCATCACTAGAATCAGTTATTCCACTAACCTTTATGGTGAGTTTCTCATAAACTACCTTGTAACCAATCTCTTCTATTGCTTTCTCAATTGTGGATAGATTCGTTGATGATGGATCAAATTCTAGAACAGCTTTCTCAGCCGCTAGGCTTACTTCGCATTTTGTTACTCCTTTTTGTTCCAAGACATAATTTTGAATAGAGTTTACACAGCCAGCACAGTGCATTCCGCCTATTTTTATTGCCATTCGTTTTGTTTGGCTTTCAGTCTCAATAGCTGATTTTACATCCATTAATTCATAATACTACAACGGTTTACTTAATATCAGATCTTTACAATTGTAAAGTGCGCAATATAGATATGCGTGAGTGAGTGACAAATTGTATATGCCTTTGAAGTTAGATGATATTGATCTTGCGTTACTAGAATCTCTTATCAAAGATGGGAGAAAGTCTTTTCGACAAATCTCACGTGAGATTAAAGTAAGTACACCTACTGTCAAGTCAAGATACGAAAGGCTTGTCAATGTAGGTCTGATAAAAGCAGTCACTTTAGATTTGGATTTGGGAAAGCTTGAAACTAAGACAAGTATGAAACTAGACCATATTAGAGACAAGGCAACCAAGAGTCATCCCATAAAACTTGACAAAGGAATGCTTGTAAAGTTGTCGTGTGATTATTGCAAAGGTCCTGTACACGGAAAGCCTAGTATTTTGAAATTTGCAAACTTTGAACGATTCTTTTGCTGCACTTCCTGTAAATCGTTGTATAATGAAAAACACAAGGGAAGAATTGAGGCACTGCGCTAAAAATTGAACTTTGAAGGATCTTTATCAAACCTAGATTTGCAGTTAGAACAACAAAAGTAAATTTCCTTTCCACCAATTATTGATTTTACGTTGGATTGCTTTTCCTCTATATGCATTCCACAAACAGGATCTGTTGCCATGTTGTTCTAAATTCTTGAAACCTGAATTTAAGTTTGATATTTTACAATTGTAAACTACCATCTATTAATATGATAGAATTTATCTTCTTGTAAGTTGAATAAAAAAATCAAATTAATCATAATAGCGGGAGCAATAATTGCTGTAGCAATATGGGTAGGCATAGTATCAGTCAAACCATCTGATGATCCAAAATCTATGAGTGCACAAATAGTGATGCATATTCATCCACGCCTTTACATAGAAATGGACGGTCAGACATACATGGTACCACAAAACGTAGGAATAGATCCGTCCATGTGGAAAGATCATTCCCTTGATCAATATGGGATGACGGGCATGGCACCTTTGCATACACATACCAATGATGGAATAATCCATGTTGAATCAAACGTAAAAAGGGATTACACTTTAGGCGAGTTCTTTGACATTTGGGGAATTGATCTCAAAGGAAAGACGGTTAACGCTACTTCTAATGGCGAACCTATCACTGATTACAGAGCACATGTTTTAAAAGACGATGAA
>Ga0209577_10004781_pt1 | contig 12708 bp, 14 predicted proteins | sample GraSoiAngelo_109_FD_185874 | JGI IMG/M metagenome (GOLD analysis project Ga0209577, IMG submission 185874) | Grasslands soil microbial communities from the Angelo Coastal Reserve, California, USA - 14_0903_12_20cm (SPAdes) (version 2) | ecosystem: Environmental > Terrestrial > Soil > Grasslands... | reverse complement strand
CAGGTCGCACCACCAGCTTAGAATTGTGCCAATCCCTCGCATCCTTAATGGAGCGATGCTTCTTTGGATTTGGTTTAGGAATGACTTCTTGGAGGCTTGCAGGAGGATTGCGAACTCGCATTCCTCCTCTTAGTCACTGAGTGTTAAAGGCGATGTTTCAACAGCAATGCTCGACACCGGCTACTTATTTCGACGAAAGAGCCCGAATTTTCTCCCGAAGTGCCCGAGATTCCGGCGACCAGGTACTGCGGTACAGAACTCCCGAGTTTTTCACAGCTTTTTCTGCAAAAATGTCGATTGCGGCCGTGCCCCATCGTCTATATAAAGAGGGCTGCGCGAGGTGTGTACCAAACAACCTTGGGCGAGTAGTTCTCGTGGCCAATTCATAAACCAGGAACAACAAAATTGAAAAGGAGATAAGCAGACATGAGTACAAAGCCGACGCACGAACAAGCGCAACTCCATCTTCAGGTGTACGACCAGCGCCGCGAGGCCAAGCTGCGCCAGGCGCGGGACTGGTTTTTTAAGAACTACCAGGTCACAAGTCTTGACGACGCAATGCGGATTGCTCCCATGGGGTCGGAAACAGGCGCCTTCGCCAGTATGGTCATCAGTTATTGGGAACAAGCCTGTGCTCTGCTCAACTACGATCTGCTGCATGAGGACTTGTTCTTCGAGACCAGCGGAGAGTTTTTTGGCGTCTGGGAGATGGTCAAGCCGGTTGTCCCCGCATTCCGGGAGCGTTTTGTCGCCAAGACATTCTGCGCCAACCTGGAAAAAGCTGCGCAACGTTATGAGAAATGGATCGAAAGCCGCTCGCCCGGCCACATCGCGGCCATGCGCGAGTTCATGAAACAGATGCGCGCCCAATCGGCGAAAGCCGCTTAATCTCCGAACGGGATGCCCCGTCCTGGTCTCCCTGTTCGTTCGAGACACAGGGCGGGGATTCACCATTAAACTGTCGCTATCAGGCGATAGCGCTCACGACCCAGTCAGTGAGCGCAACGGCGATTTCTCACCAATAACACAAGCTGTCTCAAAGCCGTCCTTGCCGCCTTGCGGGAATTGGCATATAAATTCGGTCACTATGGAGGACGCAACTAAATTTAGTCCGGTCGCAAGTTCAACCTTTGAGAAGCTCCAGCTTTCCACTGCGCGTCTACAGCCCAGAGACTACCCTTTTATTGTGCATGACGTAGCTTCTGCCACACTGTTTCCGAGATCAGACCGACCAATCCATAGGTAGCAGTATTCGCAAGAAGAACCCAATAGACACCAATGCCGAAGTGGAAATGAAAACTGGCGAGCACGATTGGTTGAGTTAGAAGGGCGAGATTCCACACAACCGGTTCGGCTCGAGTTATCGGACTTGGGAACGTTGAGGAGGAATAAAGGGCCCAGCCGCCCGCAACCAGAAAGCCCACAACCGCCCACATGGCAATTCGGAATTTCATGGCACCGCTCCTGTTGTGTTCTGGCTGAAATAGTCTCACCAATTCCTCCAAAGTCCAAAGTTTTCTGGGGGACGCGGGGACGCCCTCCGAACCCCGGTAGACCGCTTGGATTCCCCGTCGCCACAGTTGACTGATCGGTCATTTCAAAGGCCTGCCGCTCCTCGACCTCCCGTGGCAGAACCTTGGAGAGCTATGGAGTGAAGTAACGAAGATTCGACACACTGCATCAATGTCTGGGTATGAAAAGAAATTTCACTGTTTGTCCACACTGTGCTGCGACCGGCAAGCAGAGACTAATTCGCCCGGCAACCCCGAGAACCCCACTAATATCCCGCTCCGACAGCAGAAGCTTTCATCTGTTCCTGGAAGAATCGAACGTCTCTCGTCCGAGTGGAGCTACGGACCAAGAAGTCGCGGCATTGTTTCGGTATGACCTCGATCCAGCGGGGGAGAAGTCTGAATCGACTTTGGTCACGATCCGACCGGCGGGTGCGACCGGCGAACGCATGCTGGCGCAGCTTGAGCAGAGCGCCGATCGACTTGCGGCAGTCCTCGAAAAAGGCGATCGGCCGCAGAAGACGTACAGTTGGAGGATTGACTGAATTCCTTAAGGCATCGGTCGTTGGTTGTTCAGATTGTCTTTTGCTTGCGAGTTTAAGGACTCCTCCACGGCAAGGTAGCTGCCTGGCTCGGGGAGCATTCCTGATATAACCTCAAACTTGCCTTCTTTTGTGGCAATGCAAAGAACGCCCATCCAAGCGATGCTGGTCTGCCAAACACGTTCGATACTGAGGTAGGGAACCCGAGTAGTTCGCACGCGAAGAAAGCCTGTGGGCAGTATTAATCCATCGCTGTCAAGTCGAAGATAGCGATTGAACGCGAGTCGACGTACCGCTAAGAGTAGTCCGAACATGATCGGAAGAGAACCGAACCAAAGGTTGAACCCATGGGGTATGCATCCGCAGAAAAAAGTCTGTAAAGCTATCCACGTAAAGCCTGCACCAAATAGCAAAATGATCAGCCGCTATTTCGGATTGTAAGAATATTGGCGCGGTAGATTCATAGGCCAATCGTCTGAACCTCGCGTCACTCCAACGATGTCAAATTAGAGCCGTTCGTCTGGTTGCTTTGTAGAGCGGGTTATCTGAACACTCGTGCAAATGATTACTATTGTTAACAGGCGCATTGATGCGTTGTCAGCAGAAAGGCGATTTTTTCTCCAACCACCGCATAGTTTCCGTTTGGCTACCACCCGGAAGCTGCGGCGTGGCAAGTCAAGAGCGGCGCTCTGAGGAACAGGTAGTTACCCGTCACAACAAGCTCGTTTCTGAGCGTATTCCGAAATCCCTAGCCATCATCGCTGAGGTGAAGAAATTCGAAATGTCTGGCCGGCGCGTCTTCGAACATGAGGTGGTTGTCGATTCCCACGACACTCCTCCGGATGCCGTAAACTGCGTACCATACGCCGAGACTTATCACGAGGAACACGCCTCCCACACCAGGGCTCACGAGAGCTTTAGCCTCAAGATCTGCCGTCATAGCCGTAAAAGCAAAATACCCGAGCACAAATGCGATCATGGCGACCACCGCTGAAGGCTGAAATGACGGATAGGCGCAGGCGAAGGGAAGCTTGTGAAAGTCAACCAGCAAGACTTCGGTCAGCAGCCATAGCCAGAGTGTCAGCACTCCTATATGCAGGAACCCGATCGTCCAACCCCAAAAGTAAACATAGGTCGGAACCGCGACCAAGAGGATCCACGGTGCTACAAAGCACAGCATTACGCGGCGGGCTAGAGCGATCGATTCGTAGATAATATTCCCGTCGAGCAGGAAGCGAAAGATCCAATTAGCCTGCAGGTAGGCGGGGAAATCAAAGACGAAGCGAACTCCGAGCAGCAGACAGTAACCGAGGATCAGCGGGATCGAAAGCTCATTTGCCGTCGGAAGTGGGGAGATGCCTTTGCCGTTGAGGGCCGACAACAGTGTCTGCGAGGCGAAAACTACACCCAAACTGAGGAATCCGCCCAGGGCAAGAGCGTGCGCCTCATTTCGGAACAGTGTTTTCAGCACAAACCGATATCCGGCCCGCTGAAAAGGCGTGCGAAAGATCAAGCGATCTAGCAGGTGGAAGATCCAGGATGTGCGCGTTCCGAGGTTGCCCGGAGGGGTGTCCGCCAACTCGGAAAGGCGAACGAAACATCGGCGGTAGGCGAGAGTGTAGGCAGCTGCCGCCACCGCGCATGCGGAAAGAAGAGCGACCATGGCCACGTGTCCTAGTTCCGCCAGGGCTCGATCGGCCCTGCCCCGCAGCAATTGGCACAATCCGAGGAACCAAGCTGAAGGCAGAAACCGGAGTGGAGAGTGCGAAGTCCGGGGCAAGTCCCGGATCATGCGGGGAATGGCAAAACTGGTTGAGAGTGTAGCCAACAGTACCGTGGCAATCAAAGTACGAACATAGAACGAGATCCGGCGGAACAGGGGGTAGGGCAGCAGTAACATCAGCAGCCCGGCAGTTGCGAAAACGGCGAAGAAGCTGAAGATGCTAGCGAGCACCACAACCAGCGCGTGCACTCCTGCGAACTGCGCCATAAAGCTGAACTTCGGTTGCGAGGCTCCGACAATGACCGGAAAAAGGATCGATGAGGCGGCGTTTACATCGAGGGCACAGACGTAGGTCAGGATCAGTATGGCCACGGAGTTAGCTAGAAAGATCCTCGACGCTGGTATGGGGAGGTGTGCCAGGTTCGTAAAGTCTCTCCGGTCCGGGAAAATGCTGTCCCACCACCAGACGGCAATACCGCCAGTCACGACCATCGAGAGCACGATGAAAAAGTACTCGTCAGGCAAGGCGGCGGCGAGGGGGTCAAAATTCGTCTGCCCACGCAGCCACTGCAGGAACGATCCGTATTTATCAAACAGGAAGATCGAAACGAAGCCACCGGGAATGGCCAGCAATGCCAGCAGAAGTCCCATGCTGATCGTCAGACCCTCTTCCTCGCCGCCGTTGGTGCCGTGGAAGATGCGATTCATCGAGAGCCGGACGAGCAGAGGGAATGGTTCGCGGACATGAGCCTCCCATTTGGCCACCAGCGAAGTTCGTCTGATCATGCTGCCCTTATGATGTCAAGGATCTCGCGCGTGACCTTGTCAGGATCAACGTCCTCTACAAGGTGGTGGAAGGTACCCTCCAAGGACGCATGGCCGATTCGCTTCTGAATGTCGCCAGTTGGTCCCGAGGCGAGCACCGTGCCTTGGCGGAGTATCAGCAGGTGGGAGCAGACTCGCTCGACCACTTCCAGCACGTGAGAACAGTAGAAGATCGCTTTGCCTTGCTGACCCAAGGCCCGGATCAAGTTCTTGAGAACCATCGCGGAAGATACGTCAAGTCCGGAAAGTGGCTCATCGAGAATAAGCACCTCAGGGTCATCAAGAAGCGCTGCAATCAAAAGCACACGCTGGCGCATGCCTTTGGAATAGGACGCGATTGCGGAATGGCGGCTGGGGTGCAGGGAGAGCAGCGCCAACAGGCTGTCGACTTTCTTCCCGAGCCGCGACTGCGGGATTCCACGCAGAATGCCCACCATTTCCAGGTATTCGCGCCCGCTAAGATAAGGATAGAGATTCGGCTCCTCGGGAACGTACCCCAAGTTCTTGCGGAAGCCGACCAGGTCTCTGCGAATGTCCTCACCGCGAAACAGGACTCGGCCGCGGCTCGGTTCGAGCAGGCCGGTGATCATCTTGACGGTCGTACTTTTTCCCGAGCCGTTCGGCCCCAGGCACCCCAGGATCTGTCCGGCTTTCAGATCGAACGTAAGGTTTTGTACGGCTGGGATGGACGCGTAATATTTGGTGAGTGCGATCGCTTGCAGCACCTGGCTTTCTCCGCTGAAAACTGTGTCCTGGCAGTCAGCTATTTTTCGCGCGTCAGAGCGATATCCAGAGTCCAAGACCTGTCACCAGAACGCCCGTGCGCCTTTCCTTGCATCCGGTCTTTCGCAACGGTTAGGTCAAAGTGGTAAGTCAACTTCAGGCCGGTACCCTCGTCGGTGTCGTCAGCAGCAAAGGTGAGATGACCTCCTTCGAGTTTGGCGTCGTAGACACGCCCCGGATTGTCCTTGTCGATTGGGCCTGCCGTCCCTGAAATTCGGTCTCCCTCCTGCCGCAGCACGAAGCGAACTTGTCCCGTCCCGCCGTCTTGGCCTTTCACTTCTCCGGTCCAAGTACCTGTCACATCGATTCCGGGGCTAGCCACCACCATGCATGCTGAAGCCGCGATGAATAAGACCACGCTCAATTTGTTTCTCATGAATCCTCCAGATTTGGCCTACTCCACCTATGTAGATATCTACTCTAGCACCAAGTCCCCCGTTATGCAGTAGAATTCTACATAGGCTTGGTTTTGATGGATATTCCAGTCAAGCTTTCGCACACTTCCGCGCTGATTCTGCAGACCATTAGCCATGGGTACCGCTACGGGTTCGACATCATGGACGTCACCGGGTTGCCGAGTGGGACCGTGTACCCCGCGTTGCGCCGATTGGAACGGGATCAGTTAATCCAGTCCAAATGGGAAAGCGAAGCGCTGGCCCAGGAGCGCCCCCTGAGGAAGTACTATCGGGTCACTCGTTTGGGCAATGAGGTCCTCATGAGTGCCATCAAACGCTACCCGCTCCTAGAGCGGTTGGCGCCGGAGACCAAAACAAGGGGACGCTAAGGAGCAAGTCGTGAAAGGTCGGCTCACCACCCTTGGTCAATGCCAGATGATTTTGTGCGTGGCCAGTTGGATCGTACCGCGGCGGGCACGCGCTGAGTGGCGAAAGGAGTGGGAGGCCGAGCTTGCCTTCGCGTGGCAGATCTCGCAGGCGAAGGGGGAGTCGTCCGCCGCGACGCGACTGCGTTGGCGGTGCTGCGGCGCATTCCTGGACGCAGCATGGTATCGATGTACTCGTGAGGACCTGCGCTCGACGAGCAAGCACTGGTCGCAAATGCCGACCTTCGTTCTATCGGTGCTGTTTGGCGTGCTCCTGTTGCTTGCCGGCGCCAGCGGCGATTTTCCAAGATTGCGATCGATCCTGTTGAGGCCGCCCTACGGCGATCCACAGCACATAGTCACGGTTTCCCGAACCGGTGTCACTAGTTCCGCAGAGTGGGTGGTCCCGTATTTCTGGGTGGACATCTGGAGAAGGCACGAGCCAGCTGTGGAGGGAGTCGCAGCCTACAGTTGGAGGCCTCGCGCAGCGGCGTTAATGATTAGCGGACGGCCCGCGGGAGTTGCGTCTGTGCGAGTGGAAGATGGCCTGTTCCAGGTTTTCGGAGTGAGGCCCCTCCTAGGCCGCACCTCCCGACCGAGCGATGCCCAGGACTACCGCATCGGTCTCTTATTAAGCTACGAGACTTGGCGGCGCAACTTCTTCTGTGATCCCAACATTCTAGAGAAGCGGGCAACAATTGATGGTCAGGAAGCGATGATCATCGGGGTCCTGCCGGAACGATTTTGGTTCCCGTCGGCCGATGTTGGTGTGTGGCGGTTAGCAGACAAGAGGTCGTTCTCCAGAGAGGCCGTCGGAGTGGTTGCGCGGCTGCGGCCTCAAGTGTCCGAGCGCTGGGCAGAGGGGGCTCTGCAGCGTGACGTTTCCAATATGACCGGCGAAGCCTTTTGGGGTTCCTCACTACAAGTGTGGCCCGTCCAGGAGAGAATCCGACAACCGCTAATCTCTTACACGGTGGCTTTGTGCATCACGCTGCTGGTTATGATCGCGGTCATCTGGTCAGGGCGGCTCAACCTGTATCCCCGGTACGCGGGGGCCGTGCGCGCATGCCGATGGTGGACCTTCTTCGCTATTAAATCTTTTCTTCTTCTCTCGATCCTTCTAGCCGCAGTAGTCGAGTTCACTCCCGAGCCATACGTGTTTCCACCCGGAAAAACCACGTTCGTTCTGGAATCTGTGTCACTATGGATTTTCTCGGTTGGTTGCCTATTCACGCTGTGGTGGTCACTCGTGGATCAGCAGAGTCGGTGCCGCGTGTGCCTCCGAAGATTGGTGTTGCCGGCGCACATTGGTGGTTCCGGATGCTTACTGTTGGGCTGGGTCGGAACGGAGCTGGCATGTCCTGAAGGGCACGGCCTGCTTCATGTCTCTGAGACCGACGTCTGTTGGCTGGATCCGGCACAGTGGACCCAACTCGATGAATCCTGGGAATCATTGTTTTCTGAGAAAGCAAATGATGAGGTATTAGGATGAGTGACTTCAGCTGTCCTCTTGCTTGATCGCAGACGGTTTTTTCGGGCCGGCTTGTCGAGGATCGTGAAGGAGTCCCGCTAAACCACTGGTGTTGCCAAGTTGCTTCACGCCCTCGGTCGGACCTGTGCTCCAGGGCCACCCCACTCGTTAAAGTTGGCGCTACCCCCGGTTGGAAGTCTCGAACCAGCGTATCTAAGAGAAGGCGACCGACGGTCCATGAGCGAGTGGGGCGGGTTGCGCGAACGGAGAAACCGGACTGTCAGCTAGGGACAAGTTGACACTTCGAATTTCTGTCCGAAGGCTAAGGCAGAGCCAAGCAGGACAGCTATTGCCCTCCACGTACGCCACCTTCGCGGCGATAAAATTTGGGCAGCGTCGGACGGTTCTCAAGGCGGCGCAGTAGCGCTTGCCGCACACCATCATTGCCTATGTGGCGCAACAAATCGGCGGCATAGAACCGTACCCAATGCGCCAAGAAGTCGTCGCGCAGGTATGGTGCCTCAGCTAAAGCCGAGAGCACGGGCGTAATGTCTCGACCTTCAGCCTCTGCCAGCCGAATCTGTTTGGCGACGAACTCCGCCCCTGGCTTGCGGCATTGAAGTTCTGCGACAAATTGCTCAGAGTGCAATCTCCATCTGCGAAGAGGAGCATGTCAATATCGAGCCGAAGCGAGGTCACGCCCACGAGAGAGTCTCTGCCACTCCCACCAATGCCGCCGCCACCTCGGAGTACATGCTCAACAAAGCTCTCTTCCACAGTCATCGAAGGGCATATCGACTTGCAGTCTTCTGCTTTCAGCACTGGATGGTAGACATCGACCATGTAGCCGTCTGACGAAACCGTGCGCTTTCTTACGTTCCCGTCTTCGAATGTCATCATCCAGCGGTACCGGAGTGCGGTAACGTCCTTGTCAGCCCGGTTCTCCATCACGACGGCTCTGTCCGCCTCCTCGGGTGGCTGAGCAAGGAATCGAAGTGGACTGTCAGTCGAGGGCGATTCAAAGATGGCGCGAAACCTTGGGAACAAAGCCGAGTCGTATCGACTGACGACAACCTCAAGACTAGGACTAGGACTGGGGCTGAACGTGAACTCCATAAAGCCGCTATTGTAGACGCAGGCCGACCTAAGTGTTGATCATGGAATCAATTTCACCAACTACGGGTCAATGCAGTGAAATGGCCGCTATCCGATTTGCGAACAGCAAGAGAACCTCTGTGGCAGCAAATCAGAACTTCATCGGGGCACCATGCCCTTGACCAGATTCAGAGAGAAAGCCAAATTTCCGAAGCTGCGGCCAACATCCCTGGCCATATGCTTCTTGTGCGTTGCGCATCGAAGAAGAGGGCAACACCTGTGATAGCCATACGCACTGTATCCCGGAGAGTGGCTGAAGAACTCGCGGTGAAACCCGGAAGCGTCAAAGAATCTTACGGACCGCAGAATCGACGAACACCAACCACCGCCTTGTTTTCTCTTTCCACAGGGCAACCCATGATAGTGCAACCGCAACGAGATCTGCCCAACTGCCGCCATACCTGAACCCGGAGAGGGCGGCCGCCCACACCCAACTCGTACCTCTCGGAGCGGAGAGCCGCAAGCGTTGCAAAAGGTCTCTCCCTGAGAGAGAGAGCTCACATCAACAGCGGCGCCGACAATCGCGGCGACCAACACCGGAGCGAGAGGCAGGATGAGTGACACATGGAAATGCGCCACCAGGAAGGCCGGGATGCCGAATAGAAACGCTGTCGCGAACCAACCTGCTGGCTTAATAGTTGCTGCGGGTTGCAGCTGGTGAGTCTACCGCAATGGGAGTTGACCATCAGGCGCTCATTCCTTTACGCCGCTTCTATTCGTATCGCAGAGCCTCGATGGGATCCAGGCGGGAAGCGCGGTAAGCGGGGACCATCCCGCTAATCAGTCCCACGGCGCCGAGAATGAGCGTGGATGCAATCAGGGTCCCCGGTGCGATGACCAGACGGATGTCGCCGGCTTCGCCGTTCTTTGCAAAGGCGCTGTACAAGGTGAGCCTTCCGACCGAAAGCGCGACCACGTAAGCCAGCACCACTCCCAGCACACCGCCGACGAAGGTGATGGTGAGCGCTTCGGCGAGGAACTGGAACAGGATGTAGCGGCGCCGCGCGCCCAGCGCCTTCTGCACGCCGATCTCACGGGTACGCTGAGTGACCGAAACCAGCATGATGTTCATCAGGCCAACGCCGCCGATGCCGAGCGTGAGCGTGCCAATAAAACCCATCAGAAGCTTCAGGCCGAGAGTAATGATTTCGAACTGATGGACTTGCTTCATGATGTTGAACACTCGGACGGCCTGACGGTCGGACTGGTTGAACTTGTGGGGCAGCGCCAAGATAGTGCGGACGGATTGGTCCAGGCGCTCGTACTCCGGAGTTTGATAGTTGAACCAGAGGCTGTCCAGGTAATGTGTGTCTTTCAAATCGCTCATTGTGGTGAACGGGATGTATACCACCCGATTGATATCATCATTTCCCTCCTGCATCTTGGCGCTCAGGACACCGATGATTTCGAAACTCAGGCCGTCAACCCGGATGTGTTCACCGAGCGCGTTGCGTCCGGAAAACAATTTCTCTTTCGCCTCGGAACCGATCACCGCGACCCGGGCCCGCCGCAGTTGGTCTTCGAGGTTGTAGAAACGGCCTTGCTCCAGCTTGAGAGAACGCACCGACTCCACGCTGGGATCATTGCCGGTGACAACAAAGGTAAAGACCCTGGTGTCGTACTGGACGGTTGCCTGCTTGCCGACCTCGGGCGTGATATGGCTGATTTGCGGAAGATTAGTGGTGAGCGTCTCCACATCCTCCTGAGTAAAGCGGATGGGGACGCCCGATTTCTGACCGCCGGCCTGCAGCGACGTCCGGCCCGGCACCACGATGACCAGCCTGGTTCCGAAGTTGGCAAAGATGTTGGCGCAGGCTTGGCCAAAGCCGTCGCCATAAGCGAGCAGCATGACCACGGTGGCGATGCCCCACGCCATGCCCAGCATAGTCAGTGCAGTGCGTCGCCCATTGTGACGCATGGCAGCGTAGGCTTCGCGAAGGAGATCCCGGAACATCGCCGTCACTCCTGCCGCAGCGCTTCCACCGGCTGCAGCATGGCGGCTTTTCGTGCGGGATAGAGGCCGGCCGCGACTCCCGCAAGCGTCAGGCTGCCGATTGCCAGCATGGCCGACATTGGTACCAGTTTCGGTGGATCGAATCCACCCGGCCCGCGAACGGTTCCCAGCGCCGCCATCAAAGCTGCCGCTAAACCCATGCCGATCAGCCCGCTCCCCAATGTGAGAAGTAATCCTTCTAAGAAAAAATGAAAGAGAATGCTGCGATTGGTCGCGCCGAGGGCTTTGCGCAATCCAATCTCACGCGTGCGCTCGCTGACGGCGACCAACATGATATTAATCACACCAATGGCGCCCAGAGCCAGCGTAACCATCCCCACGGCTCCCAGGAACATGTTCATGACATCGAAAATGGTTCCCACCATTTGTGATTCCTGAATGGAATCCCACTCGTCAAACGCGCTTTGGTCGTTGGGATCGAACCCGTGGTTGCGGCCGATGATTTTATGAACATCCTTCTGCGCCAGCTCGTGCTCGGCGGTCACGCGCGGCTGGTATTCGACAAAGGAAATCGAGTTCTGGTGGTTTTCTCCCTTAATCGGAAAGGACATCGCCATCACCGGGAAAGGGATGTAGCCACGCATATTCAGCCACATGTTGTCACCGCGGCCGAGGTGCGGCATGCTGCCAACGACTTCGAACCTGAGCCCGTTCAGCAGGACGAACGAGCCAACCGCCGGACGGCCGGGGAACAGGGTTTTCAGCAGTTCGTTGCCGAGGACGATCACATTGCGCCTTTGCGCCAAGTCCATTTCATTAAGCCACCGTCCCTCTTTGAGCGGGAGATAACTGATCTCGTTGAGTTGCGGCTCTACGCCCAGAATCTCGCCGCTGGCGTTGGCGAATTCGCTGACCTCGTGCAGGTCATTTCGAGAAAGCAAAGGGCAGGCATTGCGGACATGAGGGGCTTCCTGGTGGATATCCAGGTAGTCCTGGTAAGTCAGCAAATACGGCCGGGCGGAGTTCATACTGCCGACTACCGCGGGCGCACGCCCGGGGAAGATAAACATGATGTCTCTGCCGAACTCGGCTAACTCGCGCTTGTTACCTGATCGGAAGCCTTCTCCCACGCCCACCAGCAGCAGTAAAGACCCGACCCCCCAAGCAATGCCGAACATGGTCAGGAACGAGCGTAGCTTGTGCGCCCACAGGTTACGGAAGATCTGGGTGAAAATGTCTGAAACCGTCCGCATGATCGAAAGATATTGTACATTTCAGCATTGGCCACATAGTTGTCGAAACGTTACGCTAGAAATTCGGGAAAATGCTGTCCAGTTGTCAAAGTCGGGTTAAGCCTTAGAAAATCAGACCCGCCGAGCGAAACGGAGCCTGAGCCTGGCCTTCCACAACTTTTTCTTCTCGGTCTCCTGGTAGCGCAGCGACTGCCAGTGTTGCCCCCGCTTCACCCATATATCGCCCACCGCGAGCTTGGAATCTTGCCCCGAGCCCTCGCCCAAGGCAAAAGTCGCCGACGCAGTACAGTGGAGCAGCGTGGCATCCGCACCGAGGGGACTCAGCTTGAAGTCGCGGAGCGAGTAGCGACGGATGGTGATCTGGCTCATGGAGCCTAACGCGCTTTCGCGGTCGTTCTCCCCTTGCCATCAGCAAACACACCGGTGTAATCATCGGTGATCAAATCAGCAAAACCTTCTTGTCTTTAGTTCTCAAACGCCTACCAGACGGCTTTTTTCCTCTGCTCGAGGATGGATTGCACAATTCGCGGGCGCGGAGGCCGAGTTTCTGTGTGCTGCATTTGGCCAGGCATCTCAGCCATTACGCTCCAAGCACTCCAAGCGGTGCAGATAGCGACAGAGTTGCGCGACGCGCTGGGCGCCTGCACCGAGCTCAACTCGGTCTACCGTCA
>Ga0209577_10004780_pt1 | contig 12709 bp, 12 predicted proteins | sample GraSoiAngelo_109_FD_185874 | JGI IMG/M metagenome (GOLD analysis project Ga0209577, IMG submission 185874) | Grasslands soil microbial communities from the Angelo Coastal Reserve, California, USA - 14_0903_12_20cm (SPAdes) (version 2) | ecosystem: Environmental > Terrestrial > Soil > Grasslands... | reverse complement strand
CAGGTCCGGATGGATTCGGATCGCGATTACTATATGTCCGCACAGGAAGCGAAGGCGTACGGTTTGGTGGACGAAGTGATCAAGTCTCGCAAGGAGGTAAAGCTCCTCGATGGGGCGATTCCTCCATCTGGCGACAGGTCAATAGAGGTGGCTGAAACCGCCTTGCCGCGAAAAGTCGGAGCATAGGAGAGCTTCTCAAAAAATATGGCCCGCGCTTCCAACCTCACCATGTGCTCGTTTTGTGGCAAGAGCCATGCCGAGGTTCGTAAATTAATCGCCGGACCAGGCGTCTATATCTGCGATAGTTGCATCAACGTCTGCAAAAGCATCCTCGACAAGGAGCTCAACGAAGATGCTCGCCGCCAGTCCTCGAATATTCGTGTCCCCAAGCCGGCGGAAATCCGGCGTGCCCTTGATCAGTACGTCATCGGCCAGGAGGGCGCGAAAAAAACGTTATCTGTCGCCGTCCACAATCACTACAAGCGAGTGTTGCAAGCCTCCCCACCCGCCGATGCTTCCGCCGCGTTCCAGCCCGACCCGTTTGCTGATGTTGAAATCGAGAAGAGCAACATTTTGCTAATCGGTCCCACCGGCTCGGGAAAAACGCTACTCGCCAAGACATTGGCGCGGATTCTCGACGTACCATTTTGCATCGCTGATGCGACCACGCTGACCGAAGCAGGATACGTCGGCGAAGATGTTGAGAATATTATCCTCCGACTCCTTCAAAATGCGGATTACGACGTGAAACGCGCGGAGATCGGCATTGTTTACATCGACGAGATCGACAAGATCGGCCGCAAAACTGACAACGTAAGCATTACGCGCGATGTCTCCGGCGAAGGCGTGCAGCAGGCTCTGTTGAAAATACTGGAAGGGAGCACGTGCAATGTTCCGCCACAGGGCGGACGCAAGCATCCGCATCAGGAGTACATTCAGGTTAATACCGAGAAGATTCTTTTCATTTGCGGCGGCGCGTTCATCGGCCTCGACAAAATCATTCAAAAGCGCATCGGGCAAAAAGTGATGGGATTTGGGAGCCCCACACTCGAAGTTGAGGAGGCGCTGCGGAAGCAAGCGGTCCGCCATGTGGAACCGGAGGATCTGCTCTCCTTCGGGATGATTCCCGAATTCATCGGGCGATTGCCGGTCGTCAGCTCGCTGGATGCGCTGACGGAGGAGGAGATGGTGGCGATTTTGACCGAGACAAAAAACGCAATGGTGAAGCAATACACAAAGCTTTTCTCAATGGAAGGCGTGCGCTTAACATTCACCAAAGATGCCTTGCGAGCGCTGGCGGCGCAGGCAGTCACAAAGGGAACAGGCGCGCGTGCGTTGCGTTCGATGCTCGAGCGAATCATGCTCGACATCATGTACGATGTACCGAGCCGGGAAGACATCGCTGAGGTCACGATCAATCGAGCGGTCGCGGAAGGGAAAAAGCTTCCGCTTATTCGCAAGAAGCAGGACAAGAGCGCTGCGTGAGCCCCGAAAGATTTCGGGCCTGGTTAAAAAGTTAAAAGCGTTACAACGTTAGAAGGGTTACAGATTCCCTTGTAACATTGTACCTTTCTAACGTTTCAACTCCTCTTATGCGCGCCGCTCTTCTCAACACCGGCACGGAGCTTTTGCTTGGCGATGTGCATGACGCACATCTTGCATTCATTGCGCGCGAGATTCTTCCGTTAGGTCTTCGGTTTGAAGAACGACGCACGGTTGGCGACACTGAAGCGATTCGGCATACTTTGGCCGAACTATTTCCAAGCTGTGAAATTCTTTTTGTAACTGGGGGTCTCGGTCCGACCGGAGATGACATAACACGCGAGATGGTTGCCGATCTGCTGGCGCTGGAGCTCCGACAATCTCCGGAGTTACTGGCTTCGCTCCGGCAGAGACTTCGAGTGCGCGGAATCAAATGGACTTCTGGTATTGCCCGGCAGGCTGACGTCCATGTGGGCGCAGAGGTCCTGCCCAACCAGAATGGCAGCGCGCCAGGCCTTTATTTGCGCGCGAACATCAATCCACGGATTCAATCTCCGGATCTCTTTTTGTTACCCGGACCTCCGCGCGAACTTCAGCCGATGTTCCGGGCGTTTGTGGCGCCGATTTTGCGTTCCATTGTGCCCGCTTCGGCCTTGGTCGAGCGGCGACTCTATAAGATTGCGGACAAGGGTGAGTCGCTGGTCGAGGAGGCGATCGGCGACCGCGTGCTTGCAATCCCGGGAATCGAACTGGGTTACTGCGCGCGCCCGGGCGAAGTCGACGTGCGCATTGTCGGGAAATCGAAAGCGATCGAACAGGCAGACGCTGTTATCAGATCAACACTGGAATCGTCAATCTTTTCGGCGGCAGATGAAACGCTGGAGGAAGTCATCGTAAAACTGCTTACGCAGCGGAATCAAACGTTGACCGTCGCGGAATCGTGCACTGGCGGATTGGTTGCCAATCGGATCACAAACGTTCCCGGCGCCTCGGAAGTTTTTCTTGCCGGGTATGTTTGTTACGCGAACCAGGCCAAAATCAATATGCTGAATGTGGATGCGCAGTTGATCGAGAAGCATGGCGCCGTAAGCGAGCAGGTCGCGCGTGCGCTGGCCGAACATGCGCGCGTGTGCGCAAGATCCGATTATGCACTCGCCACGACGGGCGTTGCCGGGCCAGGCGGCGGTTCGCCGGACAAGCCGGTCGGAACCGTTTATATTACTCTCGCCGCGTCGGATGAAACGATCGTCAAGAAATTGTTTTTTCCAACTGATCGCGAGACTTTTAAGCAAATTGCCACGCAGGCTGCGTTGGAATTACTACGCAGAAAACTGCTGGACAGTGCACCCAGTTATTCCGAGCGAATTCGAGGAAGCCCGTAGCACTGCCGCTGGCTTAGCCGCGGGATGTCTCGACTTCGCTCGACACGACAATTGGTTAGTAGTCGCCGACGTCTACTGACGTGCCAACCTTGGCGTGGTCGTAAAACAATTTTGCCCCATCGACGGATTCGCGGATGCAGCCGTGCGAGGCGGGGTAGCCAGGCAAAATTCCGATGTGCATCCCGACGCCTTCGCTGGTGAGCCGAAGGAACCATTTCATGGACGCACCGGCAAAGTGCGTTCCGCTCGGCGCGGATTGGCTGCGTGCACTAACTCCGGCACGTACTGTGCGGCCGGAACCGTCCACGAAATCGCCGTAAAGACTGGAATGATGATTGGGGTCCTTTTCCATCACATTGAAGTGTCCTCTCGGTGTCTCGTGCCCGCTTCTGCCAGACGAGACTGGACCATCGGCCACGACTTGGTCCCCAATCATAAGGTAAGCCCGCTGCTTTGGGATCGAGACGACAATGCGCGTATTGTCCTGCGTTGTCTGTTTCAGTAACGATTGATTTACCTTCAATGGTTCCTGTCTCTGAATGAAGGTCGACGCTTTGCGCATCGGCGGTGGCGTAGGACTCGGCTGTCGTGGCTTCGGGCCCAAGTGAAATTGACCGCTCGCAGAAGACGCAACCGCGGCCAGCAGAAACAACCGAATCAACGTCGAAAGTCGCATAAATTAGCCGCCATTGTAGCTGTTTACTCGCCGAATCCAACCAGATAACCATCTCGATTCGTGGCGTTCGGCCGGTGAGTTTTGCACCCGCCGTGTCAGCACCGCGCTTGCTGCGCGTGCGAATTCATCAACTGCACCGCTGACCGACGTGCCATCCATGGCTTCCAAAACTTGCAGCAGGCCCCAGCCCTGGCCCTGGTAACGCTCCGTGTGCAGCACGCCTTCTCCCTTAAAGTTCACGTAATCAATCAGTGCGTAGCATCCCTGTGGAGTTTTGGTCAGGCGCTCGAATTGTTCCTGTACGTTGGTTCGATCAGAAGGCGCAGCTTCGGCCAGCATTTTTGGAAGTGCGCCCTCTAACCGTGCCAGCAGAAATTCCGCCTGCAGATCGACCGTATCGGCGAGGAACTGGCGCAATTGATTCATCTGGGTGGAATGTTGGGCTTGAACAAACTCCGTACGCGAGTTCCAGGGGCAGGCCTTTTCGCCGGGTCCCAGCAGAAGTGTTGGCAATTTCGCACCGCGCTTTGAGATGAAGCTCACGAGCTTGGGAAAACTTTCCTCGAACGGCCCGCGTTGCCCTTTCGGATACCAGATGAAGTGACCGATGCCCAGTGACGCGAAGTCTTCGCCTGCGTTCCACGACGTGAGCCCGGTAATCGTTCCGTTACATTCGTTTTGCCAGATTTTTTTTCCGATTCTCAGGACATCAGCATGCGAGAGAGTGATGGCGTGGAGCGGGTCCGGCAGAAGGGCAATCAGCGCGGCAAAAGACAACATCGCCAAAAAGAAACGGCCTCGGGATCGCGAGCGCCGCTCTGTTCTTGACGGGCGCTGTTTATCCATTAGCGTCCCAGTTTCCGCGCCGAGCAATTTAACTAAATCCGCGCGAAAAATACCCTTTATGAAACAACTTATCGTCATTTTCAGCGCATCCTTACTTGTATTGCCTTTATTTGGGCAAGATAAATCGACACAACTCAAGGACCAGAAAGACAAAGTCAGCTATAGCATTGGCCTTCAGATTGGATTCAACCTGAGCCGTCAAAAGGTGGATGTCATTCCCGATATGCTCGCTGCTGGCATAAAAGACGCCATCGCAGGTAAACCACAACTCAATCCTGACCAAATCAAGGAAGTCATGACGACGTTTGAAAAAGATATGGAACAAAAGCAGAAGGAAGCAGGGGACAAAAATAAGGCCGAAGGCACAAAGTTTCTCGAGGAGAACAAGAAGAAAGAGGGCGTGAAAACCACGGCCAGCGGGTTGCAGTATAAAGTCCTTAAGGATGGAAACGGAGCGCAGCCGAAGAAGACCGACACGGTAACGGTGAATTATCGCGGCACTCTGATCAACGGAACCGAATTCGACAGTTCGTACAAACGCGGCCAACCGGCGACTTTTCCAGTCAACGGGGTTATTCCCGGATGGAGGGAAGCGCTTCAGCTAATGAAAGTCGGATCAAAATATCAATTGTTCGTTCCGTCGAACCTTGCCTACGGCGAGCGGTCCGTGGGTCCGGACATTGGCGCCAATTCGACTCTGCTTTTTGAAGTAGAACTGCTGGACGCCAAGGCGGCTCCGGCTCCGGCGCCAGCTGGGTCTGCAGCTGCACCGAAGGCCCCAAGCCCGGCGGCTTCGCCAAAGAAATAGAGAAGCGGACTGGGGTTACTCTGAATGGTCTCAGTCTTTCGGGACTGGGGCGACATGATAAAGCAGTCTCCTACAGCGTGGGATTAGTGTGCTGTGGCCGCTTCCCATTCGAATCGGGGCGCGTCGCCCCATAGATCTTCCAGGCTGTAAAAGGATCGTTTGTCCCGATGAAAGATGTGGACAACGACTTGCAGGTAATCCAGCACGATCCATTGGCTGGCGGGAAACCCGTCAATCGCCACGGGTCGAATGGAATGATCCTCTCTCAGACGGGTCTCAATTTCGTTTGCGATTGCTTTTAGCTGCGGCTCAGACGTGGCCGAGCAAAGCACGAAAAAATCCGTGAATGTCGAAATCGTGCGTAAATCGAGGACAACAATCTCTTCCGCCTTTTTATTTGAGGCGAGCTCGGCGCAGGTTCTGGCTAAATCTTCGGGGGTTATTTGCGTTGCTCCAGGTAAAGTTTTTCGCCACGAATGATTTCTTCCACTGCCGGCGGTACGAAATATCGAATCGACCGGCCAGTGGCAACTCTCTTTCTGATTTCAGTTGCGGAAATGTCGATTTTTCTCCGGATAATTGGGTAAGCGTGGTGCGGTTGCTGGCCACTGCGATCAAGAACAACTAAACGAACCATTTTTTCCAGGTCGGCGAAGCGACGCCATTTTGTGAGCTTGTCGACGTTATCTTCGCCGATCAGACAGTAAATCGTTGCCTCACTGTTGCGTTGACGAATCTGCTCGATTGTATCGATGGTGTAGGAAGGGGGCGGTCGCAGCAATTCGCAATCATCCACGGCAAAGCCGGGCTCATTCTCAATAGCGGCTTTTATCATCAATAACCGTATTTCGTCTCTGGCAATGGGCGCGGTCTTTCTAAGAGGCGACACGCGAGCCGGAATAAAAATCACTTGTTCCGCACCGAGTCTCTCAAGGGCCTCGCGCGCAACGATCAGATGCCCGTGATGGATCGGATCAAAGGTGCCGCCGTAGATTGCGATCTTTTTCAATGCGCAACGCTCAACGCTCAACCCGCCTTCGGCAAGTCTACGGAGCGGCAGGCGCTCAACATCCAATCCGGTATCCTGTCATGTTGAGCGAAGCGAAACATCTCGGATCAGAGATTCTTCGCTTCGCTCAGAATGACAGACCCAAATACCGTTGAATGTTGAGCGTTGGGCGTTACTCTTTGCCGCCCATGAAAGCGGATTTACTAGGCCAGCTGATCATGACCGGTGTGCCCGGCAAGGAATTGGATGGAAAAACGGCCACGCTGTTCCGAAAGGTGAATCCGGGGGCCTTCATTCTGTTCGGCCGCAACATCGAAAGCGCGCCGCAGTTGCGGAAGCTGATCGATGATCTGCGCGATTTAAGTGAGATCGAGCCCATCATTACCATCGATCAGGAGGGAGGCCGCGTTTCACGTCTCAGGCTGATTGGTAACGAGCCGCCGAACGCGCAACAGCTACGCGACAGGAATGACCTGGAGCTTATCAAACGTCATGGCGACATCACGGGGCGGTTGCTTCGCCTTTTCGGTTTCAATCTGGACTTGTGCCCAGTCCTGGACATTTCCTTCGATGACGACGCAGAGAATTCTCTGCGCGGTCGCTGTTACGGGAAAACAGTTGAGCAGGTCATACGCAATGCCGGTGTGTTCAACGCCGCGTTGAGAGGGCAGGGGATCGCAAGCTGCGGCAAACATTTTCCGGGTTACTCCGCCGCGAATTCAGATGCTCACTACGAATTGCCGCGGATCGATCGCACCAGTGAGCAACTGGATGCGAATGAGCTCGCCGTATTTCGCGAATTTGCCCACCACGTGGACAGCATGATGATCTGTCACGGCTGGTATCCCTGTTTCGAACCGGAAAAGACGCCTGCTACTTTATCGCGTCGGATCGTTAGCGACTTATTGCGCAACGAGCTTGGCTTCGATGGTCTTGTCATGACTGACGATCTCGACATGGGCGCGATCCTTACCGGATATCGGCTTGAGGAAACGATACGCCTGGCCATCGCGGCAGGGAACGACATGGCGATGATCTGTCATCGCATTCCCGAGATTGAGAACGTGCAACGAATCCTCGCGACGTTGCCCCAAGATCAAATCGATCGCGCTTTGGAAAACGTCGCGCGATTCAAAGAAAAACTTGCACGACCTGATGAATTTTCTGAAGCCGCGTTCCGCAAGGTCGACGACGAGATTTGGGACCTGCGCGTCGCGGTGCTTGGCGAAGAACGGGCCAGACAGACGACTTCTCAAAGCGTTCAACGCTCACCTGTAGAGATGTTCTGATCCGCGGATTGGATTTATCGCGCATGAGCGGGTATGCATCTTGACCCGTTCGGCGACTACAGACTATTCTCCGCTTTCTGTGGGTGTCGAACTAACCATTCGCGGGATAATCATAGGTGTCGTCATCACGTTGGTATTGACCGCGGCCAATGTGTATTGCGGTCTCAAGGCCGGTCTCACATTTTCGACATCGATTCCCGCGGCGGTGATTTCGATGGCAATTCTGCGGAGTTTCCGCGATGCGACCGTTCAGGAAAACAACATTGTGCAAACGGTTGCCTCCGCGGCGGGCACGCTGTCGTCAATTATCTTCGTGCTGCCGGGTCTCGTTATGATCGGCTGGTGGACCGGTTTTCCATTCTGGATCTCTTTCGCGATCTGCGCTCTCGGCGGCATTCTCGGTGTGATGTACTCAATTCCGCTGCGTCGTGCGTTAGTGACCAGCTCGGACCTGCCGTACCCCGAGGGCGTTGCCTGCGCCGAAGTACTGAAGGTCGGCAGTGGAGGCGATTCGAAGAATGCTTCGGACATCGAACATGGACGCGCAGGTCTGTTGGCCGTGTTATGGGGATCGATCGTTGCCGCGGTCTTCGCAATAATCGTCGCGACGCAGATATTCGCTTCCGATGTGGCGCAAACGTTCCGAATCGGCCGCAAGGGTTCCGTGAGCGGGTTTGATTTCTCGTTGTCCTTCTTGCTGCTCGCGATCGGCCACTTGGTTGGTCTCTCAGTTGGTATCGCGATGCTCATAGGCGCAGTGATCGGCTGGGGCTGGGCTGTGCCGCATTACTCCGCTCTCGCTCAGGATGTGACGACGGCCGCCGGCGCGCTGGCACAAAGTACCTGGAGTCGCAAAGTGCGTTTCGTCGGCGCCGGTGCGATCGGCGTGTCGGCGATCTGGACATTGCTAAAACTGGTAAAGCCGGTCGCAAGTGGTCTGGCCAGCGCGATGGCTGCTTCGCGCGCACGTAAGGCTGGCAAGAGCGACACGCTCCCAATTACCGAGCGCGACATCCCAATTGGTATTGTCGGTCTCGTCACGTTGGCGTGCATGCTGCCGATTGGCTGGATCCTCGCTTATTTCGGCAATGAGAGCGGCCTCGGCGCGCATGTCGTGACTCTCACTATCGGCGGCGTGGCGTATGTCCTGTTGATGAGCTTCTTTGTCTCGGCGGTCTGCGGTTACATGGCGGGTCTGATTGGTTCTTCCAACAGCCCGCTGTCGGGCATTGGAATTCTGGTGGTGATTGGCGCGGCGTTGCTGCTCGTGCTCGGTGTGAAACCGTACGTGTCGCCGGATTCCGGCAAAGCGTTGATGGCATTCGCGCTTTTCACTACCGCCGTGATCTTCAACGTCGCGGCAATCGCGAACAATAATTTGCAGGACCTCAAGACCGGCCAATTGGTCGATGCGACACCATGGAAACAGCAGGTGGCGCTCGTGATCGGTGTCATCGCGGGCGCACTTGTGATTCCGCCGGTCCTTGATCTGATGAATCATGCTTATGGCTTCATGGGCGCGCCTGGCGCCGAGCTGCGTCCCAATCCACTGCCAGCGCCTCAGGCCGGACTAATCTCGTCACTCGCGCAAGGCGTCATCGCCGCTGATATCGATTGGAGTCTGATTCGGACCGGTGGACTCATCGGGCTTTTCATTATTCTGCTGGATGAAATCCTCGCGCGCACGACACGACACATGCGCGTGCCCCCGTTAGCTGTGGGCCTGGGAATTTATTTGCCCACGCAGAGTACACTAATGGTCGTGGTCGGCGCGGTGGTTGGATGGTTTTTCGACAAGCAAGCCAACCGCAGCCCGCGTCCGGAGGCGACGAAGCAGCTGGGCGTGCTGCTCGCGTCGGGTTTGATCGTCGGCGAGAGCGTGATCCTCGTCGTGATTTCTGCAATCGTCGCGTTCTCCGGCGTAGCCGCACCGTTGGCGTTGGTCAGTCCGGGCTTTGAAACCGCCGGCAAAATCATCGGCGGTGTTGCCTTTGTGGTCGTCGCGGCGCTGCTGTATCGTTGGATCTGGCGGTTGGCAACGACAAATAGTGCAGCCCGCTCTTGATTACGAGGATGAAACTCAGGCGCTTTTTGTCCGATCCGCGGCGCGCCAAGTCGAAGGCGGGAGCTGTCTCACCGAAAACATCGCTGTGCGTGCGCGGCCCAAAGAGGTGCTGGAAGCCTTTGACCAAGGAGAGCACGCTGCCTCTCACGAGCGATTAACCACGGCTGTCTCCGTAGCGATTGACTGAGCTTCGCTGAATCAATACGTTGTGCGCTCGTGCATCCCGAACTGGAACAACTTCTCGTCCTTCAAGATCGAGAGCAGAAGATCAGGCAGATCCAGACCGAGATCGAGACCGTGCCGCTACGGCGTACCAGTCTTGAGGCGCAGCTGGCAGCAAGCGCCAGTGCGGTTGATGCCCTGAAACACAAGGCGCGCCAAGTCGAAGTAGACCGGAAGAAGCTTGAGCTCGACGTGGGGACACGCACGGACTCCATCACGCGTTTCAAGACCCAACAGTATCAAACGCGCAAGAACGACGAATTTCAGGCGCTGGGACACGAAATCGAGCGATACGAAAATGAAATTCGCAAGATCGAGGATGAAGAGCTCGAGCTGATGGTGCAGTCTGACAAAATTAAGGCCGATCTGGCTGAAGAAGAAAAGAAAGCGGCTGCTGTTAACGATTCAGTCGCACGGCAAACAGCTGATCTGGATGAAAAATCGAAAGCGTTACAGTCGCGGCTGGAAGAATTGACCAGGGAACGCGCAGAATTAGCCGGAAAAATCGATGAGGATTTGCTTGGGCTTTTCGAACGTCTTTTTAAGAGCAAAGGCGACGCCGCTATCGTCGCGATCGAGCATGGAGTCTGCACCGGGTGCCATATGAAGGTAACGAGCGCGACGGCGGCGCAAGCCAGAGCTGGGAAAGAGATTGTGAGTTCTGTACGAAGCACTGTAGCCGCTTCGCTCTGCGAAGCGCAACGTCAGTCATGGCTCACGCGCGCCGCGTCGCCCAGAGGTCGACGTCTATACATTGAACCGAAACGAAATCACGTCGCCGTCCCGCACAACGTAGTCTTTCCCTTCCAGTCGGACTTTTCCCGTTTCGCGAGCTTTCGCCAGGGAACCGGCGGCGATGAGGTCGTCATAGGAAATCGTTTCTGCCGCGATGAAACCGCGCTCAAAGTCGGAATGGATGGTTCCGGCGGCAGTCGCTGCCTTGTCGCCGGCGTGAATAGTCCACGCGCGCGACTCTTTTTCGCCTGTGGTGAGAAACGTGCGCAGGCCAAGCAGGTGATAAACGGCCCGGATCAATGCGTGCACGCCGGTATCTTTCACATCCAGACCACGCAGATAATCCAGAGCGTCCTGCTCGCTGAGATCAACCAGCTCGCTTTCCAGTTGCGCGCTGATGACGATTGCCTCCATCGCGAAATGGTGGCGCGCGTAATCCTGAACCGCCGCGACGTACTTCGCGGCACTGTAGCCGGGGGCGTTGACCTCGGCCTCCCCGCGATTGGTTGCCTCGTCGCCGCGGCCAGCGCTTCCGGCTACGGACGCCAGATCATGCTCCCCAACGTTACAGGCGAAGATTGTCGGCTTTGATGTGAGCAGAAAGAAATTGCGAGTGAGCGCTTTTTCCTCTGGCGCCAACGTCGCGGTGATGACTGGCTTACCCGCATCCAGATGAGGCAATAGCTTTTCGACAACCGCGTTCTCATTCTTCGCTGTTTTATTGCCGGCGCGCACTTCCTTCTGCAATCGATCGTGTTTTTTCTGTAGCGAGGCTAAATCCGCCAGCACAAGCTCGGTATTGATTATCTCAATGTCTCGAATTGGATCGATCGTCGTGCTGACATGATGGACGTTGCTGTCTTCGAAACAGCGCACCACCTGCACAATCGCGTCCACTTCGCGGATGTGATGAAGGAATTGGTTTCCCAGGCCTTCGCCTGCGCTGGCGCCTTTGACCAGGCCAGCAATATCAACGAATTCGATGGCCGCTGGCACAATTTTTTTGGAGTGTGAAATCTGCGCGATGTTTTCCAAGCGCGGATCAGGCACGATCACAACGCCCACGTTTGGATCGATGGTGCAAAAAGGATAATTTTCCGCCGGAGCCTTATGTGTGCGCGTGACGGCGTTAAAAAGCGTCGACTTCCCGACGTTTGGAAGGCCAACAATTCCGGCGCTAAGCATCAGTCGAGAATATCAGTAAGGAGCGGTACGGATCTGGAAACTCGGTCACGCAAACATTTCTTGTGACAGAAGATCGCTTGCGCCGCATCCTGTTCGTGCGCTTCCCCATGAACACCGATAGAGTCACGAGCTTTTGCGAGGGAACACTCTCGTCGCAGAAACAACATTCGTGCTGTGATTCATCTTTGGTCATAGAAAGCGGAAAGTCGGGCCGGCGGGATTTGAACCCGCGACCTCTTGAACCCCATTCAAGCGCACTACCAAGCTGTGCTACGGCCCGCTGGAGCGACTACTGTTTGCCACTTCTGCGTCGGAGGCAAACCTTTCTGTCCGATGCGATGAAAGCGATTATCCTCAAACGTGTGTGCGTTTACTCTGTCGCAGTCGCAATTCTGCTCTGCGCGACTGGCACAACGCTCGCTCAATCGCGCAGTCGTCTTAAACTAAACAAAGACGCTTTCGCCTTTGGCGTGCAACTCATTAAACAAGGACACTTCATCGCGGATCGAAAAGGCGTGTGGGGCCAGCATCGGCCTTCGACCGAGCTCGAGAACGAGTTCATTCGGCAGCATGGCTTCGGCGAGTACGCAAAGTGGCATCTGGCAATCGACGAGCGTTATGCCGAGAACACCAAACGAAGATACAAATTTCCCTATGGCGACTTCAAAAATGTCCATCGCTGTGGCGTGCTTGCTGTCCAGAGTCGAGCGGCTGAGTACCGTTATTCCGAAATAGAAGATGCAGCGGCCCAGCTAAGGCAAATGATCGAGGCGACTCGGAATCCAGTGCATTGAAAGTTCGTTCAGTTTGGTCTTACTTCGACGCCCAGGCGGTCAAGAACACATCAATCAACTCTGGTAGTTCGTCGCTGTAACCACCTTCGAGGATCGTAGCTACGGGAATGTCGAGTTTTCTCAGCCACTCGCCGAATGTGGAAAAATCCTCGGTCTCGAGACTCATTTGCACGAGTGGATCACGCGCGTAGGCGTCGAAGCCTGCCGAGACAAGCA
>Ga0209577_10004778_pt1 | contig 12711 bp, 5 predicted proteins | sample GraSoiAngelo_109_FD_185874 | JGI IMG/M metagenome (GOLD analysis project Ga0209577, IMG submission 185874) | Grasslands soil microbial communities from the Angelo Coastal Reserve, California, USA - 14_0903_12_20cm (SPAdes) (version 2) | ecosystem: Environmental > Terrestrial > Soil > Grasslands ... | reverse complement strand
GAAGGGGAAGATCAAGGACAAGGACGGCGGCGTCAGCGAGTACACGGCCAGCGTCACGGTGAACAACGTGAACCCGGTTGTCCAGGCCGCGGCCGACCAGGGCTCGGACGAGGGCGCCTCGCATAGCTTCAGCCTCGGCTCGTTCAACGACCCGGGCGCGAACGACGGACCGTGGCACGTCGCGATCGACTGGGGCGACGGCCACTCCGACAGCTTCAACACGTCGAGCGAGGGCTCGCTCGGCTCGCTGAGCCACACGTACGCGGACAACGGGTCGTACTCGGTCTCCGTCACCGTCACCGACAAGGACACCGGAAGCGGCTCGGCGAGCTTCAACGTCGCGGTCGCCAACGTGGCGCCGAGCGTGACCGCCGCCGCGAACCAGAGCTCCGACGAGGGCGAGAGCCACAGCTTCGGCCTCGGCTCCTTCTCCGATCCGGGCGCGGGGGATGCACCGTGGCACGTGAGCGTCGACTGGGGCGACGGTCACAGCGACAGCTTCGACACCTCGAGCCAGGGCTCGCTTGGCTCGCTGAATCACACCTACGCCGACAACGGCCTCTACTCCGTGTCGGTGAGCGTCAAGGACAAGGACGGCGCCTCGGGCTCGGCCGGCTTCCAGGTGACGGTGCACAACGTGGCGCCGAGCGTGACGGCGGCCGCGGACCAGAGCTCGAACGAGGGCGAGAACCACAGCTTCGGCCTCGGAACCTTCAGCGACCCGGGTGTGAACGACAGCCCGTGGATGGTCGACGTGAACTGGGGCGACGGGTCGCCGCACACGTCGTTCAGCAACGGCGCGGCGCAAGGGTCGCTCGGGAACCGCTCGCACACGTACGCGGACAACGGCACCTACACCGTCACGGTGACGGTCACCGACAAGGACGGCGGCTCCGGCTCGGCGCAGTTCCAGGTCACGGTCGCGAACGTCGCTCCGACGGTGACCGCGCCGAGCGACCAGAGCTCGGACGAGGGCGCCTCGCACAGCTTCAGCCTCGGCTCGTTCAGCGATCCGGGCGCTGGCGACAACCCGTGGGACGTCCACGTGAACTGGGGCGACGGCTCGCCGGTCGACCACCTCGCCTTCTCGGCGCAGGGCTCGCTCGGCTCGACCTCGCACACCTACGACGACAACGGCTCGTACACGGTCACCGTCACCGTCACGGACAAGGACGGCGCTTCCGGGTCGGCGCACTTCGGCGTGAGTGTCGCGAACGTCGCTCCGACCGCTGACCTTGCGAACGACGGCCCGGTGGACGAGGGCTCGCCGGCGACGATCTCGTTCTCGAACCAGCACGATCCCTCGAGCGCGGACACGAGCGCCGGCTTCCACTACGCCTTCGCCTGCGACAACGGCTCGCTCGCCGGTGCGACCTACGGCGGGTCGGGGACGTCGGCTTCGACGCAGTGCACGTTCCCCGACAACGGCACCTATCCGGTGCGGGCGCGGATCATCGACAAGGACGGCGGCTACAGCGAGTACACGACGAGCGTGGTCGTGAACAACGTCGCGCCGACCGTGACGGCGCCGAGCGACCAGAGCTCGGACGAGGGCGCGTCGCACAGCTTCGACCTCGGCTCGTTCTCCGACCCGGGCGCGGACAGCCCGTGGACGGTCTCGATCGACTGGGGCGACGGCCACACCGAGGCGCTGCCGAACGAAACCGCGGTCGGGTCGCTCGGCTCGGCGTCGCACACGTACGACGACAACGGCTCGTACACGGCGACGGTGACCGTCACCGACAAGGACGGCGCGTCCGGTACGGCGCAGTTCACGGTCACGGTCGCCAACGTCGCCCCGACGGCCGCTCTCAACAACAACGGCCCGGTCAACGAGGCGAGCCCTGCGACGATCTACTTCACGGGCCAGTCCGACCCGTCGTCGGCCGACACGAGCGCCGGCTTCCACTACAGCTACGCGTGCGACGGCAACACCGCCTCGCTCGCGACCACGTACGCCGGCGCGAGCGCGAGTGACTCCGCGCAGTGCACCTACGACGACGGGCCGTCGACGCACACCGTCGCCGCGCGGATCTTCGACAAGGACAACGGCTACACCGACTCGACGACGAGCGTCACGGTCAGCAACGTCGCGCCGATCGCGGATCTCTCGAACGACGGGCCGGTCGACGAGGGCTCGCCCGCGACGATCTCGTTCTCGAACCAGTTCGATCCCTCGAGCGCGGACACGAGCGCCGGCTTCCACTACGCGTTTGCGTGCGACAACGGCTCGCTGGCGGGCGCGACTTACGCGGGCTCGGGTACGTCGGCTTCGACGCAGTGCACGTTCCCGGACAACGGCACCTATCCGGTGCGGGCGCGGATCATCGACAAGGACGGCGGCTCCACGGAGTACACGACGAGCGTGTCGGTGCTCAACGTGGCGCCGAGCCTGAGCGGGCAGAGCGACCAGAGCTCCGACGAGGGCGCCTCGCACAGCTTCGACCTGGGCTCGTTCTCCGATCCGGGCGCCGATAGCCCGTGGACGGTCTCGGTCGACTGGGGCGACGGGCACACCGAGGCGCTGCCGAACGAAACCGCGGTCGGGTCGCTCGGCTCGGCGTCGCACACCTACGACGACAACGGCAGCTACACCGCGACGATCACCGTCACCGACAAGGACGGCGCCTCCGGCTCGGCGCAGTTCACCGTGACCGTCGCCAACGTGGCCCCGACGGCGGATCTCTCGAACGACGGCCCGGTGGACGAGGGCTCGCCGGCGACGATCTCGTTCTCCAACCAGCACGATCCCTCGAGCGCGGACACGAGCGCCGGCTTCCACTACGCGTTCGCGTGCGACAACGGCTCGCTCGCGGGCGCCACGTACGCCGGCTCGGGCACGTCGGCTTCGACGCAGTGCACGTTCCCCGACAACGGCACCTATCCGGTGCGGGCGCGGATCATCGACAAGGACGGTGGCTACAGGGAGTACACGACGAGCGTGTCGGTGCTCAACGTGGCGCCGAGCCTGAGCGGGCAGAGCGACCAGAGCTCCGACGAGGGCGCCTCGCACAGCTTCGATCTCGGCTCCTTCAGCGATCCGGGCGCGCTCGACAACCCGTGGGACGTCACCGTGGGCTGGGGCGACGGCTCGCCGGACACGACGCTGGCCTTCAGCGCGCGCGGCGCGATGGGCACGACGCCGCACACCTACGACGACAACGGCTCCTACACGGTGACCGTCACCGTCAAGGACAAGGACGGCGACTCCGGGTCGGCGCAGTTCAAGGTCGACGTGGCGAACGTGGCTCCGACCGCCGACCTCGCGAACGACGGGCCGGTCGGCGAGGGCTCGCCGGCGACGGTGTCGTTCTCGAACCAGCACGACCCGTCGGGCGCGGACACGGCCGCCGGCTTCCACTACGCCTTCGCCTGCGACGACGGCTCGCTGGCCGGCGCGACCTACGGCGGCTCGGGCACGAGCGACTCGGCCCAGTGCACCTTCTCCGACAACGGCACCTATCCGGTGCGGGCGCGGATCATCGACAAGGACGGTGGCTACAGCGAGTACACGACGAACGTCGTCGTCACCAACGTGCCGCCGACGGTCACGGCCGCCGCCGACCAGAGCTCCGACGAGGGCGCCTCGCACAGCTTCGACCTCGGCTCCTTCAGCGACCCGGGCACGAGCGACGCGCCGTGGCACGTGAGCGTCGACTGGGGTGACGGCCACTCGGACGGCTTCGACACGAGCACGCAGGGCTCGCTCGGCTCGCTCGCCCACACGTACGACGACAACACGGCCGGCGGCTACACCGTCACCGTCAAGGTCACCGACAAGGACGGCGGCGCCGACGCGAAGAGCTTCAACGTGGACGTGCACAACGTGGCGCCGACGGCGACGTTCAACGCGCCCAGCGACGTGAACGAGGGCGACGCGATCTCGCTCTCGCTGTCGAGCCCGAGCGACCCGTCAGGCGCGGACACGTCGGCGGGCTTCACGTACTCCTTCGATTGCGGCTCCGGCTACGGCGCGCCGAGCTCGAGCCCGAGCTCCAGCTGCCCGACGAGCGACAACGGCTCGCGCACCGTCAAGGGCAAGATCTTCGACAAGGACGGCGGCTCCACGGAGTACACGCACGCGGTCACGATCGAGAACGTGCCGCCGAGCGTGACCGCCGCGGCCGACCAGAGCTCGAACGAGGGCGCCTCGCAGAGCTTCGGCCTCGGCTCCTTCACCGATCCGGGCGCGGACAACCCGTGGACGGTCGACGTGAACTGGGGCGACTCGCACAGCGACAGCTTCACGATGGCCGCTCCCGGGACGATCCCGGCCCACTCGCACACCTACGACGACAACGGCTCCTACACGGTCAGCGTCAAGGTGACGGACAAGGACGGCGGCTTCGACTCGAAGACGTTCAAGGTCGACGTGGCGAACGTGGCGCCGACGGCGACGCTCTCCAACGACGGCCCGATCTACGAGGGCTCGTCCGCGACGATTAGCTTCTCGGCGCAGTCCGATCCCTCGAGCGCGGACACGAGCGCGGGCTTCCACTACGCGTTCGCGTGCGACAACGGCTCCCTCGCGGGTGCGACCTATGGCGGCTCCGGGACGAGCGCCTCGACCACGTGCAGTTTCCCGGACAACGTCGGCAGCCCGTTCCCGGTGAAGGCGCGGATCATCGACAAGGACGGCGGCTACAGCGAGTACACGACGTACGTGATCGTGAACAACGTCCCGCCGTCGGTAACCGCGGCGGCCGACCAGAGCTCGGACGAGGGCGCCTCACACAGCTTCGACCTCGGCTCCTTCACCGATCCGGGCGCGGACAACCCGTGGACGGTGCACGTCGACTGGGGCGACGGGCACAGCGACAGCTTCACGATGAGCGCGCCCGGCACGATCCCGGCCCACTCGCACACGTACGACGACAACACGGCCGGCGGCTACACCGTCACCGTCAAGGTCACCGACAAGGACGGCGGCGCCGACGCGAGGAGCTTCAACGTGGACGTGCACAACGTGGCGCCGACGGCGACCTTCAACGCGCCGAGCGACGTCAACGAGGGTGACTCGATTGCGCTCTCGCTGACCGGCCCGAGCGACCCGTCGGGCGCCGACACCTCGGCCGGGTTCACGTACGCGTTCGACTGCGGCGGCGGCTCGGGCTACGGCGCCTTCGGCGGCACGAGCACGGCGAGCTGCCCGACCTCGGACAACGGCAGCCGGACGGTCAAGGGCAAGATCCGCGACAAGGACGGCGGCGTCAGCGAGTACTCGCACGCGGTGACGATCCACAACGTCCCGCCGAGCGTGACCGCGGCCGCCGACCAGAACGCGAACGAGGGCGCCTCGACGAGCTTCGGCCTCGGCTCCTTCACCGACCCGGGCGCGGACAACCCGTGGACGGTCGACGTGAGCTGGGGCGACGGGCACAGCGACAGCTTCACGATGAGCGCGCCGGGCACGATCCCGGCGCACTCGCACACCTACGACGACAACGGCTCGTACACCGTCTCCGTGAAGGTGACGGATAAGGACGGCGGCTTCGACTCGAAGACGTTCAAGGTCGACGTCGCGAACGTGGCGCCGACGGCGACGCTCTCCAACGGCGGCCCGGTGAACGAAGGCTCGCCGGTCAGCATCTCCTTCTCGAGCCAGTCCGACCCGTCCTCGGCCGACACGTCCGCCGGCTTCCACTACGCCTTCGACTGCAACGGCGGCTCGCTCGCCGGCGCGACCTACGCGGGGAGCGGGACGAGCGCGTCGACGAGCTGCACCTTCCCGGACGGCTCGCAGACGAAGCCGGTGACCGGGCGGATCATCGACAAGGACGGCGGCTACACGGAGTACACGACGAACGTGAGCGTCGTGAACGTCGCCCCGGCAGTGACCGCGGCCGCGAACCAGAGCTCCGACGAGGGCGCCTCGCACAGCTTCGACCTCGGCTCGTTCACGGATCCCGGCGCGGACAGCCCGTGGTCGGTCGACGTGAACTGGGGCGACGGAGCGCACACGACGTTCTCGAGCTCCCCCGGCCCGCTCGGCAGCAAGAGCCACACGTACGACGACAACGGCTCCTACACCGTCACGGTGACCGTCACCGACAAGGACGGCGGCTCCGGCTCGGCGCACTTCACGGCCACCGTCGCGAACGTCGCGCCGACCGCGACCTTCTCGAACGACGGGCCCGTGAACGAGGGCTCCGACTTCCACCTGTACCTGAGCAGCCCGAGCGACCCGTCCGGAGCCGACACGACTGCCGGCTTCACCTACGCGTTCGACTGTGGCTCGGGTTACGGGTCGTACGGCGGGTCGAGCAGCGCGACGTGCCCGACGACCGACAACGGCGTCCGCTCGGTGAAGGGCAAGATCAAGGACAAGGACGGCGGCGTCAGCGAGTACACGGCCGGCGTGACCGTGAAGAACGTGAACCCGGCCGTCGCCGCGCCGTCCGACCAGAGCGCGAACGAGGGCGCCGCGACGAGCTTCAACCTCGGCTCGTTCGGCGACCCCGGCGCGGACAGCCCGTGGACGGTCGACGTGAGCTGGGGCGACACGCACAGCGACAGCTTCACCGTCGGCGCGACCGGCACGATTCCGGCCCACTCGCACACCTACGCCGACAACGGCACCTACACGGTGACCGTCAAGGTCACCGACAAGGACGGCGGCTACGGCTCGGCGACGTTCAAGGTCACCGTGGCGAACGTCCCGCCGAGCATCACGCCGCCGGCCGACCAGAACGCGACCGAGGGCACGTCCGCGAGCTTCAACCTCGGCTCGTTCACCGATCCCGGCCCCGACGGCCCGTGGTCGGTCGACGTGGCCTGGGGCGACGGCTCGCCGCACACGACCTTCACGCAGGCCACGACCGGCTCGCTCGGGACGAAGCCGCACTCGTACGCCGACAACGGCGTCTACACGGTCACGGTCAGCGTGACCGACAAGGACGGCGGCTCCGACTCGAAGACGTTCAAGGTCACGGTCGCGAACGCCGCGCCGGTCGTCACCGCGCCGGCCGACCAGACGGCCAACGAGGGCGCGAGCACGAGCTTCACCCTCGGCTCCTTCAGCGACCTGGGCGCGAACGACAACCCGTGGTCGGTCGACGTCGACTGGGGCGACGGCTCGCCGCACACGACCTTCACCCAGGGCTCGCAGGGCTCGCTCGGCTCGCAGTCGCACACCTACGCGAACAACGGCGCGACGCCGTACACCGTGATCGTGAAGGTGACGGACAAGGACGGCGGATTCGGCACCGCGACGTTCAAGGTGACGGTGGCGAACGTCCCGCCGACGGTGACGGCGCCGGCCGACCAGACCGCGGTCGAGGGCAACCCGCCGACGAGCTTCAACCTCGGCTCGTTCACCGACCCGGGCCCGGACAGCCCGTGGGCGGTCGACGTCGACTGGGGCGACGGCTCGGCCCATACGATCTTCAACCAGACCACGACCGGGTCGCTCGGGACGCAGGCGCACACCTACAAGGACAACCAGGCGACGCCTTACACGGTGACCGTGAAGGTGACCGACAAGGACGGCGGCTCCGGCACGGCGACCTTCAAGGTGACGGTTTCGAACGTCCCGCCGACGATCACGGCCTTCACCGGGACCAGCACCGGGCTGACCGGTCCGCTCGTCTTCGCGCCGACGAGCTTCAGTGGCACGTTCAAGGATCCGGGCACGATCGACAATCCATGGACGGCGACCTGGAAGTGGGACGGCGCCTCAGACCCGACCGCGACGCAGACCTATCCCGCCAACGGCACCGACACCCACAACTTCTCGCAGAACCACACGTACTCCTCGGCGGGCTGCAACCACAGCGCCACCGTCCGGATCACCGACAAGGACGGCGGCTACGACGAGAAGACGATCACCGGCATCGGGGTCGGCACGGGCGCCTTCCTGCCGCCGATGACGAACCAGCCGGTGACGAACAAGCTTCGGAACAAGCAGGTGCTGCCGGTGAAGATCCAGATCACGAACTGCAGCGGCGGCGGCGTGAACAACCTCGTTCCGGCGATCCGGCTCGGCGCAGGCGACCAGACCTCGACGCCGGACGACGCGGTCGTCGCGATCGACGTCCCGAGCTCGGTCTCGAACGCCGACACGACCGGCGTGATGCGCTCGAGCGGGAGCGACGGCTCGTACATCTACAACATGAACGTCGACATCCCGCTCAACACCGACTACACCGTCGTGATCTACCCGTATGGAAACGGCCAGCCGGTCGGGCCGACGCTGCGGCACGTCATCCAGGCGACGAAGTAGTCCAGGCCGCTTCGCGACGAAGGTCGAGGTCGCGGTCCAGACCCGGGCGTAGGAGGAAACCGCCGTTCGGGTATCGAGCGCGCCGGGCCGCCGACACAGACTGAGGCTGTATGCGCGTCTTGATCGCCGAGGATCATCCGCTTGCCGCCGCGGCGATGCGCGCCGTGCTCGAGGCCGACGGCGGGTTCGAGGTCGTCGGCGAGGCGAGATCGGGAAGCCAGGTGCTCCCGCGGGCGCGCGACCTTCGGCCCGACCTCGTCCTGCTCGACCTGATGCTTCCCGAGCTCGACGGGCTGGCGTGCCTGGAGCGGCTCGCGACCGAGTTCCCCGAGGTGCCCGTCGTCGTGTGCTCGGGCCAGGCGGAGCAGGAGGACGTCGACGCGGTGCGGCAGCGCGGCGCCTGCGCGTTCGTGACGAAGGCCGGCGATCCGAGCCGGCTCCCGATCGCGCTGCGCGGAGCGGCCGACGGCGATCCGTTCGAGGTCTACGGCGAGGTCGAGTCCGCGCGGCGGCCGAGCGAGGACCTCGGCCTGAGCGAGCGCGAGGCAGCCTTGCTCGTAACGCTCGCGCGGGGGCTCTCGAACCAGGAGATCGGCAAGGAGCTCTGGATCACCGAGCAGACGGTGAAGTTCCACCTCACCAACGTCTACCGCAAGCTCGGGGTCGAGAACCGGACGCAGGCGACCCGCGTCGCCTACGAGCACGGCCTCGCCTAGGGATTCACGAGCCCGCTTCTGATCGCGTAGGCGGCGGCCTCGGTGCGGTTCGCGATCTGGAGCTTCGAGAGGATGCTCGAGATGTGGTTCCGAACCGTATGCGGGCTGAGGAACAGGTCACGCGCGATGTCGGCGTTCGCCTTCCCCGCCGCGAGCAGCCGGAGCACCTCGAGCTCTCGCTCGCTCAGCAGGGCGCCGTTCCTGGACACGACCGGGGCGGCGGCCTGGACCCGCCCGAGCAGCTTCGCGGCCAGCCCGGGAGAGAGCAGCGCGTCGCCGGCGGCGGCGGCACGGATGCCGGCGACGAGCGCGGTCGGCCCTGTTCCCTTCACGAGATAGCCCGTCGCGCCCGCGAGCATCGCCTCGAGCACGTCGTCGCCGTCGCCGGAGACGGTGAGCATCACGACCCGCGTCTCGGGGCATGCCTCCAGCACGCCACGCGCAGCGTCGATTCCGTTCATGGCGGGCATCTGGACGTCCATCAGCACGACGTCCGGACGGAGCATCCGACACACGTCGATCGCGTCCCTGCCGTTCCTTGCGGTGGCGACGACGTCCAGGCCGTGCGCCGACAGGAGCTCCGCGAGACCGTCGCGGAAGTGCTCGTCGTCGTCGACGACGAGCACGTGCACGGTGTCGCTCGGATGCCCCGTCACGCTCGATCTCCCGGCCGCGGGGAGCGCTTCACTCGGGTCCTTCCGTCGAGGTTTCTCTATCTCTAGTGGGGGGTCTGTGGAAAGTCAATCACGAAAGGCTGTGGATTTCGCCGTATGCGGGGCACGGCATGCGCGTCTTTTGTCTGCAATTCGCCGATTAGTACGGATGTCCTATTGATGGATACGTGATACCCGTGCAATCGTGCGGCTTGTGGAAAACGCAAGCCCGGCGGCGCCATGCGGGGCGCGCCGCTCGCCGGGGGCGCTGGGGAAAGGGAGCGCGAATGGCGATCCGGGTTCTGCTGGCGGATGACCACAGGCTGATCCTCGAGGCCCTCGAGCGGACCTTCGACGAGGTGGAGGGAATCGAGATCGTGGGCACGGCCAACGACGGCCGTCAGGTCGTCCCGCTGATCACGCGCACCAACCCGGACCTCGTGCTCCTGGACATGCGGATGCCCGAGATGGACGGCCTGACCTGCCTCGAGCGGATCCGGAAGCAGCATCCGCGGGTGAAGGTCGTGATGCTGTCCGCCTTCGACGACCCGGAGCGGGTCCGCGCCGCGCTGAAGCGCGGCGCGAGCGCGTACATCGTGAAGACCGTGAACCCGCTCGACCTGCCCGCGGCACTGCGGCAGGTCGTCCAGCCGACGATCTACTTCGGCCTACCTCCGCAGGAGGACGACCCCGCTGCGGCCGCAGGCTTGACGGAGCGCGAGACGGCGATGCTGCGCGCGCTCGCACGCGGCCTCTCCAACGCCGCGATCAGCAGGGAGTTCTGGGTCACCGAGCAGACGGTGAAGTTCCACCTGACGAACATCTACCGGAAGCTCGGCGTCAAGAACCGAACGGAAGCCACGCGGTACGCGTACCAGCACGGGCTGGCCGACGAGCTCGCGGTCGCCTGAGCGCCGGTCCCGCGGCGAGCACGCTCAGCGCCGCGGTGAGCGCGAGGACGAAGACGACCTTCCAGACGTGCGGCGGAGGCTCGAGCGGCGAGATCCAGTAGGCGATCGTCGCCAGCCAGGCCGCGCCGGCGCGCCGGTGGGCGACGGCCAGGGGGACGAACAGGATGACGAGGTAGTGCGTCCACATGATCGGTGAGGCGAGGAGGCCGAAGGCGAGGGCGGCCGTGAAGGCGCCGAGGTCTCGGTCGCCCGCGAGGCGGACGACGATCGCGGCGACGGCGAGCGCCACCGCGATCGCGAGCAGCCGGGCGACGTGCGGCGTCGTGCCAAGCCGGAGCGTCGCCGCGACCACCGAGTGCGACCTGACTTGGAACGCCGTGGCGTCGGCCTCGAGCAGGTGCCGGTACTGCGAGAGTCCCTTGAACCCGATCAGCGCCCAGCTGCCGCTGAGCTCCGCGACCGCGACCGCGGCCGCCACCGCCGCCTGCTTGAAACGCTTCGTCGCCAGGAACCAGGCCAGGAGCGGCCACGCGAGGAGCTTCAGCGCGACCACGGTCCCGACGGCGGCGGCGCCGCGCCACGAGCTTCGATAGCGCCAGGCGAGCGCGACGCCGAGCGCGAGGAGCCCGTCCGGCTGGCCGAGGCCGATGGTGGCGACGAACGGGAACGACGTCAGCGCCAGGCCGTACACGCGCAGGTCGCGGACGCCGAGCACCCGCAGGGCGAGCACGAGCGCAGCGGTGCACGCGGTACCCCACACGACGACGGCGGGCACGAACGGCAGGAGCGAGAGCGGGATGCACAGAACCGCGAGGAGCGGCGGCGGGATGTAGGAGTTGCTGGCGGCGAGGAGCTTCGCCGGATCTGGAGCCGCGTACGGCGACCGGCCCGCCAGGACGTCCCTCCCGGCCGTCCATGCTCCCCCGTGGAAGTCGAAGCCGTAGATCCGGCCCTTTACGGCGAGGGTCAGCGTCAGCGCGGCCATGGCGGCGCCCAGGAGCACGGATGGCCCTGCCGAGAGGTCGAGCAGGCTCCTCTGCTCCCGTAGCGGTGCGAGCCGCGCCGTAGTGGCTGCCACTGAGACGGATTCAACGTCCGCGGCCGCTCACGGCCACCGCGAGAAGGTCGAGCCACGCCTATCCGCGCGGGTATGTTCTCCCGGCTTCGAGGCGCCCACGATTGGGCGATGAGCGCTGCCCCGCAGCGTTGGGAGGTCGCGCCTCAGCTCGAGGTGCTCGACGTCGCGCCGCCGAGCGCGGCACCCGCGCCGCGGATCAGCTTCATCGTGCCGGTGTTCAACGAGAGCCGGACGATCGGCGAGGTCCTCGACCGCGTCGACGAGCTCGGGGTGGACGCCCAGGTGATCGCCGTCGACGACGGCTCGTGGGACGGGACGTCCGAGCTGCTCGACCGCTGGGCCACGGGGGGCGCCGGGCGCCACGTCCTCCACCAGCCGAATCGAGGGAAGGGCGCGGCGATCCGCGCGGCGATTCCGCTCGTCGACGGGGAGATCGTGGTCGTCCAGGACGCGGACATGGAGTACGACCCCGCCGACGTCCCGACGCTCGTGGAGCCGATCGTGCGCGGCGTGGCGGACGTCGTGTACGGGTCGCGGCTCTCCGGCGGGCGGCCCCAGCGCGCGTACCTCTTCTGGCACCTGGTCGGGAACCGGGCGCTCAGCCTGCTGACGAACGTGCTCTTCAACACGACGCTCTCGGACATGGAGACGGGGTACAAGGCGTTCCGGGTCGACGTCCTGCGCTCGCTCACCCTGACGCAGGACGACTTCGCGATCGAGCCCGAGATCACCGGTGAGGTCTGCGCGCGCAAGCTCCGCGTCTACGAGGTGCCGATCGCCTACTACGGGCGCACGTACGCCGAGGGCAAGAAGATCACCTGGACGGACGGGCTGAAGGCGATCAGGACGCTCGTCGCCGTCCGCCTTCGTGGCTGAGCCGCTCGCCCAGGCGGGATTCGCGCCGCGTCGCGCGCGGCCCTTGCGGCGCTGCGCGCTCGCGGCCGCCGGCCTCTGCGTCTCGGCCGTGCTCGCATGGCTCGCGATCCGGAGCGTCGACCCGCACGCGTTCGTCGGCGCGTTCCGTCGGACCGAGTGGTGGTACCTGCTTCCGTCGGGCGCGGCGCTCGTGGCCGCAGTCCTGGCCCGCTGGCTGCGTTGGTGGCTCCTCTTCGCGCCCGGAAGGCGACCGCCG
>Ga0209577_10004777_pt1 | contig 12713 bp, 16 predicted proteins | sample GraSoiAngelo_109_FD_185874 | JGI IMG/M metagenome (GOLD analysis project Ga0209577, IMG submission 185874) | Grasslands soil microbial communities from the Angelo Coastal Reserve, California, USA - 14_0903_12_20cm (SPAdes) (version 2) | ecosystem: Environmental > Terrestrial > Soil > Grasslands... | reverse complement strand
CGCCTCGTTGGTGGCCGCCGCCCCGGGGGCCGGTGCCGCCGCGGTGTCGGCCCCGGCGCCGGCGGCCGTCTGGCCCACGCCGGCGGCAGCCTCGATGCGGGCGTCGTTGAGGCGGGTGCCGCAGCCGGCCACGAGCAGGGCCGCCCCGAGGGCTGCGATCCAGCGAATCCCACGGCTCGTGTAACTGGCGCGTGCCATTGGCGTCCCCCCCACCGCTCACGCTCCCGAACCAACGCTATGGAGCGAGTGCTTACACGCTAATGCGCCCCGGCGCGCACGTCAAGGTCCATGGTCGCGCCTCCGCCGCGCCGCTGTCACGGCACGGTCTCACCGGCCCGGCAGCCCCTGGTGGGCGCGGACGTCGGCCGGCAGGCGGGGGTCGTCGGGGGCGACGTGGAGGGACCTGCCGTGGGGGATGGGGACGGCGCCGCTGGGGCAGGCGTAGTCGGTGCCCTGCCCGCAGATCCCGGCCCGGAGGAACGACGGCATCGGCGGGAACGTGTCGGCCTTGAGGGCGAAGAAGTTGTAGGGCACGAAGTAGCCGATGAAGCCGGTCACGGCCAGGAACCGCAGCGCCGTGCGGGGCGGGCCGGAGAGGCGCAGCCGTTCCGCCCCCCGTTCGGCCACCGACAGGCCCCGGTCGTCGCGGAACCATCGCAGGGCGGTCATCCCCGCCACGTAGAGGGCGATGATGAACGGCTCGAAGAGCGGGAACTGAAAGTACTTCCCGGCGAAGAGCGTCAGGCTGTGGGGGACGCCGGGGTAGGCGGCGAACTGCGTCCGCATGAAGACGTTCTCGACGACGAAGTCGAGGAACAGGACCACGACGAAGAGGCGGGCGAAGAGCCCGAGGTTGGTCATGGCCGGGTGGCCGGCCCTCACCCGGCGCATGTACCAGCAGCCGAACACCGCCGAGCCGAACATGAAGACGGCGTAGAAGCCGCTCATCACCAGGAACGGCTCGGGGAACAGGTTCTGGTTCGGCGCCTGCAGCCCGGGGATGTAGCGGGCCCACGAGGCGAAGTTGAGGAAGTGGGCGTTGTAGCTGAACGTGTAGTTGAAGTAGTTGTCGAGCGGGTCGTAGAAGTACATCAGCAGGACGGCGACGAGCATCATCCCGTCGAAGGTGAAGCGGCGCTCCCGGATCAGCGGGCGGACGAGGAACGTCCACACCATCACCAGCCCGGCGGCGAACACCCCGGCCTCGAAGAGGTGGAGGGCCAGCAGCTTGCTCTGGGAGATGGGGTCGGTGCCCCGGGGGCTCGTCTTGAAGTCGGACGAGAGCATCCAGGCGGCGAAGCCCCGCAGGATGACGGCGGTGGAGGCGGCCCCGGCCGCCGCCCACAGCCAGATGGTGGCGGAGCGGGGGGCCGCCGCCGCCGGCGTCGCCGCCGGGGCCGAGGTCACGGGCCTGCTGGCTGTCTTCACCGGCCGCCTCCTCGTTTAAAGCGAGTGAGCACTTGCTCCGACTGGGCGAGCATCGTAGCCTGAAGAGCGCGGCCCGTCGAGCAGGCCTGGAGGGGAACAGCGGTATGAGCGACTACGACCCGTACTCCTATGCGGTGAAGCAGGACCCGTACGCCCACTACGAGCGGTTGCGGAAGACCTGCCCCGTCCACCACCACGTCCTCCACTCGGTCGATGTTGGCAAGATCAACGCCAACCCCCTGGTGGCCCGGCCGACCACCGAGTTCTTTTCGGTGATGCGCTACGCCGACTGCGCCGAGGTCCTCCAGGACGCCGCCCGCTTCGCCAGCGGGCAGGGCCCGGGCCCGGAGCGGCTCGTCGCCCTCGACGGGATCGGCATGCTCATCTACGCCGACGAGCCCCACCACACCCGCCAGCGGCGCATCGTGGGCAAGGGGTTCAGCCCCCGGATGGTCGAGCTCGTGGCCCCCAAGGTCCAGGCGATCTGCGACGAGCTGATCGACGGGTTCGCCGCCAAGGGCGAGGTCGACATCGCCCCCGACTACGCCAACGCCGTGGCCATGGGCGGCATCTGCGAGATGCTCGGCATCCCGGCCAGCGACAGACCGCTGTTCCGGCGCTGGACCGAGGAGACGATTGCGGCCTTCGGGGGGAACCCCGAGTCCTACGAGCAGTCGTTCCAGTCGCTCATGGAGCTCTCCCAGTACTTCATGGTCGAGATCGAACGGCGCCGGGCCATGGCCGGCGACGGGAAGGACGTCCCCGACGACATCCTCTCGGCCCTCATCTTCTCGCCCTACGAGGAGCGCCAGTTCAACGACGTCGAGCTGATCATGGCCTGCCAGATCCTGCTGGTGGCGGGGAGCGACACCACGACCCACGCCATCGGGAACGCCGTGTGGCTGCTCTGCACCCATTCCGAGGAGCGGGCCAAGCTGGTGGCGGACTGGTCGCTGCTCGACAACGCCATGGAGGAGGTGATCCGCTTCGAGCCGCCGGTGCAGGGCCTGTTCCGCACCGCCACGGCCGACACCGAGATCGCCGGTTGCCCGATCCCGGCCGACGCCAAGGTCCGGGTGATGTACGCCTCGGCCAACCGTGACAGCGACTACCTGCCCGACGGTGGGGAGTTCCGCATCGACCGCGACCCGAAGTCGCTGCGCCGCCACCTGTCGTTCGGCTTTGGCATCCACGCCTGCGTCGGCAGCGCCATGGGCCGCATGGAGCTGCGGACGGCGGTGCGGACGCTGTTCTCCCGCCTCCCCGACCTGGAGCTCGATCCCGACCGGGCCCCGAAGTGGCTCGACGCCTTCTTCGCCCGGGGGTTCGAGTCGCTGCCGGTGCGCTTCACCCCGACGTCGCCGACCTGACAGGATCGGCGGCCATGAGCGACACCCTTTCCCTCACCGTCGACGGCGCCGTGGCCGAGATCACCTTGACCCGGCCCGACGTCCTCAACCGGTTCGACGTCGAGCTCCACGAGGCGTTCACCGGGGTCCTGCTGGAGCTGCGGAGCCGCACCGATCTGCGGGCGGTGGTGCTCGCCTCGACCGGCAAGGTGTTCTCGGCCGGCGGCGACTTCGAGCTGATGCTGGCCGGCCGGGCCGACGTCGCCACCCGCACCCGCCTCGTCGACGAGGGGCGGCTCATGTTCCGGCTCCTGGCCGACGTGCCGGTGCCGGTGGTGGTGGCGCTCCAGGGCGACGCCATCGGGCTCGGCGCCACCGTGGCCCTGGCCTGCGACGCCATCGTGGCCAGCCGTAGGGCGTCGATCGCCGACCCCCACGTGGCCATCGGCCTCGTGGCCGGCGACGGCGGCTGCGTCGTGTGGCCGGCGGCGGCCGGGCTCCTGCGGGCCAAGCGCTACCTGCTGACCGGCGACCGGCTCTCCGCCGAGGACGCCTGGGCCATGGGCCTCGTCACCGATCTGGTCGACGGGCCCGACGAGGTCCTGCCCGCCGCCCGGGCCCTGGCGGCCCGGATGGCGGCGCTGCCGCCGCTGGCGGTGCAGGGCACGAAGCGGGCCCTCAACCGGGTGCTGCAGGCGCGGGCGGGCGAGGTGCTCGACCTGTCGTTCGCCCTGGAGGCGGCGTCGATGGCGTCGGACGACCTGGCCGAGGCCATCGCCGCCTTCAAGGAGCGTCGGGTCCCGAAGTACCAGGGCCGCTGAAGGAGGAAGGGATGAGCAACGACAATGTGGCCCTGGTGCGGGACTTCCTCGGTTCCATCGACCGGGCGATCACCCACAAGGACCCGGAGGTCATCGAGACGCTCCTCGGCCTGATCGCCGACGACATCCGCTACCAGAACAAACCCCAGCGGCTGATCGAGGGCAAGGAGGATTTCTTCAACTGGTTCATGGAGTTCATCCCCTGCGAGCACATGGAGTGCAACGTGCTGCGGGCCGCCGCCGACGGCGACTGGGTCCTGACGCAACGGCGGGACAGCTGGACGATGAACGGCGTCAAGGTGACCATGGACCTCATGGGCAGCTTCGAGGTCCGCGACGGCCAGATCGTCACCTGGCTCGACTACATCTCCGACCGGGAGCAGTGGGAGGCCAGCGGTCAGATGCCGGAGGGGTTCTTCCAACGCTGGGCGTCCGACACCGTCGTCTACGAGAAGGTCTGAGGGCTCATGGCTCTCGAGGTCACCGTCGACGAGGGCCTCTGCCTCGGCGCCCAGCGCTGCCTCTACCTGGCCCCGACGGTGTTCGAGCTCAACGCCTCCGGTCAGGCCGAGGTCCTCGACCCCGCCTCGATCTCCGAGGCCGAGCTGATCGAGGTCGCCCGGCAGTGCCCCAACTTCGCCATCACCGTCAGCCGCGACGGCGAAGTGCTCGTCGGAGGCGACTGACCCGCATCACCGGCGAGACTGGGCGGGTGCGAGACGGCACCCTCCGGTGGACGGGCACCGCCGTGCCGGCCGCGGTCGCGGCTGGATACGCCTGGTGGGCGACGGGCCTCCGGCCGTTCACCGGCCCGGCCCTGGTGGCCGTGCTGGGGGCCGGGTTGGCGGCGATGGCGCTCGGCGCCGCTGCGCTCCCGCGCCGGACGCCCCCTCCCGCCGCCGGCCATGCCGGAGTGTGGTTCGGCCTCGGCGCGGCCCTGGGCCTGTGGCAGCTGGCCTCGTTCCTCCAGCACCCCCGCTCCGAGCACCCAACCCTCAGCTCGCTGGCCAACACCCTGTTCCAGAGCCACCCCACCCGCGCCTTCGCCCTGCTGGCCTGGCTCGCCGGCGCCGCCGGCCTGGCCCGCCGATGACCCGCCCGGTCACGCTCGTGGGCTTCGCCCTCTTCGCCGCCGCCATGGCCGCCTGCCAGACCCTCGCCCTGCTCCGACGAAGCACGGCGACGCTGGGCCAGGCCCTGGCCCGCGTCCGCCGCTCCACCCTCGGACGGGGGTTGCTCCTCGCCACCTGGCTCTGGCTCGGCTGGCACCTCTTCGTCCGAGCCGAATACCACTGAGCCCAGACCAACTGGCGTTCGTCTACCGGGATGCAGCGGAAATGGAACGCCGGTTCGAGGCCGGCCGAGTCGTCAGGCCCACCAGGTGTGGGTCGAGCCTTCGGCGGGGCGGCGGGGGCGGCTGAAGGGGTTGGTGGCCCGGCCGGCGGGGGTGGGAACGCGGTCGCCGCGGCGGGGGGACGGGCGGCGACCCGGGAGGGGCGGGACCGGGTCCCACGAGCCCGTGCCGGAGGAGTCGGGCCAGGCCGGTCCGGCGCCGGGGCCGGACGAGCCGGGCCCGGAGGACGGCGGCGCCGGCGGCAGGGCGGCCAGGGCCAGGCGCCACGCCCGGGCGCCGAGGAGGGCCCCGATGCCGGCGCAGACGAGGGTCACGGCCGGGGCGATCATCGGGCCGACGGCGGCGACGCCGAGGGCCCCGAGGGCGGCCAGGCGGGGCTCGTGGACCTTGGTCAGGGCCCAGGGCAGGGCCCAGCCGAAGGCGGCCCAGCCGAGACCGGCCCGCACCGCCCAGCGCCCGGCCCGGGCCAGCACCCGGGGGCGGTCGGAGGCGGCCAGCAGGCCGAGCGTCAGCAGCGTGGCGGCCAGGAGCCCGGCCAGGCCGCTCACCTCGCGGACGCGGTCCGGGAGCCAGCCCAGCTTCGGGAGGTGCTGCGTCGGCAGGTCGACCGACAGCGCCGGGGCCTCCGGGAGGGAGGCGGCCAGGTCGGGCCGGGCGGCCAGCAGGGCGTCGCGTCCGGCGGCGGCGATGGGGGAGACGTCGAGGTCCACGGGCCCGTCGTAGTTACCGACGAGGCGCTGGTGGGAGTCGACGATGGCCGTCCGCAGCGCCTGGAGGGTCCGGGGGTCGTCGAGCGCCTTGTGGGCGACGGTGTCGATCTCGGTGTCCGACACCGGGCTCCCGGCGGGCAGCGCCTGGCGCAGGGCGGTGGCGAGACCCTCGGCCACGGCGTCGCGGATGACGGGCTGGTCGACGAGGACGTCGGCGATGCGCGCCGAGCGGCCTGAGTCCAAGATGGTGAAACGGGCCGCGAACGACCACCAGGCCAGGCTGGCGGACAACAGGCCCACGGTGACCAGCAGGGAGGCGGCGGCGCGGCGCATCTCCCGCGCTTATCGGCCGCATTCCCCCCGGACATGAGGGGGACGGTCAGGTGGTGGTCGGCACGCCCTCCCGGCGCAGCCGGGCGTAGACCATGAGCGACCCGATCGGGCCCAGGACGATCGCCGCCACGGCGTACTTCCACGTCCAGCGCATGTCGGCCCGCACGCCGAGCACCATGGCGGCGAAGGCCAGGAACACCATCCCGTGGACCGACCCCATCAGCAGCCGGCCGGGCCGGTTCCCCGCCACCCAGAAGACGAACAGGATGCAGTAGGTGAACGTCTCCGTCACCGCCACCACCCGCAGGGGCACGAGCTTGCGCTCCAGTTCGGTGGTGGTGGAGTCGGCGAAATCGGGCACGGCCCCAGACTAGGGCCGCCCGCCTCAGCCGCTGGCTTCGGCGGGCTCGGACGCCGCCTCGCGGTGGGCGAGGCCGTGGAGCATGAAGGCCACCATCTCGTTGACGATCCGCTGCCGGCTCGGCCGGCGCTTGCCCGTCGGGAACAGCCACTCGTCGAGGAGGGCCATCGACATCACCATGCCGGCCACGAGCCGGGTGGAGATCTGGACGTCGAACTCGAAGCCCCGCAGCGTCGCCTCCCGGCCGGCCACGGTCTCGAGCTCGTCGAGGAGGCGGCTGAGCGGCGCGGCCTCGTTGAGCTCCTGGATTGACTCGTAGGCCTGGGCGGTGACCAGCGCCAGCACCAGCTCCCGGTTCTCCGACAGGAGCCGGTAGAACCCGTCGACGAAGGCGAAGGAGATGCCCTCCGGCGTGTGGTCGGCGGCGGAGCGGGCCATCCATTGCTCGACGTAGTCGTGGGTGAACTCGTTGATCGGGTCGAGGATGGCCCGCTCGAAGAGCTTGGCCTTGGTGCCGAAGTGCCGGAACAGCAGCGCTTCGGAGACGCCGGCCGTGAGGGCGATGTCGCGGGTGCTGGCCCCGGCGTAGCCCTTGGCGGCGAACAGCGAGCGGGCCGCTTCGAGGAGGAGACGGCGAACTTCGTTGGGGGCTCGACGAGCGGCCCCCGGCTTGGTTCCCCCGGCCTTGGCCGCCGAACTCTCCGCCATTGCGTCGCCAGCATACCTGGCGCTCATGGGACCACCGTGCCATCCCGGGCCAGGCCGTGGACCATGAAGTGGACCATCTCGTCGACGATCCGCTCCCGCGACGGCCGGTTGTCGCGGGGGAAGAGCCAGTCCTCGAAGACGGCCAGGGCCACGACCATGGCGAACGTGACCCGGATCGTGACGGGGACGTCGACGCCCTCGAGCCCCCGCTGGGCCAGCTCCACCTCGACCACCGTCTGGAGCCGGTCGAGGGCGTCGGACAGCTCCGGCTTGGCCGTCAGGTCGATCTCGTAGGCCCGGGCGGCCAGGAGCGCCATCACCAGCTCCCGGTGCTGGGACAGGAGGTCGTAGAGCGGCGACACGTAGTCGCGGCTCGGCACCTCGGGCGGCGGCGGCGTGTCGGTGAGCTCGGCCGGGCGGCCGTCGACGTAGGCGTCCATGAAGCCGTGGAACGGATCGAGGATCGCCAGCTCGAAGAGGTTGGCCTTGGTGCCGAAGTGGCGGAACAAGAGGGCCTCGGAGACGCCGGCGGCGTCGGCGATCTCCCGGGTGCTGCTGCGGGCGTAGCCCCGGGCGGCGAACGTCTGGCGGGCGGCATCGAGGAGCAGCTCCCTGACTTCTTGCGGAGACCGTCTCGTCCGGCGATGCTCGGTGTCGGAACCGTTCACCTTCATCTCCGCATAGTAGCTAGTACACACTCTCTATGTCGAGGAGGGGCGATGGCCGTCCTCAACGACGCCGGCCTCGACTACTACCTCATCGTCCACGGCCGGGCCCGGGTCGTCGAGGGCACCACCGAACGGGTCGGCGGCGTCGGGCCCTGGGCCGGCTGACCTGAAGCGGCCGGCGTCATCGGCGCCGGTACCGTGGATCCGTGCACCGCCCGAGCCGCCTGCTGATCGCCGTCGTCCTCGCCCTCCTGGCCGGCGCGGCCTGCTCCTCCGGCGCCGGCAAGGTGGCCGAAAGCGGCAAAGCGGCCGGCACGATCACGACCACGGCCGCGCCCGTCCCGGCGACGACGACGGCCCCGCCCACCACCACGACGACGGCGGCCACCACCACGACGGCCCCGGCCCCGACCACCGCCCCCGCCGCCACGACCTCACCGGGCGGGCTCCGGTGGGCGGCCTGCGGGGCGCTCCAGTGCGCCAGCCTGGCCGTTCCCCGCGACTACGCCGACCCCGCCGGCCCCACGCTGACCCTGGCCCTGGCCCGCAGGCCGGCCCGGACGCCGGCGGCCCGGATCGGCTCGCTGCTCATCAACCCCGGCGGCCCGGGTGACTCCGGCGTCGACGACCTCCCGGGCGAGCTGCGCTCCCTCACCGCCACGCTCCAGAACCGCTTCGACATCGTCTCGTGGGACCCGCGCGGCGTCGAGCGCAGCGCCCCCGTCCACTGCTCCGACCCCAAGGCCAAGCCCAGCAGCGGAGGCGACGACAGCGGGCCGCCGCTCGACCCCGCCCCCACCGACGACGCCGGCCGGAAGGCCCTGGCCGACGCCTACCGGGCCGGCGGCGAGGCCTGCCTCCAGTGGAGCGGCGACCTGCTCCGCCACGTCGGCACCGACAGCACGGTGGAGGACCTGGAGCGCATCCGGATCGCCCTCGGCGAGGACAAGCTGACGTTCATCGGCCACTCCGCCGGCACGCTGCCTGGCGCCGTCTACGCCGACCGCTACCCGCAGCACGTGCGGGCCTTCGTCCTCGACGGGCCCATCGACCCGAGCCTCACCCTCGACCAGATGACCCTGGCCCAGGCGGCCGGGTTCGAGGGGGCGCTGCGCTCCTTCTTCGCCTGGTGCGACGCCACCGCCACCTGCCCCTGGCGGCCGGCCGACGCCGACCGCACCGCCGCCTTCACCGCCCTCATGGACCGGATCCGCCAGAAGCCCCTCACCGCCTCGGGCAACCGGATCGTCGGCGTCGACACGTTCGTGAGCGGCGTCATGAGCCGCCTCACCGCCCGGTCGAACTGGCCGTCGCTGGGCAGCGCCCTGGCCGCCGCCGAGCGCGGCGACGGCTCGCCGCTGGCCACGCTGTCCAGCAACTACGAGAACGCCGGCGCCAGCAACGCCGCCGACGCCCGCCAGTCGATCCTCTGCCTCGACCACCCCGCCCCCCGCGACCCCGGCGCCTACCCGGCGCTGGCCGAGGCCTCGAAGGCCCAGGCGCCGGTGTTCGGGCCGGTGTTCACGTGGGCGGCGCTGTCCTGCGGGGTGTGGCCGGTGCCGTCGACGCTGACGCCGAAGCCGCCCCGGGCCAACGGCGCGCCGCCGATCCTGGTGGTGGGCACGACCGGGGATCCGGCCACCCCGCAGGCCTGGGCCCGGTCGCTGGCGGGCCAGTTCGAGCACGGCGTCCTTGTCCTGCGCCAGGGCGCCGAGCACGTCGCCTACTACTACTCGGCCTGCGTCCGGGCCATCGTCGACCGCTACGTCGTCGACGGGCAACCGCCGGCGTCCGGCACGACCTGCGCCAGCTGACCCGATCGGTTCGCCGCCCGGATTTCCGGGTAGCGTGCGGGCATGGCCAGCAACAGCGGCACATTCCACGAGTCGGAGGAGCGCCTCCGGCCGCAGACCATGGAGCACCACCGGGCGATCGTGTCCCTCATGGAGGAGCTGGAGGCGGTCGACTGGTACGACCAGCGCATCGACGGCACCGACGACCCCGAGCTGCGGGCGATCCTCGTCCACAACCGCGATGAGGAGAAGGAACACGCCGCCATGGTCCTGGAGTGGCTCCGCCGGCGCGACCCGGAGCTCGACCGCTTCCTACGGCAGTACCTGTTCACCGACGGATCGATCGTCGCGCTCGAGCAGGAGGCGGAGGAACCCGCTCCCGGCAACGGCGCGTCCCTCGGCATCGGCAGCCTGCGCACGAGGAGCTGAACCGTTGAGCCATCTGCACCGGGAGCTCGCTCCCATCTCCGAGACCGCCTGGAAGCAGATCGAGAAGGAGGCGACCCGCACCCTGCGGACGTTCCTGGCCGCCCGCCAGGTGGTCGACTTCTCCGGCCCCCACGGCTGGGACTACTCGGCCGACAGCCTCGGCCGCCTCGAGCGTGTCCCCGGCCCGGTCGACGGGATTGAGGCCGGCATCCGGGTGGTGCAGCCCCTGGTCGAGCTGCGGCACGCCTTCTCCATGTCGCGGGCCGACATCGACGACATCGACCGGGGCCGGGCCGACCCCGACCTCAGCATGGTCATCGAGGCGGCCAAGCGGGGCGCCCTGGCCGAGGACCACATCGTCTTCCACGGGTTCAAGGAAGCCCACATCACCGGCATGGCCGAGGCGTCGCCGCATCCCAGCGTCGAGATCGGCGACGACTACGCCGAGTATCCCCGGCTGATCGCCCAGGCCGTCTCGACGCTGCGGGAGGCCGGCATCGACGGGCCCTACGCCGCCGTGCTCGGCCCCCGCTGCTGGACGGGCGTGGTCGAGACCACCGAGTACGGCGGCTACCCGGTGCTGGAGCACCTCCGCCTGATCCTCGGCGGCCCGGTCGTGTGGGGCCCGGCCGTCGACGGCGCCATGGTGCTCTCCGTCCGGGGAGACGACTTCGAGCTGACCTGCGGGGAGGACATGGCCATCGGCTACATCAGCCACGGGCCGGATGCGGTCCAGCTGTTCCTGGAGGAGAGCATTGGGTTCCGGGTGATCACCCCGGAGGCGGCTGTCCCGTTCCGCCACCTGGGCTAGGGCCACCTGGGCTAGGGCCCTGCAGCGTCTTGGCCAGGTAGCGGAACGCACTCGCCGACGACGCCGATGTGTTGATCCGCCAGTTGTAGCGCTTCTTCACGTCGAAGTAGACGACCGCCTTGATGTCGGTGAACTTCGTCTTCAACGTGGTGGCGGCGTCGCGGAGCCACTGGGCCTTCTCGCCCGGCTTGCGTTCCTGAGCACCGAACTCGCCGACCATGAGCGGCTTGCCCCGGGCCGAGCCCCAGTCGTAGAAGGGCTGGAACGTCCACTCGAAGGAACGCCACTCGTCGCCCCGCCGGCCCGGCGCCCAGTTGTAGCCGTTGGCGCAGATCCAGTCGACGTAGGCGTCGCCGGGGTAGAACTTCTGCGCCGCGCCGGTGGCGAAGCCCCAGGCGTTGGGGCACCACACCCACGACACGTTGGTGACGCCGGCCCGGTCGAAGATGCCGTGGATGCGCTTCCAGGCGGCGATGAAGGAGGCGGGGGAGCCGGCGATGTGCCTGTTGCGGTTGCCGTCCATCTCCCAGAACCATTCGAGCAGCATGGGGTAGCCGGCCGCCTTCACGTCGGCGGCCCGCTGCTTGATCAGCCCGTCGTAGCGGCCGGAGTTGACCGCCGCCGTCGACGCCGGGGCCCACGACACGAACGGGACCCGCCCGTTGAGGTTGTCCCACGCCTCCCGCCAGCCGGGGAACTGGGCCGTCCAGCCCTCGTAGATGTGGTCGACGTCCTCCTTGCGGCCCAGCGACGACTCCAGGTCGAGGACCCGGTTCTGCTTGACCGCCCGCGAGCCGCTGGCCTCCTGGTAGGTCCCGACCCACGTGACCCCGTCCTTCGGGGGGACGACGTTGCCGTTGCCGTCCTTCTTGGACCGGCCGCCGGCGGTGGCGCCTAACTCCAATACTTAATGTCTCAAACATTGTCGAGACTTTTGCGTGGTTTGCCACGCTCGGCTGGGAGAAAGCCTGGGACTGGTCGCCAGAAGGAGATGGGCCGCCGACCTTCGGCGCCGTCTGCTCCGGCCAGTGCGAGATCTTCCTCTGCGAGGACGGCCAGGGCGGCCGCGTTCCATCGGCGCCGCGGCTGGCCGCGCCGGAGTGACTGGGTTGGCATTGTGTCTCCGGGAGGAGTGACGTCCCGGCTGCCCCAGCCGAAACTCCGTCTGAACGCATAGAGAGTTCAACGAGCGGCGGCCGGCTCCTGCCGCCTCCACCCGGTTTCACACCATCGAAACTAGGTCAGGCGGTTGGTCCGGTCCCCCCAGTAGCGGTCGCGCAGCACCCGCTTGTAGAGCTTGCCCGTCGGCAGGCGGGGGAGGGCCGGGTCGAAATCGACCGTCTTGGGGCACTTGTAGTGGGTGAGCCGCTCCCGGCAGAACTCGATGAGCTCGTCGGCCAGCTCGGGCGACCCCTCGGCGCCGCCCACGAGCTGCACGACCGCCTTCACCTCCTCGCCCATGTCGGCGTTGGGAACGCCGATGACGGCGACGTCGTCGACCCGCGGGTGCATGACGAGGACGTCCTCGATCTCCCGCGGGTAGATGTTCACCCCGCCGGAGATGATCATGAACGTGGCCCGGTCGGTGAGGAACAGGTAGCCATCTTCGTCGACGTAGCCGACGTCGCCGAGCGCCGTCCACGTCGGATGGCGCGGGTGGCGGGAGGACTTCGTCTGCTCCTCGTCCTTGTGGTAGTGGAACGGCGCCACCTCCTGCTCGAAGTAGACGAGCCCCGGTTCGCCCGGCGGCAGCTCGTTCCCCTCCTCGTCGCAGATGTGGAGCACGCCGAGCACGGCCCGCCCGACGGTGCCGGGGTGGGCCAGCCACTCCTCCGGGCCCACGTAGGTGAGGCCGTTGAGCTCCGAGCCGCCGTAGTACTCGTAGATGATCGGCCCCCACCACTCGAACATCGCCTCCTTGACGGGGCGGGGGCAGGGGGCGGCGGCG
>Ga0209577_10004775_pt1 | contig 12716 bp, 5 predicted proteins | sample GraSoiAngelo_109_FD_185874 | JGI IMG/M metagenome (GOLD analysis project Ga0209577, IMG submission 185874) | Grasslands soil microbial communities from the Angelo Coastal Reserve, California, USA - 14_0903_12_20cm (SPAdes) (version 2) | ecosystem: Environmental > Terrestrial > Soil > Grasslands ... | reverse complement strand
ACATCCTGCAGTTCGCGACCGTCGTGACCCCGGACGCGGACCCGGTGAAGCGGGATGCCATGCTCGAGGTGCTGAATCACTTCTTCGGGAACAAGAACGCCTACTACCGTGGCGCCGATCCGCCGCTCAAGAGCGAGCGGCGCATTCATTTTCGGGTGCTGCGGCGCTGGCAGCTGCACGTGTGGGAGCTCAAGGGGGCGCCCGAGACGTGGAGAGAGCAGCTCGAGCACGACTTGAGGCTCGAGCCTGTGTTCGCCGTGATCTCGGGTGTCGGCGGGCGCGCCTGGGAGCCGGTGCACGAGTTCTGCGAGCATCAGGAGATCCCCTGTCTCATGCCGAACGTCGACCTGCCGGTGGTGGACGAGAAGGCGTTCTACCCCGTGTACTTCTCGCGCGGCGTGCTGCTCGAGGCGGACGTGATGGCCCAGCGGCTCGGCATCGCCGCCTCTCTCGCAGCGCCCCGCGCGCCCGCGAGAGAAATCGTCGAGATCTTTCGCCCCGACGATATCGGAGCCGCCGCGGCGCACGCGCTCGCGGCTGACCTCGCACCCAACGTCACGCAGGTCACGCTGAAGGAGCTGAAGACCAGGTCCCCGGCGGGCGAGCTGGCGCGGCTCGTGCGCGAGGCGAAGTCGGCGGATGCGCTCGTGCTGTGGCTGCGCCCGGCGGACCTGAAGGCGTTGCCCGAGCACGCGACGCTTCCCGCGACCGTGCTCGTCTCGGGGCTCATGGGAGGGCTCGAGCAGGCTCCGCTGCCGTCCTCCTGGCGCGCCACGACTCGGCTGACCTATCCGTTCGCGCTACCCTCGCAGCGCATGATCGCCATGAACTATCCGCTCGGGTGGTTCCGGATCCAACAGATCGCGGTCACCGACGAGCGCACGCAGACCAACACTTATCTCGCCTGCTCGATCCTCGCCGAGGCCGCCAGCACCATGCTCGACAACTTCGTGCCAGACTATCTCGTCGAGCGCGTCGAGGTCGAGCTCAGCCACCGCATCATCAACGGCTACTACCCGCGCCTCGGGCTCGCTCCGGGGCAGCGCTTTGCGTCCAAGGGGGCCTATCTGGTGCGCTTCAGCGAGCCGACCGGCACGCGCATCGTCGCGGACGGGGACTGGGTCGTCCCGTAGCGTTCTCTGGGTATACTCCCTCGCCTATGCGATCTCACGCGGCGGTCCGCCGGGCCGCTCTCGCCGCCGGCATCGGCCTGGCTTCGGCATGAATGACGCCTCGGCAGCGAGAATGAGGGTCGTCGCCCGTTCGTTCGGGCGGCAATCCTGGCTCACGGGCGCCGCCTACCTGGGGCTGTACTGGCTCCTCGACTGGGCGAGCTACGTCGAGCCACTCCGTCACACGAGCGTCACCCCCTGGAATCCCAACACCGGAGTGCTCATGGCACTGCTGCTGGCGCGCGGCGTGCACTGGGCACCCATCCTCGCCCTCACAATCTTCGTGGGGGAGCTGTGGACCGACGTGGGGCCGCCGCCCTGGCAGGTGCTGGCGCTGACCTCGAGCTACCTGGCGGTCATCTACGCCGCGACGGCGTGGGCGCTCCGGCGGCGCGGCCTCGGGGAGCCGATCGAGACACCGGGCGCGGCGGCCTGGTTCGCGGGTGCGGTCGCGGTGGCCACCGGTGTCGCTGCGGCGGGCTACGTCGCCATCCTCGTGAGTGCCGGACAGGTCGACGGCAGCGAGGCGTGGGCGGCGGTCGCACGCTACTGGATCGGCGAGTTCAGCGGCATCATCGCGCTCACGCCGCTTCTGTTGATCCGGATCAACCGCACGGCGCTGCGGGACCGGCTGCGGCACAACCGGCGCGAGCTCATCCTCCAGGCCCTCGGGGCGGTCGCCGGCGTGACGCTCGTCTTCGCGCTCGCCGCGGCGCGCGACGTGCACCTGTTCTATCCGCTCTTCGCGCCGGTCACCTGGGTCGCGCTCCGGCACGGAGTGCCGGGCGCCATGATCAGCGTTTCCCTGGTCCAGGCCGCGCTGGTCGCGGCGCTCGAGCTCACTCCGGGGTCGATTTCGCTCTTCGACGTGCAGTTCCCGCTGCTCTCCCTCGGCGTTACGGCGCTCTTTCTCGGAGCTCTCGCAACCCAGCGCGACGCCGCGCTGCGGCGCGTCCGCGAGCAGGACGCGGCGCTCGAGCGCTCGATGCGCTTCGCCGTGGCCGGCCAGCTCGCCTCCGCGCTCACGCACGAGCTGAATCAGCCGATGACCGCGCTCCTGTCCTACGTGCGGGCGGCGGAGCTCATGAGCGAGCCACATGGGGCCGCCGACGAGCGGCTCGCCGGCACGCTGCGCAAGGCCGGCGCGGAAGCCGTACGCGCGGCGGCGGTGCTGCGGCGGCTGCGCGAGTTCTACCGCGGCGAGGGCGGGCGGCCCGAGCCCACCGACGCGCTCGCGGTGTGCGAGCACGTGGCGGAGGCGCTGCGGGACAGAATGCGCCGCGGCGCCGTGGAGTTCGAGCTGTACCGCGGTGAGCGCCTGCCGAGCGTGGTGACCGATCGCACTCAGCTCGAGATCGTCATGCACAACCTGCTGACGAACTCCCTCGACGCACTCGACTCCCTGCCGCCGGGGAGACCCCGATCGCGGCGCATCGAGGTGACGGGGGAGGCGCGCGGCAGCGACGTGCTGATCGCGGTCGACGATTCGGGGCCGGGAATTTCCCCGACCTTGGGCGAGCGCTTGTTCGAGCCTTTCGTGACCAGCAAAATCGCCGGCATGGGACTCGGACTGTCGTTGAGCCGCACCTTTCTGCGCCACCAGGGGGGCGATCTGTGGACCGAGCCGAGCCGCCTCGGCGGGGCGCGCTTCGTCATCCGGCTGGCCACACACCCGACGCCGCAGACCAGCCTGTGACAGGTAAGCCCGTGACGCCCGCACCCGACACCACCGAGAGTGGCACCGTCTTCCTCATCGACGATGATGCCGGTGTGCGCGACTCGCTCGCCCTGCTGCTGTCGCTGAAGGGGGTGCGGACGCTCCCCTTCGCGAATGCCGAATCCTTCATCGAGACCTACCGGCCCGAGTGGCCGGGCTGCGTGCTCACGGACCTGCGGATGCCCGGCATGACGGGCCTCGAGCTGCAGGCGGCGCTGCGCGGGCGCGGCATCGCGGTCCCGGTCGTGGTGCTGACCGCTCACGGCGACGTCGCCACCGCGCGCGCGGCGCTCAAGAACGGCGCCTTCGACTTTCTCGAGAAGCCGATCGATGATGCGGTGCTGCTCGAAGTGCTCGAGAATGCTCTGCGCGCCGATCGCGAGCGGCGCGCCGTGGCGGCGTCGCGCTCCGCGAGCGACGAGCGTCTCGAGCGGCTCACCGCACGCGAGCGGGAGATTCTCGCGCTCATCGGCGCCGGACATCAGAACCGCGAGATCGCCTCGGAGCTCGGCATCAGTCCGCGGACCGTCGAGGTGCACAAAGCGCGCATCATGGAGAAGCTCGAATGCCGTACGCTCGCGGAGCTCATCCGCAAGCACGTCGCGAGCGGCTGAGCCGTGACCCCGATCACATTTCTGCGAGCCGGGCGTTGCCGCCCGCGGCCGGTGACGAGCCCTCATGCGCATTCTGTGAAGCCCGCACTCCGGGCGGACGCGTACGAGTGCCCCCTGATTTGAGCTGAGATTCGCGTCCCTATGCTGTGTTGCAAACAACAACACACGGCATTCGGCTGCGATGACACTCACGGCTGCACCTGGCGCGACGGTTTCCGCATCGGAAGAACGGCGCGCCCATCGAATCATGCTGGTCGACCCTCAGCGGTTGTTCCGGCAGGCGCTGCGGGGCTTGCTCGAGGCCGAGCCCGGGTTCAGCGTCGTCGGTGAGGCGGGGTCGCCGGCCGAAGCGCTCGAGGTCGTCGGCGTCCTGAAGCCCGACGTCGTGGTCACCGAGCTGCACCTGGGCGACGATTCCTACGCAGGCGAGAGCTGCGGCAGCGGACTGATCCGCACGCTGCACAGCCGCTTCCCCGCCACGGCGATTCTCGTGCTCACGAGCGCGCGGGCGCGCGATGTCGCGGCCGCGGTGAGGAAGGCGGGGGCGCTCGGATACCTGCTGAAGGAGCACGGCCGCGAGGAGCTGTTCAGGGCGCTGCACGAGGTCAGCGCGGGTCGCTGGTATCGCGCGATCGCCCCCGAGATGTCCACGCGCACCGCGGCGCGCGAACGTCGCCACCTCGGCAACCGCGCGGCCTACCTCACCGAGCGCCAGCGGCAGGTCCTGCGGTCGGTGGCGCTCGGCTATCGCACGCGCGAGATTGCACAGATGCTGGGCCTGAGTGTCAGGGCCGTGCACCGACAGCGCGAGCGACTGCGCCTCGCGCTGCATCTCAACAGCACCGCTGAGCTGACACGCTTCGCGGAGCGTGAGGGCTTCACCGAGGGAGCCGCCGAGCCCGTGCGTTAGCCGGGCATTCGCAGTCCGGGCGCCGCACCCGCCGCCCCGCTCAATCTTTCTCCGAGCGTTCCACCGCTGGTCTGAAACGGCGTTCCCGGTGCGCCGGCAAGCCATCCTGTTCGCTCTTAAGTCAAGTCCAAAGAGCCGCCCGCGCGCTCCTACCCACTAACCCCACTCGGGCTAGGGAATTGACGGGGTCTCAACCTTCGGCGTCGTGACATCGTCGCCGGGGTCCGCTCAGGGCATTTTAAGCCCCGTAACAACGAACCACGCGCTACAGGTCTAGCGCAGCGGCACCGACGGGCGCCGCATCGGGAGCCGAGCGAAGCGGAGCGCTGAAAAACAGCGCTGGCAAGAGTCGAACTTGTACCTGCATACAGAACGAACAGCGGGCGATACACGCCCTTCACAGTCACTCACGGGTGTTCACCGCGCTCCGCCTACCGGCGGATCTGGTTGGAGGCGTTATGTTTAATACACGCGGTTGGATTGCATTGAGCTTGCTGAGCGCCTTCGCGGTACCCGCGATGGCTCAGTCGTTTCGCGTTCAGTGTCCAACCAGCACCATCACTCACCCCGTTGCGGCCAACAACGATTCCGAGCCCGCGTACACCGCGCCCACTTACGCTGCGCCCAGTACCGATTACACGGTCGGCAAGACCGGGCCCGTGAACGGCGCGATCAAGTGCCAGCAGATCGCCGGCGGCGACGGCTATGCGGTGATGGGCGACGGCACGCAGACGTATCTGTTCTCCTTCGGACCGCTGTCGGGAATTGCGGATATCACGCAGGGCAGACCCGGCACGGAATTCCCGAGCGTCTTCAACAGCCCGTTCGCGGTCTCCGCCACCAACTACATGGTGCCCGGTGATCCCGCCACCACGGTGGATGGGGCGACGCCCGGCAACGCGTCCGGCGGACTCGTACAGCCGCTTTCGCCGGCGCAGCTGTCCACGCTGGCGGCCAGCTACAACGGCGCCGTGGGCTTGGATGCTCACGTCTCCAACTTGGTCAACGTTCTCGACATCAGTGAGAGCGGAACGACCGTGACGGTGGTGGGCTACGTGCCCCTCGACCTGAACCTGAAACCGGGGGATCAGGTCATCATTAAGGGAGGCGCTGACCTGCCGATCGGCTACCAGGGAACCTTTCCGGTGACGGCGGTCAACGTCGCCAACCCGTTCTTCGCCGCCATCAACGCCTTCCAGTACGACTGCACTCAAGGCACCAACGCCAGCACACCGTGTCCCACCGGCATGGCCGCGGTGAATGAATCTTCGACCGTGACTGCATCTTTCCCGAGGGTTATCGACGGTCATGTCGATCCGCGCCAGATCATGGATGTGGGCGTAATGAACGGCAACATCCCGGCGCCGCTGATGGCGATCGACGAAGACGACGAGTTCTTTCTGACGCTGACCAACGTCGGGATGATCATGCGGCCGGACCTGTTCGAGCAGCACACGGTCCACTTCCACGGCTACCCGAACGCCTCGGCCTTCTACGACGGCGTGCCGGACGCGTCGGTGGCGATCAACATCGCCGCCAGCTTCACCTACTACTACCTGGCGCCGGATGCGGGCACGTATTTCTGGCACTGCCACATCACGCCTCCCGAGCACCTGCAGATGGGCATGGTGGGGCAGCTGTACGTGCGGCCGCGGCAGAACCGGGTCCCAGTCAGTAACGATCTGTATGCCGCGCTTCAGCAGCAGGAGCTCGATCTGCGCACCAAGTGCGATTCCACGACCGACATCCTGTGCAGCAATCCCCTGCCGGCATTGCCCACCGGCGTGACGACGACCGTGGGTCGGGCTGCCGCCGGCAACTACGCCTACAACGACGGCGACGGCTCGACCTACTACGACGTCGAGTACCCGATCCAGATGCACGGTTTCGACCCGAACTTCCACTTCGTCGGCATGACCTTCAACCCCGAAGGCTTCGCCGACATGAAGGACAAGTACTTCCTGCTGAACGGCCGCAGCTACCCCGATACGGTCAACTCCGATCCGCTGCAGACGCAGTCGGCCGACGGTGTGTATCACTTCTCGCAGCCTCTTCCGACGATCGTCACCATTCCGCACGGCGGGCGAGCGCTGCTTCGGATCTCGGATCTGAACGTGTCGGAGTACCACACGCTCGCTTCCCTCGGGGTGCCGATGACGGTGATCGGGTACAACGCGAAGCTGCTGCGCGACCAGGCGGGCAACAACCTGTCCTACACGACGAACTCGATCACGCTCGGGGGCGGCGAATCACTCGACGTGATCCTGGATGCCTGCGCGGTGCGGCCGACATTGACCTCAGGTGCCCCGGACTACACCAGCTGCACGACCGCGATACCGGCCGGCACCTACTACCTCTACACGCCCAATCTCGACCATCTATCGAACGACGCGGAGAACTTCGGCGGCCAGATGACCGAAGTCCGGGTCCAATAGGGGAGCGGCCATGAGCGCACAGATTACAAGAAAGGCGACGACGATGAATCGCATGCTTCCCCTCCTGGCCGCGGCGGCGGGCTGGCTGCTCGCGGCGGCGGCGCAGGCCGCGGCTCCCGGCATCAGCGGAAACGCGATCAACCTGACAGCGAGCCCGGCGTACCTGACTCAGCCCGACGGGCAGTCGGTGTACTCCTGGGGGTACGGCTGCACCGGCGGGGTGTTGTCGGCCGGCCAGAGCTTCGTTCCGGCCACGACCACGACGCCGTTCTGCACGACGATGCAGGTTCCCGGCCCGACGCTGGTCGTCACGGAAGGGCAGACGGTGACGGTGACCCTGACCAACAACCTCCCGGCTTCCGCCGGCAACACCTCGATCCTGTTTCCGGGCTTCAACGTGTCGGCCTCGGGCGTGCAGGGCCTGCTGACCTCGGAGGCTGCTCCGGGCAGCACCGCCACGTACACGTTCACCGCGTCTTCGCCCGGCACCCGTGCTTACTACAGCGGCACGCAGGGCGATCTGCAGGTCGAGATGGGTCTTTACGGGGCGATCATCGTCCTGCCGGCAAGCCCCCCCGCCGTATGCACGGCCGGGCTGCCCACCACGAACCCGGGTGGGAACGCGGCGGCTAGAACCACCTGGGGCGAGTCTGATTTCCGACTCGCCTCCGCAGCGTACGACCACCCGGATACCTGCTACGACCGCGAGTACCTGTTCCAGTTCTCCGAGATCGATCCGAACGTCCACATCCAGGCGCTGGCTCAGGTTACCGCCTGCGCGGCGCCCGGGGCGGCAGTTGGATGCCACTTGAACGTACCGACCGAGCCCTATCACCCCGTCTACTTCATGATCAACGGCCGGTCGATGCCGGACGACATGGACTCCAACTACGCGGCGCAGTATCCACACCAGCCTTACAACGGCAATCCGCACATGCACCCGGGTGAACTGACGCTGCTGCGGATCATCGGCCAGGGGCGCTGGCAGCACCCGTTCCACGAGCACGGCAACCACGTACGCATCCTGGCGCGCGACGGCAACCTGATTCTCGGTAACACGTCGCTCAACTATCCAGCCGGCGGAACGGCGACCGTGTCCGCGCCGGCGCTCGCCGGACCGCTGCTGTTCACCACGACGACCACGCCCGGCCTGGCGATGGATGGGATCTTCTACTGGAGCGCCAGGGGCCTGAACTGGGACGCGTACGGTCACCATCCCGGAGCCGGTACGACGGCAAACTCCGAGCTGCCGTGTGCCCCGGACGCCAACGGCTACAACACCGGTGCGACGGGCGCGATCAACTACTTCGAGTGGTGCCAGGACCACAACAAGCCCTTGCAGGCCAAGCCGTTCGGCGATGTCGCGGCCGGCGGCCCGGTAACGCTGCCCGACCCGAATCTCTTCACCAACGGCGCCTGGTTCGGCGGCAGTCCCTATCTGGGCCCGGACGCGACGGTACGCGCCACCGGTCCGACCGGGACGACCCCGCCTTCGGGCACGATCGCAAACCCCCCGACCTCGGAAGCGGGCTTCGCCTTCATGTGGCACTCCCATAACGAACGGGAGATCACCACCAACAACATCTTTCCGGGCGGCATGTTGATGATGATGCTGGTCGATTCGCGTGAATTCGTGATCGACGAATCGAACTAAGCGAGGACACTCCCAATGCGCTCCAACAACTACAAGTCGGTCCTGAAGCACGCGGGACTCGCAGCCACTGCTCTCCTCTTGGCGAGCGGCGTGGCATTCGGCCAGCAGACGGTCAACCTCTCCGTGGGGCCGGCGACTGCGATCCAGCCCGATGGCACCGCGGTGCCCATGTGGGGCTACACCTGCGGCACCGCCGTGACCGGCTCGACCGCAACGTGTACGGCGCTCAATCCCGCCGTGCAGACGTTCAATACCAACCCTGCTACTCCAGTTGCCTCTGTGGGGAGTCTGTGGTCCCCCGTCGTGATCACGGTGCCGACCGGCCAGGATCTGACGATCAGCCTGACGAACAATCTGACCTTCGCCGGCGGCAACATCCCCACGTCGCTCGTGATCGTGGGCCAGCTGGGCGGCGGACTCGGGACGACGGCGACCTCGAGCGCGAGCCCCAACCACGCCAACGCGCAGCCGCTCACCTGGCCGATCGCGGGCGATGCGCCGGGCGCACCGGTAACCGGGGTCGGCACGCCCCCGGTTCAAGGCAATCGCGTGCAGTCGTTCTCTACCGAAGTGGCGGTGGGCACCCCGGCAAGTCTGTGCTGGGGACTCACTTGTACCGTTCCGTCGCCCGCGCTGAAGCCGGGCACCTACCTGATCGAGTCCGGCACGCACCCCTCGATCCAGGGCCCGATGGGCCTCTACGGTATCCTGGTGGTGACGACCGCCCCGAGCGGGACCACTGCGGGCACGGCCTACGGAACGGGCGCCACCGCGGTCACGTACAACGCCGACCTCCCGCTGCTGCTCAGCGAGATCGACCCGGTCCAGAACGCGGCGGTGCAAGCTGCGGTCGGAAGGGTGGGATTCAGCGAGACCAAGGTGTGGTCGGGACTGTACGGCGGCTGCGGCAATCCGGTGAACGCGAATGGAACCGCGAATGCGGCTTACCAGACGTGTTATCCGCCGGCGGTCAACTACACCCCGCTCTATTACCTGATCAACGGCCGTGCTTTCGATAAGACGAACGCTTCGGCCTCGCTGTTTGCGGCTGCGCCGGCCGCCGGGGTCACGGGGTCGGTGCTGGTCCGCCTGGTCAATGCCGGCCTGCGCATGCACGTGCCGTCTATCGTGGGCGCGGCCACGGGCGGCAATGCCACCGCCGTCCCCGCGGTGCCCGCCGTTTCCGGCTTCTCCCTGATCGCCGAGGACGGCAACGTGCTGCCCGGCGTGCCGCGCGTGCAGAGCGAAGTGTTCATGCCCGCGGGCAAGACCAATGACGTGATGATCAACGTTCCGAGCGCCACGACGGCTCTGCCGATCTTCGACCGGGAGCTGAGCCTGTCGGCCAATTCGATCGCCCGCGATGCCGGCATGCTCGCTTACATCAGCGTCAACGGCGCCGCGCTGCCGACCGGCGGGGCGTTCAGCGCCGCAGCGACGACCGCGGTGGCCAATCCGGACTCGTACTATCTCGTTGGAGGCAAGACGCTGGTCGTGCTGGATGTGGGCAAGGGCGTGGTCGCCAATGACGTGAACGTGAACGGCGTCCAGGTCCTGGTGGCACCGACCGCCGGCACGCTGGCTTTGAACCCGGACGGCACGTTCAGCTATGTGCCCAATTCCGGAACCACGTCCGACTCGTTCACTTACTGTGCGAACGGCACCGTGACGGCGGGGGTCTGCTCGTCCGGCATCTCCACCACGGTCACGCTGGCCGCCTGCACGGGCAGTTGCCTCGAGCCGGGCAGCGGCATCACGATGAATCCCATCACGTTCACCGCGAACGGGACGTTCCTGAAGATCCAGCCGCCCGGGATCCTCGCGGTCGACAAGGACGGGGCCGGCTATCCGCTGACGGTTGCGATGTCTGCCGGCAACGCCCCGGTCGCATCGGGCGGCCTGACGCTGAGCGTGGATCCGAATGGGGGCTTTTCCGCCTCGGCGAGCTGCACTCCGACGGCTCCGGCCACGAGCTGCCCCTACACGTTTACCTACTATGCGCAGAACTCGCAGGGCACGGTGAGCTCCGGCAGCGCCACGGTGACCATCAACTTCGCGCCGGCCTCGGGGCTGGCGGTGACGGTTCTCGACGGCAAGGACGTGCTGGCGGCCCGGACCAACCCGGGCGTCACGCCGACGGTGATCGCGGACTACCGCTGGATCATCGAAGAAGATCGCACCTTCTACGTGAATCCGAACTGCACCGCGAACCCGCCGGCGGCGGGCTGCCCGGGTGCGACCACGGCCGGTCTCGGAACCACGGGCATCGTTCCGACCTTCGGCACCAACTTCCATACCAGCTACATGCCGCTGATCGCGGCAGGCTGCACGGGGCAGCTCTCGTGCGAAGGCGGCCAGACGATCTTCAATCCGGTCACCGGAACGCACGACCCGGCGGTGTGCGACCTGGGCAACGGCGTGTGCCGTCCTGACACCTCGGGTAACGGCTTCGCGTCGCACATGCCCGGTGAGGTCCATCTCGATCCGACCAAGCGCTACTACCTGACGATCTTCCCCGGCGACGCGGGCAATCCGTTCGCCAATGGCAATCTGAGCGCGGACTGTACGAATGGTTCCGCCGCCGCCAGCACTCCAGGGGCCTGCGGCCACGGCATGGGCGGTACGCCAATTGCGCCGCTGGTGTCCTGCTCCACGACGACATCCGGCACCACGACCAGCACGACCTGCACGGCGACGGTCAACGGGGTCGCAGTGAGCTGCACGCCCGCCACCGGCCAGACGTCGTGCGTTCCCGCGGGTGCCGCGTATTCATCGCTGACGGTGCTGACGCAGCCCGATCCCTATCCGCCCTCGAAGCTGTCGGTATTCGTGTTCCAGGACGACTTCCCGCTGAACGGCGAGCACGACGGTGGCGGCAGCGTGGATGTGCTGGCGCCGAACGAGGCGGGACTCGGTGGCTTCAATATCGTGCTGTTCGACGATGCCGGCGGCACTGGAGATGCGACCGGACAGATGACATACGACATGTTCAACCAGCCGCTGGTGAACTCCCTGGCGGGAACGATCGATCCGGCCACGGGCCTCGACGCCTGCCCAGTTACGAAGATCTCGCGCGTTGGGCAGGTGCCTTCAGATCCGAACAATCCGAACAGCCCGCTGGTACCCGACAAGACCCAAACCGGCATCACCGGCACGATCGCCGTCTGTCCCAAGTACGAGTCGAATGGCACTACCTTATCCCCGCTGGCAGGCCAGGCAGTCATAGCCAACCTGATGCCGGGACGATACGGCGTGGTGGCCACGCCGGGAGCCGATCTGATCGCCCGCGGCGAGGAGTGGCTCCAGACCAATACACTCGACGGCCAGAAGGCACACGATTCCTTCCTGCGGATCGGCGAGCCGAGCTTCTTCCAGGAGTTCGGACCGGCTGGCTACCACGTATCGATCGGCTTTGCCAACCCGGCGATCATCAACGCCCGCCTGGCGGGCGTGTGCAACGGCACCGACCCGAACGTCGCCGGCGGCGCCTGCACGAACACGCTGACCGGTTTTGTCTCGACGGAGCGCATGAGCCGCACGCCCGATGAGCGGCTGTACGGCAGTGGCGACTACAGCAGCTTCGGCTTCACCCAATGCTATGTGAGCGTGGGCGACGCCGACGGCGAGGATTTCGCGTTCACCAAGTGCGACGGGTCGGGGCACTTCACGTTGTCCGGCCTTCCGAGCGGCGATTGGAGATTGACCGTATTCGACCAGTGGAACGACATGCTGGTGGATGGACTGTCGACGCCCGTGCGGCTAAGCGGTGGAACCACCGATTTCGGCGAAATTGCCATGAACCAGTGGCAGACGAACATCTACACCTCCACGTTCTTCGACGCCAACGGCAACGGGGTCCGCGACAGCAACGAAACAGGCCTGACGCTGGTGCCGACCAACATCCGGTTCCGCGACGGCAGCTACTCCAATTTCAATAACACCGACCTCGCCGGCAACGCCGGCTTCAACGAGGTGTTCCCGCTGTTCAGCTGGTACGTGATCGAGACCGACTCGACCCGCTACAAGAACACCGGAATTCACGTGGTGTACGACGCGGGCGGGCCGGCCGACGGCACCTGCACCTCCACGACGGCGCCCTGCAAGAGCTCGGCGATCGCCGCAAACATGGCCAACACCTTCGAGACGGTGTCGGTGCCGGCGGCTCTGCGGGTTCCCGGCGCGGTCTATTGCAACAACGCGGACTGCACCGGCAA
>Ga0209577_10004773_pt1 | contig 12720 bp, 10 predicted proteins | sample GraSoiAngelo_109_FD_185874 | JGI IMG/M metagenome (GOLD analysis project Ga0209577, IMG submission 185874) | Grasslands soil microbial communities from the Angelo Coastal Reserve, California, USA - 14_0903_12_20cm (SPAdes) (version 2) | ecosystem: Environmental > Terrestrial > Soil > Grasslands... | reverse complement strand
CCAAATGCTTTCATAAGTGGCTGGATGGCATGGTTTGCACATATAGTTGCTGGAAGCTTGTACGCTGTAGGATTTGGGTCATTTCTTTTTAGTCTATTGAAAATGATTAATATTCTTGGAGACCATCCTCTGTTCGGAATTATTCCTTTTGATAAGTTAATAGCCGTAGCATCGATTGCTGCTTTTACATATATCAATGTTAAAGGAGTTTCAGAGACAGGCAAGGCTGGAACAATAGTCACAATAGTTCAGCTCGGAACCATCGCCGCCTTGATAGGTGCGGGTTTCTGGACAATACATGATCATCCAAACTGGAGAGGAAATTTTAATGATTTCATACCAAATGGTATAGGTGGGATTGTAGCTGCTATGGGCTTGACTTTCATAGCGTTTGAAGGTTACGAGATAATAGTACAAACAGGAGAAGAGGTAAAGAACCCAAAGAAAAACATTCCAAGGGCCATATTTATATCACTAGCAGTTGTAGTTGTCCTGTACTGTCTTGTTGCTTTTGTTTCCATAGGCGCGATATTTCCTAAAGATGTCCCAGCATGGAAATACATAGGTCATTACGGTGATCTCGGTATTACGAAAGCTGCTGCGCTCTTTCTCCCTTACGGGGCATTTATAGTACTCGCAGGAGGTATTGTCTCTAGCTTAGCAGCATTAAATGCCACTACATTTTCTTCTTCCAGAGTTTCGTTTGCAATGGGGAGACACTATAATTTGCCGCACCAGCTAAGCTCTATCCATTCTAGATACAAAACCCCCCACATTGCTATCGTAATATCGGGCGTAATTATGGCAGTTATGGCTTATGCACTTCCTCTTGATCAGATTGCAATCGCTGCAGGGGTCATTTTCTTACTGCTATTTACTCAGGTAAACATCGCCGTCATTAATATAAGAAGAATTTATGGCGATAAGCTAGACTATGGATTTAAGATTCCTTTTTTTCCAATAATTCCAATTGTCGGTATCTTCCTTAAACTTGGTCTTGCGTTGTACTTGCTAGTCACTCAGCCAATGAGTTGGGTTATTTCAGCTCTCTGGATAGTAGTGGGCTTTGCACTTTATCGTATGTATACTTTCAAAAAAGAAATTGAGCATTATGCACCTCTTGTAACAAGCGAAGGGGATTTAACCAGAAAGGAGTACAGAATCTTGATTCCATATACTCCAGAAAATCCTGATAGGCTGCTAAGATATGCAATAAGGGTTGCCAAAGAATATGATGGGGAAGTCAATGTATTAAGGATACTCACGGTACCAAATCAAACACCACTATCTGCAGGAACTGCATTCGCAGATGCTGCCAGAAAATCATTTGAACCATTGGAAAAAATGTTAGAACAAGAGAATATTTTGAATCACTATTTATTTAGGATTTCGCATGATGCGAATGAGGCAGTATTGGCAACGATTGAAGAACAAAAAATTGATTTGGTAATTACAGATTTTGAAACATACAGAAATAATAAGAAACTTCAAACGCTAATTACCTGTAATGTGCTTGCGATTAGAACAACTGGGGATGACCTTACTTTATTTGAATCCTCGAATGAGGTTAGGGCGGATTTGACACCTCCGGCACAAAGGGCTGGACGAACCATCAAAAAGAATATGGTCGTTTTATATGATGGTGGATATAATTCGGACCTTGTACTAAAGGCAACGAGCTGGCTAGAACACTCCGGAAAATTTAATGTGAGTGTATTAGCGGTAAATAGAAGACTTGAAGGCCATCCGGCAGAGGACGCTAAGGAACTCGAGGATCGTATTGTTCAAGACAACATGCGTAAAGAGTACCTTGAACAGGTCGGAGTTGAGTTTAATGAAATTTATTTGTCAGAGGAAACAGGGAAGAATAGCGAAAAATTTGCTGATTTGATTCTGTCTGCTGTTAACGCATCCCAGCCTGATTTAGTAGTGACTGGTGCAACTATTGGAAAATTTAGCTTTTTCAATAACAGCCACTTGTTGTCTCTATTAGATCAGTTAAACTGTCCTATTATAATTGCAAGAGAAGTCACTTTTCCCGGTGTTCATCGTGCGAAGGCTTGGTTTCTGAAACTCATTAGGGGCTAACTGGAGAATAGAAACTTAGTAGACTATAATTATTACGAATCTAGTAGCCATTATTTTCTCGAAACCTCGAATATATTGAATCATACAAGCCGCGAGTGTATCGAGATCGTTAAACCAATTAGAGAGCGGAATTATTATCGACTTTTTAGCCGCGTGTACATCCAATATCCTACGCCGATTATTATTGCTAGGATTATCAGACCTACAAAAATACCGGCAAGCACCTTTATGAGAAAGGCGATGATCGCAATTATTACTATTAAAACTATTATTCCAATGATTATCTCTACAATTGCTTTTCCTAAACTCAATAATACGCCCTTCTTGAGTTATACAGTATTATGCAGTTAAATAAGTTTCTTGGCATGAAAAGAGCGTTTAGTCGTCTGTAGTTAGCTGCATCGCACATTACAAGGCTGCATGTCATTGTAATCCTCAATCTGTTTTTTTGATAAAAGAGAGAGAATTACTTACATAAGATTCATAACGAATCTTGTGATAGTAATTGTCAGGTCGTGACATGGCATCAAACCGAGAACAGAGAAGTAACCTCGACAACCCATTTCTAAATCCAATCGGCCTCTAGCAAAATTATCTGTTAATTGAGATTCAAGCAAGGAGAGGATTTTATGAGCACACAATCAAGGCTAACGAATATGGTTCAAAGTATTCTGGGAACGTTAGTTAAGGGCAGCAGGCGAACAAAAAAGAAAGGTAGAATAAAGAGACATGAAACTCTTCTTTAGTTTGATGCTCCTAATCATTAGCCGACAAAATTGTCAGACTTTTTGGACTATTTTGTAGATTACAAGTGAAGCAAGCAACTATCACAATTATATTAGTAATCGAATAGGTTTAGACATAAGGGTAAATAGAGCTAGTCCTCTCCTTTTCTAAATCACTCTGTTTACATCCAATTAGTATGAGGACAATAGATGACCTTCTAGACAAAATTCTTTCTGGAGGCTGTGATGTTGAAATAGGAGCTAGTAAGACCCATGGATTATTATTAGTTGTCAAACCTGAGACTAGGTTGTCTAATATTGTAGGTACTGTGATCCGAAATGAAGGATTCAGATTTAGATATTGCTACAGTGGAGTAGACGGTAAACCTGTAATTATTTTTGGAATGCAGCAATGACGATCCGCTTTGGATTCAAGACAACATCTGATAACGGTAGTAACGGTCGTAAAAGTGATAAAGAAAGGCTGAGGCAATTACAACTAAGAAGAGAAAAAGAACAAGATAGAATAATCAGGATTATAAAGAGGATAAAGAAGTAGCCTGTCGATCAGGGCAAGTGAAACTTGTTAACGAGTCTTTACATCTACTGTCGATCTAAAATTCGGTAATACCAGCAAGATTTGACAAGACAGGCTGAGACCTAATAATATTGCCATGCAGTCGTGCTGCTGCTGTTGTTAGCGCTTTGAAGATGCGACGTAGAAATAACTTTACCAGTAGTAATTTGAAACGTAGGATCCTTAGATGCTTCTTGTAATGATATTAATCCATTATGTTTGTGATCTAACATCTTTTCAGCATAAAGGATTGGCAGGTACATACTGGAAATATACGATATCACCTGAATATATTAACACGCCGACTCTACACCATTACAAATTTTGAGGACCCAAAATTTCCGGTTATTTCAGGAGATTTATTTCACCTGTATTGAAAGGACAGAAGAATGAAGGTCCTTATTTGAAGAGGCAGATTTTTCAGTTGAGACCATAAAAAAATCGATCATGCAAGGAGAAAGAGATGCAGAAAAGGCTCTTGTAAAGAACAAGTAGCCTATTGCGGTGACTTAATTTATTGCACATATAAACGAGAGAGTGACTTAGCTGTTTAGGAGATATCAATCATCTTAGCTTCATATTCGTCATATTGGGAGAAAGTTGTAACCAAAGATTATATGTTCTACTCCCGTACCTTTTACTCTTTGTATATCGCTTCCCATTTGGTCAATAGTTCAGGATAACGGAAATCTATTTTTATCATTTTTAGATTATATACCCTCTTTGAGGGGTGTCTTGTGCTTTCTATTAAATAAGTTCGTTTTCAGGGCAATTATTACTGCTGTGAACTAAGAAGCCATCAAATGGTTCAAATAAAAGACTCTAAACGACTTGATGAATAATGATATGTAAGAATATATAATATTAACCTGACACACATAAAGAAGATGATCAAAGAAACCACAAGGGAAGAAATTAAGGAAGAAACTCATGAGTTGCAAGATGAGGAACAAGAAGAATTAAAAGATAAAGATGTGGAAGAAGCGAAACGAGAAGAAATTAAGGAAGAAACTCATGAGTTGCAAGATGAGGAACAAGAAGAATTAGAAGAAGAAGATGTAGAGGAAGAAGATTAAAACTCGTACATCCTTCATTGATGACCTCAAGAGTCTCTTGCGTAGCCACTCCGATTAAAACCTTACCTTACGTGATGTTTTTAGACCTTAGAGTTCTTTAACTCTGCAATAGTAAATTTCAAGAATCTTTCTGCATCATCGAATCGCTCCCTCTGATAAACGGTGATTGAATCCTCGTCTATAGCAGCAACATTGCCTGCATCTTATGTTTTAATGTCTTATCTTTGGATCTTATGTTTTAATGAACAATTCTTTCCAATCCGATACTGGTGGTTCTGACACTTGTCTGGAACCGTATACTTGCAATATTTTGTTCTGTTGATTCTTCAGTTGTTCAAATCAGTTGTTGGAAAAGGGACGACGCCATCTTTTTTTGGATTGCGACTGGATCGGTCAAGTTCGTTATCAGAAACTGGCAGTGATTCTACGTTGCCATCGTTGCAGATAGGACACTTATCGACTGTAATTCCTTGGTTAAGGCACGATGCGCACCAAAAACATGATTCACATAGAATGAAACGAATTTGTTTGAAATTCCGTCTCATCTTAATTCTCTCTTTTTTTAGATGGTTATGCTGTCAAATCAGCTCCTTCCCTTATAGCAGAATAATGGACTTTCTCAGATAGCATTAGTTACTGATAAACCTCATTCTATAAGAATGTATCTAATATTTTTAGTATATGACATAATTTCATATGTATTTTGAAGCTAGTAGAATCGATTTAATTGCATTTAATATAAAATATCTTGAAACCATCAATATTTTACATGATACAATATATTTTTCCGATGACCTATGAATAATAGCTGTCAGTAGAAGGTGTTTAGTTCTTAAGCGATCATCCTTTTCTTATTCCTCTGCAAAATGTTCATCGAACTGACTCACGTAGTCCTTGGCGTGTTGTCTGAGGTATTGGCAATCACCTGAGATTGTACCTTCCGACACGTACAACAGTCTTGAATACTCGGTCTGGTTAACGCCAGCTGCTAATAGAGACTGAAGCCTATACCTGCGTAGGCCTATCAAATACTCTGTTTGCTCAGTTGGATTCAACGTGTAAATGCCTAGATAGTCTTCTCAGCAAATAAGAACAAAGGTTCAAGGGGTGGACATTACCATGCATGTGGTAGTGTTGAATCAACCGTTGGTGCGCACCTATTGTCTAAAATCAGTTGGTGGGACAGTCTAGCTACATTATATAGTCTGTGTCCACCAACCCGTATTATATGGGTATCGAAAGAGAGAATCCATATGCTTGATCACATTGTTGTGACCGTGAGCGATGTGGAGCGCTCGCTTAAGTTCTATACGGCTGCACTCAAGCCTTTGAAGATAAAAATGTTCATGCCCTACAAAGGCGCGGACGGACATCCAGATCTCTGGGGCTTTGGTGATGGCCAAAAGGCATTTTTCTGGCTGAAACAGGGTCAGCCTGATCCAGCCTCGATCCACTGGGGCTTCATCGCAGAAAACAATAAAGCGGTAGACGCCTTCTACAACGCTGCGATTGCTGCAGGCGCAAAGGACAATATCTCGCCTCGTGCTCGTCTGGAATATTATCCCGGCTATTACGCCGCGGACGTGTTTGATCCAGATGGCTACACGTTTGAAGTGGTTCACAAGAGCTAGTTTCGGCGAGTGCAGCTATTATTCTTAAAATTACAAAGGGAGAAAGAACAGAGGAATTTGACGCGATCGTTTGGACACTAAAGATCTCGAGATTCCTCTTTTCTGATTTACGAGTGCTTTGGGCACGACTTTCTAGGTCAGAAGGAATATAGACAAATTCGATCTGCTCTCAACCGATAGCATTCATGCCTTTTGGCTTTGAATATGAATGGAGAGCCATCAAATCATATCTTTTAGACGATATCAAAAATTCAGTGTTTAACGATATGAAACCGTGTCTTATCCTCGCTTCACGATTTGGGGGTTATTCTGCCGTGCTTTGGTTTTGAGCTATACTATATAGAACATCTTGGAACATTATACAGATCTGGACATAGGGCATTTTTTGGAAAAATAGATCTTTGGAAAAATAGATTCAAATTATAAGACTTCTCGGAAGGCTATTTTGGGTATTTTATAGAAATGGTTTGATACAGAGATACGAACCAGGTATCCTTAGGAATTCTGGTCAAGCCGGTCCACGGACGATAACATTATTTGCACTTGCTGCTATGGATATATTCTAATCTACACGTTTCCTTTATTTGGTGTACCTAACATGATTGTTTTGTAACATAAGTAATATTGGTGTAACAGGAACAGGCACCTCAACATGGACCCGAGAATAGTAGGTTGTATTACGTAGAAATCTATCCGATAAGGCAGATGACTACAATAGTAAGATCGGTGCAATCTTAATCCTAAAAAGAAAGAGAACAGACCAACTGCAAAAAAGAGTAGAGCAGTTTATAGCATCGTTGTGCGTATTTTACACATGACTATTGTGATGGTAGATTATGAAATTATCGTTAAATCTGTTTTGAAAGACAATGATTTAGTCACGGTAGGAATCCATATGCGATGTTAGCCGGACCTCTTCATGATATAGTCAGTCAAGTGCAAATATGGTGACTTATTGGCGTATTCTGTTTTATGGGAGTCCTATTGGTTTGGGGAATAAGAAAGAACAGGTAAAGAGATTACATTAAGAAAATAACAGATTAATGAGAAACTAAAAAGGATAGAACACGTGTAGCAGAATGGCTTGAGAATATAGTAGAGTTAATGTTGCTCTGTGCACTTGTTTTAAACACCTGTATATTTAAGGTCGAGTCTACAAAATGCATTTATGGGAGACATTATCAGAAAGAAAGGGTCTTATAGGAAGGACAGAAAGAAATGACTCGTCCTAAACAAATAGCAAATGAAATGAAATGTAGGAAAGCAAAGAAAAGGGCACTTAGAAGGTTATTCGGCTTAAACTAAAATTTTGGAGAGGGGAGAAAGACTCGCTCGTTAATTCTTCATACCCTCCTTAATTTGGTCGTATGCAAGTCATTTTCCAAAGCCATACAGTCTTTGTCTTCTTTAGCTCTATGCTTGATTTGTCTTAATGTTGTCATTTGGCGTCTAGTCAGCCATATACTCATTTCTATATTCAGTACTTCTTTACTACATAGCTAATTAACCAAGTCACATGAACTCTCGATATTGTTGCGTTAGAAATGTTGATTGCTGTCGTTGCCGTGGCTCCCTGATTAAGCCTAACGTGAGCATAAAACTACAATCTAGTCAGGCTGTTTCGAAAAAAAGGGGCTGCCAGTTCGCGCGAATCCAACTGTATGGAAGGCGAGATGAACTATGAAACATAGTGTTATCCTAGGGAACAATTCATTCTGCCATATCACAAAAAATATAGCGAAATATCAAGTTCTTTGACTATGGCCAATTCTCCACGAACCGAGTCTGTGGTTCTGGGCGAGATACCGCCGTTGACCAGATCCTTTATTATTCCTCATTATCATTATCATCGGCCTCAACTTCCTCATCCTCAAGAAATTCGTCTGTAAAATCCTCTTCATCATCTTCCTCAGGACTCTCTTCCTTGTCTGATGCGTCCTTGACCTCCTCCAATAAAACGTTATAGAACATAGAACATATATGAGTTAATATGAGTTAGGTCAATTCCTTCAATCATAGTCCTTTTGAAAAATAACGATCTGCAAGTGAATCTTTAGCCTTGCTATGCTCCATTCTATTACGAGCATTTAGTGTTTCAATACTATCAAAAATTATATTGTAGGTATTACATCGACGCTGTTTTAGGTTTTCGGAAGTCGAGTGAGAAAGAGCTAATGCCGACATTGGCTATTACTAATGACATACAGAACACCTTTGAAGTTAAGCTAGCAATGGGTTTAAATTAGATTTTGCTGAATGTATCCATACGTATTGCATTCACAAATAGATGATAAAGCTCCGAATCTGTCTGTTTCCGAATGGATTCAAGGAAGGCCTACCAATATAGATAAAGAAATGGGGAACGTGGTCCTTGTTGAAGTATTCCAAGTTAATTGTCCAGGCTGTTTCACTCATGGGATTCCGCAGGCAATAGACATGCATATGAAATATTATCAGGACGGTCTGAGGGTCTTAGGTGTGGCCACTGCTTTCGAAGACTTTGACAAGAATACTTTAGATAACCTCAAGCTACTGCTAACTACCGGTGAAGTAATTGGAGAAACAAGAAGAGTCTTGGCAGAATATGGGCGCTTGGCTCCAGGAAATAAACTAGGTTACAAGATTCCATTCCCAGTAGGAATGGACGCACTGTTGAAGAGTGGTCCATTAACTGATGAAAAGGTCATGGATTTCATTGAAGCTAATATCCCAGGTTTCAGATCATACCCCGAAAAGGACAAGGAGTCAATAATCGAGCGAGCAAAACAATATATGAGACTAAAGCAATTTTCAGCAAAGACTTTTGAGGAGTATGGCTTACGTGGTACGCCATCAGCTATCTTAATTGACAAGAAGGGCGTATTGCGACAGACTTTTTTTGGTTCAAATGGCCTTCTTGAAGGTGCAGTCAAGCAGTTGCTAAATGAATAAGAATAGATCCATTCTACCCCATCTATCGGAATTTGGGTCGACTCTGTAATAGATCGTCGACGAAACAAATGATAATAAAACGCACTAGTTCCGCAAATTTAGGAATATTTAAAGGTAAATCTTATCACCGACCTTAGCAGTATAGCTCGTTATTTAGCATATTTGGAAGAACGAATCAAGAAATTCGAATATCGATAACATTTCGAAGCAGCGAAATGGCCGCAGGCAATTATCATCATGTAATAAGTTAGTTTCAATGTTCTTATATTGAGAGACGTAAATATACTCTCATGAAGAAAGAAAATAAGAATAAGACTAAGAAATTGAAAAGACGAAAATCTTCAAAAGGAAGGTTATCAATGACGCTTGCAGGAGGAACGTCAAGCTGCTAGAAAAGTTCGAAATTGTGTAATTGAATCACTTCCTATTTGCAGCATGAACCCAACATGAATCCTTGGTGCTCGACCTACTCATTACCACCAAAGGACTAACAAAAATTGGCAACAACTGGATCTGTGAGTAACAATTCTCACTACCACGACTACACTAGTGGATACATACATAAAGAGTAAGTATGACAAATTAAGACAAGCCATGATGTGTTAATATGTCGCTGACAAATTTACTACTCAGCCACTCCTTGTTGATGGATTGCTGAATATCTTTAATTGATGATCCTTTTCCCACTTCGTGACATTGCTTCACTATGTCGTTGACACTTTTATCATTTGCAATCAAATTTTCAAGAACACTTTGCAGATTCTTCATCTGCATTTCCAGGCCCACGGCTAAGATGAGGTGTCCTATTGCTAATTCATATACAACATCAGTTTGCTCACCCGTATTGTCTATGAACTTCTCCACTACAGTTGTAATTCTAAATTTCCTAAGCTGATACACCCCAACATAAGGGAAGTAAATTTCCTCAAAAACAATTTTTAACAGATGTTCGCGAACATAATATTTTTCATTTTTTTGTTCAATGATGTAATATCTATTCCTCTCTATTAGTTCTGGACATCGAGACTTTATCTGTTTCAATATAGCGTCTTCGAAAGATTTCAACTTATCGTTTAACTGCGTACTCAATTGATCACACTCCTAAAACCTTCCTAATTAAAATTTGTTCTCGCGGCCTTTTGAATTATTTTTTTTTGAAACTGAGGAAGCGTTAAATTGCATTGGATTTTCTGTGGTGCACATTAACAATGTAGCAGCAACACTACTCGGGACGGATATTTCCGAGAATTTCAAGGGGCGATTGGGCCTACGGGCGAAGAGCTTTGACGAATATAACTGCTAAGAGGTGAGGGGGGAGTGGTTGGGTTTGCTGCTGTCCTGACCATACTTACAGAGGTCGCAAATGTAAACACATTTTCGCCGTTGAAATTTCATTTGCCAAGGCGACCATGACCAATAGTTCGAGGTACAGGGAATAGTTTGAAGCCCCACATTTTTTTGTTAAAACAAGTTGTCGCATACAAAATAACAAGAGTTATTTTATATTTTTATAACTTGTTCTTTTTGCAGCAATGGACGTCGGGCACTGCTGGCTATCTTTCATACATTTTCTTTAATCCGTTCAGAATACCTCCATAGGCATCTTGCAGGGCTTTGTTCATTTCCGCTTTGGATTTCTCATCTTCAACTTCAAAGCTACCTGTAAATTCAACAACGTATTTATCTTCAACTTCGTCTTGTCTTACACTTGCGTTGTTCACTAATCCTTCAAATGGGGTATTTGGTGCGCTTAAAACCCGCGTCATTGTTCGATCATCTTCATTTAAGGAGGTTAATGTTTCTACGGCATTAATCTACAAGCATATTACTCTACGATATTTAGCTTTCTGATTCTGGTTATTATTTTGCATCTTTTTCGTAATTCATTCGGTTATCTTTGCGTATCTTTAAGCCGTTGTTTTTACTTCTGTAACCCATTCACATTTGAAACCATGTTTCTCATGGTGTTTAACTATTGACTCTTTATTTGGAGCATCCAAGAGACAAAAGAACCGATCTTCCTCTTTGTTATACATAATGTTATCATGTATTACGCCAAATTCATCTTTAGGAGAGTCTTGGGCTTTTCTCAAGGTTTCCTCACCAACGCCTTTTAAAGTATGGACATCATGAAACTTTGGCAGCTCAGTTCATCTGAAAGAAGGTACGTCCTCTATAAAAGACTATAGACTCTCTAGGTGAGGAAATGCTTATCCAGTAGTTATCTACATTCGCATTGCAAAGAAACTTGGCCATTGTAATTTATTGGTATCTATATTCTACAATATATCTACAATACTGTCAACTTGATTAATTATCGATAAACCCCAGGTTGATATTAATATGCAATGATTGTTGGGATTATTCATTTGAAGTTTAAGGTTGAAATAACTGAAGAAACTGCTCCTAAAGAATATTGTAGTTGGGAAGAAGTAGAATTACTAACAACACTAGTCGCAGGTAAGCTAAAAAAATCAAATAAAAAGTATGAAGTGATTTTAGGCATAACAAATGGAGGAATTATACCAGCTCGACTAACGGCTCGAGAACTTGATATTAATCGAATACAATTCATACCGATCAGAAATAAGAAGCTACAAAAGGATGATATGCCTAAACTGAATAAAGACAAGAAATACCTTATTGTCGATGATATATATGATACTGGTAATACATTTTATAAAGTTTATGATTTCATAAAGGAATTTAATTGTGATTTTGCCTTCCTAATGTGCAGATACCAACAGAATAATTCAATATTAGTTGGGAAGATATTGAACCATGAAAAGTGGATTGTATTCCCATGGGAACGACAAAATCGTCAGTGACAATGTTTTTCTGTGTTTGCATGAAAATATATAGTTAGTTATTATTGTTTGTTAGTATTATTTCAACAGACGAATTAGAAAATTTTTATAACAAGACCCGGAGGGTTGTAATGTTGTTCTTCAATGGGAATGATGGCTCAAAAATCGAAAATATCATATCAAATAACCTAATTCAAACCAACGATATCTCCCCCAGAGCAAATATGTCGAGGTCCATCGTATTCAGATAGGTTAACAACCTTTTCGGACTTGAAAGTTTCGACAAAATACCCACCTTCCGGATGCTTCTGGAGATGGAGTTTGTTAATCCAGTATTCAGCATCTTTATTCACCACTTAGCATATAGAGGACAAGGTAATTTATTTGAATCTGTCTTGTGAGCTTTGTATAGTAGACAAAGTTCAATACACTTTCATAAGATCGCTAAAATGATACACTCAAACAACATCGTCTATCACAGCTTTAGCTTTTTGTCCGACGAAATGATACATTCTTTAAAATTGCCTTAATCCGCTGTTAATGATACAGAATCAGATAAATAATAAATCTACATAATATACAGTCATACCAGCTAACAGTATAAGTGAACATCCGTACAATAAATGTACTTAAACCCCTAGGCGGTTGCTTACGCCTGATACACCTTGCCCGTCTCGGGGGTATTGTATTCTTGGGAGATGATCATGCTTTCCTGTTCATGAGGCGTCCCTTCGTGGATGAATGATAGTATTATAACGGTTGGAATGCCAATAAATCAGAAGTGCTCATTTAGAGCAACAAGAAATGATTCAAACAGGGAGTCCAACAGGAAGTCCTAATGGAACGGCGACTAGTAATTTGACAGCTACTACCAAATAGTAATTT
>Ga0209577_10004772_pt1 | contig 12721 bp, 14 predicted proteins | sample GraSoiAngelo_109_FD_185874 | JGI IMG/M metagenome (GOLD analysis project Ga0209577, IMG submission 185874) | Grasslands soil microbial communities from the Angelo Coastal Reserve, California, USA - 14_0903_12_20cm (SPAdes) (version 2) | ecosystem: Environmental > Terrestrial > Soil > Grasslands... | reverse complement strand
CGCGCGTGAGGGAATACGGCGCTGTTTTCGACCACACTGGGGTGCGCCTGCTCGCGCGCGAGCACCTTTTCAAAGAACGCTTCAGGGTTATCGATCTTTCCGTTTTGCGCCAGCAAATCGATAATCTCGCGCAGCGCGTTTGGCATTTTCCTCGAGCGCAACCCGAGGATCACCCGTTTTTCGTCAAGCAGATCAGTCAGCGTGATAGCCATTGGGAGCGGAGAGATTTATTGGATTATCCAGCAAAGCCAGTTATCCAGTTAAATAAGGACCCGTGGCAACTGAAAACACAGCCTTAGCAGAAAACGAGGAGAGGACCGTCTCCGTCCAACGGAGCATTTACGACCCGGGCTATGTCAATGCGATGTCGCATTTTTACCGCGGCGAAATGGGACGGATCATGGTCTGGCGGCAACGGTTGGACGTCACGTCAAACTGGGCAATCACCAGTACCACCGCCATTATCACCATCGCATTTTCCACGCGTGAAGTGCCTCACATTATTTTCTTTTTCAACCTCGCCATCGTCTGGGTATTGCTATGGATCGAAGCGCGTCGTTACCGTTTCTATGATGCCTTTCGCGCGCGTGTTCGAATGCTCGAAGCGCATTTTCTTGTCCCCATGGTAATGGAAAATCGCGAGATGCTCCACGGTGAATGGAAAAAGCTCGTTTGCGAAGATCTGATTCTGCCCTGCTTCAAGATCAGCAAACTGGAAGCCGTCGGGCGGCGCCTGAAACGCAATTACATTTTCATATTCATTCTCATCCTGATGGCGTGGGTAACGAAAGTATTCTTGCACGCCAGCGCGCCGATTAACGATTTCGTTTCGTTTTATCAAGCTTTGCGCATCGGGCACATACCGTCCTGGCTGGTGGCGCTGATTTTTGCCGGCACATTTGTCACTGTGATTTCCATTACAATTTACGTCAGCAAGAAATCGTCCGGAGAAATCTCCGAGTTCGGCACGCACCGCTCGCTCTGGCGAATTTGATGGTAGGGGGCGCCCGCCGGGCGCGCCGAGAAACACGACATGCCGACTGATATCGAGGATCAATCATCCAACGCCAACTTCCGGCAACTTTGCGAAATTGTCGCAAAGCTTCGTGCTCCCGGCGGCTGCCCCTGGGATCGGGAGCAAACCCATGAATCATTGTTGCCCGCCTTGATCGAAGAGGCATATGAAGTGGCCGGCGCGGTGCGCGCCAACGATGGCCCAAATTTTCGCGAAGAACTCGGCGACCTGCTGCTGCTGATCGTGATGCATGCCGAAATTGCGAGCGAATCCGACCGGTTCGACATCGACGGCGTGCTCAAGGATGTAACGGAGAAACTGATCCGGCGTCACCCGCATGTCTTCGGCAACAGCGATGCGCGCGACAGCGGTGCGGTGCTGCGGCAATGGGAATCGATCAAGGGCGCTGAAAAAGCAGGCAAACCTGGTCGCAACGCAGGCGACGCAGGCGGGCATTATCTCGATGATTTGCCCCTGGCACTACCCGCTTTGATGCGCGCGCAAAAAGCGCAGTCGAAGGTTGCCCGCGTGAATTTCGACTGGACCGAAGTGCGCGATGTGATCGCTAAGGTTGAAGAAGAAATTCAGGAATTAAAACAGGCCGTCCTGGAGCAAGATCGGAAATCGATCGAGGACGAAGCAGGAGATCTGCTCTTCGCAGTCGTCAATCTCGCACGAAAATGCAAACTCGATGCGGAAAGCGCGTTGCAAGGTGCGACTGATAAATTCGTCGCCCGTTTCAATCGATTAGAGGACGAACTACAATCCCGGGGCAAGAAATTGGGTGAGGTCGACCTTGCTGAGCTGGACGCGATTTGGGATCAGATTAAGAAAACGCCCAACGCTGAAGTTTCTGAATTGGACGTTGGGCGTTGAGCGTTGGACGTTGGGCGTTTGCTTCTACTTCGGTCTCAGAGATATTCCGTGCTCCAATGAACCTCCTGATCAATCTGCTGTCGGTGTTTTTTGTTCTGGTGGCGCTGCTCATGGTGCTAGTGATCTTGATGCAACGCCCAAAGAGCGAAGGCTTGGGCGCGGCATTTGGCGGGGGCGTCACGGAGAACATTTTCGGCGCGCAAACGACGAACGTGTTGGTGAAGTTCACGACCTGGCTGGCTGGCATTTTCTTCGCCCTCACGTTTGGGTTGTCGGTTTTGTATGCGCATCGGGGCACCGGCGGGGAGAGCGCGTTCCGGCGCGAGCTGATGAAACAGCAAGCTGCTCCAGCTACCTCTCCCGCCGCGGCAACACCTCAGACTTCGCCCGTTTCTTCTCCAGCGAGTTCGCCAATTCAGGTGTCTCCTGCTTCTTCTCCGGCGCCAGCGGCGACGCCGTAAGGCCGGTGTTTCGCTAAAGCGGACAAGAAAGACGGCTGTCCGGTCGTCCTATTTTCCCGCGGCAGTTTGGAAACCGCCGCTCCCGGAGGGCTCGCGGAAAAGTTCGCCGAATTGTTACTTCTTCGTCATACGCCTGTAACAATCGGTTTCTAGCCTCCACGCGTTCACTTAACCGTGTCCCCCTCAGGCAACTGAAAAATCATCACAAAAAGGAGAAACGAATGTTCACCAAAAAAAACATCTTACGCGCAGCCGGAGCGAGCCTGGCTGTAGTTCTTTCACTGGCGGCACAGCCGCTAAGAGCTCAAGGATCCGATGCCGAGCGGCTGCAAAAGCTCGAACAGGCCGTCGGCCAGCTACAAAAGCGCAATGCCGAGCTTGAACAGGAGGTTTCGGGATTAAAGAAGCGGACGGCATGGGAGCCTGTCGCTGGGGCGGAAGGCAAAGGCAAGACGGAAGTGACCAGCGACGGAAAGACATATGTCGAGAAATTCGTGCCCCAGTTAGCAAGTGCCGAAAAATGGAAATTGTTCCCAGCAATCACCGAATTGGAGCTCTTTGGTGATCTGCGTCTGCGCTATGAATACCGCGGTGGCAGACTTCCCGATCACTTTCAGCTCGGTCAGAATAACTCAAATGACTGGCAGGAGCGCGAGCGTGAACGCTATCGTCTTCGCATAGGCCTTCGCGGAACCCTTCTCGACGACTGGTTCTTCGGCGTCCGCTTGGAGACGAGCGCCAACGCACGCTCAACGAACGTAACTATCGGTGCCGACACGTCGACCACGTCGCCCGGTGGTGGCGGACCATTCGCGAAGGGGGATGACGGCGTCTTTGTCGGCCAGGCATATGGCGGTTACAAGGGCTTCCCCGGCTTTACGTTTACCGGCGGCCGAATGCCGAACCCGTTCGTCAACACGCGAATGGTGTGGGACGACGACATCAACCCGGAAGGGTTGGCCGAGCAATGGAAACACACGTTCACCATCGGTGGCGGAGCAGCGGCGCCAGTGTCATATAGCAAGGACGGGAAAAACGTAGCGCCGCCACCACCAGCGGAACCGTTGGTAAAAATCGACGTCTTCGCAAACTTCGGTCAGTTTGTTTATGACGATTCTAACCCGACAAACCCAATTGGCCCGCGCCCGACAACGACGCAGCCAATAGGCGGTGAGACTCAGCTCACCCCGAACACCAATGCATTCATGCTCGGCTGGCAGGTCGGGGCAAAGTTTGATTTCCCGCACATTGCGTACTTCCAGCTCGCGCCAACCCTCTACAACTACACCGGCGACGGCAACACGTTTAACGTGCATTTCTCAGGCGATCCCAATGGCAATCAAACGGGTATCAACAGTCTTTTGGTCTTCGACATCCCGGCCGAGATCGGGTGGAAAGTTGGGAAAATTCCGATGCGCGCCTTTGGGGATTTTGCGACGAACTTCGAAGCGGACGATCGCGCTTCAGCGGCAGGCCATCCAGGAGGTGGTGGCCAGCGCTACGCCTATGAAGGTGGTCTCGGTATTGGTCAGCTAAAGAAAAAGCACGACTGGCAGCTCGAGGCTTATTGGCAACACCAGGAACAATTCTCGCTGGATCCGAACCTGATCGATACAGACTTGTTCAACGCCCTGCTGAATCAGCAAGGCGTCGTCGTGACAGCCGGATACATGCTGGCTGATGCAGTATTCTTCAACGTCACTTGGTCGTATGCCTGGCGTATCAACGGCTCCTACGGTACAGGGGGAATTCCCGACGCTATAACAATCAATCCGGAAGACCAATATCAATTATTCCAAGCGAATCTGAATTTTAAATTCTAGTCCGGTTAGGTCAATCAAAGTCCGCCGCGGGAATTTCCCGCGGCGGGCTTTTTGCAAACGGTCGCGGTTTTGCCACACAAACGTAACAGTAATTCTTTTGCCCGGAGGCTTCTCGATTCTTACGCTTGTTTCTGACCGGGAATGCAGGCGTCCACCTTTCCCCGAAGGGATTCAACGCAGATTTTTATAGCTCAACAGCGTTTCTCATTCGGGAAATCGCCAGAGCAACTGCCGGTACCGAGGCATTACCGCACCGGCTGGATCTCCGACATGCATCTGGGCACGCGCGGCTGCAATGCCACAGCATTGCTCGATTTTCTTCGCGAGAATGACTTCGAGACGCTCTACGTTGTGGGTGATCTCATTGATATCTGGTCGCTACGCCGCGGAATTTATTGGCCGCAACAACATAACGACGTCATCCAAAAAATCCTGCGCAAGGCGCGCAAGGGCACTCGCGTAATTTATATTCCCGGAAATCACGACGAGCTAGTAACCAGCTTCTTGGGTGCTTATGGGAACATCGACATCAAGGAGAACGCCATTCATGTGACGGCCTGTGGAGAACGCATTTTAATCATTCATGGACACGAACTGGACGCGGTGGTGCAAAATGTGAAGTGGCTGGCATTCGCCGGTGACGTTGGCTATCAATTTTTGCTCTCGCTGAATCCGCTCATCAACTTCGTCAGACGACGCTTCGGCCTAGGCTACTGGTCGCTTAGCGCGTATGCAAAGCGGCGGGTGAAAGACGCCGTCAGCTTCATTGGCAAATTCGAAGCTGCTGTCGCGCATTATGCGGAACGCTATCACGTAGATGCCGTGCTCTGTGGCCACATTCATAGCCCCGCTATCCGGGAGTTCGGCAACGTCACATATTACAACTGTGGTGACTGGGTGGAAAGCTGCTCGGCACTTGTGGAGGGCGACGATGGCCAGATCAACATGGTTGATTATTTGCCGCGGGCCCAGCGGGTGCAAATGCGCTCGGCGGAGCCTGAACTGATGGGCTCTGTTGCATGAAAACAAAGGTGAAACGCAAACGAACCCGCGGCCGAAGATCGCGGGAATCATCACCGGTAACCATGCTTGAATCCGAACTTCATGCGCTGCACCGCGATTTGCGAACGACTGCTAAAGCATACATCGCTCGGCTTGAAAATGATCTGCTTGTTTGTCTCGCCGTGCTCAGATCGTATGGGCCGATCGAAAACGTGTCTCGCGAAATGCTGCACCAAATCCGCGATCTCACGATCGTCGCTCGCAATCGCAAATTGAAACCGGAAAAAGGCCGGCGGAAAGACTTGCGCAAGATTGACTCGTTGATCGTCGATATGGTCTCAACGATCGGACAAAAAAATTGAGCGCCGGTCCCGTGACAAGGACTTGCTCAGGCTTGTCACCCGCGTTTCGATCACGCTTTTGCCCGAAGTTGTTGCAAGGGGATGATTCGAGTAACGCCCGTGACCTGTTCGTCACGCAATCTTCGCGATTCGTAACATGACGTGTCGCGCGCGCCGGTTTATCGGAAGTCACTATGAGCGTCATCACAGTGAGGAGAACGGTGATCAAAGGAACGCCGAGGGAAACGTCGATCAAAAGAAAGGTGATCAATGGAACAGCGAAGAAAGCCTCACCTATCCGCGGGTCGTTCCGCGATTTGACCCGGAGGTATTTCGCGGGTGAAAACAGGTTGGAGTTTGTAATCGAGGCGCTGTTCTTTGCGATAATCGTGGCGATTTCAGCTTGGCCAATCCTTGCAGCCGCAGGCGCATTACAGGAATTTTTCCAACGCGCACTGACTTAAGAGAGTTGGGAGAGACGGCCGGGAACGCCCGCGCAAGACAAACCGTTGAAGCGGTTTCTCGTTCTCTAGCGGGAAGCCCCTCGCTAAAGCAAGGTGTTAATAGGAGCCAACGCGAAAATCTCGACACCAAACTCGTCGCGTTTAGCATGTTGGCCTTGTGCAAAACAACGGTCCACCAGCAAACAATCGGGAAATTGAACGCAAATTTTTGCTTAAGCGGTTACCCGATAAACTGAAGGGCTCGCGATGCTATGTTATCGAACAAGGTTATCTGGCGAGCGAACCCGCAGGCAGACAGGTCCGTCTCCGCAAAAAAGGCAGCGCCGCAACGCTGACTTTCAAGGTGGGCCGCGGCAGCCATCGGGAAGAACGCGAGATCAGGCTTAGCCCAAAGCAGTTCGCGGCGCTTTGGCCAGGAACTGCCGGAAGACGATTGCGCAAGGTGCGCTGCGAAATTCCCTGGAAAAATCTAGTCATTGAGATTGACATTTATCAGAGCAGACACGCCGGTCTCGTGGTGGCGGAAGTGGAATTTCCCGACCGCGTAAGCTGCCGAAAATTCACGCCGCCTTCCTGGTTTGGACGAGAAGTAACCGGCGAAAAACGTTACAGCAACGTGCGACTCGCCAACGAGTAGGTAGAGAATTCTATGGGTTTCAAATTGAAATTGCGCGAACCGTTGCCGGATGGACTGAAACGGGTCTTCCGGGAACAAAGCGAATTTGCTCTCCAATTGTGTCGGCACCCGGCGAAGCAACGTGGCGTCACAGTCCACGAAGTTCGCAAGCACCTTAAGAAGCTGCGGGCGGCGATGCGCCTTGCCGTTCCCGAAGTTGGCAAGAACCGGCATACCCGCGAAGATCGCTGCGTACGCAAGATCGGACGGCTTGTTTCGGACTTGCGTGATGCGCAGGTGCGACTGCAAACGCTTATTCAATTGCGTGACGAAACGGCAAAAGGACCAAAAAACATTCCATTTCGGGGCGTCGAGGAATTGTTATCGCTGGAACGGGAAAGCTTTTCCGCCGCGTTTGCTGGCTGGCAAAGACAAGCCATCCCGCAACTGGAACGCGTGGAAGCGCGTCTGTTAAAATGGTCGCTGGAGGGCCTGACTTGGAAACAAATTTGCGGCGCGGTCTGTAAAATCTACAAACGCGGACAGCGCGGCCTCGCAAAAACGATTAACGATCCTGAGCCGGAAAATTTTCATGCCTGGCGGAAACGGGTGAAAGATCTCTGGTATCAGTTGCGCATTTTGCAGCCGCTTAACCGCATGGTTCTCACAGAGATGGCTCACGACGCGGAAGTTTTAGGCGAACTACTGGGGTGCGAGCACGATTTGGCATTTCTTTGGGCGCGCCTGGAGAAAGAAAGCGGCGACGCAGCGCTACGCGATGAACTCGCACAGCTCGAAAAGCTAATCCGTAAGCGAGGCAAACGATTGCGCACAAATGCGCTCGAACTCGGGCGACGTTTCTATGCCGAGCCCACAAAGGCTTTTGCCAAACGGATCTCCATCTTTGTCGGCAAACGGATATGAGACAAGGAACGTCGGCTTTATAGCCGTCTCGTGCCGTGTCACCCTTAGGTCGAGCGAAATTTCATTTCCGCTTTAGCTCGACTAAATCATCACGATTTTGTAAGAATTGGGCTGTCCGGAGTTCACGTGAACGCCAGAGTTATGCGAATACGTTTTGCTGCTGCCTGCGTACTGCTGCTTTGTGCAATCGCAACGCCCGCGCGAGCGAACACGATAACAGTTATCAACACGAACGACAGCGGCCCAGGTTCGCTACGTCAGGCACTGACTGACGCCAATGATGGAGACACAATCGACTTTGATCCCGCACTCAATGGTCAGACGATCCGTCTAACTGGCTTGGAACTGGTGATTGATAGGAACATCAGCCAACGGTCCCGGCCCTGAATTGCTCGCCGTCTGCAGAGGTATCAACGAATGTTTTATGACGTTCGACAGCGATTGGGCTGCAAGCCAGAATGCACGCGAGCGCCAGAAAGCACCCCAGGGCGCAGGTTTTCGGATTTTCCATGCCATGCCCGGCCACGCAGCAGTCATAACTGGGTTGACCATAAGTTACGGCCATGACACGGGAGGCGGTATCTTAAATGACGAATCCTCACTCACTGTGGATAACTGCACGGTATGGGCGAATTTCGATAATAGTACTACAGGCGGCGGGGGAATTCGTAATGCCGGTGCGACTGCAAACCTTATCGTACTCAACAGCACGATCACTGAGAACTTTTCGTTGGGAAGCTACGGTGGTGGAATCAAGAATGACGATGGGATAGTTACCATCGTTAATAGCACTGTAAGTGACAACACGTCACCTTCCTTTCCGCTGTTAGATGGGGGAGGAATTTGGAATAGCGGGCAGACAGATATCACGGACAGTATGATCACCGGTAATTTCGCCGGTGGACTGGGCGGCGGTATCGACAACGTGGGGACGCTAATCATCACCGACAGCACCGTGAGCGGAAATCATGCGGGCACAAATTACAATGGCACCGGTTGGGGCGGCGGGATTTATAACAGCGGAACCATGGAAGTAACCAACAGCAGCATCACTGAAAACGACGCCAGCGGTAAGCAGCCCTCTGGCTGGGGTGGTGGCATAGGCAATGAGGGCATCCTCACCTTGAGCAATAGCACTGTTAGCGGCAACGGGGCTCAAGTGGCTGGCGGCGGCATCTATAATGTTGGACCGGTCAATATTACCAACAGCACTCTTAGCGACAACTCGGCCAGTCTAGGAGGTGGCATCTACAATGGCGCGACATTTGAGGTCGCAAACACGATTTTGAACGCAGGAACGGGCGCAAATATTTTCAACAGCGGCGGCACAGTCACATCACACGGCTACAATATCAGCAGCGATAATGCCGGCGGTTTCCTGACCGGGCCAGGCGACCAGATCAACACCGATCCGTTGCTGGGTCCATTACAAGACAACGGCGGCCCGACATTCACGCTTGATCTGTTGCCTGGCAGTCCGGCCATCGACGCGGGCGACCCGAAGTTTACTCCGCCGCCCCTCTATGACCAGCGCGGCACTCCTTTTGTTCGTGTGTTCAATGGTCGCATCGATATCGGCTCGTTTGAAGTGCAACCGACTCCGACGCCAACTCCCACGCCCAGCGCCACCCCCGACAGCGACTCCGACACCCACGCCGACGGTAACTCCGACTCCAACCCCCACACCTACGGTGGCTCCGACGCCGAGATCCACTCCAACACCGAGGCCTCGTCCAACCCCACAGCCTCGCCCGCGCAGCGATAGAGCATTGATACACGGTGTTAACGCATGATTTCGGCACGAGGCATCCTCGTTCTGCTCCGATTGTCATGTTGAGCAAAGCGAAACATCTCTGATTTTCTCTCTGCTCCGTCACCAAATCAGAGATTCTTCGCTTCGCTCAGAATGACAAAAACCGACCACCCGCAGGATACTGCCGACGTATCAGATTCATCCGTTGGCTGTGGTAGCTCTTGTAACAGTCCAGGTATTTAATTCCGGACCCAGTGTTGAAAATGACTACGCGTTCATCGGAACCAATTTTGCCTGCGGAACGGAGCGACTTTAGAGCAGCGAAGCAGGCGGCGGCTTCGGGAGCAACGAAGAGACCTTCGCTCGATCCTACTTCACGCGCGACACGGATCATCTCTTCATCATCAACGGCAATGGCGCCGCCGCTAGATTGACGAAGGATATTCAGGATCAGGAAATCACCGATCGCTTTGGGAACACGCAAACCAGAGGCGATTGTGTGCGCACCGGGGAATTCGGCGGCGTTTTTTTCTCCGGCTTCGAACGCGCGGACGATTGGCGCACAACCGGCGGCTTGTACCGCGAACATGCGAGGGCGTTTTCCGCCAATCCAGCCGAGCGCCTCCATTTCACCAAACGCTTTCCACATTCCGACGAGCCCGGTTCCGCCGCCGGTGGGATAAAGAATTACATCCGGTAACTGCCAGTTGAATTGCTCCGCTAACTCGTAACCAAGCGTCTTTTTTCCCTCGACGCGATACGGCTCCTTGAGCGTGGACATGTCAAACCAGCCTTCCTTCGCTTTCCGCCGCATAATCTCAGCGCCGCAATCCGTAATCAATCCGTCAATCAAGGTCACATGAGCGCCCAACTCACGACACTCGATGATGTTTGCCCGCGGCGTATCGCGCGGCATGAAGATGTGCGCTTCGAGGTCGGCCCGAGCCGCGTAGGCGGCAAGCGCTCCGCCAGCATTGCCGGCGCTGGGGAGAGCGAGCTTGGTTGCTCCGAGATGTTTTGCCATGGACACGGCCACACTCATCCCGCGCGCCTTGAAACTTTGCGTCGGGTTTACCGACTCGTCCTTGATCCAGAGATCGATGTCGTAGCCGAATTTTTCTGCGCGCACTAGCGGCGTTCCGCCTTCGCCTAATGAGACCGGCTCAACATCACTTGGCAGCGGCAACACTTCGCAATAACGCCATAATGATTTCTTCCGTGTCGCCAGTGTCTCGCGCTTCAGCGTCTGACTCGCAGCGGCGAGATCGACCATCGCAAAGAGCGGTTTGCCGCAGGTAAGACAGAGATTCTGCAGGCGTGAACATTCGTGCTGACCGCCGCACGCGCTGCATTCAAGGTGCGTGACAAACATGGGACAATAAAGCGTAGCACGTTTGTGGCTTGTGGTAGATTTGACGCGATGGATTTGATGACACTGACTGAAATTCGCCGCGCGGCGCAGAATGGCGCGGTGCCTGCGCGCGTACATGTCCAGGTAGAAGCGGCCACTGCAAAGACGCAACGCGAAGGCAAACCGTACTGCGAATTGGCTTTGGCAGATGCGTGCGATCGAATGACGCTACGAGTATGGAGTGATCATCCCGCTTACAAATCATGCAGCGCATTCACCAGCGAAAGTTTCATCGAGCTCACTGGCGACTTTCGTGTACACCCTCAATACGGACTCGAAGCAGATAAGTGGACGGTCCGGCCACTCTCTGAACAAGAGAGAAAAGAATTGCTGGAAGGACCGGCAGACTTGCGCACAAAGCAAAAATCTGACTGGGAATTTATCGTGCAATCCATAGGCACGATCGCTGATCCTCGCCTTCGCGCATTATCCGAAATCTTCGTCAACAAATGGGGCGATCGATTTCGTCGCGCCGCAGCGGCTCGCAAATATCACCATGCCCGGCGCGGCGGCCTCGTCGAGCACACCGCGCAAATGATGCGCCTAGCGAGGGCTATTGCGCCTCTCTATTCGCAGTTAAACCTCGATCTTTTGATCGCGGGCATTCTCTTTCACGACTCGGGTAAGCTTTGGGAAAATCAGTTTTCCGAAACTGGTTTCGTTATGAGCTACGACGAGCTTGGTGAACTGGTTGGTCACATTTCGATTGGGCTCGAGCTAGTCAATTCGCTATGGCAAAAGCTCGCCGCCGAAAACGTCGATGTCTGGAAAAGATATCGCCCGCCCTCCGAAGATGTGCGCATACATCTTCTGCACCTTATTGGTTCGCATCACGGCGACAAGCAGTTGGGTTCGCCTGTTGATCCGAAAACGCCGGAAGCGATGGCATTGCATTACATCGATAATCTCGACGCTCGCTTGGAAATGTTCGCCGCGGGTTACACAACAGCCAAGCCGCTGGCCGCACGCATTTTTGATCGCGTACGTCCGCTCCCGGGAAATTTAGTCAAATCGCTGGAAAAATTTCAGCAGTCAACCGGGCAAAATCCAAGAGACGAACTTTTGTGATGCGATACAAACACACGCAAATCGGCTATTTGATAATCTTCGTACTGTTCGCCGCGACCGTTTTCGTTGCCATCACAGGAATCGCTGCACCGTCTGATCGGGGCGTTCTCGTGATCGATGGAATAATCGAATTAATCCTTCTCATCTGCGCGATTGTGTTCAGTAAGCTGACGATCAAGGTCGGTGAGGCAACTTTGCACGCCTGTTTCGGTATAGGGCTGATCTGCAAAAAAGTGCCGCTTTCGGAGATCCTCGGGTGCGAGTCGATTCGCATTCGCTGGTGGTATGGCTGGGGAATTCACCTGACGCCTTACGGCTGGCTCTACAACGTCTCAGGATTAGACGCCGTGGCGATCATGTTGCGTGATGGACGAAAATTTGCATTGGGAACGGACGATCCTCACGGCCTCACCTCGGCTATCAGGCGTTCGATCAACACCGGATAATGTTTGGACCGTCTCCGGGCTCCCTGTGAGCAGCCGATGCTGAACGAGGCCAGCTATGAAAACCGGCGCAGCAGCGCCGCACTCCAAAACGTGGCCAAAACTTCCGCGCTCTAAATCCGCGCTTGCGCTTTGGAGTGCGTCGGTGCTCCGGCGCTTTGGATTCTTCGAGAGCGACTTTATTTCGCCAGTTCGCGAAACCAATGCAATGCGATCGATGTTTGTGCGTCATTGACCTCATGGCCGCCACGAAAAGTCCCGATTCGAATCCGCTTAAAGCCTGTTCGCTTGATCATACCCACAACGGCGTATTGCTGCTCCTGGGTTGCGATTCTGTCCTCGTGCCCGGCACTAAAGTAGATTGGCGTATTAAGAAAGTCTGTGCCGGGCTGCAATCGCGCATATCCGTCGCTCAGGTGGTCTTCATTCGCACCGGTGATATAAATTCCGATGACATGACAACCGTTTTTCGCGAGAAAAGGCGCAACGTAACCAACGCCTTTTCCTCCCCCGGAGAACCCCGC
>Ga0209577_10004771_pt1 | contig 12722 bp, 5 predicted proteins | sample GraSoiAngelo_109_FD_185874 | JGI IMG/M metagenome (GOLD analysis project Ga0209577, IMG submission 185874) | Grasslands soil microbial communities from the Angelo Coastal Reserve, California, USA - 14_0903_12_20cm (SPAdes) (version 2) | ecosystem: Environmental > Terrestrial > Soil > Grasslands ... | reverse complement strand
CCAGCGAGCCACGGTGGCGGCGTGCCAGCTCGCGCGAGATGTAGAGGCCGAGCCCGGTGCCCGGCACCGGCCCGACCTGGTCGTCGTCCAGGCGGACGAAGCGCTCGAAGACGAGCTCGCGCTTCGCGGACGGGATGCCCACACCGTTGTCGATCACGGCTATGGCCGGCTCCTTCGGAGAGGAGAGCGTGACCGTGACCTCCGGCCTGGCCACGCAATAGGTGAGCGCGTTGTTGATCAGGTTGTCGAGGATCCGCCCGATGTGCTCCGCGTCGGCCTCGACGAGCACCGGCTCGGGCACGGCGTCGAGGCTCAGGGTGGCCCCCAGCAGCTGCACCCTGGGCTCGGCGCGAACCAGCGCTCCCCGGACCGAATGCTGGAGATCGAAGACGCTGATCCGCTCGGGGAGCGCGTTGACGTCCATCCGCGACGCCATCAGCAGGTCGTCAACGATCCGGTTCAGCTCGGTCGTCTTCGAGTTCAGCATCTCCAGGGGCAGCTTCCAACCCGTCGGCGGGTCGCCCAGCGAACCTTCGGCGAGCAGCGCCAGGTAGCCCGACACGACCGAGAGCGGCGTTCGCAGCTCGTGCGCGGCCATGTTCAGGAACTCCGACTTGGAGCGCGACGACTCCTGCGCGCTGGCGTAGAGCTCGCGCACCTCGGCCGTCTTCTGATAGAGCTCGACGAAGACCGCGGCCTTGGCTCTCAGGACCTCGGGGATGATGGGGGAGAAGATGTAGTCCACGGCTCCCAGCGAGTAGCCGCGGGCCATGTCCAGCTCGGCCTGCTCGAAAGCCGTCAGGAAGATGATCGGCGTGTGCTCGGAGGCCCTTCGCTGGCGGAGCAGGGCTGCCGTCTCGAAGCCGTCCATGTCGCCCATCCGCACGTCCAGCAGGATCAGCGCGAAGTCCTGCTTGAGCAGCAGCCGGAGCGCCTCCCGGCCCGAGCTGGCCGTGACCACGTTCTGGTGCAGCGGCGCCAGGATGGCTTCCAGCGCGACCAGCTTGGCCGGTGTGTCGTCGACGATGAGAATGCTGGCCTGGGGCTCGGGCGGCACCTTCGTATTCCTGCCGTCCGCCCCTACTTGGGCAGCCAGGAACGGAGCAGCGCCAGCAGCTGCTCCGGGTCCACCGGCTTGGCGATGTAGTCGGAGGCGCCCGCCTCCAGGCACTTCTCGCGGTCGCCCTTCATCGCCTTTGCGGTCAGCGCGATGATGGGCAGGTTCTCGAGACCGTCGATGCGGCGGATCGAGGACATGGTCTCGTAGCCGTCCATGCCCGGCATCATGATGTCCATCAGGACCACCTCCAGGGACGGGTTCTCGTGGAGCAGCTGGATGGCCTCCCGGCCGCTCTCGGCGTGCAGCACCTCCATCCCCTGGCGCTCCAGGAGGGCGGTCAGGGCGAAGATGTTGCGGACGTCGTCGTCGACCACCAACGCATTCCGGCCGTCCAGGTCGACGGCGGGCGCCGCGGGCGGGCGGATCGGATCGGCAACGGCGGTGGCGGTCGGGATCACGGCGCGGACGCGGCTGAAGAAGCCGCCGATCTCGTCGGCCAGCAGCGCGCTCGATTCGGGCGTCTTCTGGATCACGCTCTTGGTCGTCTTGCGGAGCCGGGCCGCTGAGTTGACCGAGAGCTCGGCCGCCGTGTAGACGATGATCGGCAGCCCTTTCATGCCCGGCAGACGGTGGATCTGGTCGATCAGCTTGTGGCCGTCGACGTCGGGCAGCCCGAGGTCGAGCACCACGCAGTTGACCTGGCTCGCCTTCAGCGCTTCGATCGCCTCCCGGCCGGTTCCGACGGCGATCACCTCGACCCCCTCTCGGGAAACCGTCTCCAGGATGTGCTCGCGCTGGACGGGATCGTCCTCGACGACCAGCAGCTTGCCGCCGCCGGCGGTCGAGATGAAGGCGTCGATGCGCGCGAAGAGACCCTCCAGCGCCTCCTTGCCGACCGGCTTGGTCAGGTAGGTGCTGGCGCCCTCGGTCAGGCCCCGCTCGGCGCCGTCCTCGAAGACCGAGATGATGTGGACCGGGATCTCGGCCGTCTCCGGGTCGTGCTTGAGCCGGTCGAGCACGGCCCAACCGCTCATGTCCCGCAGCCCGAGGTCGAGGGTGACGGCGTGGGGCCGGTACTGGCGGGCCATGAGCAGGGCCGTCTCACCGTGGAGCGCGATCAGCCCTTTGAAACCGTTTTGGTGGGCGAGGTCGAGGAGCACCCGCGCGAAGTTGGGGTCGTCCTCCAGGATCAGGACCACGCGGTCCTCGGCGTGGATCGAGCGCCGGTCGTCAGCCATGCCGGCCGGCAGCTCCGAGATCAGGGCCCCGGTCTTGAAGAGCTGCTCGGTGACCGCCTGGGCGATGTATGGCGGGCCTTCGGAGAGGACCGGCTCCTCCTCTTCCATGACCTTGCCTTGGAAGACCGGGGTCGGGGCGGTGATGGGCAGGTAGACGGTGAAGGTCGAGCCCCTGCCCGGCTCGCTGCGGACCTGGATCTCACCCCCGAGCAGTCGCACCAGCTGGCGGCTGATGCTGAGGCCGAGACCGGTGCCACCGTACTGGCGCGCGGTCGAGCCGTCCGCCTGTTGGAACGCTTCGAAGATCTGGCGCTGCTTGTCGGGCGCGATGCCGATGCCGGTGTCTATGACCTGGAAGGCGATCACCGAGCTGGCCCGCTCGAGGCCGATGTTGTCCGCGCTCCAACCTCCCTCGGGGACCGAGATGGCGAGCTCCACCGAGCCCTGCTCGGTGAACTTGAAGGCGTTGCTGAGCAGGTTCTTCAGTACCTGTTGGAGGCGCTTGACGTCGGTGGTCATGGTGCGCGGCACATTCGGCGCCACCTCGATCTTGAAGCGCAGCTTCTTGGCGTCGGCGACGTGCCGGAAGGTCTGCTCGACGTAATCGTTGAGGTCGGCCAGGCGCTCGCGCTGGATCTCCAGCGCCACCGTCCCGGACTCGATCTTGGAGAGGTCGAGCACGTCGTTGATCAAGCTCAACAGGTCCTGGCCGCTGGAATGGATGATCTTGGAGAACTCGACCTGCTTCTCGTTGAGGTTGTGCTCGGGGTTGTCGGCCAGCTGTTGGGCCAGGATCAGCAGGCTGTTGAGCGGCGTCCGCAGCTCGTGGCTCATGTTGGCGAGGAACTCGTTCTTGTAGCGGGAGGTGATCTCGAGCTGCTCGGCCTTCTCCTCCAGTGAGCGTTTGGCCTGCTCCACCTCCAGGTTCTTGCGTTCGACCTCGGTGTTCTGCTCGGCCAGCAGGCGCGCCTTCTGCTCCAGCTCCTCGTTCGTCTTTTGCAGCTCCTCCTGCTGGGACTGCAGCTCGTGCGCCAGGGACTGCGACTGCTTGAGGAGCGACTCGGTGGTCATGTTCGCTTCGATGGTGTTTAGAACGATTCCGATCGACTCCGTGAGCTGGTCCAGGAAGTCCTGGTGGATGCTGGAGAAACGCTCGAAGCTGGCCAGCTCGATGACCGCCCGAACCTGTCCTTCGAAGAGGACGGGCAGGACGATGATGCTGATCGGCGCCGACTCGCCGAGGGCGGAGTTGATCTTCACGTAGTCGTCGGGGACGCCGGTGAGCAGGATCCGCTCCTTCTCCAGCGCGCACTGGCCGACCAGGCCTTCGCCGACCCGGAAAACGGTGGCCAGGTTCTTGCGTTCCCGGTACGCGTAGCCCGCCTGGAACTTCAGCAGGGGCTCCTCGGGGTTGGAGTTGTCCATCGTGTAGAACACTCCGTGCTGGGCGCTGACCAGCGGCGCCAGCTCGCTCAGGATCATCTTGCTGACCGTCATCAGGTCGCGCTGGCCCTGGAGGACGCGGGTGAAGCGGGCCAGGTTGGTCTTGAGCCAGTCCTGCTCGGCGTTTTTCTGGGTCGTCTCGGCGAGGTTGAAGATCATCTGATTGATCTTGTCCTTGACCACCGCCACCTCCCCTGAGGCGGCGACGCCGATCTCGCGCTTGAGGTCGCCCTCGGTCACGCTGGTCGCCACGTCGGCGATCGCCCGGAGCTGGGTGGTCAGGTTCTCGGCCAGCTGGTTGACGTTGTCGGTGAGGTCCTTCCAGGTGCCCGCCGCGCCCGGCACGTTGGCCTGGCCGCCGAGCTTGCCCTCGACGCCGACCTCGCGCGCGACCGTCGTGACCTGGTCGGCGAAAGTGGCCAGCGTGTCGGTCATCTCGTTGATGGTCGCGCCCAGCTCGGCCACCTCGCCCTTGGCCTCCACGGCCAGCTTCTTGCGGAGGTCGCCGTTGGCGACGGCGGTGACGACGCGAGCGATGCTGCGCACCTGCTCGGTGAGGTTGGCGGCCATCACGTTCACGCTGTCGGTGAGGTCCTTCCAGGTGCCGCCGACGCCCTTGACGTCGGCCTGGCCTCCCAGCCTGCCCTCGGTGCCGACCTCGCGCGCGACGCGCGTCACCTCGCCGGCGAAGGCGTTGAGCTGGTCGACCATGGTGTTGATGGTGTCCTTGAGCTCCTCGATCTCGCCCTGGACGTCGACGGTGATCTTCTTGCTCAGGTCGCCGTTGGCGACCGCGGTGACGACGCGCGCGATGCCGCGCACCTGCTCGGTCAGCTGACCTGCCATCAGGTTGACGTTGTCGGTGAGGTCCTTCCAGACCCCGCCGACGCCGATGACCTCGGCCTGGCCGCCCAGCTTGCCCTCGGTTCCCACTTCGCGCGCGACGCGGGTGACCTCGGAGGCGAAGGCGTTGAGCTGGTCGACCATCGTGTTGATGGTGTCCTTGAGCTCCAGGATCTCGCCCTGGCCCTCGACGGTGATCTTCTTGCTGATGTCGCCCTTGGCGACGGCGGTCGTGACCTCGGCGATGTTCCGGACCTGGCTGGTCAGGTTGCCGGCCATCGTGTTCACGTTCTCGGTCAGGTCCTTCCAGGTCCCGCCGACACCGGTTACCTCGGCCTGGCCGCCGAGCTTGCCCTCGGTGCCGACCTCCTTGGCGACGCGCGTCACCTCGCCGGCGAAGGCGTTGAGCTGGTCGACCATGGTGTTGATGGTGTTCTTGAGCTCCAGGATCTCGCCCTGGACGTCGACGGTGATCTTCTTGGAAAGGTCGCCGTTGGCGACGGCGGTGGTGACGTCGGCGATGTTGCGGATCTGGTTGGTGAGCTGACCCGCCATCAGGTTGACGTTGTCGGTGAGATCCTTCCAGACGCCGGCCACGTCCTTCACCTGGGCCTGGCCGCCGAGCTTGCCCTCGGTGCCGACCTCGCGCGCGACGCGCGTGACCTCGGAGGCGAACCCGTTGAGCTGGTCGACCATCGTGTTGATGGTGTTCTTCAGCTCCAGGATCTCGCCCTCACCTTCGACGGTGATCTTCTTGGAGAGGTCGCCGTTGGCGACCGCGGTGGTGACCTCGGCGATGTTGCGGACCTGGCCGGTCAGGTTGCCGGCCATCAGGTTGACGTTCTCGGTGAGGTCCTTCCAGGTGCCACCGACGCCGGCGACCTCGGCCTGGCCGCCGAGCTTGCCCTCGGTGCCCACCTCGCGCGCGACACGCGTCACCTCGGAGGCGAAGGCGTTGAGCTGGTCGACCATCGTGTTGATGGTGTTCTTGAGCTCCAGGATCTCGCCCTGGCCTTCGACGGTGATCTTCTTGGAGAGGTCGCCGTTGGCGACGGCGGTGGTGACCTCGGCGATGTTCCGGACCTGGCCGGTCAGGTTGCCGGCCATCAGGTTCACGTTCTCGGTCAGGTCCTTCCAGGTCCCGCCGATGCCGCGGACCTCGGCCTGGCCGCCGAGGTTGCCCTCCGTTCCCACCTCGCGCGCGACGCGCGTCACCTCGGAGGCGAAGCCGTTGAGCTGGTCGACCATGGTGTTGATGGTGTTCTTGAGCTCCAGGATCTCGCCCTTGACGTCGACGGTGATCTTCTTGCTCAGGTCGCCGTTGGCGACGGCGGTAGTGACGTCGGCGATGTTGCGGATCTGGTTGGTGAGCTGACCGGCCATCAGGTTGACGTTGTCGGTGAGGTCCTTCCAGGTGCCGCCGACACCGGTTACCTCGGCCTGGCCGCCCAGCTTGCCCTCGGTCCCGACCTCCTTGGCGACGCGCGTCACCTCGCCGGCGAAGGCGTTGAGCTGGTCGACCATGACGTTGATCGTGTTCTTAAGCTCCAGGATCTCGCCCTGGCCTTCGACGGTGATCTTCTTGCTCAGGTCGCCGTTGGCGACGGCGGTGGTGACCTCGGCGATGTTCCGCACCTGGCCGGTCAGGTTGCCGGCCATCAGGTTGACGTTGTCGGTGAGGTCCTTCCAGACCCCGCCGACCCCCTTGACCTGCGCCTGCCCGCCCAGCTTGCCCTCGATGCCAACTTCGCGGGCGACGCGGGTCACCTCGCCGGAGAAGCCGTTCAGCTGGTGGACCATCGTGTTGACGGTCTTGGCGGTCTGCAGGAACTGGCCTTTCATCGGCCGGCCGTCGATCTCGGTGGCAACCGTCTGGCTCAGGTCGCCGCCGGCCACCGCGCGGATCACTCGCGCCATCTCACTGGTCGGGCGGACCAGGTTCTCGATCAGCTCGTTGACCGAGTCCACCGCCTGGGCCCAGTCACCGCCCACCGCGGGCACCGCCGCCCGCTGGTTGATGCGGCCCTCATCGCCCACGACCCGCCCGACGCGGGAAAGCTCGCGGCCGAGACGCTGGTCGGCCTCGACCACCTCGTTGAAGGTGTCCGCGATCTTGCCCGCCATGCCCGTCCAATCGTCAGGCAGTCGGACGCTGAAGTTGCCGCGCTTGAACTCGGTCAGAGCCCTCAGGAGGGCGGCTTCGTCAAGCTCGCCCGGGGCTTTGGTGGTGGTGGCCATGCCGCTCCCTCAGTTCTTGATATTTGAGTGTCCGCCTGCCTGATCCTGGCTTTTCTCCCGGGCAGACGAAGGGTCACAATCGCTATCAGGATAGCCGCGAGTTGCGGAATCAGCCAGAGGTTTCTTTTGCGGAACCGGACGTTGCCTGCATTGTGATAGCGCAACTGTAACTTTGAGGAAAGCCGGGCGCGCGCTCCGCCGCTTTCGGCATTAGAATCGGCGCCGCTACATGGGGGGAAGGCCAGAACCCGCCGGCAACGGCGGCGACTCGGCTTCGACGCCGTCCAACATGGTCTTTCTCGAGAGTCATGCGGACGTCGCCGACACGATGCGCTTGATCCTCGAGTCGACGGGCGAGGGGATCTGCGGCGTTGACACGCGTGGTCATTGCACCTTCGTCAATCGCGCAGCGGCGCGCCTGCTCGGCGTCGAGCCGCCGGACCTGGTCGGCCGCAACCTGCACCGGCTGACGCACCATTCGCGCCCCGACGGCAGCCCCTTCCCGGAGGAGGAATGCCCGGTCTTCCGGACCGCGGCAGAAGGCGTCAGCTCGCGCCTCGAGAGCGAGCTCTTCTGGCGGCCGGACGGCACCTCCTTCCCGGTCCAGTACTCCAGCTACCCGATCCTCGACGGTGGGGTCAACAAGGGCGCCGTGCTCGCCTTTTCCGACATCAGCGAGCGGCGCCGGATGGAGGACGAGCTGCGCGCGGCGAACGTCAAGCTCACGGCCCACGTGGCCGACCTGGAGCGGCGCAACCACGAGGCCAACCTGCTCAACGAGATGGCCGACATGCTCCAGTCTTGCTTCACGGCCGAAGAGGCGCAGGCCGTGATCGCCGCCTCCATCGAGAAGCTGTTCCCGACCGAGTCCGGCGCGCTCTGCATGCTCAACGAGCGCAACCTGGTGGAGGCGATCGCGGCCTGGGGCCGGCCTCGAGGGGGCGAGGAGATCTTCGCGCCGGAGGACTGCTGGGCGCTGCGCCGCGGCCAGGCGCACGTGGTCTCCGAACTCCGCCAGGAGCTGCGCTGCGCGCACGTGGCCGCGGGCGACGCTCCCTACCTGTGCGTCCCCATGATGGCCCGAGGCGCGGCCATGGGCGTGCTGCACGTGATGGTCTCCCGGAATACGCCCGTGAGCCGTTGCGTCGAGGAGATGGAGCCGCTGGCCAAGACGGTCGCCGAGCACCTGGGCCTGGCGATGGCGAACTTCAACCTCCGCCGCGACCCGCTGACCGGTCTCTTCAACCGCCGCTACATGGAGGAGACGATCAACCGCGAGATTCCGCGCGCGACCCGGTACCAGCGGCCGCTGGGGATCATCCTCTTCGACATCGACCACTTCAAACACTTCAACGACAGCTTTGGACACCCGGCCGGGGACACCGTGCTGTCGACCCTCGGCGAGTTCGTGCGCGGGCACGTCCGCTCCGAGGACATCCCCTGCCGGTACGGCGGGGAGGAGATCGTGCTGATCCTCCCCGATGCGCCCCTGGAGGTGACGCTGGCCCGCGCCGAGGTGATTCGGACCGGGGTCTCCGAGCTCCACCTCGACTACCGCGGCAAGCCGCTCGGCGACCTCGCGATCTCTTTGGGCGTGGCCGTCTTCCCGCGGCATGGGGCGACCGGCGACACGCTGCTTCGGGCCGCCGACGAGGCGCTCTACCGGGCCAAGGCGGGTGGCCGCAACCGGGTCGAGCTCGCCACCGTTCCCGAGTAGCACCCACACCGGCGCCCACCTAGACTCCGCCTCATGGGCGGCCGCCGCACCAACCTGGCGCTGCTGTTCCTGCTCGGCATCGTGTTCGTGACCGGCTGGCTGGCCTTCTCCTTCTATGCCTGGCCGTCCAGGTTCGCCTTGCTCGTCCACTCCGTCGGTGGGCTGGCGGTCGTCGCTCTGCTGCCCTGGAAGTCGATGCTGGCGCGGCGCTCCCTGCTCCGCCGGGGTCCCGGCGCCGCCGTGCTTTCCGGCCTGCTCGGCGCGCTGCTGCTGGTCTCCCTGGCCTTCGGGCTCCTGCACAGCGCGGGTTGGCCCGACCTCTGGACCACGCCCGGCCTGTCCTCGATCCCGGTGCTGCGCGAGCTCACCGCGATGGACCTCCACGTGGGAGCGGCCATCGCTCTCCTGCCACTGCTGGTCTGGCACTGGCTGCTGCGGCCGTTGAAGCCACGCGCCACCGATCTCTCCCGGCGCCTGCTCCTGCGGGCGGGCCTGCTGGCCGGCCTGTCCGCGGCCACGCTCGCCGTGCTTCCGGCCGGGCGGCGCCGACTGACCGGTTCCTACCAGCTGGCCGAGCTGCCGGTCACCTCCTGGATGCTGGACCCGGTTCCCACCCTGGACGCGGCCGGCTGGTCGCTGCTCGCCGGCTCGCGTCACATCGGCTACGACGAGCTCGCGGCCTTCAGCGACCGGGCTCGCGCGGTCATCGACTGCACCGGCGGCTGGTACTCCGAGCAGGAGTGGGAAGGCGCCTGGTTGTCACGGCTGCTGGCCCCGGCCGAGCTGGCCGGCGCACTGAGCGTGTCAGTCGTCTCGGTGACCGGATACAGCCGGCGCTTCGCCGTCGACGACCTGCCTCGGCTGCTGCTCGCCACCCGGGTCGGCGGTTCCGAGCTCGCGGCCGGCAACGGCCACCCGGCGCGCCTGGTGGCGCAGGGATGGCGCGGCTTCTGGTGGGTCAAATGGGTCCGCGAGATCCGTGTCGAGGGCTTGCCCTGGTGGTGGCAGCCGCCCTACCCGCTGCAGTAGCCGAGCTCAGATCCCGAGGATCCGACCCAGAAGCTTGCTGCCGACCGCCTCGGCGGCGGGCATCTCCTCGACGATCCGGCCCTTCTCCATGAAAGCCGCCCGGTCGGAGACGCGGAGCGCCACCTGGTGGTTCTGCTCCGCGAGCACGATCGCGACGCCGGTCCTCTTCAGCTCCAGGACCAGCCTGGCGATGCTCTGGACGACCACCGGGGCCAAGCCCTCGGTCGGCTCGTCCATCAGGATCACGGTCGGGTTGCTCATCAGGGCGCGGCCCATGGCCAGCATCTGTCGCTCGCCGCCGGACAGGCCGCCGGCCAGGTTGGCCTTGAGCTCGCCCAGCTTGGGAAACGTCTCGTAAACCCTGGCCTTGTTCCAGGCGGTCCCGTTCGAGCGCCCGCGCCGGGCGGCGATGTCGAGGTTCTCGGCGACGGTGAGGTTCGCGAAGCAGCGGGCTCCGGAGGGCATGTAGGCGATGCCCGCCTGGGCTCGGCGGTGGGCGGGAAGGCGAGCCAGCTCGCGGCCGTTGACGTTGACCCCACCCTGGGCGCCGGGCAGCAGGCCCAGGATGCCCATCAGGGTCGTGGTCTTGCCGGCGCCATTTCGGCCGAGCAGGGCGATGGTCTGCCCTTCCTCCACCTTCAGGTCGAGGTCGAAGACCACGTGGGACTTGCCGTAGTGGACGTTGAGGCCGGAGACCTCCAGGACGGCTATGCCGTCTCCTCCAGCTCGCCCAGGTAGACCCGCTGGACCTGGGGGTCGGCGCGGACCTCTTCCGGCGTGCCCTCGGTGAGCACCTGCCCAAGGTGCATCACGGTCACCGTCCGGGCGTTGCCGAAAACGACCGACATGTCGTGCTCGCAGAAGAGGACCGTGAGCTTCTTGTCGGTCGCGATCCGGCGCACCAGCTCCATCGCTTTCTGCGTCTCGTAGGTCGACATCCCGGCGGTCGGCTCATCGAGCAGCACCAACCGGGACCCTAGGGCGAGCGAGATCGCGATCTCGATCGCTCGCTGATCGCCGTGGGACAGCTGCCCGGCCGGCAGCTGCGAATAGTCGCCCAGGCCGACCGCCTCCAGCAGGGTCAAGGCCTCGTCCCGGAACATCCGGTCGGCGACGCCCCAGGGCCGGACCGTCAGGCCGCGGTTGGCGAGCATCGCGTACTGGAGGTTCTGGAGCACGGTGAGCTTGGGGAAGATGGTGGTGATCTGGAAGGCACGGCCGATGCCCTGCTTGGCGATCAGGTGGGGCGGCTTGCCCGTGATGTCCCGGTCGCCGAAGACGATCGTCCCCCGGTCGGGCTTGAGGCGCCCGGTGATGAGATTGAAGAGGGTCGACTTTCCGGCCCCGTTGGGACCGATGATCGCGTGCCGGTCGCCCGCGTGGACGCTGAGGTCGACCGCGTGAACCGCTCGCAGGCCGCCAAATGATTTGCTGAGCCCCTGGATGGTGAGCAGCGGCTGCCCGCGCTCGGTGCTGAGGTCCCCCTGCACCGCCTCGACTTTGGCGATGACGGAGACCTCGACGTTCTCGATCGCCTCGCCCGCGCTCTCGACGGCGGTTGGCAGCTCCTCCCGCCGGTAGCGAGAACGAAGCCGCAGGAAGAGCTGGGGGAGCGAGGCTAGGCCACCCGGTGTGACCAGCACGACGATCACCACGATCAGGCCCAGGATGAGGTCGAAGAGCTGGGCGACCTGGTTGCGGATGTCGGGGCCGCCGAAGCCGGCCGCAAGGTTGGGGAGCTGGCTCGTGATCCAGTTGTCGAGCAGGGTGTAGACGAAGGCGCCCAGGGCCGGTCCGAGGAAGGTCCCGGTGCCCCCGAGCAGGGCGACCACGACCGGCTGCGCGTTGGCCGTCCAGTAGAGCATCTCCGGGTAGGCCTCCTGCTGGAAGACCGCGAACAGCCCGCCTGCGATGGCGCCGAACATCGCGCCGAGGGTGTAGATGGCGAGCTCGTAGGCCTTGACGTTGATGCCGATGGAGCGGGCCCGCTCGCGGTTCTCTCGGATCGCCAGCATGGCCGCGCCGAAGGGCGCCCTGGTGATGGTCCACATCACCAGCAGGCATACGATCGTGATCCCCAGAACGAAGTAGTACATGGTCGTCCGGTCGCTGAGCGCGTCCGGGATGGTGATCGCGTGAATGCCGTTGTCACCACCCAGCGGCTGCCAGCTGAACGCGATCGCGAAGAGCACCTGCGAGATCGCCAGTGTCAGCAGCGAGAAGTAGAGGCGCACGGCCCGAAGCGCGACCAGCCCGGTGACGAAACCGAAGGCCGCGCCGACCAGGGGCACGGCGACCAGGCCCAGCGGCGCGGACAGGTGGAAGCGGGAGTAGAGGTAGCCGACCGTATAGGCGCCGATCCCGTAGTAGGCGGCGTGAGCGAAGGAGACCATCCCCGCGTAGCCCAGCATCAGGTTGTAGGACGCCGCCCAGAGGGCCAGGACGATGGCCGAGGTGGCCAGGAAGACCGTGAACCTGGCGCTGTAATCGGGGTTCAGGTTCTCCTGCAGCGCCGCCAGCTGGGGGATTACGAGGACGAAGAGCAGGAAGAGCGCGGTGACGGCCAGCCGGAACCGCCCGCTGCCCGGCAGCCGCAGCCGCGTCATTGCATCTCCGGGGTGCCGAACAAGCCCCACGGCCGCACCGTCAGGACCGCCACCATGATCAGGAAGACGAAGGCCAGGGCGAAGGCGTTGGTGGCGGGGTTCGCGAGCCCGAAGGAGATCACCTCGCCGACGATCAGCGAGCCGACCAGGGAGCCGACGATGCTGCCCAGCCCGCCGATGACGCTGATCGCGAAGGCGAGCACCAGGATGTCGCTGTCCATCGTTGAGCCGACCGCCTGGCTGGGGGCCACGATGACACCGCCCAGTCCCGCCAGCCCGGCGCCGATCACGAACACGGTCGTGAAGAGCAGCTTGACGTTGACGCCGGTCGTGGAGAGGAGCTGCGAGTCGGCGACGGCCGCCCGGATGTTGCGGCCGAGACCGGTCCGGTAGAGCATCAGGTAGACAGCGGCTCCGATGACCAGCGCGGCCGCGATCATGAAGAGGTTGTAGCGCGCGTAGCTGTAACCGAACAGCGAGATGGTTCCGCTGAACAGGCTCGGCTCGGGCATCGTGCGGTAGTTGGCGCCCCAGATCAGGCGCACCAA
>Ga0209577_10004770_pt1 | contig 12724 bp, 10 predicted proteins | sample GraSoiAngelo_109_FD_185874 | JGI IMG/M metagenome (GOLD analysis project Ga0209577, IMG submission 185874) | Grasslands soil microbial communities from the Angelo Coastal Reserve, California, USA - 14_0903_12_20cm (SPAdes) (version 2) | ecosystem: Environmental > Terrestrial > Soil > Grasslands... | reverse complement strand
CGGGCGCGCAAACTAATCACACGAGGATTGACTGGACTATGGCGCGCGCCGTCGTCGTCGGCCCGGAGGCCGGGGGGCTTTCGGACGAAGAACTGCGCGCGGCGGACGATACAGTCCGCATCCCCATGCGCGAGCCGGTCGAAAGCCTCAACGTGGCCGTGGCGCTCGCGGTCATCCTCTACGAGGCGGCGCGGCAGAGAGACTTCGGCTTCGCGGAAGGCAAACTTGAAAAGGCGGAGGGCAAAAGGCGGGGTTAAAAACGGCGGGACGCTCCCGACTTTGCCTTTCTTTTTCCCTTTCGGAGTTTGCCTTTTGCCTTTTGCCTTCCGCATCCCGGCGGGTTTCGGCTAGAATGGCGTCAGAGTCATCCAAGAATTTTAGGTTTCCACTCCCCCGTTTCAAAGCCTTCGGGGCCGGTCGGTTCCGGCTCGCATTTGTTTTTGTGAAGACGCCCCGACGATGAGTAAAGGGAACGAGAAGAAGCGCGACGAGGCGCTGGTCGAGCGCCTGATGCGGCGCGTGCTCGAAGGGATGGGTTCGGTCGTTGACCGGAAGCTCGGGCGCGAGGCCGACACGCAGTCCGGCTTCACCACCACGAAGCTCATCGAGCGCATGAAGCATCTCGTTGACGAGCGCGTCCGCACGGACGAAGAGGGCCGGCGCATCGCCCCGCACCTCTTCAAGCTCAAGGTCGAGTGGGGCACGCACTCGGAAGCGCCGCCCGAATTCATCAAGGAGCTTGAGAGCGAAGTCCATGCCGCGGCGATTGATTACATCAACGACCGGCGCCTGCGCACGCTCGCGCCCGTCAAGGTCGAGACGAGCACGGACATCTTCACCTCCGGCATTGCCGTCGAGCCGACCTACGGCGAGTTCGAGGAGGAGTTCCGGCAGAAGGAGGAGGCCGCCCGCATCGCCGTTGACCTGAAGGACGCGATCCCGAAGGCGCAGGTCTCGCCGGCGGACGTACCCGTCACGGCGCGCGTCACGTCGCCCGACCGTTCGTTCGAGAAGGTTCTACCGTTTCGACCCGGCGGGCGGCGCATGAACGTCGGGCGCGTGGCCGACAACGACCTACAGCTCGAACACCAGAGCGTCTCGAAGATTCACGCGACGCTCGTGTTGAACCGCGAGGGTACGCTGCTCGTCGCCGACACAGGCTCGACCAACGGGACGTTCATCAACGGGCGTCGTATCGCCTACGGCGAGGCGCGTCACGTCGAGGACGGCGATGTCGTCAGCTTCGGCGACGTGGAGGTGAGATTTAAAAGGGCGTGAACCGTGAACCGTAAACCGTGACAAGTTAAAACCAGTCTCCTCATGTCACGGCTCGCGGTCACAGTTCACCGGTTTTCTCTCGTCACGGTTTACGGTTCACGGTTTACGGCTTTTATGTTTCTCGCAGACATTCCTGAAAAACAGCCGGCGCTACTCAGTCTGATTTACACGGCGGGGTTCGCGCTGCTCGCGCTGCTGCTTCTGGTGTCGCTGCTTTTCGCGCGGGCGCGCAGGCGCTCGGCGCTCGAAGCGGTCGCGCCCGCGGACTTGCCGCCGGAGGTTCGGCAGCGGCTCGGCGCGACCTCGACGAACCGCGGCCTTCAGGCGTTGCGCCTGGGCTTCATCCTGCTCGCGCTCGCGGTCTTCGGCTTCCACGTCTATTGGGCCGAGTACGCCGCGGCGACGAACGACCGCTTCCAGGAGTTGAGCTACAAAGACCTTCGCAACCGACGCCTGTCTGAGTCAACGCTGCGCGGCTGGATTCTCGACCGCACGGGGAGCCTCGACCACGCGCTCGCCCTCTACCGCCGCGCGCCGAACGGGCAGATCGTGCGCGACTACCCGCTCGACACCGAGATGGCCCAACTGCTCGGGTCGGATCGCGGCGACCCCGGCCTTGAGCGCGCGCTCTTCGGCATCCAGAGCGAGGCCGCGCCCGAAGCCCTCGACGTGGTCGAAGGGCGCGACATCAAGCAGCCCGCTAATCTGGACGTGCGCCTGACGATTGACAGCGAGTTGCAGAAGGAGGCCGTCGCGCAGTTGCGCGACCGGCACGGCGCTGCGGTCGTCCTGAACCCCCAGACGGGCGAGGTGCTGGCAATGTACAGCAACCCGTCCTACAGCCTGAAGGCGGCGCAGGACGAGGAGGCTTGGATCAGGCTCGAAGCCAATAAGCGCGACAACCCGCTCGTCAACCGCGCGCTCGGCGCGTACTACGTCCCCGGCTCGACGTTCAAGACCGTCGTGATGACCGCTGCCTTCCTCAACGGGATGCAGGACTCGGTCTTTTCCGGCTACCCCGGCGGCTACGAGGCCGAGCCGGGCGCGAAGCCGATCACGGACGACAACGGCTCGTGCGAAGTCTGCGGCCCAATGCACATAGACATGGCGTTGATGATTTCGAGCAACCAGTATTTCGCGCAGATGGCCGTCAAGCTCGGTCCCGAACGCCTCGCGGCCACGGCCAAGCTGCTCGGCATCGGAACCTACGACAACCCCAACGACCTGCTCCGGGGCCGCAAGCGCCCCGACATCTGGAACGCGAGCAACGACGCCGTCAAGCGCGCGCTCGCCCCACGCGAGTCAACCATCCTCGCCAACCCGAAGATGCGTCGCTACGACCTCGCGCTCGAAGGCTTCGGGCAAGGCTATGCGGGTCAGCAGACTCCCTTGCAGATGGCGATGGTCGTCTCGGCAATTGGCAACCTTCAGGGCCAACTGATGAAGCCGAAGGTCGAGTACGACCTGCCGCCCGCGGTCTTTAGCCAGGTGATGACTCCGCAGATAGCCGCAGAGGAGCGCCAGCTCATGGGACTCGTGACGATGGGGCCGCGCGGCACGGGCGCGAGCGTCTTCGCGCCCGTCACGGCGCAGGGCATCACGTCCGGCGGCAAGACCGGCACGGCGCAGAAGGAGGTTCCCGAATACGACCCGAAGACCGGCGAGCCGAAGACCGTCAAGAAGGTCGAGCGCGACCGCCGCGGCAACCCCATACGCGAATACGAGGAGGTCGTCCTCTCGCCCGAAAAGCGCATTGACAGTTGGTTCCTCTGCATCGCGCCGCTCGACCGCCCGCAGCTCGCCATCGCCGTCATCATCGAGGGCGGCGGCTACGGCGCGCGCGCCGCAGCACCCGTCGCCGCGGCGCTCGTCCTGAAGGCGCGCGACCTCGGACTGCTGACCGTCACCGGCCAAGCGCCGCAGCAACCGCAACCGGGCCAGCAGCAACCGCCGCAAGGCCAGCAAACGCCGCAGCCGCGCGCCACTCCGCGCCCGCGCGCGACTCCGGCGGCGCGACACAACGGCGCAGCGAAAAATGCTAACGCGGCGCAATAACTCACGGGCAAGGGGGTCGGGTTAATTGAGATGAGGAATCGGGCTTCGACACACTTACTGCTTCTGCTCCTGATCGCCGGCTTCGAGGTCGTCGGCTACGTCGCCGTGTACGACTCGGCGCTGCTGCGCGGCTACGAGCCGTCGGTCGTCGGCGCGGCGCGCGACCTCCTGCTCTACGTGCCGGTCATCTTCCTCCTCTTCTGGCTCTCGCGCGTGATGAAGTTCCGTGGCAACTGGACGCTCTACACGACGGCCATCCTCCTCTTCTCCGTCGGCCTGCTCGTGCAGTACCGCCTCTACAGTGACCCCGAATACGGCTCCGGCAACAAGGCCGAGGCCCGCGCCGAGAAGACGCAGGTGCAGCGGCTGCGCTTCATCAATCAGTTCTACGACGCCGACAAGAAGCGCATGATGGGCCTCGACCCGACCGCGCCGCAGCCCTCTGCGACGCCGCAGGTGGTGCGCCGCTCCGAGGCGTCGGTCGGTCGCGCGCTGACCTCGTCGTTCACCTGGGTTCCGCTGTTCGCCTTCTTCTCGATGGCCCTGGCCTACTGGCTCTGCGTGCAGGACAAGTACCTCGACTGGATGCAGCGCCACAGCTTCCTCATCGTGCTGGCGACGCTCGTGCCTCTGTTCGGCGCGGTCATCTGGTCGCGCGCCGGCAAGTTCGGCGGCAACATGACGCCGTGGGAGCCTTCCAAAATTCCCTTCCTCCTCGGCTTCGCCGGGATTCTCACGGCGCACTACCGCGAGCTTGCGCGAACCTACTGGGGCATGCCGCGCGCGCGCAACGTCATCCCGCTCGTCGTCATGGGCCTGATCCCCTTCATCCCCTTCTTCGCCTTGAAAGACTTCGGGCAGATGCTCGTCTTCAGCGGCGCATACGCCACGCTCTACCTCGTCGCCGTCCGCCGCTGGCCGCAACTGCTCGTCTTCGTCGGCTCGCTCGCGCTCGTCGTCGCCGTCCTCGTCGTCGGCGCGCTCCCGCCCGACGTGCAGGAGCGAGTCCCGACGCTCACGACGCTTGCCACGCCCGTGCGCGCCATCCTGCCCGACCGCATCAAGCAACGTTTCCACCTCTGGCTCGACGGCTTCGACCCGCCCCCGCCCGACGCCGAGTGGTGGAAGAAGGACTACGACGAGGAGCTTGCGAAGAACCCGCGCATGCGCGAGCTAGCGGACGAGAGTCCCGCCATGCAGAAGACCGTCAACGTTGACGTGTGGTTCGACCGCATCGCCTTCCAGCCTTCGCAGGCCACCTTCGGCCTTGCCGCCGGGCGCGTGACGGGGCGCGGCCTGGGCCTCGGCTTCACCGAAGTCATCCCCATCGCCGACTCCGACTACATCTACGCGGCCATCAGCGAGGAGTTGGGCCTGACGGGCGGCGCGGTCGTCATCCTCGCGCTCATCATCCTCGTCAACGCGGGCGCGCGCACCGCCATCGAGGCGCGCGACATGTTCACCAAGCTCTGCTCGGCGGGCCTCACCGCGTTCATAGGCTTCCAGGCCATCGTCAACATGGGCGGCACGACGCGCGCCCTGCCGATGACGGGCATCACGCTCCCCTTCGTCAGCCACGGCGGCTTCAGCCTGATCACGAGCTTCGCGATGCTCGGCATGCTCCTGGCCTTCTCGCACCGCAACGCCGCCGACGCCGAAGCGCCCGCGCGGCCCTCGGCCACGGCGGTCGCCCGCGAGGAGGAAGAAATCAGAGTACCGGAGGCGGTTCAATGACAGAAAACACCGCGGCCAAAACCCTTGAGGTCGCCGCCATCACCGACCGCGGCCTGAGCCAGAAACGCCCGCTCAACGAAGACTCGATGCTCACGGATAAGGAGCGTCACCTCTTCGTCGTGGCCGACGGCGTCGGCGGCGCGCAGGCCGGCGAGGTCGCCTCCAAGACGGCCATCGAGACCCTCGAAGAAGCGTTCCGCGAACACCAGCCGGACGAAGACGCCGAAGACCTTCTGGAGATCGCCATCCAGCGCGCCAACGACTCGATCTACCGGCAGTCGCGCGAGAACCCCGGCATGGCGATGATGGCGACCACCATCGTCGCGCTCCACTTGAGCGGCCTGCGCGCCACGGTCGGCCACGTCGGCGACTCGCGCCTCTACCGCCTCACGCCCGAAGGCCAGCTCCACCGCGAGACCGAAGACCACTCGCTCGTCGAGGAGGAGGTCAGGGCCGGTCGCATGACGCCGGAGCAGGCCGCGAGCCATCCGGGCCGCAACGTCATCAGCCGCGCGCTCGGCGCGGAAGCCTCGGTCGAGGTTGACGTGCGCACCTTCGAGATCGAGACGGGGACGACCTTCCTCCTCTGCTCCGACGGCATCACGCGCCACATTCCCGACGAAGAGCTTTCACAGCTTCTACGCCACACGCCCATCCTCAAAGACGCCTGCGAGGAGATGAAGCGCCTCTGCTACGAGCGCGGCGCGGAGGACAACCTGACGGCAGTCCTCGTCCGCGTCGGCGACGCCGTCGAATACGTTGAAGACGAAGAGCCGACGCTCGTCCGCGAGCGCACAGATTTCCAGACCGCGCCCACACAGGAACTCTCCTCGACGCTCCTCCAAAGGCCCTTCAACGATGTGGCCGCGAGCGGGCCGAGCGGCGAGCGCAGCACCGCGCCGGAGGCGTCGAAGACGGGCGGCCCGCCGGACACACACGCCGCGCGCAAATCCCGCGGCGCGGGGACGACCTTGGGCGTCCTCTTTCTCCTCCTCGCCGCCTTCGCGCTCGCCTTCTACGTCGGGATGGTCTTCGAGAGGAAGGGCATGGCGAGGCGCTTGGTGCGGGCGTCTGCCGCGCCTTCGCCGACGGTCGCGCCGACCCAGGCCGCGCTCGAAGACCCCGAAGTCAGATTTGAACGCCTGCGCCGCGCCGTTGACCTCTCGCCCGCGACCGAGGCCGCGAGGATGTCCGCCGAGTCGAACAGCCAGCCGCTCAACTCCGACGACCCGGAGTTTCTCTACCTCTACGGTCGCGCGCTGCTCCTGACCGACAGGCAGCAGGACGCGTCGGCGGCCTTCGACCGCGCGATCCAGAAGATCAACGAGAACATGACGCCGCGCAACGGCGAGCTGAAGATTGACGCGCGCCTCGCCGACATCGCCGCGCGACTGCGCGCCGGCGACGAGCAGGCCGCGCGCGCCGCCGCCGCCGACCTCGCCGAAGTGATCCGCTCGCCGCAGGGCCAAGCGGACTCAAACGCGAACACGCAGCCGTCGCCGAGCGTTTCACCTTGAAAGAGAGATGGGTGAGCTAAAGTTACAACAGTCCATGCTCGACGGTCGCTTCGTTATACGCGACTGCCTCGGGCGCGGCTCTTACTCGGAGGTCTATGTCGCCGACGACCGGGGCGCTTTAAACGGCGCGCCGCGCACGGTCGTCATCAAGGCGCTCAACACGCACCTGCGGGGCGTGCCCGACCCGGAGTTGGAGCGCACGCTCATCGAGAACTTCCGCAACGAGGCCGTCGCGCTCGACCGCGTGCGCCACCCGAACATCATCAGCCGCCTCGGCCACGGCACGGCCATTGACCTCCAGGGCCGGACGTTTCATTACCTCGTCCTCGAATACCTGCCGGGCGGCGACCTCCAGGCGCTCGTCCTGCGCCGCCCGCTGCCCCTCGACGACGCGCTCTTCTACCTCGGACAGGTCTGCGCCGGCCTCGCATACGCCCACCAGCACGGCGTCATACACCGCGACATCAAGCCACAGAACCTCCTCCTCACAGCCGACCAGCGCACGCTGAAGATCGCGGACTTCGGCGTCGCCAAGATCGAAGCCACCGAGGGCGCGATCACGCGCGTCGGCACCGAAGTCTATGCCGCGCCGGAGCACCACCCGCTCGCCACCACCGGCCCGCTCGACACGACCTCGCTCACGCGCCGCGTCGCGCAACTGACGCCCGCCGCAGACATCTACTCGCTCGCCAAGACCACCTACATGCTCCTGACGGGCGAGTCGCCGCGCCGCTTCTCGCAGAGGACGGTCACGTCGCTCCCGGAAGAGTTCGCCGACGCCGTGTGGTCGCGCTACGTCCTGCGCGTGCTCGAACGCGCGACGCAGACGAACCCCGAAAGGCGCTACCAGAGTGTCGAAGAGTTCTGGCGCGACATCAGGGACGCGACGATGGCGCAGACGCGACCCTTGCACAGGGGCGACGGCGGCGGCGAGAATCCCGGCGGAGGGTCAATGAATCCCGGCGAGTTGTCGAATGATCCCGGCGTCTCGGCTGGCCCGCGGCGCGGCCTCGCGACGCCCCCGCCGCCCGCCCCGACCTTCGACCGTGTGGCGCGCGGCGCGGGCGACTCCGCGCGCCACCGCATCGTTGTCCCCGTCTCGCGCGCCAACTCGACTCCGGCCTTCGCCGCGGACGAGGGCAGAGACTTCCCCGCCCCGCAGGCTCGCGACGCTTACCCCGCGGAGGCCCACACGGAAGCATACGCGTACCCCGTCTCCGCCGAGCCGCGTCTGTCCTCGCGCGCGAAGCGCTGGCTCGTCGCGCTCCTGCTCCTGCTCGCCTTTTCGGGGATGCTCTTTGCGACCTACCGCTACGTCAACAACCTGCGCCACGCGCCGGTCGGTCAGCCGCAGTCGAACGCGCCCGACAACGGCGCGGCGCTCGTCGGACATGAATTCGCGCCGACGACGGATGTAAACTTGCGTAGCGGCCCCGACACGAGCTACCCGAAGGTCGGTCTTGCCGAGAGGGATTCGCGTCTAAAGGTCTTGAAGGTCAACGGCAAGTGGTATCAGGTTCAGGTGCTCGAACACGGGCGCACGAAAGACGACCCGGACTCGTCAGACCAGGGCTGGGCCAACAGCAATAATCTCAAGGCGGTACAATAAGTCTTCTTACAAAGGGGTGATAACCGACAGTGAGCATACTCGACTCGATTCGCCGCTGGATTGACGGGGAGGTTTCCGACGACCCGCTCGCGCAGGTGGGCGAGCAGGCCAGGCCGCGCCGCGTCTGGGAGGAGTTTCTGGTGAAGGTCGCACGCGAAGTGGAGTTGGTCATGCAGCGCGAGATGTTCACGCCGCCAGGCGGCCCGACCTACATCCCGCCCGAATACGTCGTCTATCTGTCGAGCGAAGACGACAAGGAGTGGCAGGGCGAGAAGCGGCGGGGCCTTGAGCAGGGACTCTTCTACGTCCTCTCGGAGCGCGCGCGCGAGCTTTCGGGCCAGACGCAGCTCGCGACGAAATCCTTCGCCGTCGAGCTGCGGGTTGACGGCACGCTCAACAAGGGCGAGTTCCGCGTCCAGCCCGTCTGGGAGTCGAGCGAGTCGGGCGGTCAGACGATGGTCACGGCGCGGCCCGGCGAGCTTTCCAACGCGGCGCAGGCGGCGACGCCCTCCGACAACACCGAGCAGCCCGAAAGCGAGGTCACGAAGGTCTCGGCCCGCCCGCAGGAACTCTACAGCGTCGAAGTCTGGCGCAACGGTACGCGCCAGTCGGTCGTGCCCGTGACGAAGCCGGAGGTCACCATCGGTCGCGGCTCGAAGTCCGTCACCGTTGACCTCCCCATCAAAGGCGACCCGGAAGTCAGCCGCAGCCACGCCACCTTAGAGCGCGACAACACGGGCCGCTACTGGTTCACCCCGAAGGGCCGCAACCCGACCTTCGTCAACGGGCGCGAGATCACGCGCGAGGAGCGCGTCGAAGTCCGCCCCGACGAGAAGATCGAGATCGCCAGCTTCACACTCCGCATCCAGCCGAAGTGAAGAGCGACTCGTCGGTGGAGGGTGTAATTTAGTGCCGGGATTTTGAGAAGGGAGGTGGTAGCGTTGTCTTCGCTGGAACTGAAATTAGATTTGCCGGATAGCCTGGCGCGCGAGGCCGAGGCTAACGGATTACTAACGCCGGAGGCGATTGAGTCTTTGCTTCGCGCGGAAATACGCCGCCGCCGGGTTAATAAATTATTTGATGCGGCAGACAGCCTTGCGGCCCTGGACTCGCCCGTCTCGGAAGCTGAGGTAGAAGCCGAAATCGCTGCCGTCCGTCAGAAACGCCGCTCAACTGATGCGAGTCGTAGCTGACACGAACATCGTCGTCTCAGGACTTCTTTGGCGGGGCAATCCGCGTCTGGTGCTGGATGCTGCTCGCGAGGGCACGATTGATTTGTACACGAGTGCCGTTCTACTCACGGAACTGGAAGATGTCTTGGGCCGTGAGAAATTCGCCAAGCGCCTTGCGTCCGCCGGTGTCACGCCTCACGAGTTGGTTTTGGGATATGCAGCACTGGCGTCCGTCATCGAACCCGCCGCCGTCGAGCCTGTAATTCTTTCCGATCCTGACGACGACGCCGTACTGGCCTGCGCTGTCGCCGCACAGGGCGAAATCATAGTTTCCGGGGACAGCCACTTATTGGAGTTGAGGCTGTATCAAGAAATTCGTATTCTCACAGCGGCTGCATTGATGAAGGAATTTTCATGAGCCGCTTCCGGCGTTATTGACTGACCCGCGGGCGCGTGACTGCATACGCAATATTTTGATTGACATTTTCCGGCGGTGGGAATATTTTGACGGCGCTTTAGACGTTCGCCGCTGCCGACGGGTTCCTGACATCGTCGGCTTCTCATCCAACACTTCCCGGCGCGCGCTTCCGGTTGCAGTCTGCTCTGTCGCCTCAAACGCCAGCGCCAACAAAGGAGACCTCATCATGCCGGACAATCGAGTCAGCGCCACACTTAGCGAGGCCGACAAGCAGGCCGTCCTCGCGGCCATCAACACTATACGCGAGAAACTTCCGTTTCTCATCGACCTCTCGCCCGAAGATCGCAAAGCGCTTCCGAGGTTGGGAGATAAAAGCCGCGGCTTCGTCTCTCAGGCGCTCGAAGTCGCATCGCAGAACGCCGACATCCTCCCGCGCTCCTTCGACGTAGAGGAGATGCGCAAGGACTTTGAACTGCTCAACGCGCTCTCGCCCGTCCTCCTGGCCCTTGCACAACTCAACGAACTGGTCGAAGACACCTACATAGAGGTCGGGAGCGAGGCTTACACGGCGGCGCTGGCCGTCTATCAGTACACGCGCGCCGCAGGCAAGGGCGCGGCCCTCGACGGCGCGCTCGACACCCTCGGCCAACGCTTCGCACGCAAGTCGGGCAAGGCGACGCCGACGCCGCCGACCGCCGACAAACCGAAGACGTAACCTCCAAACGACTTAACAGCCCTGCCGGGAGGGATTCGGCTCGTCACGGCCTGCCAAACCCCTTCCGGCGGGCCATCTTTCGGGCTTACGCGGGGATAATTCGACGCCCTGAAGCACGGATTTCATACGCGGAGGCTAAATCTTTGAGCTTGGAGCATGAAAATTGGGGTTCCAAACGTCAACATTCAGGTTCAAAACGTGAATGTTGAGGTTTGGGACCGGAAAGTTGCGGTTTTGAACCTCGACGTTCCGGCTTTGAGCCTCAAGATTTCGGTTTTGAGCCGGAAAGTTGAGGTTCTGAACGTAAACGTTGGCGTTTTAAACCGGAAAGCTGAGGCTCCAAGCGTGAGCGTCGAGGCTCTGAAGGAGAATGTTCTCGCTTTTTACACGAACCGGCACGCCCAACATCGGAAGCCCCAGCGCGGGTAGCGCTTGCTCTTCGACGTAGCCTTTGCCGAGGAGGCGTATGATCTGGCGGGGATTTAACGATTCCGCACATCCAATAATTAGGCGGCTTCGCCCTTTCGTGCTAGATTTTGCCTGACAATTCTTTGAGGTCGGAGTCGCCCGATGTCATCGCAGGTTAAAGTTTATTACACGCCGGATGAATATCTCGCCCTTGAACGCAAGGCCGAGTACAAGAGCGAGTATTTCGGCGGCGAGATATTCGCGATGACGGGCGCTAGCCGCAAACACAATCTAGTGGCTGGCAATATCTTTGCCGCTCTCCACCTACAGTTGAAGAAGCGCCCTTGCGAAATCTATCCCAGTGATATGCGCGTTAAGGTCAGCCCGACCGGGCTTTACACTTACCCCGACGTGGTGATTGTTTGCGGTGAGCCGTTGTTTGACGACGAGCAGAGGGACACACTGCTCAACCCGACCGCGTTGGTCGAAGTCCTTTCAAAATCTACCGCGAGCTATGACCGGGGGGAAAAGTTTGAGCATTACCGAAAGATCGAATCGCTGGCAGAGTATCTGGTGATCGCACAAGATAAATATCACGTCGAGCAGTACGCAAAGCAACCGGGCGGTCAGTGGCTTTTGTCGGAAACCGACGACCCGCAACAGACGATTCACCTGTCTTCAATAGACTGTGATTTAGCTTTGGCCGATATTTACGACAAGGTGGAAGTTGATAGATAGCGCAGATTATCGCAGCCCGGAAGATACTTCGTCCTCACCAAAAATCGCCAACAACAGCCGTCGTTATCCTTGCCCCGCGGCCACGTGCGTGCCGGAATCGAGGTCGGAGATTAGTTGTTCGAGCGCGGGGAGGGCCTGCTCTTCGACGTAGCCTTTGCCGAGCAGGCGAATGATCTGCCGGGGGCGGGTTTCGCCGTGGGCTTCTTTGAGGAGAGCGCGGCAGAAGGCGGCGACGACTTCGGGCGAGAACTGGCGGCCTGCGTTGCGTCGGAAGTCCGTGATGACTTCTTCAAACGAGCGGCGGCGGCGGTAGGGGCGGTCGGTCGTCATGGCGTCGAAGGAGTCGGCGAGCGAGACGATCTTCGCGCCGATGGGAATCTCCTCGTCCTTCAAGCCGTCGGGATAGCCGCGACCGTCGGGACGCTCGTGATGGTAGCGCGCCATGAGCGGTATGTCGGCGAAGGGGTGGTTGATGGGGCGCAGGATTTCGTAGCCTGCCGCCGGGTGACGATTCAGTTCGGACGACTGCTTGGCGTCAATGCGGTAGGGCGCGTTGATGATCTCGCGGTCAACGACGAGCTTGCCGATGTCGTGCAGGTAGCCCGCGACCGCGATGCCCTCGACCTCCTCCTCGCTCCAACCCATCTCGCGCGCGATGATCTCGCTGTACTTGCCGACGCGCTCCGAGTGCCCCTGCGTGTACTTGTCCTTGCAGTCAATCGCCGCAGCGAAGGCGCGCACGGTGTCCTTGTAGATGTCCTTCAGGTCTTCGTAGAGCCGCCGGTTCTCTTCGGCGCGGCGCTCGACTTCGCGGAGCAGGCGATGGTTGTTGAGGCCGACGCCGATGTGGCGACCGAGTGAGCGCACCAACTCGCGGTCTTCAGCGTCGAACTCCACGCCGCTCGCCTTCCCGCCGAGCACAATCACTCCAACCAGCTCGCCGCGCACGACGAGCGTCGAGACGACCTCGACCGCGCCGCCCTCGAACCGCTCTTTGATCTCGCGCTCGACGCGCGCCAATTCGCTCTTCGAGAGCGCATGAGCGCCCCCGCCGTTGCCGTTCGACTTCGCGGCGGCGTG
>Ga0209577_10004768_pt1 | contig 12728 bp, 6 predicted proteins | sample GraSoiAngelo_109_FD_185874 | JGI IMG/M metagenome (GOLD analysis project Ga0209577, IMG submission 185874) | Grasslands soil microbial communities from the Angelo Coastal Reserve, California, USA - 14_0903_12_20cm (SPAdes) (version 2) | ecosystem: Environmental > Terrestrial > Soil > Grasslands ... | reverse complement strand
GGCGAGGTCATAATCGAGTACGACGCGGCCAGACGCGTCACGCAGCGGCGCGCCGGTGCGCGGATCGAGCTTAGGCGGAACGATGCCCGACGCTGGCGCGGAGGTTATGGAGGTCGTGGAGGTTGGGGAGGTTGTGGAGGTCGAAGAAACAGCCGGTGCCGCTGCGCGCACGCCGCTCGTCGGACTCACGACCAGCGCCAGCATGCCCGGCAGGATCACGAGAAACGGGAACAGCATTTTCGGGAACGCGGCGATGAGGGGGGTGCGCCGGGCGGCGGTCATCGAGTTCGCGGCCATGGCGCGCTGTACCACCAGGAAATCGGTGCACCAATACCCGAACGACAGCACGAAGCCCAGTCCCATCACCAGGCCGAACCACTCGACGCCCACGGGGTTGGTGGACGAGTGTCCCATGAACGCCCAGCTGCGCGTATAGGCGCCGGGGGCGAAGCCGGTGGCGGTGGCGTGGTCGGCGAGCCGCGCCACCAGTCCCGACCAGCCGCCCACGGCGCGCAGCCCCAGAAACACCAGCGGCGCGAACCCGAGCACGATCAGGAAGAACTGCAGCACCTCGTTGTAGATCGCGCTGGTGAGCCCGCCCAGGAAGATGTATGCGAGCACCACGCCCGCGGCCACGAAGATGCTCAAGTCGAAGCTCCAGCCGAGCAGCAGGTGGAGCAGCTTGCCCATGGCGTAGAGCGAGATCCCCGAGGAGAACACGGTCATGATGGCGAACGAGACGGCGTTCAAGGCGCGCGTCTTTTCGTCGAAGCGCAGCTTCAAGTACTCGGGGACGGAGCGGGCGCGCGAGCCATAGTAGAACGGCATCATGAACAGGCCGATGAACACCATCGCCGGGATCGCGCCGATCCAATAGAAGTGGCTCGTGGCGATGCCGTACTTGGCGCCCGAGGCGCCCATCCCGATGACTTCCTGCGCGCCAAGATTCGCCGAGATGAACGCGAGGCCCGTGACCCAGGCGGGGATGGAGCGTCCCGAGAGGAAGAAGTCTTCGCTGGTGCGCACGTAGCGCCGCAACGCCGCGCCGATGCCGAGCACGAAGGCGAAGTACAGGAGCATCACCGCGTAGTCGACCCAGCCGAGCGTGGTCATGCTAGAGTACTAAAACCCGTGACCAGAGCGGGGGGTTGACGCCCGCTGGTGCGAGCGTGCGACACGCGCGTGCCCGTCGCTATTGCTCGCACGCAACGAACGCCCCCTCCCGGCGCCACCGAGTGCCGCGCGGCGCGGGCGCGTCGGGTGCGGCGCGACGGCGTCAAACTTGAAGAGCGACTGTCCCGACCCGTTGTGCCCTTTGGGCCGTCCAGGGGAGCCGACGTGATTCAGGTCAGGGTGCCGTCCTTTGACCCCCCCGCCTCGCCCGAGGCTGGGGACCCCGAGCGCCACGATGCCGTGGCGCCCGGAGGACGCTGGCCCGTCTCCCCCGTTCAGCCCGTGACTCCTGCCTTGCGCCGCAGCGTCCCTCGTCGTGCGGGCCGTCTTCCGGCGGATCCGGAGAACCATCCTATGCATCGAATCCTGTCCTTGCTCTCGCTCCTGGTGCTCGCGGCAACCCCGAGGCTCCTTGAAGCCCAGGGCGCGATCTCCGGGACTATCACCGACCTGTACACGGCCGCCCCACTCGTCGGCGTCACGCTCACCGTCGTCGGGACGACACTCGGTAGCGCGACCGACTCGGCTGGCCGATACACCGTGTCGAATGTCGCCCCGGGCACGCACCGGCTGCGAGCGCGCCGGCTGGGTTACGCGCCCGCCGACACGACCGTCGTCGTGCAACAGGGCGAGCCGACGCTCGTCAATCTGCGACTGCAGCCGAGCCCGTTCGAGCTGAATCCCGTGGTGGCGATTGGGTACGGCGAGCAGGCCAAAGGCACGTTGACGGGCGCCGTCAGCGCCGTCTCGGGCAAAGAGGTGCAGAGCATTCCCGCGAACAATCTGTCGAACACGCTCAGTGGCCAGCTGCCCGGCCTGGTGACGGTCAATCCGAGTGGCGAGCCGGGATACGACGGGGCAATCATCCGCATCCGCGGGAGCCATACGCTGAACGACAACAGCGCGCTCGTCGTGATCGACGGTGTGCCGGATCGGGACGGTGGCCTGGAGCGGCTCGACGCGCGGGACATCGAAAGCATCAGCGTCCTGAAAGACGCGACGGCGGCCATATACGGGTCGCGCGCGGCCAACGGCGTCATCCTGGTCACGACCAAGCGGGGGCGCAGCGGGGCCGTACAGCCACCCGAGCTGACGCTGAACATCAACCAGGGCTTCAACCACCCCACCCGACTTCCCCAGATGGCGGATGGCCCGACGTACATGACGATGATGAACGAGATCAACATGTACCGGAACCTGCCACCTGCGTACACGGCAGATCAGATACAGAAGACCCGAGCGGGTACCGATCCCTGGCGCTACGCGAACACCGACTGGTTCGGCGCGGTCATCAAGCCCATGTCGTTCCAGACCAAAGGGAACGTCGCGCTGCGGGGCAGCAGCGAGCACCTCGGATATTACCTGTCGCTGAGCGGTCAGACCGAGGACGGCTACTACCGCAACAGTGCGACCCGGTACAATCAGTACGGTTTCCGGAGCAACATCGACGGCCGGATCACGGACCACCTGAGCCTGCGGTTCGACGTGTCGGGACGGCTCGAGGACCGCAACTTCCCGGTCCGCAACGCAGGCTCGATCTTCCGCGAGCTGATGCGGGGCAAGCCGAACCTTCCCGCGTATTGGCCGAATGGGTTGCCGGGTCCGGACATCGAGTACGGCGACAACCCGGTCGTGATCGGGACGCCGGCCACGGGATACGACCGGGACGGGCGTGATTACGTACAGGGCACGCTGGGCGGGGAATTCAAGGTGCCCGGGATCCGCGGTCTCACGTTCCGGGGCAACGCGTCCTACGACGTGCGCTTTCGGAACGAGAAAGCGTGGCGCACTCCGTGGACGCTGTACACCTGGGACTACAAAACACGCAACGCCGACAGCCAGCCCGTGCTGCAGGCGGCCAAGCGGGGATTCAGCACGCCGCAGCTGAGCCAGTATGATGGGCGGGGTGTCAGCATCCTGTTGAACCTGGTCGGCGAGTACCGGCGCCAGTTCGGCGCGCACACCGTCGGCGTGTTGGGCGGCGTCGAGCGGCAGACGGTGGACAGCTCCTACGACAGCGCGTTCCGCGATTACTACGTCTCCGCTCAGGTCGACCAGCTGTTCGCCGGAGGCGATCTCGGGAAGACGAACAACGGCACCGAGTGGCCGGCCGCGCGGCAGAACTACTTCACCCGCATCAACTACGCCTTCGGGGACAAGTATCTCTTCGAGTTCGTGGGACGCTACGACGGCTCCTACATCTTTCCGGCGGCGAAGCGCTTGGCGTTCTTCCCGGCCGTCTCGGCGGGATGGCGTATTTCCGACGAGCCGTTCTTCCGCGACCACGTACCCCTGTTCGAGGACCTGAAGCTGCGCGTCTCGTGGGGCAAGACCGGGAACGACCGGATCGCGCCGTGGCAGTATCTCCCAACCTACGGGTTCGGCAGCGGGTACGTCTTCGGCGGCAGTCAGGTCGTGCCGAGCGTCTTCCAGACGCGCATCCCCAACCCGAACGTGACGTGGGAAGTCGCGAAGCAGTTCGACGTCGGTCTCGAAGGGCGCCTCCTGAGCAATCGGCTCTCCTTCGAGTTCGATCGCTTCACCGAGCGGCGCAGCAACATTCTGGCGTATCGGAACGCCTCGGTGCCGCAGACGGCCGCGATCCCCCTGCCGGCCGAGAACATCGGCGTCGTGGCGAACCAGGGCTACGATGGGACGATCACCTGGCAGCAGCAAGTAGCGAGCGACGTCTCGTTCCAGGTGACCCTCAATGGCGGCTATGCCCAGAACAAGATTCTGTTCTGGGACGAGCCTCCGGGCGCGCCGCCATGGCAGCGTTCCACCGGCTACCAGATGAACACCGGTCTGTACTACAAGGCGATCGGCGTCTTCCGGGACTCGGCCGCCGTCGCCAACTACCCACACTGGGCCGGCGCCCGCCCGGGAGACTTGATCTTCGAAGACGTGGACCACAACGACACGCTGGACGCACGCGATCGAATCCGGATCAATGCGAACGGCGATCCCAAGTTCACGGGCGGCTTGAAGCTCGCCGCGCAGCTGAAGAACTTCGACGTCAGCGTGTTCTTCCACGCGGCTTTCGACGCGGTGCAGTACTTCCGGACTGAATCCGGCGACATCGGCAACTTCACCCAGGAGTACGCCCAGAACCGCTGGACGCCGCAGAATCCCGATGCTCCGGGCCCCCGCACCTTCAACCGGACCGACGAGTACTGGGTTGCGAACGCGAACACGTATTTCCTGCGCGATGCGTCGTTCATCAGGTTGAAGTCGGTCGACGTGGGATACCATCTCCCGACGCACGTGGCAGCGGCGCTGGGCGTCCATGACGTCCGGGTCTACGCCAGCGGATACAATCTTTTCTTGTGGGACAAGTTCCAGATCCTAGACCCCGAGACGCGGGACAATCAAGGGCAGTACTACCCGCAGCAGCGCGTAATCAATGCCGGCGCGTCCCTAACGTTTTGACCGAGACGATACCATGAGATCACACGTTCGTACCATCACGGCCGCGGTGCTCGTGCTCCTGGGGCTCACGAGCTGTAACGGGGTCATGGACCTCACTCCCAAGGATCAGTTTGCGGACGAGGCGGTCTTTACCGACCCGAATCTCGCCCAGGCCTTCGTGAACGACATGTATCGCGGGCTGGGGCACGGTCTCTACGAGATCATGCTGGCCTCGATCAGCGACGAGACGCACTTCATCCACAACTACAACACGGAGCCGGTGGTCAAGTCGATCATCACCTCGAGCGACCGGGGCGCGATCGACGACGGCCGCTTCGCGCACTTCAACTGGGGACCCACCTTCTCCCGCATCCGGCAGACGAACATCTTCCTCAGCAAGATCGACGGGACCACGTTCGACGCCGCCTTGAAGCAGCGGATGAAAGGCGAAGTGTTTTTTCTGCGGGCGTACTTCTACCACAACCTGATGCGGATGTACGGCGGCGTGCCGATCATCACGAAAGTCTACGGCTTGAACGAGGACTACCAGGCCGCGCGCAACACCTTCCAGGAGACGGTCGCCTTCATCGTGGCCAACGCCGACTCGGCCGCCGCGCTGCTGCCGTTGTCGTACAGCGGCAGCGACGTCGGCCGGGTGACCAGGGGCGCCGCCCTCGCGCTCAGGGCGCGCGTGCTGCTGTACGCGGCGAGCGACCTCTACAACGTGAACCCGAGCGGCAAGCCGGAAAACGGTTACACCACCCCGCAGGACCGCACCGCGCTCTGGCGGGCCGCGAAGGACGCGGCCAAGGCGGTGATGGATCTCGGGATCTACGGTCTGTTCCGCCCCACTCCAGCGAACGCGCAGGAGGCGACGCAGAACTACGGCGACCTGTTCCTGCAGACGATGAGCGTGGAAGTGATCCTGAGTCGCTTCTTCCTGAGCACGCGGGACGACGGCTACAACCCCGGTCTGTTCAACGGCCCGAACGGTTTCCATACGTGGGGCGGCAACACGCCGATCCAGAACTTGGTCGACGATTATCGGATGGCCGACGGCTCAAGGTTCGACTGGAACAACCCGGCGGAGGCCGCGGCGCCGTACGCCAACCGCGACCCCCGCTTCTATGCGTCGATCGCCTACGACGGCGCCCGCTGGCGGCCGCGTCCCGACGACGTGAAGGGCCTCGACTCCGTCGGCATGATCCAGACGTTCCGGCAGCTCGCCATCCGCAACGACTCAGGCAGGGTGACGGACGTGGTGCCCGGCCTGGACACCCGTGACAGCCCGGTCGAGAACTGGAACGGTGCGTACTCCGGCTACTACCTCCGGAAATTCGTCGATCCGTCCATCAACGCGCAATTCATCAAGGAGCAAGTACCCTGGATCTTCTTCCGTTACTCGGAAGTCCTGCTGAACTACGCCGAGGCCTCGATCGAGCTCAATGAGCTGACGGATGCGGTCAACGCCCTGAACCAGATCCGGGTGCGTGCCGGCATGCCGGTGTTCTCGGCGGCGTTGGGCCAGGCCGCGCTGCGCGACGAGTACCGCAACGAGCGCCGCGTCGAGATGGCGTTCGAGGAGCAGCGCTTCTTCGACGTGCGCCGCTGGATGACCGCGCCCCAAGTCTTCAGCAAGGTCGCGGGTGGCATCAACATCTTCCTCGACGGGACCAGCCGTACCGACCGGACCACGTGGCATAACTACCGCTACGCGGTCGACACCGTCCAGACGCGGGCGTGGAACGACAAGATGTATTTCATGCCGATTCGCTTCGATGAGCTGAACCGGAACACCTTGCTCAAGCAGAATCCGGGTTACTGAGCTGACGCGAGACTGCTGCGGGCTCATCGTCGCGGTCGTGATCGGCTGCGGACGTACGACGCAGCGGCCGGAACAGGCCGCCCCGGCCGCCCCGGCCGCCACCGGCGCCGTGACCACCGTGGTGCCCAGCGAGACCGACGCCCGCGTCACGCGGGTGGAGGAGATGCTGCGTGGGGTGGCGGGACTGGAGGTGACCCGCCTGCCCGACGGTGGCTATCAGCTCCGTATCCGCGGCCACCGCAGCATCCGGGGCAATCCCGGCGATGACGATCCGCTGGTGGTCATCGACGGGATTGCGATCTCGCGCGAGGCGGTCGGCACCGCCCTCGCTGCCCTGGCGCCGGGCGACGTCGCGCGGATCGAGGTCCTCAAGGATGCAGGCGCCACGGGGTTTTACGGCTCGCGGGGAGCGAACGGCGTGATCGTCGTTACCACGAAACGCGCCCGATAATAACGCACAGGAGGAGCGACATGATGACTCGAGGGATTCGGCTCGCCGCGGTGGCATCGCTCGCCGCCTTGCCACTGGTCGCCCAAAGGGTCGGCACGGTCGAGATCGGAGCGTTCGTCCGCTACACCGATTTCGACAACAGCCTGGGGTTTGGGAACGCGATCGGCGTGGGGGGTCGCGGCGCGGTGTACGTGCGGCCCAACCTCGCGCTCGAGCTGGACGTGTCCCGATCGTCGAAGTACACCCCGGTGCACGCCCGCCTGGTCGGAGCGTTTGCGACGGGCACGCGCACCGAGCTGCTGCTCGGCGGAGGCTACGTGCGCAACTCGTACGGCGGGGCGCTGGGCCAGAGCGACGGCGGCTTTTCGGCCCTGCTGGGCGTGCGCTACCGCATGACCGAGCGCGTGTGGCTGCGGGCCGGATTCGACGCCGACGCCATGTTCTCGACCGACAATAGCCGCACGAATCCATTCCCCTTCTACAGCGGGAACTGGGATCTCCAGCTCGGCGCCACCCTGCGGCTCAAGGGCGGGGGGGGCACGCAACCGTAAGGAGGGCTGGTCATGAGACGGTGTTCCTGCGCTTGGCTGGTGCTGAGCGGGGCGCTCGTCGGAAGCGCCGCGAACGCGCAGGCTCCGACGGGCACGATCACCGGGCACGTCAGGGACTCCCTGACCCGTCACCCCGTCGTCGCGGTACTCGTGACGGTCGTGCATACGCCTAAGACGGCAACGACCGGCGAGGACGGGGGCTTCGTGCTGACCGACGTCCCGGTGGGAACGCAGCGTGTCTCCGCTCGCCGCATCGGCTTCGTTCCGCGGGAACAGGATGTGGTCGTGGTCGCGGGGCAATCCGTGACCGTCGACTTTGCCCTCCCGCTCGCCGGCGTCTCCCTGCCGGACGTCGTCGTTGTCGGCTACGGCAGCCAGCAGCGCGTCGATCTGACCGGCGCCGTCGCTTCCGTCGCGCCCGACCAGGTGCAGAAGACGGCGGGGGTGAGCCTGCAACAGGCTCTCCAAGGCACCGTGGCAGGAGCCACGGTGACGCAAGGTGACGCCGCGCCGGGGGGCGCGATCACCGTCCAGGTCCGCGGCGTCACCTCCACGACCGGCGACAACCAGCCCCTCTACGTGATCGACGGCGTACCCGTGGGGACGTCGGGCGTCTCCAAGTTCGCGCTCGGACCTTCCGAGCCGAGCTTCACCACGATGACCACTACGAACCCGCTTTCGACGCTCGCGCCGTCCGACATCGAATCGATCGATATCCTGAAGGACGCGTCGGCTACCGCGATCTACGGCAGCCGCGGCGCGAACGGCGTCGTGATGATCACCACGAAGCGAGGCCGGCGCGGGCAGCCGGGGCAGGTCACCTTCAACTACTCGGCGGGGATGTCCGACGTGGTGCGCGAGCTGGACGTGCTGGACGCGCACGACTACGCCATGTACGTGAACCGGGCCAACTGGAACGTGTACCACGATTCCACTGCGCTCCCGTATGGCGGCAGGCCGACCAGTCTCACCCCCGACGCCTTGCGCGCGCGGTACGGCGCCGGGATCAACTGGCAACGGGATATTTTCCGCACCGCCGCGAGCCGCGATTTCCAACTCGCGTTCACGGGCGGAGACGCGGATGGCGGCTACGCGGTGACGGGGAACTATCTCAACCAGGACGGCGCGATTCGCGGCTCCGGGTTCGCACGCGGCGGCATCCGCGCGAACCTGGACCGCAAGCTCAACTCCCTCCTGCACCTCTCCACCAACCTGGACGTGACGCGCTCCAACGGCCAGCTGGTGCGGTCGTCGGGCACGGAGGGCACCAAGGCGGGCGGGATCGTGCGGAGCGCCATCCGCTACAGCCCGCTCCCGAGCGAAGCGCTCGATACCGCGATGACCGGGAGCGACCCCCGGGCCGAGAACCCGGGCTACTTCGCCCAGTTCGGCGCCAACCCGCTGCGCTACACCGACGAGGTGCAAGAGCGCGAGACCGTCACCCGCGGGATCGGCGGGCTCCGAATGCGGGCCGAGATCACACCTGACTGGTCGTTCGAGACCAGCCTCGGGGGAAATTACGAGCGGAAAGGCGTCGACTCGTACTTCCCGCGCACCGTGTACGAGGGGAACGGCACCAACGGTCTCGCGATCGTCAGCGCGTCTGAGTACGTCGACCTCGTGAACGAGAACCTGTTGCGGTTCGGCAGAGGGTTCGGCAGCGACCATCGCATCGACGCGGTGGGAGGCTTCACGTACGAGTGGAGCCGCAGCAATTGGATCAACAACCAGGTTACCAGCTTCCCCGACGACGCGCTCGGCTCGGCCGTACTCCAGAACGGCACGGCCTCGACGGTCCCCCAGACCGGGGTCGACGTCTGGAAGCTCGCGTCGTGGCTGGCCCGGGTGAACTACAGCTACCGCGATCGCTACGTGGTCACTGGTACCGTGCGCTCGGACGGCTCGTCAAAGTTCGCGGCCAACAACAAGTGGGCGACGTTCTCGTCGCTCGGCGTCGCCTGGAGGGCGAAGCAGGAAAGGTTCCTGCGCGATATCGCGGGAATCTCGGACCTAAAACTGCGCGTCAGCTATGGGCAGTCGGGGAACCAGGCCATCGGGCCTTACCAGTCGCTCGCCACCGTCCAGGGCACGACGACGGTGATCGGCGACCAGCTCGTGTCGGGCGTCAATTTCGGGCGGCTTGCCAACCCCAACCTGCGCTGGGAGACCACCACGCAGTCGAACGTCGGCCTGGACCTGGCGGCCTGGGACAGCCGCCTCACGGTCACGGCCGACGTCTACCGCAAGCGCACGGACGGCTTGCTGCAGAGCGTGACTCTCGCGCCGAGCACCGGCTACCCCAGCGCCACCTTCAACTCCGGTGAGGTCACGAACACGGGGTTCGAGTTGCAGGCGGACCTGCGTGTTGTGACCGGGAACGGCGGTGGGCCGTCCTGGCTGATGTCGGCGAACCTATCCCACAACGTGAACCGGATCGTGAGCCTCGGCGCCACCGACCAACAGTTCGCCGACCGCCTGGGCGCGGGGGGCGGGCTCGAGTTCCAACCCTTCATCGAAAAGCCGGGGCTCCCGATCGGGGCCATCTGGGGATTCCGGACAGATGGGATCTTCCGGACCCAAGGGGAGGTCGACGCCTACACGACCGTCCAGCCCGACGCCCGCCTGGGCGACTATCGCTACAAAGACGTGAACGGGGATGGGCACATCACGGACGCCGATAAGACGATGATCGGCGACGTGAACCCCCGCTACACGTGGGGTCTCACCAACCGCGTCACGGTTGGCAGGTTCGACCTGAGCGCCCTGGTGATGGGCGTCTTCGACTGCACCATTCTCAATAGTGAGCGCCTCGTCTACTTGTTGCTCAACGGAGGCGGCAACATCCCGCGCGAATACTACGACAACGCGTTCGACCCGGTGACGAACCCGAACGGCAAGTATCCCATGATCGACGGCACCCGCCAGGCGTGGGGGCGATTTTCCGATGCCTTCCTCGAAGACGGGTCGTTCATCCGTTTGAAGAACGTGCAGCTCGGCTACGAGCTGCCCCCCTCGTTGGTCCGGGGTGTGCGCTCCGCGCGCATCTACCTCAACGCCGTCAACCTGTGGACGCTCACGCGGTACAGCGGGTACGACCCCGAAGTGAGCGCGTTCAGCAACAGTGCGATGCGCGGCGTGGACTTGGGGAGCTACCCGCAGTCGCGGCTGTTCAGCGCCGGCATGAGCCTGACTTTTTGAGAGAATGCGAGCGATGATCGGGATGAAACAGACTCTGATCCGCGTGCTGGTCCCGGTCTGCCTGTTGGCCGGCGCGGGCGCCTGCCATGACCTCGTCAATTTGGACGAGCAGCCGCTGACGTTCATCGACCCCGCGAACTTCTTCAAGACCGCCCCCCAGGCCATCGAGGCGGTCAACGGGATGTACGCTCCGCTGATGACGTGGGACGACTGGATCAGTCCGGCATGGCGGGACGTCGCCTGCGAGGAGCCGGACGTCTATTGCCCCGGGTGGGCGCCCACCTTCGGATATCGTGGTGCGAATCCAGGTGCATGGTTCGCCGGCCGCACCTGGACCTCGAACTTTCTGGTGGTCCGCCTGGCGAACGACGTCCTGGGCCAGCTCGACAGGGTGACCTTCGACACGACGCTCACCGGGCGGCTGCGGGGGGAGGCGCACTTCCTGCGTGGCTATGCCTATTTCGAGCTGGTGCGCCGCTACGGTGCGGTGCCGCTGCGGCTCAAGCCGTACCAACCGGACGGCACCTATGGCGACGCGCCGCGCGCCCCACTCGAGGCCGTGTACGCCTCGATCGTCAGCGACTTGAAGGCCGCCGCGCTCGAGCTTCCCGCCGACTTCGCGTCCAAAACGTATACCAGCGCGGACCGGGGCCGCCCCACGGCCCCCTCGGCCTGGGGACTACTCTCCAAGGTGTACCTCACGATGGCGGGGGCCGACGTGGCGGGCACGCCGCTCGCCGCCCTCAAGGCGGCGTACAACGACTCGGCCCGCATGGCTGCGCAGCAGGTTATGCAGAGCGGTTGGGTCGCCCTCGAGCCGACCTACATGCGCCTGTTCGACTGGCAGCAGCAAACCAACAGCAACGAGATCCTGTTCCAGATCGGGGCGACGCACCGCGAGAACACAGGCTCCGAGGTCGGGACGTTCTATAACCCGCCGGACTACTCGACCGTGGGCGGCGGGGGTGGTGGCGTGATGAGCATGCGCAAGGTCTTCTACGAGACGTTCGAGCCCAACGACCGACGGGTGGCCCCCGGCCAGGCGATCTTCGCGGCGTGGCGTCGGTCGGGGTCGTCTTCCGATCCGGGAACTCCCACGTGGTTGAACCGTTCGGTGCCCGACAGCGTCACCGCCAAGCTCGCGACCGCGACGCAAGTCGGCTGGGCCTGGCTCGGAGATGATCACTGTGACACGGTGGGTTGGAGCCGGTATCACCTGGCGGACAGCAGCTTTCTCGAGCTGTCGCCCCAGCTCTATACAATGAAGTACATCGATCGCACGGCCCTGACCAAGAGCCAGAACGCGAACCACGCGATCGTGTTGCGCCATGCGGACGTGTTGCTGGTGTTCGCCGAAGCGGAGAACGAAGTGCACGGCCCCACGGCGGCGGCGTACGATGCGATCAACCAGGTGCGCAACCGCGCGGGCCTGCCCAACCTGACGGCGAGCTTGAGCCAGACTCAGTTCCGCGACGCCGTGTGGATGGAACGTCGACACGAGCTGTACGCCGAGTTCCAGGGGTGGTTCGACCTGAAGCGGCAAGGTCGCTGGCTCGGCATCATGAACGACCAACTCCCCGCCTACCCCGGGTCGCCGACGCCCAGCGCTTCGATTTGCCAGCAAGGCCGGCAGGCCTACCAGTTGCTGTTGCCGATCCCGGCGTCGGAGCTTGGCGCGAACCGGCTCATCACCCAAAATCCCGGCTACTGAGCCGGATCTCGATGCGGACCGGTTGTCGAACCACGCGGGCCCTCCTGGTGGCGGCCACGGTCGCCGCCTGTCATGCCAACTCGGCCGGCGTGCAGGTCCCGCCGGGCCCGAGCCCCGCGCCCGCGGTGCGCGTACAGGGGAACGGGCTCGTTGACTCGGCCGGCCGTCCGGTGCGGCTGCGCGGCGTGAACCGCTCCGGCGCCGAATACGCCTGTGCCCAGGGGTGGGGCATCTTCGATGGCCCGTCCGATTCGCCCTCCGTGAGCGCGATCGTGTCCTGGCGGACCAACGTGGTGCGCCTGCCGCTCAACGAGACCTGCTGGCTCGGGATCAACGGCGTCACGCCCGCGTACGCGGGCGCGAATTACCAGCAGGCGATCGCGGACTATGTCGCGAGGCTCAACCGCGCCG
>Ga0209577_10004767_pt1 | contig 12728 bp, 12 predicted proteins | sample GraSoiAngelo_109_FD_185874 | JGI IMG/M metagenome (GOLD analysis project Ga0209577, IMG submission 185874) | Grasslands soil microbial communities from the Angelo Coastal Reserve, California, USA - 14_0903_12_20cm (SPAdes) (version 2) | ecosystem: Environmental > Terrestrial > Soil > Grasslands... | reverse complement strand
CCCCGCCTGAAACGATTCGAGCCCTCCCTCACAGTCGGGCTACTATTCCGAAGGTTTCGTTTGACTCGCCTCCACTCCTTTCTTAGACTCGCTTCCAGTGCTTCGCATTCACAACACGCTCTCTGGTCAACTCGAAGAATTTCGTCCTCTTGCCGAAGGCGAAGTGAAATTCTATTACTGCGGGCCGACGGTTTGGGACTACGGGCATATTGGGAATTTTCGCTCGGCGATTGGGGCGGATGTATTGCGGCGATATCTGAAGTTCAAGGGCCTGCGCGTGACGCAGGCGATGAATATTACCGATGTCGACGACCGCATCATTACGAAGGCGCAGGAGAGTGGCAAGACAATCGACGACTACACACAGAAGTACATTGAAGCGTTCTGGGAAGACTTTGACGCGCTCGGTTGTGAGCGGCCTGAGGTCGCGCCCCGCGCGACGAAACATATTCCAGAGATGGTCGCCCTCGTCAAAAAGCTGAAGGAACGCGATCATGCCTATCAATCGGACGGCTCGATCTATTACCGGATCAAATCGTTCCCTGATTATGGCAAGCTCTCCAAGATCAATTTCGAGGGCAACATCGAAGGTGGCAGCGAGCGCGTCGACACAGACAAGTACGACAAGGAAGACGCGCGCGATTTCGCTCTATGGAAAGCTCCCAACCGCCCGAACGAACCGGCCTGGGACACTGAGATAGGTCGCGGCCGGCCCGGTTGGCATATCGAGTGCTCGGCGATGTCGATGAAGTATCTCGGCGAAACCTTCGACCTTCATCTCGGTGGCATCGATCTGGTTTTTCCGCATCATGAGAATGAGATTGCGCAAAGCGAAGGCGCGACGGGAAAACAATTCGTGCGCTACTGGCTGCACTTTGAACACCTGAAAGTCGAAGGCGAAACGATGTCAAAGTCGAAAGGCAACTATTACACGTTTCGCGATCTGACAGACAAAGGCTTTTCGCCGGCGGCGATCCGCTACTTTCTGCTCAGTGTTCCCTGCCGTAAGCAGCTCAACTTTACGTTTGATGCGCTACACGGCGCGGAGAAGACCGTCGAAAGCTTGCGCGATTTTCGCGTGCGTTTGGAAGAAGCCAAAACTGAGGCCGGTCGGAACAACGAACTTCACGACGCAACTCAACAGGCGCTGACAGAATTCGAAGCTGGGATGGACGACGATCTAAACACGTCCGTGGCGCTCGCCGCAGTACATGAACTGACTCGCGAAGTGAACACAGCTCTAGCCAGACGCATCTTGCGTGAGGACAACAGACGCGAAATTATCGCCGCCATCGAACGCATCGACAGCGTTCTGAACGTCATCGGCCGTCCGCAACGAGAGATGCTCGATGAAGAAATTCAGAAGCTGATTCACGAGCGGCAGGAAGCGCGTCATCGCCGCGACTTTGCGCGCGCCGATGAGATTCGGAAACAACTCGCCGAGCGGGGGATCGTCTTGGAGGATACCAAAGACGGCGTAAGGTGGAAGAGGAAATGACCATGCCCTGATGATGATTTCGGCGAGAGGCGTTAGAGTACCGACTTCAGTCGGGTTTTTGCCTGCTAGGAAGCCCAACTGAAGTTGGTACTCTAACACCGTGAACTGAGACATCTCTCTGAGTTTATGGCCTCCGCGCGCATTTCTCTCCGAACATCATTTCGCATTCGCTACGCGTTAATGGCGCTGGGCGGCGCGCTTCTGTTTGGCACGGTCGGCTTCCATTTGATCGAGGGCTGGTCGCTCGCGGACAGTCTTTACGTCACCGTGCAGACGCTAACGACAGTTGGATATGGTGATCTGACGCCGCGCAACGGAACAGGCCGATTATTCGCGGTCGTGGTGATGCTGACGGGGATCGGCGGAGTTGCGCTGGCCGTCTCGACCATAGTTCAATCTGTGGTGCAGTCGGAATTGGTGGCTACCTTCGGGCAGCGACGCCGTTCGAGAATGATTAGCAAGCTTAGCGATCATTTTATTATCTGTGGCTCGGGCCGCGTGGGCTCGCATCTGGTGCGGGACCTGGTGCGCACCGAGCAACCGTTCGTAGTGATTGAAAACGATCAGCAAAGGGCAGCGGAATTCAGTCAACGCGGCATCAACATGCTGGTGGGCGATGCTACGTTGGAGGAGAGTCTGCGTGAGGCAGGCGTCGAGCGCGCGCGAGGTCTGGCTGCGTGTCTGCCCAACGATGCCGACAATGTTTATGTCGTGCTGACCGCGCGAGATCTGAATCCGCGTCTGCATATCGTCGCGCGCGCCGCTGAAGAGCAGGCAGAAGCCAAGCTCTTGCGCGCGGGCGCGAATCATGTGGTTGCGCCAACGATTATTGGTGGGCATCGGATGGCGGTTTCGTTGACAAAACCCGCTGTTAGCGAGTTCTTCGATTCTATTACCGGCAGCGAGCTTGGCCTGGGATTCGAACAGGTCGAAGTCGAGGCAGCGTCGCCACTGGTGGGACAGGAGCTTCGCGCAACTCCGATCCGTGCTGAACTGGACATCGTCGTCGTCAGCATTCGACGACAAAATGGCGACACGCTTTTTAATCCCGCGGGCGATACAAAGATCGAAGGCGGCGATATTTTGATCGCGATCGGGCAAGTTGAAGCCTTAATGAGACTGAACGAGCTGGCAAACAGGAGTTCGTAGCGCAAACTGTTAGTTTGCGTCTGCGCCTTTGAGTCAGAACCGCCTGCGGCAGCGGGCGTTTGCTCCAAATCGATTGAGCACGAATCCAATTTTAAGATCAACCGCCCGCTACCGCAGGCGGTTCTGACCACTTTGAGAGTTTTAATCACCGGCGGCAGCGGTTATCTGGGGACACACGTGCGCAGCTTCTTTCAGGCTGAAGATTTTTCGCGGCGCTCGCATCTGGACATGCTCAGCCCGCTGGACGCCACCAGGATGAGCGCTTATGAAGTTGTCATTCACCTGGCGGCGCACCTGAGCAAGAATCCCGCTGACGCCGAAGAATGTTTTCGTGCGAATGTCGAAGGTACGGTGAATCTCTTGCGAGAGATGGAGCCAAACTCGGTTTTCATCTTCGCTTCGACGAAAGATATTTATGGCGCGCATGCCGACGATTATGGAGAGGTGCCGGAAGATTGCTCTACTGAATACTGCGGGCAATCACCTCTGGAATGGTCGAAACTAATCGCCGAACGTTACATCGAATATTTTTCTGCGCAGAGAAATTTTCGTTCATGCATCTTTCGGCTGTCGACAGTGTATGCACGGCCTTCGGAAGGAAACGAGAACGGTATCGTCACGCACTATGTCGAGTCGATCAAGCGCGGCTGGCCGATGCGCGTGCCGCTCGAAGGGAAACCGATACGCGACATTCTGCATGTCGAAGATTTCGCGCGCGCGTGCCAGTCGTTCATCGATTCATCGGTGACGCATGGGCTATACAACCTCGGCGGTGGTCGGGCGAATTCTCTGTCACTGCGCGACATCATCGACAAAGTCGCGGAGATGATTCAGTGTAATCCGGTACTTGACGAAGCGAATCCTTTGCCGGCGCCAGTGCCTTTGCATTATGTATCTAACTTGAATCATATCCGTGAGGAGTTAGGTTGGGAGCCACAGATTGGAATTGAACAGGGTTTGCGAAGTCTATTGTAGGCTCTCCCGAACACCGATAGCAGATAGGCAACTCCGAAGGAGCGTGATGTTTATAGCTCACCGCGATCCTTCACGAACTGGCTCCTTTTAGGAGCGAAATGTCTGCTACATATTTCACTCCTAAAGGAGTTGAGGAATTATTTACGTCGCAAGAACTATAAACATCTCGCGCCTAACGGTGCTTCGGCGAATTGCCTCGAAACCAGAACGTATGACTATCAATTGAATTGAATCATCCTTGAGAGCCAGCGTCTTACAACCGGACCGAATTAACACGGTCGTCGTTCGCGTCCCCAACTGGGTTGGCGACGCAGTTATGAGTGTGCCGGCATTGCGCGAGTTGCGGCGCGCACTCCCAACCGCGAACATTACTCTGGTTTCCAAACCCGGCACCGCAGACATTTTCCAGGAGGCAGACTTTATCGACGAAGTTTTGGTTTACGATCGTTCTCGGTTAGCTTCCATCTGGAACCAGTTTCGAGTATGGCAGCGACGAAAGTTCGATCTGGCCGTGCTCTTTCAAAATGCATTCGAGGCCGCCGCGATTGCGTTTCTGGCCCGCGTACCAATCAGAATCGGTTATGACACCGAAAGACGTGGAGCGTTGCTCAGTCATTCATTTCGCTTGCCTGATTGGAAAAATGAACGTCACGAGAGCTTCTACTACCTGAACATCATCGCCGAACTGGAGCGACTCATAAGGGGCGCCCCGTCGGCGGAAAGCATTTCGCCGGATTTCACGCTGGCGGTTTCGGAGGACCGCAAACGAAAAGCGCGTCGACTGCTTCTTGAAGAGGGCGGGCACATTGGCGAGCCTTCGGTTCTTCTTTGTCCGGGCTCAATTAACAGTCGCGCCAAGCGCTGGCCAACGGAGCGCTACGCGGCGCTTGCCGATCGATTCATCGAATCGGGAGCTAATGTGGCATTGATTGGTTCGCCGGCCGAACTTGATGTCTCGCGACAGGTATGCGAGCGCGCTGTACACCAACCAATCATGCTAACCGGCAAAACAACCGTTGCCGATGCGACCGCAATCATCAGCATCGCCGACGTCCTGATCACGAACGACACTGGACCCGCGCATATTGGCGCAGCGCTGAATACGCCGACGGTCGTGATCTTCGGTCCGACTAATCCGTTAACGACCTATCCGTTTTCTCAGAATGCCGAAATCATTCGCCATCCGCCGGAGTGCGCACCGTGCATGCTACGCGATTGTCCAATTGATCATCGTTGTATGACCGCGATCACGGTTGATGAAGTTTTCGAGCGCGCGCGCGCCATGATGTCGCGCCGCCTGAGGGCGGAACTTCAAACTGCATGAAACATCTCGCCGAAATCGTCAACAGTTTTTCAAATAAGCGCCTCGTCGTCATCGGTGACGTAATTGCCGATCAATTCATTTATGGCGAGATCAGCCGCGTGTCGCGCGAAGCACCGGTTTTTATTCTGCGGCACGAACACACGGAGACGACGCCTGGAGGCGCGGGCAACTGCGCGATGAATCTCGCGGCGCTGGGCGCGCAAGTCAAACTGATTTCAGTCCTGGGCGATGACGAAACAGGACGGACGTTGCAAGGCAAGTTGCGCGCTGCGAGCATTGATTGTGCCGATCTTTTGGTGTCAAACGAACAGCGGACGACGACTAAGGTTCGGGTTCTCGCTGGGCAGATTCATTCCACCCGACAGCAGGTTATTCGCATTGACTATGACAACGAGCCGGGTTTGACGGCCGAACTCAAACAAAACTTGAAAGCGGCCGCAGCGGAAGCAATCAATGGCGCAGACGCTGTGATAGTTTCCGACTACAACTATGGAGTTGCGGATCCAGCGGTCGGCGAAGTCGTTCTCGAAGCGAAGCAACTGAAAGAGATTCCCCTCCTTGTTGACTCACGCTTTCGCCTGTCGAGTTTTCCCAGTTTCACCTCGGCGACGCCGAACGAAGATGAAGTCGAAGCACTACTCGGAGAAAGACATGGCGACAGAGTTGCGATGGAATCAGCGGCGCAACAACTTCGGCAGCGACTAGGATACGAGGCGCTACTAGTTACGCGCGGTGGGCATGGCATGATGTTAGTCGAAGACGGTGCGGCGCCGCTCCATATCGAAGCTGTCGGATCGAAACTGCCAGTAGACGTAACGGGCGCCGGTGACACAGTAATCGCGACCTATACGCTGGCTCTGTCGGCAGGGGCTTCGTTCGCTGAGGCAGCGCGGCTGGCAAATTTTGCAGGCGGAATCGTGGTCTCAAAGCGGGGAACATCCACGGTCAGCGTTGATGAGATACTGTCATCGATCGCGCAGGGATCGAACGCATGACCATAGAGCCCGATTCCTTTGGTGCTACGGGCCGAATTCTCGAACGGGACGATTTGGCAGCGGTCGTCAACGCCGCAAAAAGAAAAGGAAGCCGAATTGTATTGGCCAATGGTTGCTTCGACGTCCTTCATGTTGGCCATATTCGCTACCTTGAAGCGGCGAAAGCCCTGGGCGATCTTCTGATTGTCGGAGTGAACTCCGATGAACAGACTCGGCGATTGAAGGGTGAAGGGCGACCGCTCGCGCCCCAAGACCAGCGAGCCCAAATCGTATCCGCCTTGGCAGCCGTCGACTTCGTGACGATCTTCCATGAGCCGACTGTCGAACAATTGTTGCTCGCGCTAAGGCCCGATATCCACGCCAAAGGTACCGATTACACCGAAGACACGGTTCCTGAACGCGATGTGGTACGATCCTTCGGCGGACAACTGGCGATCGTGGGTGATCCAAAAAATCATTCGTCATCCGAAATTATCGATAAGGTATCGGGGCATTCGTGAACATTCTGATCGTCAAACTCGGCAGCATCGGCGACGTCGTGCATACGCTCCCCGCGCTCGCGGCGATGCGGCGCGGTTTGCCCAAGGCAGAAATTTCGTGGGCGGTCGAGCGTGGAAGTTCTGAAATTTTAAGAGACAACCCGTTCTTGGATCGCCTCATCGAAATCGACACGAAGGCCCTGAGGCGCGGGCTGATGTCTGGGGAGACGCTGCGGGCACCGCGCCAGCAGTTACGTCTGCTACGCGCCTCGGCCTTCGATCTCGCCTTAGATTTTCAGGGATTATTAAAATCAGCCATGGTAGCGCGCCTGTCCGGCGCGCGACGTGTTTATGGCTTTGCGCGCGATTCGCTGCGGGAGCCTGCCAGCCGAGTTTTGCTTCACCAGAAGGTTCAAGTTCCCGACCGCCTGCATGTTATTCGAAAAAATCTGGCGCTGGTAAAGAGCGCTTTGGACATTTCAATTCCTGAAAACGAAAACGATTTCGACTTTCCCGTCGCTTTGAATTCCACGCATGAACGGGAAACCGAAGAAGCTATTCGTAGTGCTGAGGAACGCTACGCCATTCTAAATCCTGGCGGCGGCTGGCCAACAAAGCTCTGGAGCGCCGAAAAGTTTGGCGCATTGGCGGACGAGCTTTGGAATCATTTTGGCCTGCATTCGCTGGTGAATTACGGACCTGGTGAGGACACGCTGGCAGCGCGAGTTCTATCTGCTTCCAGATCTGGCAAAGCGCGAGCAGTCTCTCTTTCGCTGAAAGGATTCTATACGCTAGCAAAACGGGCACAGGTTTATGTCGGTGGTGATACCGGACCGACGCACCTGGCAATCGCGGCGCGCACTCCCGTGGTCGGACTGTTCGGCCCAACGGAATGGTGGCGCAACGGCAGTCCTTACTCCGACGACCTGTGCGTCGAGCGCAACGACATTGGCTGTCGCGAAGATTGTCATCGCCGCTCGTGTTCGCAGTGGATTTGCATGGATATCGATGTCGAACGGGTGCTTCGTGCGGTCACAGATCGTCTTCGTCGCGCAAACGAAACGGCGCCGGCGGAATTAGTAACGATTGGCTAATCGCGGAACATGGATGCAGCGCTGGCGCGTGCCGCTTGGCTTTGCATGCGCGGCGCTTTTCTTTTTGCTCGCCCGGCCCAGACCGCTGACGCTGATTGTTGGTGCCTTAGTGGCTCTGCCGGGGCTCGCTTTGCGCGCCTGGGCGGTTGGCTACTTGAGAAAAAATGAAGCATTAGCGACCGATGGTCCGTACGCTTACACGCGTAATCCTCTCTATCTTGGCAGTTTTTTGCTCGGACTCGGCTTCACCATCGCGGCCGGCAGATTAATTTTGAGTGCTGTATTCGTGGCGCTTCTCCTGGGCATCTATGTTCCTGTAATGCGCGTCGAAGCGACGACGCTGGCGGAATTGTTTGGCGACCATTATCAACGATATGCGAAATCAGTGCCGCTGTTTTTGCCGCGGCTTTCGCCTTATCGTGAGGGGTCTGGGGAAACCACAAAGTTTGATGCGACGTTGTACAAGCGCTATCGCGAATACCGCGCCGCCTTGGGGTTGATTCTGGCTTGGGCGCTGTTAGGATTGAAAACTCTTTATTTCAGATAGCTCATGCTGACCTTCGTGCGAAGTAATCACCCAAAGAACCGTTCGCTCGCGGGTTTTTCCCTGACCGCTGCAATTGTGCTGTCGAACATGGCTCTCAGCTCCGTCGCAGCTCAGCAGCCACTGTCTCCAGGACTTCCTTTCAAGCGTGGCGAAGAACTTATCTATCAAGCCGAATTCAAGAAAGGCCTGCTAAGAGGGGTTGACGTTGCCGAGTTTACTTACCGCGCCGACGTAGAACGCGCCCCAACCGACGTGTGGTCCAACCTGCCACTAATTCGACTGGTCGGGGATGTTGTGACGAAAGGCTTCTTTATTGGGTTGGTAGGTTACCACTTTCACGAACACGTAGAATCGTCAGTGACTCCATCGGCTCGATTCCCGATGTTCGACTCGAATCCATTTAATGTCTTGCACACGGGAAAGATTGAGGAGAGGGGAAAACGTGAGTGGACCAGCGATGCGGTCTTCAATCACCAAACTCGGGAAGTCGCTTGGACCATACACGAGGTGAATCAGAACCAAACTGCCCAAACTACCACCATTCAGTTTTCGGAACCGATCCAGGACGTCTTGACTGTAATTTACTTTTTGCGTACTCAGCGGTTGGAAGTGGGAAAGTCTTTTGACGTTCCGTTGACTGACTCTGGTCGTGTATTTCGGCTCTCAGTCGCGGTGCTCGAACGAAAGAAGATCAGCACAGTAATTGGCCGGGTAGATGCATTTCGCATCGAGCCCGCGATTTTCGGCGATAGCGGTCTAGTGCGAAGCCGGGGACAATTTTCTATCTGGATCACCGACGATGACCGTCATCTTCCCGTTAAAGCCCAGTTGAAAGTCGATCTCGGTACCTTCGACATCAAACTTAAACGGCTCAGTTTCCCCGAGACCAGGCAGGCGCGTTAGAGATCCTGCTGGGGTTGTGTATTCCGTTGCTATTCTTTCCACCGATTTGAATTCTCCTAGACCACTTATTATTGGCCACCGTGGCGCTTCTGCGGTCGCTCCTGAGAACACACTTGCTGCCTTTGCGCGCGCTTTGGACGAGGGCGCCGATGGAGTTGAACTTGATGTGCGGCTGGCGCGAGATGGTGTTCCGGTAGTAATTCACGATGCGACGCTGCGACGAACGGGACTGCGGGAAGGAATCGTAGCCGAGATGACTTCACCCGAATTGGGGCAGATCGATGTTGGCAGGTGGTTCAATCGCGCGAATCCGCAACTCACTCATAAAGACTATGCTCGGCAGTTTGTTCCCACTCTGGATCAGGTCTTTCGTTTCTTCAATGAAGACGCGAACCGCGAAGCTATCATCTATGTGGAGCTGAAGACCGACGAGGCCGAGCAATCGTCTAATGAACTTGCACATTCGGTAGGTCAGTGCATCAACGAATTTGAATTTCGCTCTCGAGTTGTGGTCGTCAGTTTCAATCTGAACGCGCTGGCCGTTAGTAAACAAATTGACGGCACGATTTGCACGGGCGCGCTGTTTGAGCCGAGGCGCACCGCCAGGAAACTCATGAGCACGCGCCGAATGATCGCAACCACGATCGAAATCGGAGCGGACGAGATTCTCTTTCACCGCTTGATAGCAACCTCCAAGGCTGTCCACTGTGCCCTTGAAAATCAGCTAAGTCCGGTCGTCTGGACTGTTAACCATGCGAGGTGGATGCGCCGGGCAAACCTGCCTGGGCTCCACGCGGTCATCACTAACAATCCTGCCGAAATCGCCGCAGCCCGCGGACTGGAATTATGACGAGGCAGTTTGCGCCTGGAATGAGCAGAACCTTCGATTAACTGAGAAATCCGAAACTGATTATAGCCGACTAAGTCGGAACTCTGATTTCGCGGCTTGACGTGCGAATCACTGTCGTCTCATGTATCATCCTCGGTCTTATTATTCTCGTTTTAGTTCCCGGAGGTAGAGTCGAAGAATGCCGGTAAAGAAAGGCGCGGAGATCGCGCCAGCAAAAGGTAAGTTGGGTGTGCTACTCGTTGGATTAGGCGCCGTTAGCACGACTTTCATTGCTGGTGTCGAAGCCATTAAGAAAGAACTCGCTGAACCGATTGGTAGTTTGACGCAGATGGGCGCCATCCGATTGGGGAAGCGCACGGACAATCGCGTGCCGCGGATCAAAGACTTCGTGCCCCTCGCGGATCTCGAGGACCTGGTCTTCGGGGCATGGGACATTTTTCCCGATTCAGCCTATGACGCAGCCGTGCATGCCGGCGTGTTGGAGAAAGAACTGCTCAACAAACTGCGCAAGCCCTTGCAAAAGATCACGCCGATGAAAGCTGTTTTCGATCAAACCTACGTAAAGCGCTTGAGCGGAACAAACGTAAAAAAGGGCAAGAACAAACTTGAATTAGCCCGACAATTGATCGACGAGATTGCCGAGTTCAAACGCAAGCATAAGTGCGATCGCCTGGTGATGATTTGGGCGGCTTCGACCGAAATCTTTATGAAGCCACATACCGTACATCGCGATTTGAAATCATTCGAGCAGGCGATGCGTGATAATCACAAGGCCATTGCGCCGTCGATGATTTATGCCTACGCCGCTTTGAAATCCGGCGTCCCTTTTGCCAACGGCGCTCCCAACCTCACCGTGGACATCTCCGCCCTGATGAAACTCGCAAACCAAAATGGCGTGCCTATTTGCGGCAAGGATTTCAAGACGGGACAGACGTTAATGAAGACGATACTGGCCCCGGGTTTGAAATCACGTATGTTGGGATTGAACGGCTGGTACTCAACGAACATCCTCGGCAATCGTGACGGCGAGGTTCTAGACGATCCCGACTCGTTCAAGACCAAGGAAGAATCGAAGCTGTCGGTGCTTGAGTACATTCTCCAGCCTGAAGTCTACCCTCAGCTTTACAAGGACTTTTCTCACGTCGTCCGCATCAACTACTATCCTCCGCGTGGCGACAACAAGGAAGGCTGGGACAACATAGACATCTTTGGCTGGCTCCGCTATCCCATGCAGATCAAGATCGATTTCCTTTGCCGCGATTCGATTCTGGCCGCGCCCATCGTTCTGGATTTGGCTCTCTTCCTCGACCTCGCGCAACGCACGGGTATGAAGGGCGTGCAGGAATGGTTGTCATTTTATTTCAAATCGCCAATGACGGCGCCGGGTCTGTATCCCGAACACGACATTTTTATTCAGTTGATGAAGCTCAAGAACACCTTGCGTCACCTGCGTGGCGAGGATTTGATCACGCATCTTGGCCTCGAGTATTACGACTGAGCCAACGCCGTTTTCGACACTCGACGTTTCAAGCCAGCCCGAATCCCTTTCGGTGCAATCACACACATTCTCAGTAACTAAGTCTTTCGATAAGAACACGAAATGTCAGTCGTTTTGTGCCACGAAATGTCACGTATGTAGATTCGACATGACATCGTACCGCTAACCGCGTTTGGTCGGCCCCAAATATTTTGGGTGACAATTCTTTCAGAGTCGTATATATAGCGTATGAGTCGATCGCGATCGCGGCCGGGTTCGGCCGTTTGAGAAAGAAACTCGGATGATTCTCCGCGCATCGAATGTTCGCCACGGCTCGCTCTTTGCATGTGCTCCCCTCGGAGGATCCAGGCAGCAGCGAAATGACTCGTTGCTGCAAGGAATAAGAAAGTGATAGCGGAACTGAGAAAAGGAATGGAAGCCCCAGAAGTTCAGATTGATGAGACAGTCTTTCTTGACCCGGAGCAAAAGAGCCCGCGTGCCCAGGATTTCGAAGAACGCTTGGAGGCGCGCATTGTTGGTCAGGAGCGTGCCGTCCGGCGCATGAGCGGCCTCTACCAGATTTTTCTAGCCGGCATGAATCCACCGAATCGGCCAATCGGGACGATGTTGTTTCTTGGTCCGACCGGTTCCGGCAAGACGCGCGTAATTGAAGCTGCAGCCGAAGTGCTGTTTGCTGACGTGAACGCCGTGGTGAAGATTGACTGCGCAGAATTCCAGCACTCGCACGAGATTGCCAAGCTCATTGGCTCGCCTCCGGGATATCTGGGTCACCGCGAGACATCTCCGATGCTAACCCAGGAAAACCTCGATCGCATGCATAATGACGATCTGAAGCTGACCCTGGTGCTGTTTGACGAGATCGAAAAGGCCTCTGACGCACTATGGCAGCTCCTGCTTGGGATTCTGGACAAAGCGACTCTGACGCTCGGCGACAATCGGCGTGTAGACTTTTCGAAGTGCATGGTAGTGATGACTTCGAACCTCGGCGCCCGCGAGATGTCCGAGCTGATCTCCGGCGGTATCGGTTTCGCTCCCGGCAAGGGAGTGAAGCATCCCGATAGTGAAGTAGATCAGAAAATCTATCGCACGGCCGTCGAAGCAGCGCGGCGGAAGTTCTCGCCCGAGTTTATGAACCGAATCGATAAGGTGGTGGTGTTCCGCTCTTTGAAAGAACATCATCTGCGGGCAATTCTCGACCTCGAGTTACAATCAGTGCAAGACCGCATCATGATGTCGGCAGGCACTAAGTTCGTATTCCAGTGTTCTGATGCCGCAAAAGACATGCTTCTTCAGGAAGGCATCGATTACAAATATGGCGCCCGGCACTTGAAGCGTGCGATTGAACGTTTTCTGGTTTATCCGCTTTCGAATTTAGTCGCGACGGGTCAGATCGGTTTAGGAGATTTGGTGCAGGTC